>Ga0180223_1000693_pt1 | contig 36915 bp, 37 predicted proteins | sample eDN5th30CKraftOP_FD_151337 | JGI IMG/M metagenome (GOLD analysis project Ga0180223, IMG submission 151337) | Enriched Organic Plus compost microbial communities from Emeryville, California, USA - eDNA 5th pass 30_C Kraft OP (version 2) (version 2) ... | reverse complement strand
GCCATGCGAACTCTGTGTAGACCCGCACCTTGATCTGGAACTTCGGATCGGCGCCGCCGTGCAGATCCTGCGCGAATAGCGTCATGCCCTCGGCATGCTTGAGGAAGTCGGCATGCAGCGTTGCGAATTGTTCGGAGGTGATGGACTGGTTGTCCCGCCACCACACACCTTTTTCAGTGGTCGCATCGCGAACGATGAACTTGTCCTTCGGACTGCGGCCGGTGAACTCGCCGGTCTCGGCGCACAGCGCGCCCTCCCGCGTCAGCTCCGCTTCATTGTTGCGAAGCGCATGTTCGTAAAGCTCGGCGGTCGACAGGTTCCATCTGACCGCGGCGCCGATGTCAGGGGTCGTCTTGCGGCTCTTGAGGCCGCCACGCATACCGATACCGTCCACAACGTTCTCCCAATCATTTTCTTTTGTCGCGCTGCGCAAGCGGCGCACGACAAGCGAAGCAAGGATCGGGCCGCGGTACCGCCAGCGGTAACTGCCTTGAGCAGGACGATTATTTTCGAGGGGCGTGGAGGGGTCGGCAACAGACCGCGCAAATGAGGCGATTGAACAGGCAATAAATCGCCGATGCGAATGAAAAGAAAATCGCCCGGCCTTTTGGGCCGGGCGACAGATCGTGTGAGGGCCGGCTGGAAGATCAGGCCGCGCGAATTTGGCCCAAGAAATTGTCGACCTGCTGCCGGAGCTGCGCCGACTGCGCGGACAGCACTTCCGCAGCTTCCCTGACGTTCCGCGCCGAGGCGCCTGTGGACTTGGCGTCTTCCGACACGCCGCCGATATTGTCGGAGACGGCCTGCGTGCCCTGGGCGGCCTGCTGGGTGTTGCTCGAGATTTCCTGCGTGGCGGCGCCCTGCTGTTCGATCACGGCGGCAATGGCGGTTGCAACCTCGCTCACCTCCATGATCGTGCCGCGGATGCCCTTCATCGCTTCCATCGAATCCTGGGCGACGTTCTGGACCGCGAGGATTTGCGTGGAAATCTCTTCGGTCGCCTTGGCGGTCTGGCTTGCCAGCATCTTCACTTCGGAAGCGACCACCGCAAACCCCTTGCCGGCATCGCCTGCGCGCGCCGCCTCGATGGTGGCGTTGAGCGCCAGCAAATTGGTCTGGGCCGCGATGTTGTTGATGAGGTTGACGACATCGCCGATCTTGCTCGCGGTTTCCGAGAAGCCCTTCACGCGGTTGTCGGTCTCCTGAACCTGTTCGACCGCGCGCAGCGCGGTGTCGGCGGCATGAGTGACCTGACGGCTGATGTCGTGGATCGACACGGTCAGCTCTTCCGAAGCGGCGGCGACGCTCTGGACGTTGGTAAGTGCGGCATTGGCCGCCTGCACCGCGGTCATGACCTGATCGTTGGTCCGGTCCGAGATCTCCGACATCTCCTCGGAGGTGTGGTTCATCTGCTCGGAAGACATCGCCAGCGCGTCGAGCGCGATGCCGATCTGCTGTTCGAAGGCGGCGATATGGGATTCCACGGTCTTTTGCCGCGAGAGTTTGCGGGCATTCTCCGCGCCGTTCTCGCTTTCGATGCGCTTCTTGTCTTCGGCGTTCTGCTTGAAGGTCGCGAGCGTTGCCGCCAGCGCGCCGACTTCATCGGTGCGTTCGGTGAACGGAACCTCCACGCTGAGATCATCGGCCGCGACGCTTTGCATGGCATCACGGATCTTATGAAGCGGACGGATCACGACCTTGTTGACCGCCGCGATGCACGATCCGGCAAAAATGATCGCCATGAGCAGGAAACCAAGCTGCCAGATCAGCGATGTCCGGGCCTGGACATAGAGAGCGGAGCTGCGGGCGCGGGCAGCGTCGAGAGCGCCCTCGGCGAGGACGACTGCGCTGCTCATCTGGCTGACCGAGAACGGGCTCCAATAGCTCGCATTGGTTTCCGGCGGGGTGCCGTTGGTCAGCGCATCGGCGAGACGCTCGCGCAGTCCGGTGTATTTCTCATCGAAGTAAGCGGCTTTCGTTGCGTCCATGGCTGTCTTGACGGCTTCGGGCAACTGCATGCCTTCGGCGGCTATCTTGAGGCCACCCCATGCGGCCTGGGTGCCGCCGACAAGCTTGAGGAGCTTGGTATGGGCTTCGGGCGTCATCTTGCCCGCGCCCAGAGCCATCGAAACCGTGAGCGAGGCCTCGCCCGCGGTGGCGCGCAGGTGCCAGGCGGATTGCTTGATGGCGAGCAACTGATCGACGGTCGCATCGGCATGGTTGATGAGGCCGACCAACTGGGTGGACAGGCTCTCCAGAAGGCCGAGCAGCTTGATGCTGGTTTCATTATATTCGGTCGGCAGGCCGGCGCGCCGGTTCGATTTCTCGTTGTGCACGGCGCTCATGGATTCGGTCTGGAGCGCAGCGAAATGATCGGTGAGCTTGATCAGTTCGTCGCGGACTTTTGCCTGACCATCGAAATCGACGGAAGCGAGGTTCTTGCCGACCGCGCGCATCGCCTTGATTTCGCCGGTGTGCAGATCGTCGAGATACTTCTGGATCTTCGGCTCGATCGTCTTGTCCGCCTTCAGGGTGCGGACCATGGTCGACTTGTCGGCGCGCAGGTTGTGCATCGCCTGGAATGCGTCGGCCGACAGATCGGAGATCACGGTCATCCGCTTGGTCTCGATGAGACGTTCCCAGGAATGCCAGGACTGACGTGCAAGCATCAGGACGATCGACACCGCCATCAGCGTGATCATCAAATTCAAGGTCGAAGCAATGCTAAGGCGTTTCATCAAATTGCCCCCGGGCGCTGAAATGGAACGGGGCAGTCATCGCTTGTCGAACAGTACTGTCCGATAACGTCCCCCTACCGGGGTACTTTCGCCGTTTCGATTTAAATTTTTGATAAAATCAGGAGGTACCGTGCTGTGCGGATTTCCGCTCGGAAAAATATCGTCTTGCGACTCCTGAATCGGACGACATGCGGTACCGCTCAGGCATCAATGGATTCGCGAGAGCTTTGCGCCCCAATTCTCGGCGGATTATTGCCGAGGGCCCGCCGCTTTCGGCAGAAAGCCGCGCAGAATAGCCGGCGTCTCCGCTAAAGCTTTCAATGAAAGGTCGTGTTGCGAGCGATTTTCCCGCTGGCACCCTTCTTGCTCCTGGCAGCGCAAAGTTGAGCGCAAAGGCCGTCCAAGGCCCGCTTGAGTCATTTGCCACCCGGGGGAAGCAAATCATGGTCTCGTCGACGAAGTCTCTTATCATCCAGCGTTCGATCGCAGTGGCTGGCCGCAAAACCAGCGTCAGCATGGAGCAGCCGTTCTGGGATGCGCTCAAGGAAATCGCGCAGACTCACAATCAATCGCTGGCGCGTATCGTGACGAAGATCAAGGAAGACCGGGAAGACAGCAATCTGTCTTCGGAGATCCGCCTGTTCGTTTTCGATTATTTCTTTCACAAGAAACACGAGCGGGAGGACAACAGGATTCAGAAAATTCTGCTCGCGACCTGATGCCGCGCAGCAGAATTCATCTGTCAGACGTCATGCAAAGGTAATCCGCTGTCTCGCAACGCCACGCACGCGGCGTTTCCCGCGCGCAGCGGTATGATGGCCTCATTGCGGAGCAGCACGCGCTCATGCGATGGATGGCGCGGCAAAAAGCGTGACCGATGATCGATGCAAGATTTTCCTGATGTGAAACGTCTCATGAATGTCCGCTCGACGCGCATCGCGGGTCTCGGCCATTACGTGCCCGAGCGGCGCGTCGCGAATTCCGTCATCGAACAGGAACTCGGTCTGGCGGATGGCTGGATCGCGCGCCGCACCGGCATCAAGGCACGGCGCTGGGCGGCGCCGGATCAGGCGGTGACGGATATGGCCGTGGAGGCGGCTTCGTCCGCGCTTGCGCGCGCGGACATCGATCGCAGCGAGATCGGTCTGGTGCTGCTCGCGACGTCCACACCCGATCATCTGCTGCCGCCGTCGGCGCCGCTGCTGGCGCATCGGTTGGGCCTCACCTGCGGCGCCATCGACCTGACGGGCGCGTGTTCGGGTTTCGTCTATGCGCTGTTGTTTGCGGAGGGGTTCGTCAAATCGTCCGGCCAGTCCGTGCTGATCGTTGCGGCGAATATCCTGAGCCGGCGCATCGACAAGACGGATACGACGAGTGCGGTGTTGTTCGCGGATGCTGCGGGCGCGATGGTGCTGGCACCGTCAGGGCGTGAGAATGCCGGCATTCTCGGCTCAAGCGTTCTGTCCGATGGAAGCTTCTACGATATGATTTCGATTGAAGCAGGCGGCACGCGAAATCCGGATCTCAGTGTGGCGCGGCCGGAAGACCGCGCCATCAAGATCAAGGATGGCAAGGTTGTCTTCGAGAGGGCGGTGAAGCTGATGACGCTGTCTTCGGCGCAGGCGCTGGAGCGTGCCGGAATCAAGGCATCGCAAATCGATCATTTCATTCCCCATCAGGCGAATGCGCGCATCTTCGATCTTGTCGCGGAGAATTTGAAGTTCGACCCCAGCAAGACGCTGCGCTCCATTGAGGAATTCGGCAACTCGTCGGCGGCCACGATTCCGCTGACCCTGTCGCTCGCCAATGAGCAGCGCCAATTTGCGGACGGGGAGCTTCTTCTGATGGCGGCGGTCGGCGCGGGCTTCACCGGCGGCGCGGTCGTCTTCCGGACCTCGGATCAATGACGGGATGATCCGTCGCGTTGGATGGTGAAATAGAGATGCCTGCTCCCAAGGGAAAATCCGTCATACGAACGATTGCGATGCCCGCCGACACCAATCCGGCCGGAGACATTTTCGGCGGCTGGCTGATGTGGCAGATGGACCTGGCTGCGGGAAGCCTCGCGACACGGCTGGCGCGCGGACGCTGCGCCACCGTCGCCGTCGATGCGATGGAATTCATCAGTCCGGTTTTCGTCGGCGACGAGGTGAGCTTCTTCGCGAGCCTGAAGGAAACCGGGCGCACCTCATTGCGCATTTCGGTGGAAGCCTGGCGGCGCAGCCGGGACAGCGAGGACACGAATAAAGTCACCAGCGCGATCTTCGCGTTCGTCGCGATCGATAACGACCGCAAGCCCCGTCCGCTGAATTTGAAGAAGAGCAAGCCTGCGCCGAAGCGCGGCAACGGCGGTGCCGCCTACGGATCGAGTTCGGTGTCCCAATAGAGATAGTCGAGCCAGCTATCGTGCAAATAGTTCGGCGGAAACAGCCGGCCGTTGCGATGAAGCTGGTGCACCGTCGGCGCATAGGGCGTCTGGCGCGGGAACATGTTCGCCTGCTGCATCGTCATGCTGCCCTTGCGCAGATTGCAGGGTGAGCACGCGGCGACGACGTTTTCCCAGGTCGTCTGTCCTCCGCGCGAGCGCGGAATGATGTGATCGAAGGTGAGGTCTTCCTGCGACGTGCAGTACTGGCAGGAGAAGCGGTCGCGCAGGAACACGTTGAAGCGCGTGAACGCGGGATGGGTCGATGGTTTCACGAAGGATTTGAGCGAGACGACGCTCGGCAGTTGCATCTCGAAGGACGGGCTGTGAACGGCGTGCTCGTAATTGGCAACGATGTTCACGCGGTCAAGGAACACGGCTTTGATTGCGTCCTGCCATGACCAAAGTGAGAGCGGGTAATAACTCAATGGCCGGAAATCGGCATTGAGAACCAATGCCGGCCAACCGCCTTGTGAGACATGTGCGTTCAAGTAACGCTCCTGACCCCCCTGATCGGCTGCGAAGCAGCTTTACAGGCAGAATACTACAGGCAGCGCGACACGATTGTGAAGGGCGGGTGCTATTTTTTCCGCTTGTCCCGCGGGGTTGCATGCGGTTTCCCGGCGGGTTTCACGCGGGCTTGAACGGGCGGCGAGCGGCCCTGAGTGGAACGCGCAGGTTTCGATTTGGTGTCGTCCGGGAGGATGCCTTCGCGCCGTTTCACCGCATGATAGTAGGCCCACCACAGATGCGCCGCCGCCCCGCGCCAGGGACGCCATCGTTCCGCCAGCGCCGCTGCCTGTTTTGGGGTCGGGCGCGCTTCGAGGTTCAGGCCGATCCGCATTGCCTCCTGCACGGCGAGGTCGCCGCCCGGCCAGGCATCGCCATGGCCAAGGCAGAACAGCAAATAGATGTCGGCGGTCCATGGCCCGATGCCATGCAGCGCCGTCAGCGCGGCATGGGCCAGGTCAGCATCCTGTTGGCCGAGTGATTCGAGATCGAGCCGCTCGGCGGCCAACTCGCGCGCCAACGCCTTCAGCGTCTTGATCTTGGCGGCCGAGAGCCCGAGCCGCGCCAGCCGTGTTGCGCGCGCGGTGCGGATCAGGTCGTGGTGGAACGGGTCGAATGCGTCGCTGATCCGCTTCCAGATCGCGGCGGCGGCATGGGTGGATAATTGCTGGCCGCAGACGATGGCGGCGAGCCCGGTAAAGCCCGGCTCGCGGCGGCGTAGCGCTGGCATGCCTGCCACCTGTGCGATCCCGGCCAGGCGTGGGTCGGCTGTCACCAGCGTGGCGATGGCGCGGTCGAGATCGGCCTGTGTGTTCAGGTATAGTGTCATGCCCGTTAGAATCAGCATGTCGCGTGAATACGATCAATGCCGCCACCCGTTTTCCGTTTTGCCCCGAGCCCGAATGGGCTCTTACACCTGGGTCACGCCTATTCGGCGCTGCTGAACTTCGACCTCGCGCGGCAAAGCGGCGGACGGTTTCTCTTGCGGATCGAGGACATCGACGGCCCCCGGTCTCGCCCGGAATACGAGGCGGCGATCTATGAGGACCTCGCCTGGCTCGGCATGTCGTGGGAGATGCCGGTGCGGCGGCAATCGGAACATCTCGACCTGTACCGGCAGGCGGTGGAACAACTCGTCGGACAGAGGCTGGTCTATCCGGCCTTCGAGAGCCGGGCGGAGATTGCGCGCATGATCGGGGAAAGTCCGCGCAAGCCGGTGCCGGATAAGCCTTGGCCGCGCGACCCCGATGGCGCGCCGCTGTACCCCGGCTCGGTGACGACGCTGCCGCCGGAAGAGCGCGAAACCCGGATGCGGGCGGGGGAGCCCTTCGTGCTGCGGCTGGACAGTGGGGCCGCGTGCCGGCAGGCAGGCGCACTCGTCTGGGAGGAGGAAGGCTTGGGTCCCTCAGGAGAGACGGGGCGCATTGCCGCCCGGCCGGAGGCGTGGGGCGACGTGGTACTGGCGCGCAAGGAGACGCCGACCAGCTATCACTTGTCGGTCGTGATCGACGACGCCTTGCAAGGTGTGACGCATGTGGTGCGCGGGCAGGATCTGTTCTGGGCCACCAGTGTTCATCGCCTGTTGCAACAGCTTCTGGGGTTAGCCGCGCCGGTTTACCGGCACCATGGGCTGCTGCGCGGCGAGGACGGCAGGAAGCTCTCCAAATCGGCGCAGTCGCCTTCGCTGCAAGCGTTGCGGGCGCAGGGCATCAGCCCACAAAAAATCCGGGAGATGGTCGGGTTGCCGTGACTCTTGCCGTGACGGATGGCAGGATGAAATCCTCGTTGGGGGATTAGATGGCGACGAAGCCGCGTTCGACGCGCCGCCTGGAAAAGTCGAAGACATCGCGCAAGGGGAAACGGCCTCCGGCCAAGAAGCCGGTGAAGAAGGCCGCGTTGAAACGCGCGGTGCGGAAGCCATCCCGGAAGCCTGCGGGGCCGGCGCGCGGCGTGGTGGAAACCGCGCTCGCCGCCTTCGCCCATGAGGTGCGCACGCCGCTGACCGGCATTCTCGCGATCTCATCGCTGCTGGAAACGTCCGACCTCGGGCCGCGCGAGCGGCGCTGGGTGGAAACCATTCGCACCGGGGCGGAGCATCTCGCCGCGCTCGCGACCCTCTATGTCGATGCCGCCAAGAGCATGGCCGCGCACTTGCCGATGCGCGAGGACTTTTTCGATCTGCGCGCGCTGGCGCGTTCCGCCGGTGACGGCTTGACGGGCCGTGCCACCGCCAACGGTCTGCAGTCGGAAGTGACGATTGCCGAAAACCTGCCCGCGTTCGTAACCGGCGACGCGGTGCGCCTGCGGGCTGCGCTGGAAAACCTGATCGACAATGCGGTGAAGTTCACGCTATCCGGTCTGGTCGCGCTCGATGTCTCCATTGCTTCGCGCGGCAAGAGTGGAATGGATGTCACCTTCGCGGTGTCCGACAGCGGCATCGGCCTGTCGCTCGCGGAGATCAATCGGCTGTTCAAGCCGTTCTCGCAGGCGAGCATCGAGGTGGCATCGCGCTTCGGCGGCGCAGGACTGGGGCTGTGGTCGGTGAAGCAACTCGCGCGCGCGATGGGCGGTGATGTCAGCGTGACCCAGCGCAAGGGGCGCGGCACGGTCTTTACTCTGACGGTTCGCGTGGGGGTGTCTCGCGAGGAGCGCGAGGCCTCGTTCGCGCAGCCGTTGTCCTATGCGGGCGCATTGAAGATTCTCAGTGTCGAGGACAATCCGTTTGGGCGGGTCGTGCTCAACACCGTGCTCGGCGAACTCGGCCACAAGATCGAATTCGTCGGGCAGGGCGAACTGGCGCCGGAGCGCGTGTCGCGCGGCGATTTCGACGTGGTGCTGATGGATATGGTGTTGCCGGGTATCGATGGGGTCGAAACCATCCGCAGGCTGCGCGCGCTGGGCGCTGCGGGCGAACGGATCGGCATTATCGGCGTCTCGGGCCGTGAGCAGGACGAGGCCAAGGCGCGCGAGGCGGGAGCGGATGCGTTCCTGATGAAGCCGGTCAGTCCGCGGGCGCTGGCGGCGGCGCTCGGAACGGCAACGGTCCGCAGGGCTGCTTTGCGCGAATGATCGCCGCATTGAGCGCGCCGCCATAGATGAAGATCGCGGCGATGAAATACAGAAACACCAGCGCGATCACGACCGAGGCGAGACCCGCATAGGTCGTGACGTAGTTGTTGGCGAAGCGCGCCAGATATTGTCCGAAGCCCGCCGCCGAGACGAGCGATGCGATCACGGTGAAGGCGATGCCCGGCATGATCTGCCGCAAGGTTCTGTGTCCCGCCGGCAGCCATGCGTGCAGCACGAACAGGGCGCTGACGAGCGAGACCAGCGCGATGGCGTAGCGCGCAAAATTGAGCAGGGGTTCTTTCGGCGCGATGATGAGCGGCAGGTAATGGCGCGCGGCGGCGAGCAAGAGCGGCCCGAGCACCAGCAAGAGCGCGAGCACGAGCGAGACGGCGGCTGCGATCAGCGTGTAGCCGATCGATTCCAGGCGCAGCCAGTACCAGGCTCGTGTCTCCGTGACGCCATAGGCGCGATTGAGCCCGACCCGCAGGCTCTCCACGCCGTTGGAGGAGAAATACAGCGACAATGCGAGGCCGAAGGTCAGCGCGTCGCCGCGCGTCTGGGTCAGGACGCCGTGGATCTGCGCCACCAGCGCATCGGCGGCCTGGCTCGGCCAGACCTGCAGCATCAGACTGGCGGCCTGATCGGCCAGATCCTTGGAGCCCAAAAAACCCGCCAGCGAGGCCAGCACGATCAGGAACGGGAAGAACGCCATCAGCGCCGACAGCGCGATATGGCTTGCAATCGCCCAGCCGTCGTCGGCCAGAAACGCATTGAAGGCGTCGAGTCCGATGTGGAAGGCGCGGCGGAGGATTTTCATGGGCCGGATCGCGGAGGGCTTTATCTGCAAACGGAGATAGGTGACCGGAAGGGCATGTCATGAAGTGCGCGAAGCCCTGCTATGTTCCGCATATTATCTTTAACCTGCATCCCGCAAAGCCTTGGGAGGCAGGGTGCATGGTGATATGAAAGGTCCATGACGTCCTTCTTTTCCCTCTTCCTTCTTCCCATCGCCCTGATCGCCGTCACCTGCGTGCTGCTGCTGGGCCTGATCAACATGATGCGCGGCGGCTCGCCGAACACCTCCCAGCGCCTGATGCGGCTGCGGGTGCTGTTTCAGTTCATCGCCATCGTCATCGCCATGGCTGCGGTCTGGGCGATGGGCCGCTAGACGAACAAGACCATGGTCACGCTCAACCGCATCTACACCCGCACCGGAGACGACGGCACCACCGCGCTCGGCAGCGGCGAGCGGCGGCCGAAATACGATCTGCGGATCGCGGCCATCGGCACGGTGGACGAGACCAACTCCGCCATCGGGGTGGCGCGGCTGCATCTTGCGGACCACGCCCGGCTCGATGCGATGCTGGGCCTCATCCAGAACGATCTGTTCGACCTCGGTGCCGATCTCACGGTGCCGGAGCGCGAGGGCAAGGCGGAGCGGCTGCGGGTTCTGCCGGTGCAGGTCGAACGGCTGGAGCGGGACATCGATGCGCTGAACGAGGCGCTTACGCCGTTGACCTCTTTCATCCTGCCGGGCGGGACCCCGGCCGCCGCCCATCTGCATCAGGCGCGCACGATCTGCCGCCGCGCCGAGCGGCTGGTGGTGGAATTGGCAGGGAAGGATAATGAGCCGGTCGGGGATGCCGTGGTGCGCTATCTCAACCGGCTGTCGGACTTCCTGTTCGTGGCGTCGCGCGCCGCGAACGGCAACGGCGCGGGGGACGTGCTGTGGGTGCCGGGCCAGAACCGGTGAACGGGACGTGGCCCTGATGTTTCAGCGGCGCTTTCAGGCGTTTCTGCCGTCCAAGCGCGTTGACCCGGCTGGGCGACCTCTTTAGGTTCCGCAGCGCACACTAAGTCAGGATGAAGGGGAACCATGAAGGTTCTGGTGCCGGTCAAGCGGGTCATTGATTACAACGTCAAGATCCGGGTCAAAGCCGATGGCAGCGGCGTCGAGCTTGCCAACGTCAAGATGTCGATGAATCCGTTCGACGAAATCGCGGTCGAAGAAGCCCTGCGCCTGAAAGAGGCTGGCAAGGCAGCCGAAGTGGTCGCGGTGTCCATCGGGCCCGCGCAGTCTGCGGAGACGATCCGCACCGCGCTGGCGATGGGTGCGGACCGTGGCATTCACATTAAATCCGATGCGCCGGTTGAGCCGTTGGCGGTTGCCAAGGTTCTCAAGGCGGTGGCCGAGCGTGAGCACCCGGGTCTTGTGATCCTCGGCAAGCAGGCCATCGATGACGATTCCAACCAGACCGGCCAGATGCTGGCGGCGCTGCTCGGCTGGCCGCAGGCGACCTTCGCATTCAAGCTCGAAGTCGATGGCGCGACCATTCAGGTGACGCGCGAAGTCGATGGCGGTCTGCAGACGGTGAAGCTGCAGGGGCCTGCGATTGTCACCACCGACCTGCGGCTCAACGAACCGCGCTATGCGAGCCTGCCGAACATCATGAAGGCGAAGAAGAAGCCGATCGAGGAAATGACGGCGGACCAGCTCGGCGTCGATCTCGCGCCGCGTCTTGAAATCCTGAAAACGTCCGAGCCCTCCGGCCGTAGCGCGGGCATCAAGGTGGCTTCCGCCGCCGAACTCGTCGGCAAGCTTGCCGAGGCGGGGGTGCTGTGATGGCGACGCTGTTGTTAGCTGAGCACGCGGACGGCGTGCTGAAGGACGCGACCGCCAAGGCGCTCACCGCTGCCGTAGCACTGGGCGGTGAGGTCGATATTCTGGTGGCGGGACAAAATGCTCGTGCAGCCGCCGAGGCCGCGGCCAAACTTGCGGGCGTGCGCAAGGTGCGGCTCGCTGACGATGCGGCCTATGCTCACGACCTCGCCGAGAATCTGACCGCGCTGATCGTCTCGATCGCAGGCGATTACGATGCGATCATTGCGCCCGCGACCTCGCGCTTCAAGAACACGCTGCCGCGCGTGGCGGCTCTTCTTGACGTGATGCAGATCTCGGAGATCACCAAGGTGGTCGCGCCCGATACGTTCGAGCGGCCGATCTATGCGGGCAATGCGATCCAGACCGTGAAATCGAAGGACGGCAAGAAGGTCGTCACGGTGCGCACCTCGTCATTCGCGGCTGCTGCGAACGGCGGCAATGCGCCGGTCGAGGATGTCGCCGCGGTGGCGGGGCCCGGCACCTCAACCTATGTCGGCGAGGAGGTCGCCAAGAGCGACCGGCCCGAGCTTGCCTCCGCCAAAGTGATCGTCTCCGGCGGCCGGGCGATGCAGAGCCGGGAGAATTTCACGAAATATATCGAGCCGCTCGCCGATACGCTCAATGCGGGCGTCGGCGCCTCGCGCGCTGCCGTCGATGCGGGCTATGCGCCGAACGACTGGCAGGTGGGGCAGACCGGGAAGGTCGTCGCGCCCGATCTTTATATCGCCGTGGGTATTTCCGGCGCGATCCAGCATCTGGCCGGCATGAAGGATTCGAAGGTGATCGTGGCGATCAACAAGGACGAGGATGCGCCGATTTTCCAGGTCGCGGATTACGGCCTGGTCGGCGATCTTTATCAGATCGTGCCGGAACTAACCGAGGAATTGGCCAAGCGACGGCGTTAATGCCGCATGCCGGAAGACCCGGCATGGGGCGGGGTTTTGGTGTAATAGAGAGAGCGCAGGCCCGCGAAGACTTGCAGCGGATGTGCCGCGAACGGATGGCGACGGAAAGATGACAAAGGAAATCAAGTCAATCGGCGTGATCGGATCGGGTCAGATGGGCAACGGCATCGCGCATGTCGCAGCTCTCGCCGGATTGAATGTCGTGCTGAACGACATCTCCGAGGATCGGCTGAAGTCGGCGATGGCGACCATCAACGGCAACCTGTCGCGTCAGGTTGCCAAGAAGGTCATTACCGAAGCCGAGCATCAGGCCGCGCTGAAGAAGATCACCTCGTCGCCAACGCTGGACGGCCTCGCCTCCTGCGATCTCGTGATCGAGACCGCGGTCGAGAAGGAAGAGGTCAAGCGCAAGATTTTCCACGATCTGTGCGCGGTCCTGAAGCCGGACGCCATCATCGGCTCGAACACGTCCTCGATCTCGATCACGCGGTTGGCCGCGTCCACTGACCGGCCCGAAAAGTTCATCGGCATTCACTTCATGAATCCGGTGCCGCTGATGGAGCTGGTCGAGCTGATCCGCGGCATCGCCACCGATGACGCGACTTTCGAATCCGTGCGCGCCTTCGTCACCAAGGTCGGCAAGCAGATCGCGGTGTCGGAAGATTTCCCGGCCTTCATCGTCAACCGCATCCTGCTGCCGATGATCAACGAGGCGATCTACACGCTCTATGAAGGCGTCGGCAACGTGCAGGCGATCGACGCCGCGATGCGCCTCGGCGCGCACCATCCGATGGGGCCGCTGGAACTGGCCGACTTCATCGGCCTCGACACCTGCCTGTCGATCATGCAGGTGCTGCACGAAGGGCTCGCGGATTCGAAGTACCGCCCCTGTCCGCTGCTGGTGAAGTATGTCGAGGCCGGATGGCTCGGCCGCAAATCCCAGCGCGGGTTCTACGACTATCGTGGCGAGAAGCCGGTTCCGACGCGCTGACGGCGCGGCGCAGTGACCATCGGTTCGAGATTGTTAACCTTCCATGGGTAGGTTTTCCGCCTCGAACAGGATCAATGCGTCATGGATATGAGTCTCGTTGCCGCCGCGATGGCCATGCAGGCTGGGAACACCCGGCAGCAGATCGCAACGAGCGTGCTCAAATCGCAACTGAACGCGCAAAGCTCGGTGCTGCAACTGCTTGCCCCCGCGCAAAACGCGCCGGCCGCGAACAATGCCGCGGGCATCGGCGGTCTGCTCGACGTCAGCGCCTGATTTAGAACTTCAAAATCATCTCAAAGCCGCCATAGATCATCCGCTTGCCATCGAACGGCAGCTTCTTGACGTCCATCATGCCGGCGAGGCGCGGGTCTTTCATCACCTTGGCGTTGACGCGGTCGCGATGCTTGCGCGACTTGTAGACGATCCACGAAAACACCACGGTCTCCTGCGGCTTCAGTTTCACGCTCTGCGGAAACGAGGTCAGCTTGCCGACCTTGACGTCCTCGGCCACGCATTCGCGATATTCGAGCGCGCCATGCTCACGCCAGACTTTCCCGGCCTTGCGGGCGAGCGCGCGGTAGGCGGCGAGCTTTTTCTTCGGCACGGGGACAACAAAACCGTCGACATACTGCATGACGAGCCCTTTCGCTGCTGATGCATCGCAGCGACATGGACCGCGTCAAAGGCGACGAATGTAAGGAAGCGGCAGCGGCCTATTGTCCGAGGGCTGCGGTGATGAGCTTGATCGCGTCGCCGCTGGCCCATTCGGCGGGGCCTGCGATGGTCGCGATCTCACAGCCTGAAGAATCGACCAGCATCGAGGTCGGCATGCCGAGCGCGCGCCCGGCCGCCTTCAGATCCTGAAACACCCTGGCGCTGTTGTCGTAGAAATAGCTCAGATGGGCGAGATCGCCGTCCTTGAGGAACGCCTTCGGCTTCTCCGGATCGCGGGTGTCGATGTTGACAGCGACGACCTCGAATTTCGAGCCGCCGAGCTTGGCCTGAAGCTGGTCGAGCGCCGGCATTTCCTTGCGGCAGGGCACGCACCACGTCGCCCACAAATTCACCAGAAGGGTGCGGCCGCGGAATTCCGACAGCCTGCGGGTTTTGCCGGAGGCGTCGTCGAAAGCGAGGTCCGGGACCCGCAGCGGCTTTGAGGCCATGGTTAATGCGGCGACTTCGCCCTGGGCAAGCGGCTTGAGTTTCTGCGCGAGATTGACCGCCGGGCGGCAAACCGGGTCGCCTGACGCATTGCCTTGCAGGCCCCGCATCCCGTATATCGCCACAGTGGCGAGGCCGACGCCGAGAACGACGGCGACGAGCGCCATGGGAATACGGGGGCGGGAGCGGGTAGGCGGTGTCTGCTCGGTCATGGGCTCTGTTTATCGTAGATTGAGTGCGAAGTCAGGTCAGGCAGTCGTGAGTTATCAGTCATGAGCAACAAGATGTGGGGCGGCCGCTTCGGAGAGAGCCCCGATGCGATCATGGAGGAGATCAACGTCTCGATCGACGTCGACCAGCACCTCTATGCGCAGGACATCGCGGCGTCAAAAGCTCATGCAGCGATGCTGGCCTCGCAAGGTATTATTACCGCCAACGATGCAAAAAACATCACCGGTGGTCTAGACACGATTTTGTCAGAGATCAAAGCAGGCACATTCACCTTCAAGCGCGCGCTCGAAGACATTCACATGAATGTCGAAAGCCGGCTCGGTGAGTTGATCGGCCCTGCTGCGGGCCGGTTGCATACCGCGCGCTCGCGCAACGATCAGGTCGCGACCGATTTCCGCCTTTATGTGCGTGACGCAATCGACTCCTTCGATGCCGATCTCGCCTCGCTGCAACGTGCGCTGGTGAAGCGCGCGCTCGAGCACGCCGGAACGGTGATGCCGGGCTTCACGCATCTGCAGACCGCGCAGCCGGTAACGCTGGGCCATCATCTGCTGGCCTATGTCGAGATGGTCTCGCGCGATCGCGGCCGCTTCACTGACGCGCGCAAGCGCCTCAACGAGAATCCGCTCGGTGCCGCCGCGCTCGCGGGCACGTCCTTTCCGATCGACCGGCGCGCGACGGCGTCGGCGCTCGGTTTCGAGCGGCCGATGGCGAATTCGCTCGATGCCGTGTCGGATCGCGACTTCGTGCTGGAAACTTTATCCGCTTGCGCGATCGCATCGGTGCACCTGTCGCGCTTCGCCGAGGAGATCGTGATCTGGACCTCGCCGCTGGTGGGGCTCGTCCATCTGTCGGACAAGTTCACCACCGGTTCCTCGATCATGCCGCAGAAGCGCAACCCCGATGCGGCCGAACTGGTGCGCGCCAAGACCGGCCGCATCGTCGGCTCGCTCAACGCGCTGTTGATGGTGATGAAGGGCCTGCCGCTCGCCTACCAGAAGGACATGCAGGAGGACAAAGCGGGCGCGATGGAAGCGTTTGCCGCGATGTCGCTGGCGATCCGCGCCATCACCGGCATGGTGCTCGACATCGAACCCGACGAAGCCCGCATGAAGGTGGCCGCCGGCGAAGGTTATGCGACCGCGACCGACCTCGCCGACTGGCTGGTGCGGACGCTGAAGATGCCGTTCCGCGAGGCGCATCACGTCACCGGCCGGATCGTCGCCAAGGCGGCGGAGGCCGGGCTGGCGCTGCATAAACTACCGCTGGCCGACATGCAGGCGGTCGAGCCTGCCATCACCGAAGATGTGTTCGAGGTGTTGTCGGTGGAGGCCTCGGTCGCTAGCCGGACGAGCTTTGGCGGCACCGCGCCCGAAAACGTTCGTGAACAGGCGAAAAACTGGCTGATGCGGCTGGAAAAAGAGCAAAAATCGGGCTGACGCGCCGAAGATTGGCTGTGCGGGGGCCTCGCCAGCCGCAGCCGTTCTTTGTATGGTGCGGCCCGAATTCAAGGACACCGCCGTGAACCGTTTCGTCTCTCACGTTTCCTGGTCGAAGCTCGCCACCCTCGGGCTGATTCTGTCTGCCTGCGCGCTCGGCGGCTGCGGCCGGAAGGGCCCGCTCGATCTGCCGCCCGGCGCGACACTTTCGCCGGCAACGCAAGAGGGCACCTCGCAAACCGATCGTTCGCCGTCGTCATCGGGATCGGCGGCCAGTGAGAGCCTGTTCGCTCCGGCCGGCAGCCAATCCAAACAGATGGTCGCCCCCCGCGGCCCGAAGAAAAGCTTTATCCTCGATCCGATTCTGGATTGAGCCGCCATGCATCACTTTCATTACCGGAACGGCGTTCTTCATGCCGAGGACGTTGACGTAAGCCGTCTGGCGGAGAGCGTCGGCACGCCGTTCTATTGCTATTCGACCGCGACGCTGGAGCGGCACTATCGCGTCTTCACCGAGGCCTTCGCGGGCCTCGACACGCTCGTGTGCTACGCGATGAAGGCGAATTCCAACCAGTCGGTGCTGCGCACGCTGGCGCGCCTCGGCGCGGGGGCCGACGTGGTGTCCGGCGGCGAACTGATGCGCGCGCGGGCGGCGGGCATTCCGGCTGACAAGATCGTGTTTTCCGGCGTCGGCAAGACGGAAGGCGAACTGCGCCAGGCGCTCGCCGAAAACATTCTCTGCATCAACGTCGAGTCCGAGCCCGAACTCGATCTGCTCTCGCGCATCGCGCACGAGACGGGCGGCACCGCGCGGATTTCGCTGCGGCTCAATCCCGACATCGGCGCGGGCGGCCACGCCAAGATTTCCACCGGCAAATCCGAGAACAAGTTCGGCATTCCGCTTTCGGGTGCGCGCGCGGTCTATGCACGGGCGGCGAAGCTGCCGGGCATTCGGGTGACCGGCGTCGATATGCATATCGGCAGCCAGATCACCGATCTCGGGCCGATGGAGGCCGCGTTCAAGCTGCTGGTGGATTTCGTGCGCACGCTGCGCGCCGATGGCCATGCCATCGACCATGTCGATTTCGGCGGCGGGCTCGGCATTCCCTATGAAAGCGACCTGCCGGTGCCGCCGACGCCGGACGCTTATGCGGAGGTCGTCAAGCGCGTTACCAAGGGGCTCGATTGCACGCTGATGTTCGAGCCGGGGCGGATGATCGTCGGCAATGCCGGTATCCTCGTCAGCCGGGTGATCTATGTGAAGTACGGCGAGGCGCGCAATTTCATCATCATCGATGCGGCGATGAACGATCTGATCCGCCCGACGTTGTATGAGGCGCATCACGAAATCCTGCCCGTGCGCGAAATATCGTCTCAGGGCGGAAATATCGTGGCCGACGTGGTGGGGCCGGTGTGCGAAACCGGCGATTACCTCGCGCTCGGCCGCCGCCTGCCCGCGCTCAAGGCGGGCGATCTCGTGGCGGTGATGTCGTCGGGCGCCTATGGCGCGGTGCAGGCGGGTACCTACAATACGCGGGGTCTGGTGCCGGAGGTTCTGGTTAAGGGCGGCGAGTACGCCGTGGTCCGCCCCCGCATCGATGCCGCGCAGCTGATCGCGATGGACCGGCTCGCGCCGTGGCTGACGTAATTTGTGGCTAACGCAACTTTGAGCCTTTGACAGTGTGTGAGGCCGGTTCCCGCCGTGCCTCATTGCAGCCGCCGTGGTAGGCTGGTCTTCGTGTAACCGGAGATTTTTGTGAGCGGCCAGTCCCCCGATTCCCCGCAGACGCCTCCCTCGGAGGAGGATGTCCTGCTTGCGACGATCGCACGCGCGGCGCAACGCGCGCGGCTTGCGATCGCGTGGGAGCGGCTGTGGCCGTCGCTCGCGAGGTTGTTGACGGTCGCGGGGCTGTTTCTAGCCGCGTCATGGGCCGGTGCGTGGGCGATAGCGCCGGTTGCGCTGCGCATTGTCGGCGTCGCGATTTTCGCGCTCGCGGGTCTGGCCGCGCTGGTGCCGCTCGTGCGTTTCCGCTGGCCGGGCCGCGAGGAGGCGCTGCGCCGTCTCGATCTCGATTCCGGCATCGCGCATCGGCCCGCGACGGCACTGACCGACACGCTTAAGTCCGAAGACCCGGTGGCGCTGGCGTTGTGGAGCGCGCAGCGCGCTCGCATGCGCGCCTCCATCGCGCGCATCCGCGCCCGCCTGCCGTCGCCGGACCTGCCGCGGCACGATCCATGGGCGCTGCGCGCGGCGGCGATCCTGCTGCTGCTCGCGACCTTCATCGCCGCCGGAAACGAGCGCACGGCGCGCTTCATGCAGGCGTTCGACTGGAACGGCGCGTTCTCGGGCGCGCCCGCGCGGATCGATGCGTGGATCGATCCGCCGCCCTATACCAACCGGCCGCCGGTCGTGATCTCGGGCGGGCAGAAGACGGCGTCCGGCGAGGAACCGATTTCGGTGCCTGCGGGCAGCACGCTGATTGTGCGCGCGAGCGGCGGCTCGCTGGATGTCAGCCTCAGCGGTGGCGTCGCCGCTCAAGCTGCCGATGCGAAGGACGCACCGAAGGGCACCGACGAGCGCCGCTTCACCATCAGTGCCGATGGCACCGCGCGGGTGCGCTCGCCGTCCTCGCTGCCGCAATGGTCATTCAAGGCCACTCCCGACCACGCACCGATGATCTCGCTGGCGAAAGACCCCGAGCGGCAGGCGCATGGCGGCCTGTCGCTGTCCTACAAGCTTGAGGACGATTACGGCGTGACGCAGGCGCAGGCGCACATCGCGCTGAAAACACCGGACGACGGCACGCCCGAAAAAGCGACGTCGCCGCTTTACGGCCCGATCGAGTTCGCGCTCGGCCTGCCGAGTGCGCGGACCAAGAGCGGCGTCGGCCAGACGGTGAAGGATCTGAGCGAGCATCCTTACGCGGGCGCGGATGTGACGCTGACGCTGACGGCCAAGGACGAGGCCGGCAATGAAGGGCGCAGCGAATCCTTCGAGATGCGGCTGCCGCAGCGGGTGTTCAACAAGCCACTGGCGCGCGCCTTGATCGAGCAGCGCCGGAATCTGGCGCGCGACGTCAGCCAGAAGCCGTTGGCGATCATCGCGCTGAATGCGCTGCTGGTCGCGCCGCAAGCGTTCACGCCCGAGTCGGGCACCTATCTCGGCCTGCATTCGGTCGCCAACCAGCTCGTTCATGCCAACACGCGCGAGGCGCTGCGCAAAACGATCGGCAGCATGTGGGCGCTGGCGGTGGCGATCGAGGACAAGAACGTGACCGACGTCGAGAAGGCGTTGCGCGCGGCGCAGGAGGCGCTCAAGCAGGCGCTGGAGCGCGGCGCCAGCGACGAGGAGATCAAGAAGCTGACGCAGGACCTGCGTGCGGCGCTCAACGATTATCTGCGGCAGCTGGCGCAGCAGCTGCAGAAGAATCCGCAAGAGCTGGCGCGACCGCTCGACCGCAACGCGCGGGTGATGAGCGAGCAGGATCTGAAGGCGATGATCGACCGCATGGAGCGTCTCGCGCGTTCCGGCGACAAGGAGGCCGCGCAGCAACTGCTCGAACAGATGCAGCAGATGCTGGAAAACCTGCAGATGGCGCAGCCCGGGCAGGGCGATCAGGACATGCAGCAGGCGCTCAACGAATTGAGCGATCTGGCGCGCAAGCAGCAGCAGTTGCGCGACAAGACCTACAATGAAGGCCAGAATTCGCGCGATGCCCACCGCGATCAAAAGGACGGCCGCAATGCGATGAGCGAGCTGCAGCGCGAGCAGCAGGGCCTGCGCGATCGCCTGAAGAAGCTGCTCGACGGCATGAAGCAGAAAGGCATGATGCCCCAGCAAGGCGAAAAACAGCCGGGCGAGGATGGCGAATTGAGCGAAGGCAATCCGCTTGGCGACGCGGACAATGCGATGGGCGACGCCAGCGGCCAGCTTGGGCAGGGCAGCACCGGCGGCGCGGTGGATGCGCAGGGCCGCGCGGTCGAGGCCTTGAAGAAGGGCGCGCAAAACCTCGCGCAACAGAATCAGGGCGAGGGCGAAGGCCAGCAGGGCAACCGCTTCGGGCGGCGGCAGAACGGCGGTCAGGACACCGATCCGCTCGGGAGGCCGCTGAAGGGGCGCGATTACTCCGACGACCAGAGCGTGAAGATTCCCGGCGAGATCGACGTGCAGCGCGTCCGCCGTATTCTGGAAGAACTGCGGCGGCGGCTCGGCGACACGCACCGCCCGCAGATCGAACTCGATTACATCGAGCGGCTTCTGAAGGATTACTAGGCGGCGGGCCGTGAGGCGAGCGCGTCGGCGACGGCGGTGCGGATGTCCGCGATGGCGAACGGCTTCGTCACCACGTCATGCACGATGGCCTCTAACCCCGAGGCGCGTTCGCGCTGGTCGGCAAAGCCGGTCATCAACAGGATCGTCAGCTTCGGGTAGTCGCGCGCCACCGCAAGCGCCAGCGCGATGCCGTCCATTACCGGCATCTTGATGTCGGTCAGCAGCAGGTCGAACGCCCCATTGGCATGGGTGATGATGTCGAGTGCCTCGGCGCCGTCCTCGGCGGTGGTGATGTCATGTCCATCCATCGCGATGGCCCGCGACACGAGGAGGCGCATCGATTCCTCGTCGTCGGCAATCAGGATCTTCGCCATCAGCTTGCCCCGGCCGCCACGTCCCGGCGCTGGAAGAAACGGACGGCGATTTCCCGCCCCTCGGGCGGCGGCGATGCGAGGCGGGACTTGAAGGCGAGCCGCTCGTTCTCCTTCAGCACCGGCTGCTCCAGCACCGAATTCCACGCATAGATGTCGGCGCCGTTCTGGTCGCGGACGATGAAGCGCAGGCGCGGCAATTCGACAGGCTTGCGCGTGATGTTCTTCATCGCGCCCTGGATCACCAGCACCGGCTTGCCGTTGACCGTTTCCGAGGAGAGCTGAAGCTTGTCGAATTCGAGCCCGCGCAGATTGACGTTAAGCCCCGCCATTTTGAAAAACGGGCCGGTCTGCGGCATCAGCTTCACCACATCGGCGCGCCATATCACGAGGCCGAGACAGACGGCGACCATCGCCGTGCTGACGAAGGACAGGCTGATCCTCGGCACGCGCGCGCGCGGAACAGCCGGAATGGGAATGCGCGAGGTGACGCGGGTGAGCGCCGGGGTGCGCAGCATGGGTTGCAAGGGGCGCAACAGGCTTTGCAGCCATTCGGGCTTGCGGGAGGCGCGAGGCTCCTCCTCGAAATTCGCTTCCTCGTGAGAGGCGTATTCGTCGCGCCAATCGGCGGCGATGGAGGGGCTTTCGACGTGCGGGGTCTGCTCTTCATGGGCCGGCGTTTCCGCCGCGAGGCCCCAGCCTGCGTCGGCTTCCTCGAACGTGTCCGGTCCCGCCATGGCGGAGGCGGATTCGGGCTTCGCCAGCCAGGTTTCGCCGCAGCGCGCGCAGCGCACATTGCGGCCGGCCGGGCCGAATTTGGACGAGTCCACGTCGTAGAATGTCGTACAATGAGGACAGATGATCTGCATAAACCGAATCGCCGAGAGTGAGCCGCCCGCAGTCTATGCGGCGTCCGTTAACGAATCGGAAACCATAACGGCCCCAAGAGTGGTCCCAAGACTGGCGTTAGATATGTCCCTGTTTTGCGGCGGAATTGTTCCCGCCATGGAATTCGCGCCCTTTTCCGAACGGAGCTGACCTTGGTCCGATTCGAAAATGTCGGTTTGCGCTATGGGCTTGGGCCGGAGGTGTTGCGGGATCTGACGTTCCAGATCCCGGCGCATTCCTTTCAGTTCCTGACCGGCCCCTCCGGCGCGGGCAAGACCTCGCTGCTGCGGATGCTGTTCCTGTCGCTGCGCCCGACGCGCGGGCTCGTCAATCTGTTCGGGCAGGACATCTCGCTCCTGGACAAGAACGCGATCGCGCGGCTGCGTCAGCGCATCGGCATCGTGCTGCAGGATTTCCGCCTGCTAGATCACATGACGACCTACGAGAACGTCGCGCTGCCGTTCCGGGTGATGGGACGCGATGAATCGAGTTACCGGCGCGAGGTGATCGACCTGTTGAAATGGGTCGGGCTCGGCGAGCGGATGGATGCATTGCCGCCGATCCTGTCGGGCGGCGAGAAGCAGCGCGCGGCGATCGCGCGGGCAGTGATCGCGCGGCCGCAGCTTCTGCTCGCGGACGAGCCGACCGGCAACGTCGATCCATCACTGGCGCGGCGGCTGCTCAACCTCTTTATCCAGCTCAACAAGACCGGGACGGCCGTCATCATCGCCACCCACGATATTGCCTTGATGGATCAGTATCAGGCTCGCCGCATGGTCCTCCATGAATCCAGGCTGCACATCTATGAGTAGGCTTCTCTCTCAGGTGGACCGCCGTGACTGACGCGCGCTACCAGACCGAGGATGACGGCCCGGCACGCAACGTCTCGCCGATTGTGCCGCGCGGGTCGATGTCCGGCCGCGCGCTGGTCGCGGTGGTTGCGATCATGACGTTCCTCGCCTCCATCACCACCGGTGCGGTGCTGTTGGTGCGAGCCTCCGCCGCGCAATGGCAATCGGATGTGGCGAGCGAGATCACCGTTCAGTTGCGGGCGACCTCGGGGCGTGACATCGATCGCGACGTCAAGGCGGTGACGGATGCCGTGCGCGGACAGCCCGGCATCGTCGACGCGCGTGCCTTCACCAAGGAAGAATCCGCCAAGCTGCTGGAGCCGTGGCTCGGCACAGGCTTTTCCATCGACGATCTACCGGTGCCGCGCATCATCGTGGCGCGGGTTGCGCCGGACGGCTCTCTCAACATCGCCGATCTGCAGAAGCGCCTCGTGGCGATCGCGCCGTCGGCGACGGTGGACGATCATCGGGCCTGGATCGAGCGGATGCGCTCGATGAGCAGCGCGATCGTGCTGGCAGGCACCGGCGTCCTGATCCTTGTGATCTTCGCCACCGTGATTTCGGTGTCGTTCGCCACCCGCGGTGCGATGTCCGCCAACCGGCCGATTGTCGAGGTGCTGCATTTTGTCGGTGCGCAGGATCGCTTCATCGCCAATCGCTTCTTTCGGCACTTTTTGCAACTCGGCCTCGAAGGCGGCGTGATCGGCGGCGTCGCCGCGATTCTGGTGTTCGGATTCTCGGAATCCATCGCAAGCTGGTTTTCCGGCACGCCGGCGGGCGATCAGTTCGCAGCACTCCTCGGTACCTTCGCGCTGCCGGCGTCGGGGTATCTCGTGCTCGCCGCGCAGGCGATGCTGATCGCTGCGGTCACGGCATGGGCGTCGCGCCGCACGCTGTTTGCGACCCTTGACGAGATCGATTGAAGGTCGTGCCGGAATGATTGCGGGGGGCAGGCGGTTCGTGCAATTTGGGCGCGGGGATACGACAGGATCGGGACAGGGCGCATCGCGGCTATGACCAGCAGGCCGGACCATTCGAAAATCAGCGAAGCCGAGGCGCAGGCGCGCGCCGGCGGCTGGCCGGTGACGCGGTTTCTGTTTTCGTTCCTCGTGATTTTTCTCGCTGGGTTTGCCTGGTTCGCCTCGCAACTGCGCTCCGAGGAAAGCAAACCTGCCCGCCATGCCGATGGCATCGTGGTGCTGACCGGCGGCGCATCGCGTGTGGCCGATGCGCTCGACCTGCTGTCCAAGGGATATGGTAAGCGGCTCCTGATTTCCGGGGTGCATCCTTCCAACGGCATCGCCGACATCCTGCGTGCGCAGCCGGAGAGCCAGGCGCTCTTAAAATGCTGCGTCGATCTCGACCGCTCCGCCGTCAACACCCGCAGTAACGCCACCGAGACCCGGCGCTGGGTGAAGGAGCGCGGCTTTCATTCGCTGATCGTGGTGACGTCGAACTATCACATGCCGCGCGCCACCGTGGAACTGACGCACGCGATGCCCGACGTCGATCTCATCTTCTACCCGGTGGTCAGCGACGCATGGCGCGGCGAGTCGTGGTGGAATAATCCCGCCGGCGTCCGGCTGGTGGCGCTGGAATATGTGAAATATCTGGTGGCGCAGGTGCGCGTGCGGCTTGCGGCGTTCGGCATCAATTTCCCCGAATGGGAGGAGCAGCCCGGCAAAAGCGGCGCGGTCTCCAAGCCGTCGAGATCGGCCGGTTGATGCGAATGACGATGATCTCGCTGTTTGTGCGCTCGCTGATCTACAACGTGGTGTTCTATCTCAACACCGCGTTCTGGTGTTTGGTCGGCCTGCCGACCTATGCGATGCCGCGATGGGGCATTATCTGGATCGCCAAGACCTGGGCGCGCACCAGCGGCTGGCTGCTGACGCTGATCTGCAATGTGAAGGTGGAGTATCGCGGCACCGAGAACATTCCGGAGGGGCCTTTGCTGGTTGCCTCCAAGCACCAGTCGGCGTGGGAAACCTTCGCGCTGATGCCGTTCTTCGATCAGCCGCTGTTCATTCTCAAGAAAGAGCTGACGCGGATTCCGTTTTTCGGCTGGTACCTCGTCAAAGCGCAGATGATCGGCCTCGACCGTGAATCCGGCGGCCGCGCTCTGCTGCAAATGATGAAGCGCGCGCGCGATCAGGTTCAGCACGGGCGGCAGCTCATCATCTTTCCGGAAGGCACGCGGCGTCCGGTCGGCGCGCCGCCGGATTACAAGGTCGGCGTCAGCCAGATCTATGTCGGCTGCGGCGTCACTTGTTTGCCGGTGGCACTCAATTCGGGCCTGTTCTGGCCACGCCGGACTTTCTTGCGCTACCCCGGCACGCTGGTGGTGGAATTCCTGAAACCGATTCCCGCCGGGCTTTCGCGCGACGCATTCACCGCGCAGGTGTCGTCCGCAATCGAGGAGGCGAGCAATCGCCTGATCCGTGAAGGCCGGGCGGAGCAGGAACGGTTGATGGGATTTTCCGCTCCTGAGCGGTGAGGGCTCACTCCGCTTCTTGCAGCGGAGCTTCGTTTTGCAGCAGCGTGACCAGACGGTGCAGCGTTTCGTCGCGGCAGCCGCGGGCTTCCAGCGTTTTCACCGTCGAGATCACGTAGTCGCGATTGGCCCCGGAGGCGCCGTGGCTGTGTGCGACATAATGCAACTGCTGTTCCACCGTCAGCGCCCCGGCATATTGCGGATGGCTGCGGTCGACCACGAAGGCCAGCGCCTGCACCCGCTCGCGCTCATCGCCCTCGATCCAGACCGAGCGCAGCACTTCGCGATAAACGCCGGTGATCTGCTCGCGTTCGCGCAGGTAGGCGAGCGTGGCTTTCCGCAGGTTTTCCGCCACGCGAAACACCGTGCCCTGGCAGGTGCCGCCACGGTCGAGCCCGAGCACGAGGCCCGGCCGTTCCGCCGTGCCGCGATGGTGGTGCGAAAAGACGCATAAAGCGCGGTGTTCGCCGATCAGGCGCGCGGGAAATTCGGCGATGTAGTCGAAACCCGGGCGCCACATCAGCGATCCATAACCGAACACCCACAGGTCGCCCTGGGGCAGGTCTTCGTCGGGAATCGGTCTCATCGCCATGAATCGCGCCTTCTAAAGTGAATCATCATCCCTGTTCGGCTGGACTTCAAGGCCCAACGCGGCAATGAGTATCTTTCATTCGCCGGATTTTGATGCTTGGACCGCTGATGATGACTTACGCCGACCCTCGCGCCCCTCTGCCTCGCCGCCGCCGGTTGTGGCCGGTTTTTGTTCCCTCCGCGCTGCTGCTGCTCGCCGCCATCGGCTGGAGCGGATTCTGGTTCTATGCCTCCCATGAGGTCGATGCGCAGTTCAGGGGCTGGCAGGAGCGTGAGGCCAAATCCGGCCGGATTTACGATTGTTCGCGCCGCGAGGTCAGCGGCTTTCCGTTCCGCTTCGAGGTGCGCTGCGCCGATCCGGTGATCTCGCTGACGGCGCAGACCGCGCAGCAATTCGCCACCAAAACGCCGCTGACGGCGAAACTCAGCCAGATCCTCGCCGTCGCCCAGATCTACGATCCGACCCGCGTGATCGCGGAATTCACCGGGCCGGTTACGGTGGGCGAGACCGGGCAGCAGCCGTTCGCCACCGCCAACTGGACGCTCGGCCACGCCAGCGCCGCCGGCCTGCCGTCGCTGCCGAAGCGCATTTCCATGGAGTTCAACAATCCCGTCGTCGAGCGGATCGTGGCGGGCGTGACCGCGCCGTTTTTCAGCGCCAAGCATCTCGAATGGCATATCCGGCTGGTGAAAGGCGAACTCAACGATCATCCGGTGATTGAAAGCGTGCTGCGCAGCGAGGGTGCCAGCGTGCAGGACATCCATCCGGTGCTGGCGACGCCGTTCGATGAAACCATTCATGTGAAGCTGCGCGGGTTGAATGATTTTGCGCCGAAGACATGGCCCGAGCGGTTTCGCGAAATTCAGGCCAATGGCGGCGGCATCGACATTACCGAATCGCGCATCCAGCAGGGCGACACCATCGCGGTGGCGGCGGGCACGCTCAGCCTGACGCCGAGCGGCCATCTCGACGGCCAGTTGCAAATGACCATCGCGGGCTTTGAGAAGATCGTGCCCGCGCTCGGGCTCGAGAAGGCGCTCTCGGAAGGCGCGCCGCAATCGAACGTCGCGCCCGGCGTCTCGACGCAGGACGTCAACAAGGTGATCGACTCGCTCGACCGGATCATTCCGGGGCTCGGCCGGGTTGCGCGCAAGAACGCCAATGCGGGATTGATCGCGGGCCTCAATCTGATCGGCCAGCAGACCACGCTGGAGGGCCGTCCCGCGCGCGCGATCACGCTACGCTTCATGGACGGCGCGCTGCTGCTCGGGCCGCTGCGCGTGGCGCAGACCCCGGCGCTGTTCTAGGCGGAGAGATTATTTCGACGGCGCAGGCGTCGCCGGTGTCTTGTCCTGCGGAAGCTTTTCCGTCGGACGGCCGAAATTGGCGTTCGCTGAATCCTGACCGAGATTGACGATGCCGCGGCGGATTGCCCGCGTGCGCGTGAAGTGATCGAACAGCGCCTCCCCGTCGCCATGGCGGATGGCGCGGGTGAGCTTCGACAGATCTTCCTGGAAGGTGCCGAGCATCTCCAGCACCGCGTCCTTGTTGGCGAGGAAGATGTCGCGCCACATCGTCGGATCGGACGCCGCGATGCGGGTGAAGTCGCGGAAGCCGCCCGCGGAGAATTTCAGCACTTCGGCTTCCGTCACCTTCTCCATGTCTTCGGCGGTGCCGACGATGGTGTAGGCGATCAGATGCGGCAGGTGGCTCGTCACCGCGAGCACCAAGTCGTGATGGTCGGGCGACATGGTCTCGACATTAGCGCCGATGGTGCGCCAGAGCATCGCGAGTTTTTCGACCGCAGCAGCCTCCGCGTCCGGCAGCGGCGTCAGGATGCACCAGCGATTGATGAAGAGTTCGGCGAAGCCGGAGTCAGGGCCGGAATCCTCCGTGCCCGCGACCGGATGACCCGGCACGAGATGAACGGTTTTCGGCAAATGGCTTGCCATCTCGCGCGTCACCGGCCCCTTGACCGAGCCGACATCGGAGACGATGGCGCCCGCCTTGAGATGCGGCGCGATTTCGGCGGTCGCCTTGCCCAGATTACCGACCGGCACGCAGACGATGACGAGGTCGGAATCTGTCACGGCCTCGGTGTTGCTCTGCGCCACGCGGTCGCCCAATCCGATCTCGGCAGCACGCGCGCGGATCGCGGGCGCGCCATCCGTCACGACCAGTTCATTGGCGAGGCGAAGCTGTTTGACCGCGCGCGCAATCGACGAGCCGATATGGCCGAGCCCGATGATGGTGATGCGATTGAACTGGACCGTGCTCACGCTGCCCTCATGAATTCGCGCAAGGCCTCGACCACGAGGCGGTTAGCTTCCTCTGTGCCGACGCTGAGCCGCAGCGCCTGCGGCAGCTTGTAGGCCGCGACCGCGCGCAGGATCAGCCCGCGCTGGGTGAGGAAAGCGTCGGCATCCGCCGCCGTCTTGCCCGGCGTGGTCGGGAAGTGGATCAGAATGAAATTCGCCGCACTCGGCGTCACAATGAGGCCGAGCTTTGAGACTTCATCGGTCAGCCATGTGCGCCATTTTTCATTGTGCGCCTGCGCCGCCTTGTAGTGCGCGGTATCTGCGAGCGAGGCGATGGCCGCCTGCATCGCGGGGCCATTCGAATTGAACGGATCGCGCACGCGGTTGACGACGTCGATCAGGTGGCTGGGTCCGAAGATGAAGCCGAGGCGCACGGCGGCGAGGCCGTGGATCTTCGAGAAAGTCCGCGCCATCACCGTATTGTCGGTTTCCTTTACCAGTTCGATGCCGGCCTCGTAATCGGCGTTCGAGCAGAAATCCGCGTAGGCGGCATCGAGGACCAGCAGCACCTGCGGCGGCAGATTTTTGCGCAGCCGGCGGACTTCCGCAGCCGTCATGTAGGTGCCGGTCGGATTGTTCGGGTTGGCGAGCCAGACGATCTTGGTGCGCGGCGTCACGGCCGCGAGAATCGCATCGGCATCGGCGGTGAAGTTCTTTTCCGGCGCGATGACATTGGTCGCCCCGTTGCTCATCGTCGCAATCGGGTAGAGCAGGAAGCCGTGCGTGGTGTGGATCGCCTCGTCGCCGGGGCCGAGATAGATGTTGGCGATGGTGTGCAGCAGTTCGCCCGAGCCGACGCCGCAGACGACATTGGCCGGATCGATGTCAAAGGCACGGCCGATGGCCTCGCGCAGCAGGCGCGCCGAGCCGTCCGGGTAAATCTCAAGTCCGCTCGCGGTCCGGCTGAACGCCTCCACCGCCTTCGGCGAGGGGCCCAAAGCGGCCTCGTTCGCCGACAGCTTGAACACGCGCCCATGCACGCCCGCACCGCTTTTGCCGGGGACGTAAGGCGCGATGTCAAGAATGCCGGGTTTCGGCACGGGGCGGGACATTGTCGGACTCCAGAAAATTCAGGGCGCGGCGGTGCCGAGCGTGGGCACCCTATAGCGCGTTGCGTGGCCGCCGACGAGGGTGGAAGCGCGCACGGCTGCGCCTGCGTCCGTCAGGGCAGATATGATCTTGTCGATCCCGTCGGTGTGGGCGACCGAAACCAGCAGCGCAGCGGTGCCGGACGAGGTATCGGCCACCGCCAGCACGTCGGACAGCGGCGAGAGCGCGCGGGCGGCGGCGGGACTCCAGCCGCTGACATGCAGGCTCCATGTCTCGATTTCGGTCACCAGCGCATCGTCCGCGATGCGGGAGATGACGAACACCGGCATCGCGGCGGGGTGGTCGGCGCGCTCGACGAACGGCAGGCGCGCAATGATCTTCGGCGCGCCCGGCTGTTCGAGCGTGCTCCACCACGGGGTCTGGCTCGCTGTGGCCGACACCAGCGCGAGGTCGCCGCGCGAGTTCGCGACCGCCTCCACTGCAGCGCCTGCATTGAAGTGGGCGAGGAACGGGACAGTAAAACCGAAATGAAAGCGCGCGCTGTCGCGCATCGCGCTCTCGCCCGACGACAGATCGGCGTGAACGGAGAACGGCGCCTGGACATAGGTGAAGGTCGAGATGATGACGCGCCAGATGCTCTCGACGGTGTCGAGCGGCAGGATGCCGTGATGGCGCGCCACGAGGCGGCGCATCATCTCGGCCTCGCGCGCGGGACGAAACGCCGAGCCGATCTCCTGGGTCTGCTTGACGCGGATCAGGCGGTCGATGATCTCGCCGCGCCGCATCAAGAGCGTGTGCACCTGCTCGTCGATCGTATCGATCTCGCGGCGCAGATCCTGGAGTGAAATGGGGGCAGGTGTATCGGGCATGCAAAGGGCTTTCGCGACAGGGGTTCTGATTAGGAAAGACGGTGCCCGAAAGCAAAGAAAACCTTCATGCTTAACGGCGGTTGGGAGCCATGCGTCCGGCTGATGCGTCTTGACGGGCTAGGGCCGCAGGACTACTTTTCCTGTGTTCCGTGGTCATTTGAGCCGGCCGGCTTGCAGCCACGTTAAAGAATTCGCTAAACAGGCCGGGGACATGTGATCCCGGCCGAACAATTCGTTCAGGCCGGTTTTTTTGGGCCTGAAGGTCTGGAGATACGATGTCCGACGTTGCAAGCCGACAACCGGCAGGCAAAAAACCCACTGTCAGCGAAGAGCGTGCGCGTGAGGCGGATCATCCGTCGTCGCAGCTCGTCGTGTTCGGCGCCGACAAGCCGCTGCATCTCGATTGCGGCGTCGATCTTTCGCCGTTCCAGATTGCCTACCAGAGCTACGGCACGCTCAACGCCGACCGCTCCAACGCGATCCTGCTCTGCCACGCGCTGACCGGCGACCAGCACGTGTTCAACACCCACCCCGTCACCGGTAAGCCGGGCTGGTGGCAGACCATGGTGGGGCCGGGCAAGCCGATCGATACCGACCGCTATTTCGTGATCTGTTCGAACGTGGTCGGCGGCTGCATGGGCTCAACCGGGCCGTCCTCGACCAATCCCGCCACCGGCAAGCCGTGGGGCCTGGATTTTCCGGTCATCACCATTCCCGATATGGTGCGGGCGCAGGCGATGCTGATCGATCATCTCGGCATCACCAAATTGTTCGCGGTGGTCGGCGGCTCTATGGGCGGCATGCAGGTGCTGCAATGGGCGACCGCGTATCCCGAGCGGGTGTTCGCAGCATTGGCGATTGCCTGCGGCGCGCGGCACTCGGCGCAGAACATTGCCTTCCACGAACTGGGCCGGCAGGCGGTGATGGCGGACCCGGACTGGCGGCAGGGGCGATATTTCGAACACGGCACGCATCCGCGCCGTGGCCTCGGCGTCGCGCGCATGGCCGCGCACATCACGTATCTGTCGGACGCTGCCTTGCATCGCAAGTTCGGCCGCCGTTTGCAGGACCGCGAGGAGCCGACGTTTTCGTTCGATGCCGATTTCGAGGTGGAAAGCTATCTGCGTCATCAGGGCTCGTCATTCGTCGAGCGGTTCGACGCCAACTCCTATCTCTATCTCACCCGCGCGATGGATTATTTCGACATCGCCGCCGATCATAACGGTGTGCTGGCGTCGGCGTTTCGCGGCATCAGCACGCGGTTCTGCGTCGTCTCGTTCACCAGCGACTGGCTGTTCCCAAGCTCGGAGGCGCGCGCCGTGGTGCATGCACTGAATGCCAGCAGCGCGCGGGTCTCCTTTGCCGAAATCACCACCGACAAGGGGCACGATGCATTCCTGCTCGACGAGCCCGAATTCTTTGCGATCTCGCGCGCCTTCCTGGAATCGGCGGCGAACACGCACGGCCTGAATACAGCGAGCTGACATGAACGCGCCTGAATCATTCCGCCCGACAGCGCAACTGCCCAAGATCGACGGCATCCGCGGCGATCATCTGCTGGTCGCTGAAATGGTCGCGCCGGGCTCCAAGGTGCTCGACGTCGGCTGCGGCGAGGGCGACCTCTTGCAACTGCTGGAAGCGCGCGGCATCGACGGGCGCGGGATCGAACTGTCGCGCGAGGGCGTGAACAGTTGCGTCGCCAAGGGCCTTGCCGTGGTGCAGGGCGACGCCGACACCGACCTCGACAATTATCCCGACGACTCGTTCGATTACGTGATCCTGTCGCAGACGCTGCAGGCGACGCGGCAGCCGCGCAAGGTGCTGGAGAATTTGCTGCGCATCGGCAGCCGCGCCATCGTCTCGTTTCCGAACTTCGGCCACTGGCGGATGCGCCTGCAACTGCTGGTCGGGGGCCATATGCCGCGCACCGAGAACCTGCCGGCGACGTGGTACGACACGCCGAATATTCACTTCTGTACCATCAAGGATTTCGTCCAGCTCTGCGACGAAATCAATGTCGGGATGGAACGTGCGGTCGCGCTCGACCTTTACGGAAGGCCGCTGCGGCTCAATGCGCCATGGTGGTTCTGGAATATGTTCGGCGAGCAGGGCGTGTTTCTGCTCACCCGGCGCAGTTAATCTGAGCGGCTAAAATAGGGCATTTCCGCGATTCTTCCGGTTTTCACGGCCGGAAGTGACCCCAGCCTGCCCGCATGGCGAATACCTGTCATGCACGCATAGATCGTGCCGTTTTCTCGCCACATCCACAGCGGTCTTACGCGCCATATCGCGCGGCATTTCGCTTTGCCGCGCGAATGGATGCGTAAAGGACCTTTGAAGAATGAAACTACCGACGACCTCTTTTTCGCCGTTGCGTCTCGCAGCCTGTGTCATGTGTACGGTTGCGATTGCGGCGATCACGAATCCGGCCGAGGCGCGTCCGCGTCATCACGCCAAACATCACGTCAGCCATCATCACAGCCACAAGCATCACCATGCCGGCCGTCACCATGTGCGCAAGGTGCGCCATGGTTCTCGCTGGGGCGCTTTCCGCGCGCAGGCGCAGCAGTTCGGTGACAGCAATGCGTCGATGGATTCCTCCGGCGGTTTTGGCGGCGGCTTCGGCGGCTCGAACGTTGTGGCGGAAGCCCGCAGCTATATCGGCCGCGGCAATCCCACGAACCGTGCGCGTCTGTGGTGCGCTCGCTTCATGAACATGGTTCTGCAGAAGACCGGCCATAAGGGCACCGGCTCGGACATGGCCAGTTCGTTCGCGCACTACGGCCATCGCGTGTCGGGTCCGCAGATCGGCGCCATCGCGGTGATGAGCCGTCGCGGCGGCGGTCATGTCGGCGTCGTCAGCGGCATCGATGCCAAGGGCAACCCGATCATCATTTCCGGCAACCACGGTCACCGTGTCGCCGAGGCGACCTATTCGCGCGGGCGCGTCTACGCCTACGTGATGCCGTCGAGCTAAGGAATTTCGATTCGGTCGCCGGGCGCGATCTCGCCCCCGGCGATCACCTCCGCGTAGATGCCGCAATGGGTGTGACCGAAACGGTCCATCAGCGTCTTCGGAATATTCATGTCGCGCTCCGTCGTCACGGGATCGACATTGGTCGCGGCACACCGCACGATGTTGCGTGTAACGCGCAGGCGGACATCGCCGATGCGAATGTCCTTGTCCATCAATTCAAGCTCGTGCCAGGCGGGCCACCCCTCAACATAGAGATTGGCGCGAAAGCGCAAGGGATCGACCGGCAGGCCGACCGCGCCCTCGATTTCCGACACGCTCGCCAGATTGATGATCGACACCACCTTGGCGGCGACATCTGAAAAGCTGTGACCGGGCGCTTCGAGAATTTTCGGCGGCCCTTTCAATTCCTTTGTGAGGTTCGCGGCGAAGAAATCCTCGATCGTCGTTCGTCCGGCAGCGGTGGAGAGATCGCCGCGCGCGACCTCGGCGTTGTTATAGGCAATGCGCAACGTGTTGCTGGAATCGTCGAAGCGGCTGTGCAGGGCGGCCAGCCGTTCGTCCCGCATCAGCATCAGGAAGCGGATTTTCGGAAAATGCTTCGGGTGCGCGGGGTCGAAATCGAGCGGCCCGTTGGCGATGGCGTAGCGCCGGTCGGCCGGCACGGTCTGCCCGGCGTCCAGCGCGGCGCGGGTGAGCGGTTCGGGGGAAAGCCCTTTCACCGGGTAGCGGTAAAGGCTTGTGAGCGTGCCTTGAGCGGAATCAACCATGCCGCTTTTTAGCGGAGCCCGGTCCCGCGCGCCAATGACGCCGAATTTCCATCTCGCCCCCTTTCGCAAACCGGACTTTAGTCCCACATAGGTCACAAGCCGGGCGTTTTCCGGCCCGCGCCCGGCTGGCCGCGGCCAGGCCGTGCGTAACCCAATGAAGATGCCCTCGCCGTGCTTTCGAGGCGGCGGGGCAGGCTGAGGGAAGGCCATTTATGAACATTGAAAAATACACCGACCGCGTGAAGGGATTCATTCAGTCCGCGCAGTCGCTTGCCCTGCGGGAGGGGCATCAGCAATTCTCCCCGCTCCATATCCTGAAAGTTCTGCTCGACGACAATGAGGGGCTTGCCGGCGGTCTGATCGACCGCGCGGGCGGCAACTCGCGCGCCATCCTGCAGGCGACCGAGCAGGCGCTTTCAAAGCTGCCGAAAGTCTCCGGCGGCGGCGCGGGACAGATCTATCTCGCGCCCGAGACGGCGCGCGCGTTCACCGCCGCCGAGGAGGCTGCGGAGAAGGCGGGCGACAGCTTCGTGACCGTCGAGCGGCTGTTGCTGGCGCTGACGCTGGACAAGGACAGCGAGGCCGGCAAGCTGCTCGCCAAGGGCGGCGTCACGCCGCAAAACCTCAATGCCGCGATCAACGCACTGCGCAAGGGCCGCACCGCCGACAGTGCGTCGGCGGAAAACGCCTATGACGCGCTGAAGAAATATGCCCGCGACCTCACCCAGGCCGCGCGCGACGGCAAGCTCGATCCGGTGATCGGCCGCGACGAGGAAATCCGCCGCACCATTCAGGTGTTGTCCCGCCGCACCAAGAACAATCCAGTGCTGATCGGCGAGCCCGGCGTCGGCAAGACCGCCATCGTCGAGGGGCTTGCGCTGCGCATTCTCAACGGCGACGTGCCGGAAAGCCTCAAGGACAAGAAGCTGCTGTCGCTCGACCTCGGCGCGATGGTCGCCGGCGCGAAATATCGCGGGGAGTTCGAGGAGCGGCTGAAAGCGGTGTTGCAGGAAGTGACCTCCGCGGAAGGCGGCATCATCCTGTTCATCGACGAGATGCACACGCTGATCGGCGCGGGCAAGGCGGACGGCGCGATGGACGCTTCCAACCTGCTCAAGCCTGCCTTGGCGCGCGGCGAGCTGCACTGCATTGGCGCGACCACGCTCGATGAGTACCGCAAGCATGTCGAGAAGGATGCCGCACTGGCGCGGCGCTTCCAGCCGGTGTTCGTGTCCGAGCCGACCGTGGAAGACACCATCTCGATCCTGCGCGGCCTGAAAGAGAAATACGAGTTGCACCACGGCATCCGCATCGCGGATTCCGCGCTGGTGGCTGCGGCGACTCTGTCGAACCGCTACATCACCGACCGCTTCCTGCCCGACAAGGCCATCGACCTCGTCGACGAAGCTGCGGCGCGGCTGAAGATGCAGGTCGATTCCAAGCCGGAAGAACTGGATTCGCTCGACCGCGAAATCATCCGGTTGAAGATCGAGCAGGAGGCGTTGAAGAAGGAAACGGACGCAGGCTCCAAGAGCCGGTTGCAGACGCTGGAGAGCGATCTGGCCGACCTCGAAAAGAAGTCGGCGGACCTCACCTCGCGCTGGCAGGCGGAGAAGAGCAAGCTCTCCGACGCGCAGAAGCTGAAAAGCGAGCTTGAGCAGGCGCGCACCGAACTCGCCAACGCCCAGCGCAAGGGCGAGTACCAGCGCGCGGGCGAACTCGCTTACGGCCGCATCCCCGATCTTGAGAAGAAGCTCGCCGCCGTGGAGGCGAGTGAAGCGTCTTCGACCATCGACGAGGCAGTGACCGCCGACAGCATCGCGCAGGTGGTGTCGCGCTGGACCGGCGTGCCGGTGGACAAGATGCTGGAAGGCGAGAAGGACAAGCTCTTGCGCATGGAGGACATGCTGGGCCACCGCGTCATCGGCCAGGCGCAGGCCGTGCGCGCGGTTTCGACTGCCGTGCGCCGTGCGCGCGCGGGCCTGCAGGACCCGAACCGGCCGATCGGCTCGTTCATGTTCTTAGGCCCCACCGGCGTCGGCAAGACCGAACTCACCAAAGCCTTGGCGGAGTATCTGTTCGACGACGAAACCGCGCTCGTGCGCATGGACATGTCCGAATACATGGAGAAGCATTCGGTGGCGCGGCTGATCGGCGCGCCTCCGGGCTATGTCGGCTATGACGAGGGCGGCGCGCTCACCGAAGCGGTGCGGCGCAGGCCCTATCAGGTCGTGCTGTTCGACGAGATCGAGAAGGCGCACCCGGACGTGTTCAACGTGCTGCTGCAGGTGCTCGACGATGGCCGCCTGACCGACGGGCAGGGCCGCACGGTCGATTTCCGCAACACGCTGATCATCATGACCTCGAACATCGGCGCGGAATTCCTCGTCAACCAGCCGGAGGGCGAGGATACGGCGGCGGTGCGCGATCAGGTGATGGGGATGGTGCGCACGCACTTCCGCCCCGAATTCCTCAATCGCATCGACGAGATCATCCTGTTCCACCGCTTGCAGAAGAGCGAGATGGGCAAGATCGTCGAAATCCAGTTCGGACGACTGCGCAGGCTTCTGGAAGATCGCAAGATCGACCTCGTGCTCGACGCCAAGGGCCGCGACTGGCTGGCGGAGAAGGGCTGGGACCCGGCCTATGGCGCGCGCCCGCTCAAGCGCGTGATCCAGCGCAGCGTGCAGGACCCGCTGGCGGAGATGATCCTCGCCGGCGAGGTGCATGACGGCGCCACCGTGAAGATCTCGGCCGGCAAGAACGGCCTGACCTTCAACGGCAAGGCTGTCGATGATGTTCAATCGGATTTGGACGATGCGCCGGTGCCGAAGCGAGTGCTGAACTAAGCCCGCCGCAAATTGACAGAATAGAAAAGCCCGGCTTTTTGCCGGGCTTTTTCATGCGTTCATAAAAGATGGGCCTCAACGCGAACGCGCGCGGACCGTGGAGGAAATCGGCGGCAGGCTCGGCACGCGGTTGGCGGGCACCGCGGCGACGGGCTGGTTCTGCGCCACCTTTGGTGCGTTGCGGCTCGCCATCATCGCATCGATCCGGTCGCGCTCGCTCTCGAAGGCCGTCAGCAAGCCGCCCTCGAGTGAGCGGCCGCGCGGCAGCTTCACGCGCATCGGATCGACGAAGCGGCCGTTGACGAGAATTTCGTAGTGAACGTGCGCGCCGGTGGACATGCCGGTGGAGCCGACGAAGCCGATCACCTGGCCCTGCCGCACGCGCACGCCAGGTTCCATGCCCTTGGCGAAGGCGCTCATGTGGCCGTAGGCCGTCTCATAGCCGTTGGGATGCTTGATGCGGATGTACTTGCCGTAGCCGCCTT
>Ga0180223_1000692_pt1 | contig 36961 bp, 36 predicted proteins | sample eDN5th30CKraftOP_FD_151337 | JGI IMG/M metagenome (GOLD analysis project Ga0180223, IMG submission 151337) | Enriched Organic Plus compost microbial communities from Emeryville, California, USA - eDNA 5th pass 30_C Kraft OP (version 2) (version 2) ... | reverse complement strand
CCCTGCGCTCGACCCAATTCTCGGAGGATGCCGGCCCCCTCGCCCATCCGGTCCGGCCGCGCGCCTACAAGGAGATCAACAACTTCTATACGCCGACCGTCTACGAGAAGGGCGCGGAGGTGATCCGCATGCTCAAGGTGCTGATCGGCGACGACGCCTTCAAGCGGGGCATGGACCTCTATTTCGAGCGCTGCGACGGCACCGCCGCGACGATCGAGGAATTCCTCGCCTGCTTCGCGGAAAGCTCGGGCCGGGACCTGTCGCATTTCGCCCGCTGGTACGAGCAGGCCGGCACGCCCACCATCGTCGCCTCGGGCCGCTACGACGCGGCGGCGCAGCGCTACACGCTCGACCTGGCGCAGAGCACGCCGCCGACGCCCGGGCAGGCCGAGAAGGAGCCGATGGTGCTGCCGGTCAGGCTCGGCCTCGTCGGCGCGGAGGGCGACCTGCCGCTCAGGACGCAGTCCAACGCCTATGCCGGCGACGGTCTCGTCGTGCTCGACGGCCCTTCGCTCTCGATCGCCTTCGAGGGCGTGACGGAGCCGCCGATTCCCTCGCTGCTGCGCGGCTTCTCGGCGCCGGCGCGGCTGGAGCTCGACCTGTCCGAAGCCGATCTCCTGCGGCAGTTCACCCGCGACAGCGATTCCTTCAACCGCTGGCAGGCCCTGCAGAGCATCGCCACCCGCGCCCTCGTCGCCGCCGGCCGGCCGGGCGCCGACTCCGAAGCCCTCGGCGCGACGGCCGCCGAACTCGGCCGGGCGCTGGACGGCTTCCTCGCGGCCGATGCGCTGGCCGATCCCGCCTTCGCGGCACAGGTGCTGCGCCTGCCGGCCCCGGCCGACATCGCCCGCGAGATCGGCAAGGACGTCGATCCCGATGCGATCTTCTCCGCCCATCGCGCCCTCTCCACCGCCATCGGAAGCGCGCTTCTGCCCCGGCTTTCCGGCCTGCGGCAGGCGCTGGAGACGAAGGGCCCGTACCGGGCGGATGCGGCCTCGGCCGGCCGCCGGGCGCTGCGAAACGAATTGCTCGGCCTCGTCGCGCTGGCCGCGCCGGCGGAAGGCGCGGCGCTGTGCGAGCAGCAATTCGAGACCGGCGACAACCTGACCGACCGGCTGGCGGCGATGGCGGCGATGACGCTGATCCCCGGCGAGCGGCGCGAGCGGCTGATCGCCCGCTTCGCGGAGGCTTATGCCGGCGAGCCGCTGGTGCTCGACAAATGGCTGATGGCGCAGGCCCTCATCGCCGAGCCGGCGACGCTGGAGCGGGTCAGGGGCCTGATGCGGCACCCCGCCTTCTCGCTCGGCAATCCAAACCGGGTGCGGGCGCTGATCGGCGGCTTCGCCGCCAACCTGACCCAGTTCAACCGGGCCGACGGCGAGGGCTACGGCTTCGTCGCCGACATCGTCGTCGCGCTCGACCGGACCAATCCGCAGGTCGCCTCGCGGCTGCTCGGCTCGTTCAAGAGCTGGCGCATGCTGGAGCCCGGCCGCAGGCGGCAGGCCCAGGAGGCGCTCGGCCTGGTGGCCCGCACGCCGAACCTCTCCCGCGACGTCTCCGACATCGCCGAACGGGCGCTGGCCTGAGACGAAGCGGGCCAGCGCAGCCTCCTTAGCGAAAGGGCTTGCGGGTCGTTCGCCCGGCTTCCCGGAGCGGCGTCGATGCGCGGGCCGCCCGACTCGTTAACGGACACCGGCCGAAATCGTTAACGTTCCATTACCCGCACAGGATTCATTCGAGCGATCGATACAACCCTTGAGGGCATTCTGCGCAGTTGACTCAACTCAAGGCTGGACAAACCGAGTCGCCGGGATTCAACTGACGATGATTCGCGGGGATGCGGCACGTCTCCCGATCTTACTGACGGTAAAGTTCCGAAGGGGGACCGGGCATGTCGCGTGCCAACGCGGATTGCGCATCCGTGCGCGCCGATACGATTCTGGGTGTAGCGCGCTCGCTCACCCATCCGTTGTATCAGCGTTTCGAGAGCTTCGAGCCGGCTTTCCGCACGGCGATCCCCGTGCTCGTCGGCCTCTTCATCGTCATCCTGAGCGCCGGCGCCGCGATCCAGACGGCGGCGCTGCGCGAGGACGCCCTCCTCGACGCCACCGGCGACATGGAGGTGATCTCCGCGCTGATCGCCCGCGAGCTCGACAACGGCACGCAGACCGGCAAGGAGCCGGCCGCCATCCTCGCGACCATCGCCGCGAAGCACCTCGCCTCGCATGGCCGCATCGTCCACATCAGCGGCGCGGACGGCCGGGTGGTCGCCAGCGAGCCCGCCATCGGCCAGACTCCGCGCACCCTGGTCGACTTCCTCGGCCAGGCCCAGCCCCTCACCGTCTTCGGCGACCGCGCCGGGGTGATGCGCATCACCCTGCCCGGCGGCCCCGAGGTTCTCGCCATCGTCCGCAACCTCGCCAATCCTCTCGGTCAGGTCGCCGTGCTCCAGCCCGTCTCGCGGGCGCTGTCGCTCTGGCAGGACCGGCGCACCAGCCTCGGCATCCTGTTCGGCGCGGCCGGGGCCGTGCTCGCGATGACGACGCTCGCCTTCATGCTGCAATCGAAGCGCGCCAGCGCCGCCGACGAGGATTGCGACTGCGTGCGCGAGCGCATCGACACCGCCCTCAACCGCGGCCATTGCGGGCTGTGGGACTGGGACCTCGCCCGCGGCCGGATCTACTGGTCGGATTCGATGTACGCCCTGCTCGGCTACGACCGCCGCGGCGAATACATGTCCTTCGGCGAGGTGATGAGCTTCATCCACCACGAGGACGTCGATCTCTACGCCCTGGCCGATGCGATCAGCCGCGGCGAGACCAGCCATATCGACCAGGATTTCCGCGTCCGCAACGCCGATGACGAGTGGATCTGGCTCAAGGCCCGCGCCGAGCTCGTCGTCGACCGCCGCACCCAGTCGCACCACCTCGTCGGCATCGTCGTCGACATCTCCGAGCAGCGCCGCATGGCCGAGCGCACCGCCACGGCCGATGCCCGGCTGCGCGACGCGGTCGAGGCGATCTCCGAGGCCTTCGTCCTCTGGGATTCGGAGAACCGGCTGGTGCTCTGCAACGCCAAGTACCAGCAACTCCACCAGCTCGCGCCGGACATGCTGCTGACCGGCACCAGCCATGACGAGATCATGGCGCTGAGCGCCCAGCCCCATATCGACCGCGAGCCGGCGCGGGCGCTGCGCGGCTCTGCCTCCTACGAGGCCCGCCTCTCGGACGGGCGCTGGCTCCAGATCAACGGCCGCCGCACCAAGGACGGCGGCTCGGTCTCGGTCGGCACCGACATCACCAAGCTGAAGCAGCAGGAGGAGCGGCTGACCCAGTCCGAGCACCAGCTCCTGATGCATGTCACCGACCTCAAGGCCTCGCGCCAGAAGCTCGAAGCCCAGGCGCAGCAGCTCGCCGAACTCGCCGAGCGCTATCTGGAGCAGAAGGCCGTCGCCGAGAGCGCCAACCGCGCCAAGTCCGAATTCCTCGCCAATATGAGCCATGAGCTGCGCACGCCGCTCAACGCCATCATCGGCTTCTCCGAGATCATGGAGGGCGAGCTGTTCGGCCCGCTCGGCGAGAAATACACCGATTACGTCCGCGACATCCGCTCCAGCGGCGGCTACCTGCTCGGCATCATCGACGACATCCTCGACATGTCGCGCATCGAATCCGGCAAGATTCGGCTGGAGCGCAGCGAGATCGCGCTCGGGCCGGTGCTGGACGAGGCCGTCCGCAAGGTCCAGCCGGAGATGGAGCGCAAGCAGCTCGCCTTCTCGGTCGAGGGACCGACCGACACCCATATCGAGGCCGATCCGCACGCGCTCTACCAGATTCTCGGCAACCTGCTCGACAACGCGGTCAAGTTCACCCCGGAAGGCGGGCGCATCGCGGTGCGCACGCGCCATGTGCCGGGCGCGATCAACATCTTCATCGAGGACACCGGCATCGGCATCCCGAAGGAGAAGATCGAGCGCGTCGGCCGACCCTTCGAGCAGGTCGAGGGCGACCTGGTGCGCAGCTACAAGGGCTCGGGGCTCGGCCTCGCCATCGCCCGCTCGCTCACCGAATTGCATGGCGGCTCGCTGCGACTGCGCTCCGCCATGGGCGCCGGAACCGTCGTCATGGTGCATCTGCCGCTCGACGGCGGCGCGGGGCGGGTCACGGCGCAGGCGGCTTGAGGCTCAGCCCGCCCGCGCCTGCCCCAGTACGCGGGTGAAGATCGCCCGCACCGCTGCGCGGACCTCGTCCAGCTCCGCCTTCAGCACCTTCACGTCCGGCCGGCCCACCGCCGTGGCGATGCGTTGCAGCACGCGCGGCGGCACGGCCTTGGGGTCGAAGGCCTCCTCGACCGTGAAGCGCTGCCAGAGCTGGACATCGCCGATCAGGCGATGCGCCTCCAGCAGGGCCGAGGCGTCGGCCTCCGAAAGCAGCCCGGCAGCCCGCGCCGCCACGAAGACCGACGCCGTGTCGTTGACGATCAGCGACGGGTGCCCGCTGGCATGGGCGAGCAGCAGGAACTGGGCGAGGAAGTCGAGATCGGTGAGGCCGCCAGTGGCGAGCTTCAAATCCCAGGGGTCCTTCTCGCCCTTCTCCCTGGCGATGAGGGCGCGCATCTGCGCGACCGCGGCCGCGACCCTGGCCGGATCGCGCCGGCGGGCGAGGATGGCGCGGATCGAGGCCCCGACCCGCTCGGCCAGCCCGGCATCGCCGGCGACGACGCGGGCCCGCGTCAGCGCCATCTCCTCCCAGATCTCGGCCTCGCCGGCGTGGTAAGCCTCGAAGCTGGCGAATTGCGTCGCCGCCAGGCTCTTGTTGCCGGAGGGCCGCAAGCGCATGTCGACCTGATAGAGCGTGCCGCGCCGCGTCGGCACCGTCAGCGCCGCGACGAGCCGCTGGGTGAAGCGGACATGCCAGGTGACGGGGTCGAGGCTGCGGGCGCCGTCGCTGCCGCCGGCCTCCTCCGGCCGGTCGTAGAGCAGGATGAGGTCGAGGTCGGAGGACGGCGTCAGCTCGCCGGCGCCCAGTCGGCCGAGGCCGAGAACCACGGCCTCGGCGCCCGCCACGATGCCGTGATCGGCCGCGAAGGCAGCGCGCGTGTCGGCGAAGGCGACGCGCAGGCAGGCTTCCGCCACGGCGCAATAGGCCTGGCCCGCCCCCTGCGCCGGATAGACGCCCGACAGCAGCCGCGCACCGACCAGGAAATTCTCCTGCCGGGCGGCGTCGCGCAGGCGGTCGAGCCCGTCCTCGACGCTCGGCGGCGGCGCGCCGACATAATTGCGGATGCGCCGTTCCAGCGCGGTGACGTCGAGCACCGCCTGCCCGAAGGCCGGGTCGATGACGCCGTCGAGCACATGCGGGTGCAGCGCGGCCACCTTGGCGAGGCGCGGGGCGCTGCCCAAAATCTCGGCGAAGAGCGTCAGCAGGGAATCGTGGGAGCGCAGCAGCGTCAGCAATTCGACCGCCGCCGGCATGCGGACGAAGGCGTTGTCGAGATGGGCGAGCGCGCCGTCGGGATCGGCCGTGCGGCCGAGCGCCACGAGCAGAGCCGGGGTCAGCTCCGTCAGCACCTCGCGGGCGCGGGCGCTGGTGACGGCGGGACGGCGGCCAAAATGCCAGCCGCGCACCGTCTCGGCCGCGGTCATGCCATCGCGGAAACCGAGCTTGCCCAAAGTCTCGACCGTCTCGGGGTCGGGCTCGGAGCCGGTGAAGCTCAGCGTCCCGGCCTCCGAGGCCAAGCTCGGCCCCTCCTCGAACAGCAGGGCGTAGTGGCCTTCGATACGCTTCGCGTGGGCGGTCAGTTCCTTGCCGAAGGCAGCGGCATTGGCATAGCCGCAGAAGCGGGCGAAGGCATCGAGATCGCCCGCCGCCTTCGGCAGAGTCTGGGTCTGCTCGTCGTCGCGCATCTGCAGGCGATGCTCGACGGTGCGCAGCCAGCGATAGGATTCGGAGAGCTCGTCGCGCGCCTGCGGCGTGATCCAGCCCTCGTTGGTCAGTTCCTTCAGCATGTCGAGCGTGCGCGGGCCGCGGAGCGCCGGCCGCCTGCCGCCGAAGACGAGCTGCTGGGTCTGGACGAAGAACTCGATCTCGCGGATGCCGCCGCGCCCGAGCTTCACGTTGTGGCCGGCGACCGCGATGGTCTCGTGGCCCTTCACCGTCTGGATCTGGCGCTTCATCGCATGGATGTCGGCGATGGTGGCGAAGTCGAAATATTTGCGCCAGATGAAGGGGGCGAGGTCCTTGAGGAAGCGTTGGCCGAGCGCGACGTCGCCGGCGATCGGGCGCGCCTTGATCATGGCGGCGCGCTCCCAGTTCTGGCCGACCGTCTCGTAATAGGAATAGGCGCTCGGCAGCGCGATCGCGACATGGGTCGAGGCCGGGTCCGGCCGCAGGCGCAGATCGACGCGGAAGACATAGCCGTCCGGCGTGCGCTCCTGGATGATGCGGGCGATCTGCTGCGTCAGCTTGACGAAGAAGCTCGACGGCTCGGCGACGCCGGCCGCTTCCGCCGCCTCGGGATCGAAGAAGACGACGATGTCGATGTCGGAGGAATAGTTGAGCTCGCCAGCGCCGTGCTTGCCGAGCGCCAGCACGACGAGGCCGGAGCCCGGCCCGGGATCGGCCGGATCGGCGAGCGTGATCCGGCCGAGATCGGCTGCCTGGCGCAAGGCATGATCGGCGGCGAGGCGCACCGCCATGTCGGCCATCGCGGTCAGCGCCGCCGTGACCGTCTCGACGTCCCAGACGCCGCCGATATCGGCGAGCGCGATCAGGAGCGCCATGGCGCGGCGGAAACGGCGCAGTTCCCGCATCAGATCGGCGGTTTCGCAGCCGCTCGCGCCGAAGGCGGCGATGCCGGCGAGCAGCGCGTCGCGGCGCGCCTCCGGCGCCTGCGTCAGGCTGGCGAGCAGGCCTTCGGGGTCGAAGCGCATCACCTGCGTCAGGAAGGGCGAATGGGCGAGCACGCCGGCGACCAGCGCCGCGGAGCGGGGCTGCGCCGCCAGATGCGCCTGCAGAGCCGCGGCCGCCTCCTCGTCATGGAGGCGTTCGATCAGCTCCCGCTCCAGCAGCGCCTCGGCTCTGGCCTTCGCCGGCAGGACCGGCGCCGCCGCCAGCCTGTCACAGAGCTGCCCTGTCATATCCGCCCACTCCCGTCAGAGGGATGGCAGGCCAGCAGGGTTTGGCGCGGCTGTCGAGGTTTCGGAGCCGGGCGGAGGCAGCGTTTCCACAGGCTTGGGCCGGGCCGCCGGCAGCGCGATCACGGCCCGCAGCCCCGGCGCGTTGTCCTCCAGACGGAGCGTGCCGCCATGCAGGCGCACCACGCCGGCCACCATCGACAGCCCCAGCCCGAAGCCGGGCTGGCTGCGGCTGTCGTCGAGCCTGACGAAACGGTCCAGCACCCGGCCGCGATCGGCCTCCGGGATGCCGGCGCCGCGATCGGCGACCGACAGCTCGATCTCCTCGCCGGCGCGCCGCGCGGCGACGGTGACGGCCGCCTCCCCGCCCTGTTCCGGCAAGCCGTATTTCAGCGCGTTGTCGACCAGATTGGCCAGGGCCTGACCGATGAGCTCGCGATTGCCGACGATGTGGAGATCGGGCGCGACGTCGCCGACCAGGGACAGTCCCGCCTCCTCCGCCAGCGGCTCGTAGAGCTCGGCCACCCCGGAGACGATCTCCGAGAGATCGAGCTCCACCATGTTGTCGCTGACCCGGCCTGCCTCGAGCCGGGCGATCATCAGCAGCGCGTTGAAGACCCGGATGAGGTTGTCGGCCTCCTCGATCGCGCCGTCGAGCGCCGCGCGCAATTCGTCGGGGGACTTGGCGGTGCGCAGCGCCTCCTCGGCCTTGTTGCGCAGGCGCGTCAGCGGGGTCTTGAGGTCGTGGGCGATGTTGTCGGTGACCTGCTGCATGCCGGTCATCAACTCGCCGATGCGGTCGAGCATGGCGTTGAGGTTGAGGGCGAGGCGGTCGAGCTCGTCGCCGGTGCCGGCGATGGCGAGCCGGCCCTTGAGGTCGCCCTCCATGATGCCGTGGGCGGTTTCGGTCATGCCGTCGATGCGCCGGAGGACCCGCCGCGCCACGAACCAGCTCGCGAAGCAGCCGAGCACGAAGATCAGGGCGAAGGACCAGCCGATCGCCCGGCGGATCACCGCGCCGAGCCGGTCGCGCTCCTCGACGTCGCGCCCGACCAGCAGGCGGAAGCCGGCCGGCAGCACGAAGACGCGCACGATCGCATGGCTCGGCGTGTCGATGGTCTCGCTGGTGCGGGCGTATTCGATCTCGCTCTCGCCGGTCTTGTCGAGCGTGCCGGGCGGGATCGCCTCGACATTGCCGGCGACGCGCTCGCCGACCGGCGTCGTCACCAGATAGAGCGAGGCGCCCGGCGCGCGCGAGCGGCGCTCGACGATGTTGACAAGCCGGCGGATGCCGCCTTGGCGCGCCTGCTCGGCCAGGCCCTGGATCTCGGCGTCGATGGTCGAGCGGATCTGGTCGTTCAGCAGACGCTGCGCGTTCCAGGCGACATAGCCGAGCACGAAGGCGGCGAAGAGCGCGAAGATGACGAGATAGGCCGCCGTCAGCTTGAACGCCGTGGTGCGGAACAGCGTCGGCAGGAATTTCGAGCGCTTGCGCTGGGAAGCCTCAAAGGGTGCCGTCACGGACCATGTATCCCGCGCCGCGGATGGTGTGGATCATCGGATGCTCGAAACCCTTGTCGATCTTCGAGCGCAGGCGGCTGACATGCACGTCGATGACGTTGGTCTGGGGGTCGAAGTGATAATCCCAGACATTCTCCAGCAGCATGGTGCGGGTCACGACCTGGCCGGCATGCTTCATCAGATATTCGAGCAGGCGGAACTCGCGCGGCTGGAGCATGATCTCCTGCCCCTCGCGCGTGACGCGATGGGCCAGCCGGTCGAGCAGCATTTCGCCGACGCGATAGGTCGTGGGCTCGGCCGCCGGGGCGCCGCGGCGGCGCGCCAGCACCTCGACGCGGGCGAGCAGCTCGGAGAAGGCATAGGGCTTGGGCAGATAGTCGTCGCCGCCGGCGCGCAGCCCCTTCACGCGGTCGTCGACCTGGGCGAGCGCCGAGAGGATCAGCGCCGGCGTCTCGTCCTTCTGCTCGCGCAGGGAGCGGATCAGCGACAGGCCGTCGAGACGGGGCAGCATGCGATCGATGACCAGCACGTCGTAGCCGCCGCCCTCGGCCATGGCATAGCCTTCGAGCCCGTCGGGCGCGTGATCGGCGACATGGCCGACCTCGCGGAAAGCCTTGGTCAGATAGGCCGCAGCCTCGGCATCATCTTCGACGATCAGGAGTCGCATCGGGGGAACCTATCGCAAGGCAAGGGCCGATCCAAATGAATCGGCCTCCGCTCCAGGGTCCGGCGGTCCGGATCGCCGTGATGAAAACCGGCATCGCCTTCGCCTGAAATCGGTCCTGAAACGGGAAAAACGGCAGGCCGGACGATACGCATCCGGCCTGCCGCCGCGACGGCTGGTCTTCCCGGCTGGGGCGACAGGAAACCGGGAGACCAGCCAGCTACGCTCAGGCCGCGGGCTGGCGGCCGACCTCGAAGGTCACGTCGCGGGAATGACCTTCGCGGTAGAGGGTGATCGTGGTCTTGGTGCCGGGCGCGAAGTTGGCGATCTTGCGCGACAGGTCGCGGGCGTCCTTGATTTCCTCGCCGTTGACGGCGGTGATGGTGTCGCCGCGGCGGATGCCCGCCTTGGCGGCCGGACCGTTGTTCTGCGCCTCGGCGACGAGCGCGCCCTTCGCCTCCTTCAGGCCGATCGCGTCGGCCATCTCGCTGGTCACCGGCTGGATCTGCACGCCGATGAAGCCGCGCGCGACCTTGCCGTCGGTCTTGAGCTGGTCGACGACCTGCTTGACGGTCGAGGCGGGGATCGCGAAGGCGATGCCGACATTGCCGCCCGAGGGCGAGTAGATCGCGGTGTTGACGCCGACGACCTCGCCATTGCCGTTGAAGGTCGGGCCGCCCGAATTGCCGCGGTTGATCGGCGCGTCGATCTGCAGGAAGTCGTCATAGGGGCCGGAGCCGATGTCGCGCCCCTGCGCCGAGACGATGCCGGCCGTGACCGTGCCGCCGAGGCCGAAGGGGTTGCCGATCGCCAGCACCCAGTCGCCGATGCGCGGCTTGGCGTCGGCGAGCTTCACATAGGGGAAGCTGCCGCCGTCCTTGACCTTGAGCAGGGCGAGGTCCGAGCGCGGATCCGTGCCGATGACCTTGGCCTCCAGGGTCTTGCCGGCGTCGGTCACGAGCTGGACGTCGACCGCATGCTCGACGACATGGTTGTTGGTCACGACATAGCCGTCCTGGCTGACGAAGAAGCCGGAGCCCTGGGCCATGCCGATCTGCGGCTTCGGACGCGCCATGCGGCCGCCTTCCTCGCCGCCGAACTCGCGGAAGAAGCGGCGAAGCTGCGGCGGCAGGTCGTCGAGATTCTGCTGGTCGGAGGCCGCGGCGACCTCGGTCTTGACGCGCACCGAGACGACGGCCGGCTTCACCTTGTCGACCAGGTCGGCGAAGGAAGGAAGCTGGGTCTGGGTGCCCGAGAGCTCGATCGGCTGGGCATAGGCCCGGTCGTTCTGCATGAAGGCGGTGTCGGCGAGGCCGGCGGCGAGGCCGATGCCGAGGATGGCGGTGCCGGCGAGAAGGGTGCCGCGCCGCAGGAAGGACTTCCGGTTCGTGTTCTGTGTCGTCATGATGGGAACCTCTTGGAGCGACAGGTTTGTCGTCCCCTGCTCGTGAGGATCACCATGAAGCCGGGCGCCTTACGCGATTTTGGCCTGAAGATGACGATTTCGTAAGGTTTCCGCCGTCCCGCCGGCGCCGGCGGTTCAGTCCTGCTTTTCCCGCAGCAGCCCTTCGAGGCGCCGCTGCTCCTCGGCGGTCAGGGGTGCGGCCGCCTCGGGCGTCGCCGGGCCGCGGCGCCGGCGCCAGGCGAAGGCGGCGCCCCCGAGCAGGATCAGGAAGGGCGCGCTCCAGAGCAGGACCGTATGCGCATTGAAGGGCGGGCGCAGCAGGACGAAGTCGCCATAGCGGGCGACGACGAAGTCGAGCACCGCCTTGTCGCTGTCGCCGGCGGTCAGCCGCTCGCGCACGAGCAGCCGCAGGTCGCGCGCCAGCGGCGCGTTGGAATCGTCGATCGACTGGTTCTGGCAGACGAGGCAGCGCAGGCCGCTGGAGATCGCGCGCGCCCGCTGCTCGAGGGCCGGGTCCTTGAGGACCTCGTCCGGCTGCACCGCATGGGCGGCCGGCAGGGCGAGAGCGAGGAAGATCAGGACGGGAAGCAGGCGGCGCATGCGCCTCACTCCGCCGGCTGCGCGGCCGCGGCCGGCACGGCCCGGCGCGGGGCCGCCAGGCGGAAGCGGCGATCCGTCAGCGACAGGGCGCCGCCGAAGGCCATGACGATCGCGCCGATCCAGATCAGCAGGATCAGCGGCTTGTCGTAGAACCGGACGGCGAGGCCGCCATCCTGGCCCTCGCCCAGGCTGACATAGGCCTGGCTCAGCCAGTCGGTATGGATGCCGGCTTCCGTGGTCGGCATGGCGCGGGCGGTGTAGACCCGCTTCGAGGCTTCGAGCGGCGCCAGCTCCCGGTCGCCGGAGAAGAGCTGGAAGCGTGCCACCTCGGCCCGGAAATTCGGGCCGGTGCGCGGCAGGACGGATTCGAGGACGACGGTGTAGCGCCCCGCGGTCAGGCGCTCGCCGGGCTTCAGCACCGCGATCGCCTCGCTGCTCCAGGCCGCCGCCGCGATGCCGATGATGCTGAGCCCGATGCCGGCATGCGCCAGCGCGGTGCCCCAGGCCGAGCGCGGCAGCCCCCTCGCCCGCGACAGCATCGCCGGCCAGCCGCTGGCGCGGGCGACGATGCGCTCGGCCAGATCGAAGCCGGCGCCGAGCACGAGGAAGAGCCCGAGGCCCACCCCGAGCGGCGCCAGCACCGGGCCGCCGCGCGTGAAGGCGATCAGCGCCAGCGCCGCAGCAAGCGCGATGCCGAAGGCGGCGGCGTTGCGCTGGGCCGCGCCGAGCAGGTCGCCGCGCTTCCAGGCGAGCGACTGGCCGATCGGGAGGAAGAGCAGCAGCGGCACGACGACCGGCACGAAGGTGGCGTTGAAGAAGGGCGCGCCAACCGAGATCTTGTCGCCGGTCAGCATCTCCAGCGCGAGCGGATAAAGCGTGCCGACGAAGACGGTGGCGCAGGCGGTGGCGAGGAAGATGTTGTTCACGACCAGCGCGCTCTCGCGCGAGACCGGCGCGAACAGGCCGCCCTGGCGCAGGAGCGGCGCCCGCCAGGCGAACAGCGCGAGCGAGCCGCCGACGAAGAAGACCAGGATCAGCAGGATGAACAGGCCACGCGCCGGGTCGGTGGCGAAGGAATGCACCGAAGTCAGCACGCCGGAGCGGACGACGAAGGTGCCGAGCAGCGAGAGCGAGAAGGTCAGGATCGCGAGCAGGATCGTCCAGACCTTGAGCGCATCGCGCTTCTCCATCACCACGGTCGAATGGATCAGCGCGGTGCCGGCGAGCCAGGGCATGAAGGAGGCGTTCTCGACCGGGTCCCAGAACCACCAGCCGCCCCAGCCGAGCTCGTAATAGGCCCAGTAGGAGCCCATGGCGATGCCCAGCGTCAGGAAGGTCCAGGCCAGCAGCGTCCAGGGGCGGACGGCGCGCGCCCACATCGCGTCGATGCGCCCGTCGATCAGGGCGGCGACCGCGAAGGCATAGGTCATCGAGAAGCCGACATAACCGACATAGAGCAGAGGCGGATGGATCGCGAGGCCGAGATCCTGAAGGATCGGGTTGAGGTCCTGCCCCTCGGCCGGCACGGGGGAAAGCCGCCGGAACGGGTTCGAGGTGAACAGGGTGAAGGCGAGGAAGGCCGCCGCGACCAGCCCCTGCGCCGCCAGAGCGCCCGCGCGCAGGCGCGGCGGCAGGGAGCGGTGCGACAGCGCCACCAGCGCCCCGAACAGGGTCAGGATCAGCACCCAGAGCAGCAGCGAGCCTTCGTGGTTGCCCCAGACGGAGGTGAATTTGTAGAGGAGCGGCTGGGCCGAATGCGAGTTCTCGAAGACGTTGGCGACCGAGAAGTCGGAGCGGACATAGGATGCGACCAGCGCCGCGAAGGACAGAGCCACCAGGGCGAAGCTGATCAGCGCCGCGCTGGTGCCGACGGCCGCCAGAGCCCGATCCTGCCGCGACAGGCCCCAGAGCGGCACCAGCGCCTGGATGACGGAAACCCCGAGCGCCAGCGCCAGCGCATAATGTCCGATCTCGACGATCATGCCCGGCTCACGGCTTCGCGGGGGCGGCGGCGCCCGCCTCGCCCTGCCAGTGCCCCTGCTTCTTGAGGGTGTCGGCGACCTCGCGGGGCATATAGGTCTCGTCGTGCTTGGCCAGCACGGAATCCGCCTTGAAGCGCCCGGCGCCCTCGAAGATGCCTTCGGTCACGACGCCCTGCCCCTCGCGGAACAGGTCGGGCAGCAGCCCGTCATAGCTCACCTTCACCGTGCTCCTGCCGTCGGTCACGGCGAAGGCGACGCGCTGGCCCGGGCCGCGCTGGACGGAGCCCGTCTCCACCAGCCCGCCCAGCCGCATCCGGGTCCCGGGCGCGACGCCCTTCTCGGCGATTTCGGTGGGACCGTAGAAGAAGACGATGCTGTCGCGCATGGCGAAGAGCACCAGCCCGGCGGCGAGCGCCAGAACCGCGCCGGCGGCGGCGATCATGCCCAGCCGGCGCTGCTTGCGGGTCATCCGCCGCTTGGCGGGCCATTGCCGCGTCGTCTGGGCAGCCGTCATGGCGCGGCCTCCTTCAAGACCAGTTCATCGGCCAGCGCCGCGATCGCCGCAAGGGCGGATGCATCCCCGGCCAGCCTCTCGCGGGCCGTCTTCACGGCCTGCCGGGCCTCTTCCTTCTGGCCGAGCACGGCACGGGCGCGGATCAGGCGCGTCCATTCGGCCAGCGTTCCGCCGCCGGCCTCCAGCCGCCCGGCCAAGCCTTCGACCATGCCCCGGATCGCCTGCTGGCGCTCGGCCTCGGGCAAGGCGGCGATCGCCTCGCCGCCCGCCGCCGCCTCCATGCGGGCGAGCCGGTCCCGCACCGGCGCCGCCCAGGGGGCGTCGGGCGGCGTATCGGCCAGCAGCCGCTTCAGCGAACCGGCCGCGCCCTGGATGTCGCCGTCCTGCTCCTGCGCCAGAGCGAGATAGTAGCGCGCCTGCGGATTGCGCGGGTCGAGCTTCAAAGCGTCGGAAAAGGCTTCGCGGGCGGCCGCCGTGACGACGCCCTCGGCCGCCAGCGTCCGGGCCTCGCCGAGGCCGGACCACAGTTCGGCGCTCGCCCTGCCATGGCGCAGGGCGGAGGCGAAGGCGTTGGCCGCGTCGTCGTAGCGCCCCTGGCGCAGATAGATCGGCGCGATCAGCGTCCAGCCCCTGGCATCGGCCGGATGGGCGGCCAGATGCGCCTCCATGCGCGCGAAGATCACCGCGAAATCCTGCTGCGCTCCCGCCTGCGCCAGCCGCGCGGCCAGCGGCTGATCGGGCGCGTCGGGCGATCCGTAGCTGCCGTAGACGAGCAGGGCCAGGAGGGGCACCAGCGACAGCATCAGGGCCGAGCTGGCGCGGCGGCGGCGCAGCGAGGGCTCCGTCTCGCCGGCGGGCGAGACCTCGTCGCCCGCGGCGCGCAGCAGGCGCCGGCCGGCCTCGGCACGCGCGGCATCCGCCTCTTCCGCCGCGATCAGACCGCGGGCGACATCGCGGTCGATCTCGCCGAGCTGCGAGCGATAGAGGCTGCGGGCGTCGGCCGTATCGGCGAAGCCCTGCAGCGAGACGCGGCTCAGCGGCCAGAGCAAGGCGAAAATCGCCGCTCCCGTCATCGCCGCAAAAACCGCCCAGATCATCATCGCGTGTTCATAATCAATCGGCTTCGCCGGTTCATGGTGACAAAGGGTCACGCGGTCCGGCTAGACCGAGGGAAGGACCAGGCGCGCCCGCAGGCCGCCGAGCGGCGAGCGATACAACGCCAGCTCTCCACCATAAAGCTTGGCGAGATCGACGACGATCGACAAGCCGAGGCCGGAGCCCGGCGTGGTCTCGTCGAGCCGGCGGCCGCGCTTCAGCACCTCGGCCATGGCCGCTTCCGGCAGGCCCGGCCCGTCATCGTCGATGAGCAGAGCCAGTGGCTCGCCGGGATTGCCCGTCCCGGGCTCCAGCGAGACCTCGACCCGGGTACCCGCCCATTTGAAGGCGTTGTCGAGCAGGTTCCCGAGCATTTCCTCGAAATCCTGCTTCTCGCCGCGGAAGCGCAGGCGGCCGGGCACGGTATGGCTGCCGCGGATGCCGCGCTCCTGCGAGATCTTCATGAAGGTGCGCAGCAGGGCCTCCAGCGAGGGCGCGACCTCGGTCACCCCGCCCAGCGCCCCGGAGAGCGCCGCCGCCCGCGCCCGGTCGAGATAATACTGGACCTGGTCGCGCATCACCGCCGTCTGCGCCTTGACCGTCTGCGCCAGATGCGCCTCGCCGGGCCCGGCCTCCGCCTCGTTCATCATCACGCTGAGCGGGGTCTTGAGCGCATGGGCGAGGTTGCCGACCTGGGTGCGCGCCCGCTCCAGGATCTCGCGATTGGTGTCGATGAGCTGGTTGAGCTCGCCGGCGAGCGGGGCGAGGTCGGGCGGATAGTCGCCGAGGATGCGCGGGGCCTCGCCCGTGCGCACGGTCCCGACCGCGGCCCGCAACCGCACCAGCGGACGCAGGCCGAAGCGGACCTGCACCAGTGTCGAGGCCACCAGGATCAAACCGAGCAGCACGAAGGTCATCGTCAGCGCGAAGCGGAAATCCTGGATGTCGCCCTCGATCTCGTCGGCGGGCGCGGCGACCGCGACCGTGAAGCGCCCGTCCTCGCCGACATCGATCTCGCGCTCGAGGATGCGCAGCAGGCGGTCGTCCGGCCCGGAGACATAGCTCTCGCGCAGGCCCCGGCTGTTCGGCGCGATGTCCTGGTCGAGCAGCTTGGGAAGCTGGCCGCCGACCAGCGAACGCGAGGAGCGGATCGTCGGCCGCTCGCCGTCCAGCCGCACGATCTGCCAGTACCAGCCGGTCAGCGGCAGGTCGAAGCGCGGCTCGCCGAGGTCGCCCACCGTCTGGCGCTCGGTCTCGGGCGGCGCGGCGAGATCGGCGACGAGCTGCTTGATGTAGACCGAAAGGCGCTCGTCGAAGCCCCGCTCGGCCGAGCGGCGGTAGAAGGTGGTCAGGCCCACGCCGGCCAGGACGAGGATCAACACGCAGCAGAAAGCCGCCGAGAGGAACAGCCGCGTGCCCAGCGAGAAGCGATGGGACCGGAACGGCATGAGCCCGGGTCAGACCTTTTCCGGCGCCGCGGCGATATAGCCGAGACCCCTGACGGTCTCGATGATCTCGACGCCGAGCTTCTTGCGCAAACGGCCGACGAAGACCTCGATCGTGTTCGAATCGCGGTCGAAATCCTGATCGTAGAGATGCTCGACGAGCTCGGTGCGCGAGACCACACGGCCCTGATGGTGCATCAGATAGGAGAGCAGCCGGTATTCGTGGGAGGTCAGCTTCACCGGGTTGCCGTCGACCACGACGCGGCTGGCGCGCGTGTCGAGCCGGACCGGCCCGCAGACGAGCTCGGAGGTGGCATGGCCGGCGGCACGGCGCAGAAGGGCGCGCACCCGCGCCAGCAGCTCCTCGACATGGAAGGGCTTGACGACATAGTCGTCGGCGCCGGCGTCGAAGCCCCCGACCTTGTCGCTCCAGCGGTCGCGCGCGGTCAGGATCAGCACGGGCATGGTCTTGCCGGCCCTGCGCCAGCCCTGCAGCACCGCGACGCCGTCGACCTTCGGCAGGCCGAGATCGAGGATCACCGCGTCATAGGGCTCGGTCTCGCCGAGGAAGAGCCCTTCCTCGCCGTCGAATGCCTTGTCGACGGCGTAGCCCGCATTCTCGAGCGCCGTCACGATCTGGCGGTTGAGGTCCTTGTCGTCCTCGACGACGAGCAGTCTCACGGTCGGTTCGCTCCGTTCTCGAATCCGGCGTCACCGGATGGTGGCCACCTTGCCGGACTGTCCTTCCAGCGTCACGCGCGCGACCTTGCCGTCGCGCTTCAGCGTCGTCACCACATACACGAAATCCTCGCCCTGCCGACAGAGACGGATGCGCACGACCTCGCCCGACGCGGCGCGGCGGGCATGGCGCGAGGCATCGGCCGGCTGGATGACGCGGCCCTCGGCGACCACCGCCCGCGTTTCGTCGGAGGAAAGGCAGGACATCGGCGCCGGATTGTCGACGCGAAGGATGGGAGCCGGCGCGGAAGCCAGGAGCGCGAGCGCAAGAATGGGTTCGACCGGCGACATCGTCATGGCTTAGCCCCGCATGCGTGAATACGCCATGAACATGCCGCCCCGTCCACAGGCCCGGCCGGCGGCCGGGTCAGGCGACGGCGACCCGGCCGCGCCATTCCTGCCCGGCGCCTACCGTCGCGCTGCGCTGGCGCAGCGACACCGCGATCTCGGACTGGGCAGCGCCGAAAGCGAGGATCTCGCGCTCCGCCGGATAGATCCATGCGGCTTCGTTCACGATCGCTCCATCGACGAGAGCGGAACCGTCGAGGATCGCGACCTCGTAGCGCTCGCTCTCCTCCCCGAGAGGCACTTCGGCCAGATCCCAGGAATCGCCGTCGATGCGCGTGCGGCGGATCCAGCTCAGGGCGATGCCGGCCTCGCCCCGACGCGCCTTCACCCGCACCGGCGCGAGCGGAAGCAGCGCCGGGGCGGCGACCGTGACGGCGAACTCCGCCATCGTCGGGTCCCCGACATCCTGCCGCACCGGGCCGACCCTGTAGCGCAGGGACCGGCCGAGATCGGAGAGGTCGCTCGTCAGCGTCACCGCCGCGCCGTCGAGCACGACGACGCGCGCGCCCGCCGGCAGAAGCCGCCCAGCGGCCGCTTCCGAACCGCCCAGCCCGCGCAGGAAGCCCGAAAGGCGGAAGCTCTGCGGGCCGATCAGCTCGGCCTCCGCGACGGTGACGAGTTCGATCCCGCCGGCGGCGTCGACGAGGGCCAGCGCATTGGCTCCGGCCAGGGCCCGCTCCTCCGGCACGGAGGACAGCACCCCGCCGCGCAGCCTCACCTCCAGCACCGCTCGCCGGTCGCTGCGCCAGAGCGGTCCCGGCGGGAAATCGGTCAAGGTCTCGCCGACGATGGAAGGCGCCTCGACGAAGCCGGCGAGATCGAAGAGGCCGCTGTCTCCGGCGCGCCAGACCGCCAGGGCGCCGGGCCATGGCGCGGCGAAGCCCGCCAGCGAAAGCAGGGCCGGCGGCTGGCTCGTGACGATCGGCAAGGCGAGCGGCACCGCCAGCGGCCGCCCGGGCACCGCCGGCGGCAGGCGGGGCGGCCGCTCGCCGCCCTTGATGCCCGTGCTCCGGTAGATCGCCGGCTCGACCAGCCGTCCCGACAGGCGCCGCGTCGGTCCGTCGGCGATCCGCGTGATCCGGAACAGCCGGTCGGCGCCCTGCACCGGCAGGGCCGCGACGTCGCCCGGCTCGAGGGCGAGGCAGCGCGGCGAGACCTCGCATTCGAGCGTCTCGCGCGCGGCCCAGGCCTCCTGCAGGCGCTGGTCGGCGAGGCGCCGCCCCTCGGCCATGCGGGTGACGATCGCGGTCTCGACGGCCACTTCGCGGCGGGCCGCGCCAGCCAGGCGGCGCGAGCGGGCCGCGGCGCTGCGATAGTCGTTCTCGGCATCGCCGAAGCCCAGCCGCAATTCGAGGGGCAGCTCGGTCTCCTGCATGCGGCGCAGGGTGAACGGCTCTCCTTCGCCGTCGAGAACCAGCTCATCCGGGCCGAGCCGGTACGAGACCGACCCGCCGCGCCCCTCGAAGCGCAGGGCGCCGGAACTCATGGTGGCGTCGAAGCCGAAGGTCTGGGCGAGCGGCTCCAGCGCCTGCCTTGCCGAAAGCGGCCGGTCGAGCAGATAGCCGTCGAGAAAGCCATCGACCGCGATGCGGTCGGCCGGCGGCAGGCCGAAATCGGCGAGCAGCTTCGCCACGAGCCGGTCGACCGGCGTGCCCTCCAGGCGCCCGTTGAGCCAGTGGCCGGCCTCGAAATTGCTGCCGTCCGCCCAGATGCCGGCGAGATCGGGGAAGGCGGGAAAAGGCCGGGCGTCCCAGTTCCAGACAAAGACATGCGCCGGATCGACCATGCGGATGCCGGTCACGGGATGGACCGGGTTGCGCGCCGCCTCGAAGCCGGCGCGGGCCGGATCGAAGCCCGACAGGATGGCCTCCAGCGCGCGGGCCTGAACGAGGTCGTCGCGGGCGCCGCTCGAAAAGGGCGGCACGCCGCCCTCGTCCGACTTCAGGTCCGGGAAGACGTTCGGCGCATTCGCGCCCTTGTCGACGGCCGGCACGCCGATCTCGGTCAGCCAGATCGGCTTGGCCCCGGGTACGAAGGCGGTGGCGCCGGTCTCGACCCCGCCGCTGCGGCGGATATGGGGATTGCTCCACCAGCCGGCGAGATCCTTCGGGCGGAACAGCCAGGGCTTGCCATAGGCCCCGTCGCCGATCGGCAGCCGCTCCTGCGCGCTCCGGCCGGCCTCGTCGGCATAATACCAGTCATAGGCTTCACCCGACGTCAGCCTTTCCCGCAGATAGGCGAGGTCTGCCGGCCCGCGGGCCAGCGCGGCGTCGGCATGCCCGGCGGAATCCCGCCAGTCCGAGAGCGGCGGGTAATAGTCGATGCCGATCGCCCCGATCGCGGGCGAAGCCCAGAGCGGATCGAGCGGGAAGTCGATATCGGCGCCGACGTCGCGGGCATCGGCGCCGTATTCGGTCCAGTCAGCGGCATAGGTCAGCGTCGCCGCCGGCAGGATCATGCGCACATCCGCGGCGACGGCGACGAGGTGATCGACCATCGGATAACCGCCGCCCGCGCCGCGCAGCCGCGTCAGCCCGAGCAGTTCCGACCCGATGACGAAGCCTTCGACGCCGCCCGCCGCCTGCGCCAGCATGGCGCAATGCATCACCTGCCGGCGATAGGACCACTCCTCCGGCCGGGCGCAGAGGATCGTGCCGCCGGCCGCGCTCATATCGGCCGGCGAGACGGTGCCGACGAAAGCCGCGAGTTGGGCCGCGAGGCCCGGGCCGCCTTCCGGGCTGCCGGGGCGGCCCGGCGCCGGATCGCAGGTGATGCGGCCGCGCCAGGGATAGCGCGGCTGGCCGGAGCCCCCCGAATGAGGGTCGGGAAGGCCGTTCCCGGCCGGAATGTCCATCATCAGGAAGGGATAGAGCACCACCTCCAGCCCGTAGTCGAAGCGCAGCCGCCGGATCAGCGCGACGATGCTCTCGTCGGAGGGCGTGCCCCCGAAGGCCGGGCGGCCGTCGATCTGGCTGACCGGCCGGGCGGCGGCGCGGCTCAGGCCCGCCACCGACCATGCGGCGCCGAGCGTCGGCTTGTGCGAAACTTCGACGCGCGGCGCGACGCTGCAGGAGCCGACGCGCAGATCGTCCCCGAACCAGGACAGCACCAGCGAGACGCGCCGCAGGTTCGGGCAGAGCGCGACGAGGTGGCCGAGCGCGGTGTCGACATCCGAGCCGCCGTAGAGCTGGTGGCGGGTCAGGCTTTCGGTGACGCCGGCCTCCGGCTCGTGGCTGACCGGCCGGATGTCGTAGACGAACTCGCCGGCGCCCGGCGTCAGGGCCACGGCGCGGATCATGGCGCCCAGCCCCTCGACGGCGCGCACCACCTCGAAATCGAATTGCGGGACGCGGTTGCCGTAATCCGCCAGCGGAAAGCGCTCGAAGACGACATAGGCGAGGCCGCGATAGGCCGGCGCCTCGCCCGCTTCCTTGGCGAGGATCAGCGGATCGGGCTCCTGCGATTCATGGCCGTGATGGACGCGCATCGCGACGGTGTTCACGTCGAGTTCGCGGCCGTCGACCCAGATGCGGCGGATGAAGGCGATCGGCCCCTCGCAGAGGCCGATCGCGAGATTGGCGTGGTAGCTGTAGGTGGTCTCGTAGGTCTTCTGCGAGCGCCCGCCCTTGCCGCCGCTCTTGGTGCGGGTGATCGAGAGCTGGATCTCCTCCTCGAAGCGCGTCGCCCAGATGAGCTGGCCACCGAGCCGCGCCCGGCCATAGAGGCGCGGAATCGCCGCTCCCTCCGTCGACGCCAGCCCGTTGACCTCCTTCAGCCGCGGGCCTTCGACCACCTTGTTGCCGCCGGCGCCGCCGAGCCAGGCCTGGTCGATGGTCGCGCCGGCGAGGCCGCCGAGCGCCTGGCCGACGGCCCCGCCCAGCGGCCCGCCCAGCGCCGTGCCGAGGGCCGCGCCCGCCACCTGCAGAAGAAGCGTCGCCATCAGTCGGTTGCTCCGGGAAAGGAAAAGGCGTGGCTGAGATGGCGCCGCCACCAGCCGGTGAAGGCAACCTCGGCGACGGCGGCGCCGTCATGGGCATGGATGATGCGGTCGGCCGCGCTCAGCACGGCGCAATGCTTCGCCGGCAGGTGCTCGCGCCAGCGGAAAAGCAGCACGTCCCCGGGCCTGGCCTCGGCCGGCGGGACCGGGACGAGATGGCGCAGCGCCGCCAGCGCCAGGGTCTCCTGCCCCAGGCTTTCCGCCCAGTGCGGCGAATAGGGCGGCGGCGCCTCGGGCTCCGGCCCGCAGAGCTCGCGCCAGAGCCCGCGCACCAGCCCGAGGCAGTCGCAGCCGACGCCGCGCAGGGAGGCCTGGTGGTGATAGGGCGTGCCGAGCCATTCGTGCGCCGCCGCGACGATCTCGGCGCGCCTCATCGGAACAGGCTCCCGCCGTCGAGCGCGCCATCGCCGGGCCGGACGCCGCCGATGATGAAGTCGGAGGTCGGCATATGCGGAAAGCCGCGGAAATTGACGCCATTGCCGAATTTCGCCCGGCAGGTCGCGAAGCTCTTGTCGCAGCCCGGCGTCACGCCGAAGGCGTCGCCGGGCTCGATCGGCAGCGGAGCGGCCTGCCAGAGCTGGAAGACCGCCAGAGCGCCCTCGCGCCCGTGGCGCTTGACCTCGCTGGCGAAGCCGGCATTGGCCCCGGCCGTGAAAACCATCCGGCCTCCGGTGAAATGCCCGTCGGCATGGCCCTCCAGCCCCGCGGCCGAAAGGGCGAGGCGCCCGTCGCTCGCGGCCACGACCGCCGCCGCCGCGCTCACCGCGACGCCGCAGCGGGCGTCGCCGAGATCGGCCGAGCAGGCGCGCAGATAGAGCCGGCCACGTTCCTCGTCGAAGGCCTTGGCGAAGCTCCTCACCTCGGCGGTGAAGCCGCTCTCGCCGCGCCTGACCTCGCCGACGAAGCCCTCGTCCAGCAGCACATGCTGGCCCGGCTCGGCCCAGTTCACCAGCCAGATGCGCAGGCGGGCGTCGTCGTAAAGGCCCCGCGCGAGGTCGGCCTCGTTCAGCCCGGTGGCCGCGAGCGCACCGGCGACGTCGCCGCCTCCCGTCGCGAAGCCGAGCTCGGCCGTGGCCTCGGCCGCCTCGAGCCCGGTGGCGGCGGCGAAGGCGATGCCCTCGACTTCCAGCGGCCGGTCATGATCGGTGAAGCCGAGGACGAGGCCGTCGCGGCGGGTCAGGCTCCAGCAGCGGCACAGGGTCGTGGCGCCGCCTTCGAGATGGGCGGCCAGATCGGGGGGAATCGCGCGCATCGCGGCCTCAGGGCAGAATCTCGACGACCGGGATGCGCGGGATCTCGCCGGCCTCGAAGGCGGACAGGTCGAGCTCGATCGCATCGGTGTCGAAGCGGACGGGGACGTCGAAGGCAAAGCCGGCCGTGACCACGGCATCGGGCGGGGGGACATGATCGGGCGCGAAGGTCAAGCGCCCGGTCGTCGCGTCGCAGGAGAAGGCTTCGGGCGCCTGCGCCACGCCATCGACAGCGAGCAGCACGCTGCCGACCTGGGGCTTGGCGACGAGGCGCCGATAGGCCGAGGCGCCCTCGCCGTAATCCTTGCAGAGCTGGAACCCGGCATTGAGGCCGTCGCCGATGCCGATCACCTGGTCGCTCGCGGCCGGCGCCCGCGAGGGCGGCCCGCTCTTCCAGTCGAGCTGATCGCGCCAGCGGAAGCCGTAGAGCCGGCCGCGCCGCTCCTCGAAGAAGGCGACGACGGCGGCGAGCGCGTCGAAGGAGCGCACGCCGAGGCCGGCGTCGTAGCGCCGGCGCGAATGGGCCCAGCGGCTGTTGCGGACCTCGCGGCCGGAGGCCAGGGTGACGATCTGGGTCTGGCGCTGCGGGCCCCCGCGCGCCCCGCGCGCCACGTCGATCGGGAAGCGGACCTCATGGAAATCGCTCATCGCCCCCCTCCTCAGAGCGCCCGGCTGCCGCGCGCGACGGCGCGGGCGATGGCGGCCGAGACCTGCGCCTCGGAGCGGCGGAAGCTTTCGGCATCGGGCGTCGCGACCTGGACCGTGACGCTGAGCGGCCGGGCCGGGCTGCCGGCCGCGCGCACGCCCAGGCGCCCGTCGGGGCCGCGCGAAAGCGGCATGATCGCCTCGGCGCCGCGCTCGCCCATCAGGCCGAGGCCGCGCCCGGTCGGGAAATAGGCGGGCGAGGCGACGATCCCGCCCTCGGCGAAGGGGGCGACGGAGAGGGAGGCGCCGCCGCCCGCCAGCGAGCCGAGCCCTCCGGTGAGCAGCCCGCTCAGGCTCTTGATTCCGCTTCCGAGCAGGTTGGAGAGGCCGGTCTGCAGCGGCTTCAGCGCCGTCTTGAGCAGGCTGTCGGTCATCGACCGGCCGACGCTGCGCAGGACGTCCTCGAAGCGCTTGCCCTCGACGACACCGCGCGAGAAGGCGTTGACGATCGATTTGCCGAAACGCTCCGACGAGCGGTCGAGCGATTGCGTCAGCGTCTCCATCGTCCGCAGGTCGGAAAGACGCAGGCTGTCGGTGAGGCTTTCGTCGGCCATGACCATCCTCTTTGGAGTGGGGTTCGGATTGCGGCGTCAGCGGTCGGGGCAAGCGGCCATCAGCGCCTCGAAGGCGGAGCGCTCGATCGCGCCGCCGGGCGCCTCGCGCCGCCAGGCCCGCAGCGCCGCGGCGAGCTCGCGCGGGGTCGCGGCCCAGAAGCGCTCCGGCGGCCAGCCGAGCCGGCCGAGCCCGAAGGCCATCGCCTCGTGCCAGGGAAAAGCCGCCGGTGGGCTCACGCCTCCGGCGGCTGCGGAGGGCGGGACGGCTCGCTTTCGCCGAAGGTCGCTTCCAGCAGTTGGATGGCGGCCCGGATCGCCCCGGCGAGCCCGCCGTCGAAGGCGAGCCCGGCGACCTCCTCGTCGCGGATCGCCTGCCCCGCGCCGCGCAGGCCGGCGGCGATGATGCGGACGATGTCGCGCGCCGAAAGCTGACCGGAGACGAAACGCTGGCCGAGCGCCGGCAGGCTGTCGACCGCGAAGGCGTGCTCGAGCTCGGCGAGCGCGCCGAGCGTGAGCCGCATCGGCAGGGCCTCGCCCGCGACCATGAGCGCGGTTTCGCCGCGATGACGATTGACCATGCGAGCCTCCTCAGAGCACGGCGAAGGCGAGCGCGCCGGCCGATTCCAGCGAGAGGTCGAAGGTCACCTCCGCCGCATGGTCGCCCCGATATTCGAGGCTGGTGAGCTGGAACGGTCCTTCGACGACGCCGAAATCGGGCACGACCACCTGCCAGCCGTGGATCGCGCCGTCGAAGAAGATCTGGCGCACCAGCGCGTCCGAGGCCGCGTCCTTGAAGATGCCCGAGCCGCTGATGCTGGCGCGGCGAACGCCGGCGCCTTCCAGCAATTCGCGCCAGCGCCCGGCCGATTCCGCATGGGTGACGTCGACCGTCTCGGCATTGAACGCGATCTGGCGGGCGCGCAGGCCCGCGACGGTGGCGAAACCGCCCTCCCCATCCGCCGCCTTGAGCAGCAGATCCTTGCCCTTCTGTGCCGACATGCGGCGCCTCCTGCGATGGTCGTGATGTTTCGGATGTTCAGAGCGGCTCGGTCGCCGCGCGGAAACGGATCGTCACGCTGGGCAGCCCGCCGCGCGGTTCGCGCGCGAGCCGGCTCGACAGCCAGCGCAGATTGACCAGGCCGTGGCCCGCGAGCCCGAGATCGGCCTCGTCGAGCGCCGCGACGATCAGCCCGGCGGCTTCCAGCGCCTGCCGGGCGGAGCCGCTCTGCGCCGCCCAGACCACGAGCGCGAACTCCTGCTCGCAACCGCGCTCGGCGCCGGCCGACCAGTCGCGCGCCTCGACCTCGCCATGGACGACATAGAGGCCGCGCATGGCGCGCGGCGCCTCGTCGAAGACGCGATCCGGACCGATCAGGACCGTCAGCGGCGCATCGGCGGCGAGCCTGGCCTGGATCGCGGCCCGCAGAGCCAGAACCGCGTCGCTCATGGCACGACCTCCTCGACCAGGCAGACAAGCCGCCGGCGCGAACCGTCGGGATCGGCCGCCGCGCGGATATCGAAGAGGCGCGGGCCGTCGCGCAGGCGCTTGCCGGCATCGACATCGCCGCGCCAGCGCAGGGTGACGCGGTAGCGCCCGACCTGTTCGGGCCGCCCCTCGCGCCATTGCTCGACGCCGGACAGCCATTCGAGCTGCGCCCAGAAGGCGCCGATGGCCGCGAAGCTCCGCGTCGCGCCGCCGAGCCCGTCCGGCGCCGCGACCGGCGCTTCCAGCACGAGCCTGCGCCGCATCCGGCCGAGGGCCGAGGGGATGGTCTGCGCCATGGTCAGAGCCTCGCGCGGCGGTAAGGCGCGACCAGCGCCATGATCTCCGCCGGCAACGCCTGCGCGTCGCGGCCGGCGACATCGCCGCGCTGCTCGAACCAGCGCGCCGCGAGGCGCAGCACGGCCTGGCGGAGGGGTGCGGGGACCGCGTCGGCGGTCGCGCCATAGCCGGCGCGGAGGTCGATCTCGATGGCGCCATGCGCCCGGCCGATCTCAGGCAGTTCGCCGGCAAGCCGGATCAGCGGCGGATCGGCCAGGCCGTCGAGGGCCAGCGCCGCGGCGTCCACGGGCCGGGCGATGCCGAGCGCGTCATAGACGCGCGCGCCGAGGATCTCCCCGACGGGAGACAGTGGCAGGCGAATCGCGCCCTGCGGCCAGCGGTCGAGCACGATCCGCCAGTGCTGATCGACGAGGCAGCGGCCCGAGGCCGCCTCGATCAGCAGGCGCGCGGCCGTGATCAGCATCGCCAGCAACTCGTCCTCCTCCGTCAGGTCGAGGCGCAGGAAGAGCCGGGCTTCGGCCAGCGAGACTGGCTCGACGGCCGGCGGCTCCAGGGCAAGCGGCGTCATGATCGCTCCCTTCGAGGGTTCATTTGCGGAAAGCGACGCGCTATCAGCGCTCCCTGGAGGAGCGCCCTGATGCGGATCGCGAACTGGTTTCTCGGCCTCGGCCTGGCCTGCGGGCTCGGGCTTTCCCCGGCGCAGGCGGTCGTCGGCGGGCGCGAGGGCGGCCCGGCCGAAGCCGCGACGCTGATGGTCCTGAACGCCCGCGGCGGCGTCTGCACCGGGATCGTGCTCTCGCCCCGCGCCATCCTCACGGCGGCGCATTGCGCCGCCGGCGGCACGGAGCTACGCATTCACTGGCGCGCCGGGGGCGAGCCGGTGCTGATCGCCCCGGCCTCCGTCAGCCTGCACCCCGCATTCGACGCCCAGGCGGTCAGCAACCGGCGCCGCTCGATCGACCTCGCGCTGATCCGGATGGCGGAGCCTCTGCCGGCACGCTTCGCGGCCGCGACGCTCGACGACGGCGCGCAACCGCGCGCCGGCGCCCCGGTCACCCTCGCCGGCTACGGCGTCTCGCAGGAGGGCGAGGCCAGGACGACGGGCACCTATCGCTCCGCCGCGCTGGCGGCGGTCGAGCCCTACGGGCCCGGCCGCGTGCTGCTCTGGGCCGCCGACCCGGCCGGCGCGGGCAAGCGGCCCGGCGCGGGGGCCTGCCAGGGCGATTCCGGCGGCCCGATCTTCAGCGGCTCCGGCGTCGTCGCCGTGAGCAGTTGGTCGACCGGCCCGGGCAGGCGCCGTTGCGGCCTGCTCAGCCAGGGCATTCTCGTCGGGCCGCAGCGCGGCTGGATCGACGCAACGCTGGCACAGTGGCGCGAAAATGCACGCTGGACGAGCATGCGCTGACGGAAGGACTGGACTGGCGCCGCGCAGCTTCTAGATTGTCCTGCCGTTTCCGTTGATCTGATCCATGCTCGCGCGCTCCCTTGCCATCCTCTCCCTGTCCTGCGTTCTTGCGAGCGCGGCGCAGCCCGCATCCGCCGTCGTCGGCGGCGTCAGTTCGCGCGATGTCGCGGGCGCCCGTGCCTCGACCGTCAGGATCGAGACCAGCCGGGGCGAGCTCTGCTCCGGAGCCGTCATCGCTCCCGAGATCGTGCTGACCGCCGCGCATTGCCTGATGGATGGCGGCTCGGTCAGCGTCGTCAGCCTCGATACCCGCTTCCGGGCACGGCGCCAGCTCGTGGTCGCCGTGCTGCCGCATCCGAGCTTCGTGCCCGGCACGACGCCGCGCACCCAGCCGGGAACCGACCTCGCCCTGCTGCGCCTCGCCCAGCCGCTGCCGCGCGACATGGAAGCGCTGACCGTGGGCGGGCGCCTCTCGCAGGGAGAGACCGTCACCATGGCGGGCTACGGCCTCTCCTCCGAGAACAACAGCAAGACGGCCCGGCGCCTGCGCGAGACGCGGCTGGTCAATGCCGGCAACTACACCACGCAGAATACCGTGAAGGTCGCGGTCGACGTCCGCGCCCGCGGCGAGACGCCCGGCGCCGGCGCCTGCCGCGGCGATTCCGGCGGCCCGGTCCTGCGCGGCGCGGCGCGCTCGCGCGACCTCGTCGGCATCGTGAGCTGGTCGAGCGGGCCGCTGAAGACGCGCGCGCGGCGCATCTGCGGCGGCTTCACCGCGATCACCCCGGTGAGCGACCACCAGAACTGGATCGCGACCGGCAGCGCCCAGTTACTGGCCCTCGGCGCGGATCAGCGCTCGAACCAGGCGGTCCAGCCGCAGATGGACTCCGGCTGGAGCTGGTGGTTCTCGCGCTGAGGCGATGGCCGCGCGCCCCGCATCCGCCCGGAGGCGAAGCGCGCGGCGCGGTCAGGCGGCGAATTTCAGCCCCTTGATCGCGGCGAAGTCCTGCACCCCGCCGCCGACGCGCTTGGTGGTGTAGAACAGAACATAGGGCTTGGCGGAATAGGGATCGCGCAGAATGCGCACGCCAGCCCGGTCGACGACGAGGTAGCCGCGCCGGAAATCGCCGAAGGCGATCGCGACCGCATCGGCCGCGACATTGGGCATGTCCTCCGCCTCGACCAGCGGGAAGCCGAGCAGCGTCGCCGCCGCCCCGGCCGAGGCCGGCGGCTGCCAGAGATAGTTGCCGTTGGCGTCCTTGAACTTGCGGATCGCGCCTTGCGTCTTGCGGTTCATCACGAAGGAGGCGTTCTGGCGGTAGCCGGCCTTCAGCGCATAGACCAGGTCGACCAGCACATCGGCCGGGCTCGAGGCCGGGAAGGCGCCAGCGAGGCCAGTGTTCAGCACCCCGATATTGCCCCAGCTCCAGCTTCCCTCCGCCACGGTCGGATAGGCGAGAAAGCCCTTGGGCTTGTCGGTGCCGTCGCCGTGGACGAAGGCGGCGCCCTCCTGCTCGGCGAAGGCGCTCTCGACCTCTTCGGCGATCCACTGGTCGATATTGACCACGGCGTCGTCGAGCAGGGTCTGGGTCGCGGCCGGCATGGCGTAGAGTTCCATCGCCGGGAAGGAGAGCTCGGCCAGGGCCGGGGAGCCGGTCTGCGGCCGCGCCGCGGTCTCCGCCACCCAGCCGGAAGCCGGGCCGCCGGTGGAGAAGGCCTTCTTGTAGGTGCCCGACGAGATCGTCCGCACGGTGGCGAGCGAACGGATCGGCGAGACGGTAGCGAGGCGGCGCAGGATCTCGCCCTCGACGGTCGAGGGCGCGAGATAGCCGCCATCCGGGCCGGAACCGGCCGAGAGCGCCTTGGCCTCCAGCCGCTTCAGCCCGCCGGCCTCGCCGGTGCGGACATAGGCGGCGAAGGCCGCCTTGTGCTCGGCGACGAGCGGGTCGCGGCGATGGCCGCCCTCGCCCTCCTGCCCCAGCGGCGGGCGAGCGCGGTCCAGGGTCAGCCGGTCGATTCGGCGCATGGCGTCGTCGAGCGCGGCATCCATGCGGGCGAGCTTCTGCTCGGTCAGCGGATCGGCGCCGCCGCGCGCCTCGATCCCGGCGAGGCGCTCGTCATTGGTGGCGCGGTAGCTCTCCACCGTATAGCGCAGATCCTCGAAGGCGAGCGCGAGATCGGCGCCGGCCGCCTTGGTCTCGGGGGCATGGTCGAGATGGGTCATGGGTTCTCCTCGGGTGACAGCGAAAGGGAGGTTCAGGCGAAGGCGGGGCCGCAGCAGGCCGCCTTCACGGCGCTGATCCGGGCCTGGGGCAGCATCGGGAAGGTCACGATCGAGACCTCCCAGAGGTCGACGCGCTCGAGCCGGCGAAGGCCGGTACGCGGCTCGTTGCGGGCCCGCTCCGGGCGGAAGCCGATCGAGAGGCCGTCGATCGCGCCCTCCCGCATCAGAGCGAGAATCTCGCGGGCGCGGGCGACGGCCAGCGAGAGCCGGCCGCGGACGAACAGGCCGCGGCTGTCCTCGGCGAGGCTGAGCCAGCGGCCGAGCGGCTCGGCCGGATCGTGCTGCCAGAGCAGCTTGACGCCGGAGGCGCCGCGCCTTGCGAGGCTGTCGCGGAAGGCGCCGGGCTCGACCACGTCCTTGCCGAGATCGGGAATGCGGAAGAGGCTGGCATAGCCCTCGAAGATCCCGTCCGGCAGAACGCGCGCCGGCTGCAGCGGCAGGAGCTTGGCCTCGAGCGGCAGGCGAAAGGGGCCACTCATCAGCCGCCCTCCCCGCCGCGCCCCGTGCTGCCGGACTGCGCGCGCCCGCCCTCGAGCTTCGCCAGGTTGCGGACGAAGCGGCTGAAGGTCTCGGCGGTCACGCCGCCGGGGCGCGTCTTGGCCGGCTGCGGCCGCGCGGCGCCCTGGCGGGCAGACGGAGGTTTGGCATCGCGCGTGGCCTTCATGACGGGTCCCCCTCGTGACGTGCGTTGAAGCGGTTGAGCTCGCGGACGAAATCATCGAAACGGCGGTTGGCCGCGGTCAGCTCGCGCAAAACCAGCCAGGCGAGCCCCGATGCACTCGCGGCCCAGAGCAGCAGGCCGAGATGGCCGACATCGGCCCGGCCGACGAAGGCCGTGACGATCTGGTCGAGCAGGTTCATGGCTCTTCCTTTCCCGCGGCGCGCCGGCCGTAGCCGACCGCCTCGCGCTTCTCGTCCTCGTCGAGGAAATCCGCCGTGCCGAGGCGCCGCCAGAGCGATTCCCGCTCGTCGGCCAGCGCTTCGACGGCATCGAGATCGGGCTCCAGCGCGAGTTGGTCGCCGAAGGCCGGGCCGAGCCATTGCGCCAGCGACTGCGCCGTGCGCCTGACCAGCGGGATCACCGTCTGGCGCCAGAGCGCGCGGTTGGCCTCGGCGAAGTTGGCGTGGGTGTTGTCGCCCGGCAGGCCGAGCAGCAGCGGCGGGACGCCGAAGGCGAGCGCGATCCCGCGCGCCGCCACGCCCTTCGCCGCGACGAAATCCAGCTCCGCCGGGGTCAGCGACAGCGGCTTCCAACTATCAACCAAATACACCGAAAATCATGCACGGTTGGGTCGGTGCCGCCGCTGGATGAGCGGTGATTTTGCCAAAAAATCTGAGAGGCCATCCACATAGCGGCGGGAGCGGTTTCCCCCCGTGCCCCACCTCTACCCTCACAGGTTCCTAGCGACGTCCCCTTCAGAGCCCGCACAGGCGGACTGGGGCGGCAGGGCTACATTCCCCTCAAGTTGCCGCGAAAGAGCGCCACGGCCCTCCTAGCCCCATCGGCCGTGTTCCGCAGGGCTTGCCCTAGTGGGCCGTTCCAAGATCGAGGCGTTTCGTTCCACAAGAGTGGTCCATTGACAACCGGCGAAAGTTCTAAGACCCTAGTGGAACAACATCGCTCGGAGGCCGCCATGCTCATCGGATACGCCCGCACTTCAACTCTTGACCAGACGGCTGGCTTAGAAGCCCAGCAACGTGACCTCGTCGGCGCCGGATGCGAGCGGACCTATGTGGAGCAAGTCTCGTCGGTCGACGTAGGCGAACGGCTGGAGTTGGCCCGTGCTCTCGACAACCTTCGGTCGGGTGACGTGCTGGTCGTGACCAAGCTCGACCGCCTCGCCCGGTCCATGGCGCACCTCATGGAGTTGCTGAAGCTGGTCGAGGCCAAGGGAGCCACACTCCGCATCCTCTCGATGAACCTCGACACGGGGACGCCTACGGGGCGCCTGATGTTGAACGTGCTGGGAAGCGTGGCTCAGTTCGAGCGGGAGATCATGCTTGAGCGTCAGCGGGAAGGGATAGCCAAGGCCAAGGCCGCCGGGAAGTACAAGGGCCGAGCGCCAACGGCTCGCGCCAAGGAGGCGGAGGTCGTGTCGTTGGCGGCCAAGGGCGTCAGCCTCTCGGAGATTGCCCGGCAACTTGGTATCGGCAAGGCCAGCGTCCATCGCATCCTCAAGGCCCAACAGGTCGCCGAGCAGTAGCCGTCCCCTCTCGCCGATGACCAAGCCCGCCCCTTATTTCCGTATCTCTGGAAACATGGATTGACTCCACATTTCCAAGGGAGCACCTTGTCGGCATGATCTTAGACCAAGCGGCCAGTCGCCTCGAAGCCCTCGGCAATCCGACGCGGCTTCGCATCTACCGGAGCCTCGTCCGTGCGGGCTCCAGCGGCTCCCCTGTGGGCAAGTTGCAGACCGATTTGGGCATCCCCTCGTCAACCCTGTCGCACCACCTGAAGGCCCTCCTAGCGGTCGGGTTGGTGACGCAGGAGCGGCAGGCGACCACGCTGGTCTGCCGGGCCAACTACGAGGTCATGGGCCAGTTGGTGGGCTTCCTTGTTGAGGAATGCTGCGCTGGCGACCGCTGCGGGAGCGTGGCCGACAACGACCATGCGGCGTGAAATCGGGTCTTCTATTTCGGTATCTCTGGAAGGATCGAGACGATGGAAAACAAGGTGAAGTCGGTGGCCATCATCGGCGCTGGGCCGGTGGGTCTTGCGGCAGCGGCGCACGTCTTGGAGCGCGGCCTTCAGCCTATCGTCCTAGAGGCCGGCCCCGAGGTCGGGCATGCGGTGGCCCAGTGGTCTCACGTCCAGTTGTTCTCGCCATGGAGCTTCAACGTCGACAAGGCGTCTGAGCGCCTCCTCGCGGCGGCGGGATGGAACGCCCCGGAGCCCGACCTCTACCCGACAGGGGGCGAGCTTCGGGATTTGTACCTGAAGCCCCTCAGCGCCCTGACGCCCGTCCGCGAGCACCTTCGGACAAACTCCAAGGTCATCAGCATCGGCCGTGTCGGCTTCGACAAGGTGAAGACTAAGGGACGCGAGGGCGCCCCCTTCGAGGTCCGCTATCAGAATGGCGAAGGGGCCAGGACGCTGAAGGCGGACGCGATCATCGACACCAGCGGGACGTGGTCGTCACCCAACCCGGCGGGCGGCAATGGTCTCCCTGCCATCGGCGAAGACACCGCTTCCCACCACGTTCGCTATGGGATGCCGGATGTCCTCGGCCGGGACAGGGCTCGATACGAGGGCAGGACAATCGCTGTCCTTGGTGCGGGCCATTCCGCCATCGGGACCTTGCTCGACCTCTCCCGCCTTGCTCAGCAGGAACCCGCCACCCGTGTCGTCTGGCTGGTGAGGGGCACCGACCCGTCGAAGTCGTTCGGTGGAGGCGCCAACGACGCCCTATCTGCCCGTGGTGAACTCGGAGCGGCCTTCGCGCGGATCGTGACCGAGGGCCGAGTTCAGGTCGAGATTGGCTTCAGCGTCAGCCACCTGAGCGAGGTCGACGGCAAGCTCCGCGTCGGCGCCGGGTCGGGTTGCTGCGGGAGGCACGTTCTCGTTGACGAGTTGGTGGTCAGCACGGGCTTCCGGCCCGACCTCGGCCTCCTCTCAGAACTGCGGACGTCGCTGGACCCGGCCCTTGAATGCCCGCCGGCCCTGGCCCCCTTGATCGACCCCAACGAGCACAGCTGTGGCACCGTACGCCCGCATGGAGCGGCCGAGTTGTCCCAGCCGGAACCGGGGCTCTACATCGCCGGTATGAAGTCCTACGGGCGGGCACCGACGTTCCTGATGATGACCGGCTACGAGCAAGTCAGGTCGATTGCGGCGGAGCTTGCCGGTGACCACGAGGCGGCCCGCCGTGTCGAGTTGGTGCTCCCCGAGACGGGGGTCTGCAACATCTCAAGAGGGGCAACGTCCAGTGGCTGCTGCGGGGCCCAAGAACCTGCCGTGACCGAGGCGGCCTGCTGTACCCCAGCGACGTCCACCACAGCCTCGCCAGCGGCCCTCACTCAGGCATGCTGCGGCTAACATGGGTCGGGATCAGCTTCGGGTCGTTCTGGCGCTAGGATCGACCCAAACCATCGCGTGGGCGTCGAGCTACTACCTCCCCGCCATCCTTGCCGATCCAATCGCCCACGACATCGGCGTCAGCAGCACCGAGGTCTTCGCCGCATTCTCGATTTCGCTGATCGCGTCCGCCTTCCTCGGCCCGCGCATTGGCAGGACCATTGACGTCTTCGGCGGGCGCGGCGTTCTCGTGGTTTCGAATGTCGTGCTGGCCTTCGGGCTGGCCGCCTTGGGCCTCGCGCACTCGCAGGCCGTCATGTGGCTTGCGTGGGTGGTGATCGGCCTGGGGATGTCGCTGGGCCTAAGGCCGCCGCTGGCTCCCCTTCCGCCCGGCCTACTCGGATGGCTCTGGTGGACCTCCGCGAGTATCCTGAGGTCTTCCAACCCAGAGGCCATGATGTCGTGGAGTACCACGTCGAAGCCCTCGCACGGGTGATCAGGACACAAGGCACCGTGGAGCCGATCAAGGTCGTCCAGATCGGGGACGAGGTGGCCGTCATCGACGGGCATCACCGGGTGGCCGCCTACTCCCGAGCCGGTGTCACCTCGAACATCCCCGTCGTGTTCTTCGAGGGGACCTTGGAGGAAGCTGTCCTAGAGGCCGGCAGGTCCAACTCTCAGGCGAAGCTCCAGATGGACAATCGGGAGCGACAGGACTTCGCGTGGCGGCTCGTCCGCATGGGCTACAAGAAGAAGGACGTCGTCGCGACTGCAGTCGTCTCGGACGGGCAGGTCGCCATTATGAGGCGGGTCCTGAAGAAGCTCGGCAGCACAGCTGACGACTATCCAAGGTGGTTCCGAGCCCACAAGGCTGCCCATGGCAAGGATGACCCGAACCTTACCAGACCAACCTCTCCCCGCCAGCCAGCACCCAAGCGGCCACGAGCGCGATGGCGCCGAGGACGCAGAGGGTCGCAGGCCAACCTCGGGCCGCCAGTTGGGCTCCCTTCCAGCGAACCTCGATTTCATTCTGACTTGCGTTCTTCATCGCCAGTGGCCCTCCTATCGGTGCGTCTCGTCGACTTGATCGGGTAGAAGATCGGTCCCCAGTCCAGATACGAGCGCCCGCCGCTCTTCCAGACGAACTCAAGGTGCCCTCGGGGCTTCCTGCGCGATGCCTCGCGGTCGAAATGGATGACGATGTGGTCGAGAACCTGCCGCAGTAGGACTTGGGCCCTCGGACGAACGTCGCCGTCGCCATTCGACAGCAGGTCGTCAAGGTCGGTCAGGCGCTTCAGCACGACAGGCCGCGCAGTGTCGCGGAATGCCGCCTCAAGCTCCAGCTTCCTCGCCTTCATCTCGACGAGTTCCTCGTCCAGCAGCGCCAGCCGGTCGACTAGTTGTGGCAGAGCGCGTTGGGCGATGGCCTCGACCAGCCGGTCGAACTGCGCCTCGGTCAGCGAGGTCCCGTCCGGCCCGTCATAGACCAGCGCGCCCGATGGCCTCGCGGCGTTGTCGAGCAGGGCCTTGTGCCAGTTGCTGGCGGCGTTGTGGATGTCGAGCGCGCTCGCCGCCGGCTCGACCGGCGACAGCCCGTAATGGTCGTCGACCGGATGGAACAGGGTAAGATGCAGGATCGGCGGCATCTCGCCCTCGTCCTGGCGGAAGCGCACCGTGTCGCCGCCGACCGTGTAGTCATAGGCCTCCGGCCAGCCGTCGCGGCCGGGCACCACCCGCATCCGGTCGGGCCGCAGCGCATAGAGCTCGCGCGGCTCGCGCCCGGCGCCCACCGCCTCGACATAACCGTTGCCGGCGACGAGGAGATGGCCGAACAGCATCTCGCGGAAGGCGATGCCGCCCTGGCGCGGATTGGGCTTCTCGATCAGGGCCAGCGCCGGGTGCTCCGGCATCTCGCGCGGCCCGACCTTGGCGACGAGCGGCGTCTGCGCGGCGGCTTCCGCGATGAGACGCACGCAGCGATGAACCACGGGGTTGCGCTCGTAGCCCTCCCGCGACAGGGCGACGTAGTCGCGCGGCGTCCAGATCGCGCGCCCCGCCTCGTGCAGGGCGATGAGCGGCCCGACGCGCGAGCGCTTCTGGTCCGGCGCGGCACGACCGCGCAGGCTGCGAAGGAAATCGAACATGGAAGTCTCGCTGTTGGAGCGTGAAACGACGTTCGGCTGCCGTCGTTGCGAGCGCAGCGAAGCAATCCAGTGTCGTAGAGTTCTACGTCCCCCTGGATTGCTTCGTCGCTGACGCTCCCCGCAATGACGGCTGGCGGAAAGCTACATCTCCCTCACCCGCGGCCGCCCCCTGGGCGCGAGCATCAGATGGGTCAGCGCCCAGACGAGCGCGTCGAGCCGGTCCGGCGAGCGCCCGCCTTCGAGCCCGCCCGGGCCGAAGGAACACATCTCGTCCTCCAGCTCGGGAAAGGCGCCGGCATGGCGCACCCGGCCCTGCGCATAGAGCGCGGCGACCGGCTCGGCGCGCAGATATTTGCCGCGCGTCGCCCGGACGGAGACGACCGGCACGCCGGCATCGACCTCGCGGATGACGCTCTCGACCATCTCGCCGCCCTGGTTGACCTCGACGACCAGCGCATCGGCCTCGTGGCGACGATAGAGCGCGACCGCCTTCTCGGCCCATTCCTGCGGCCGGGCGCCGGCCATCGTCGCATCCTCCAGGACATGACCGAGGCCGGCCTCGTCGATGCCGGCGACGACGAGCCCGCAACGATCGGCCCGCCGCGAGGAGGAGACCGGCGGATCGACCGCGACCGCGATGCGGGCGAGCGGCGGAGGCTGCGCCTCGCGGGCCGCTTCCACCATCGCCCGCGTCCAGAGCGCGTCGGGGCTCTCTTCGACGATCTCGCCGTCGAGTTCCTGCCGGCCGAGCCGGGTCCCGCCATAGGTTTCGGTGACGGTGCGGACGAACTCCGCCGCCAGATTGTAGCGGTTGTCCTGCGTCCTCGCCCGGCTGACCGCGATATGCGGCTCGACCAGCAGGCGCTTGAGCAGCGGTACCGGACGGGGCGTCGTCGTGATCACCTGCCGCGGCAGCTCGCCGAGGCGAAGGCCGAATTGCAGCATGTCCCAGCACTCCTGAAGATTCGGCCATTTCGCCAGTTCGTCGCACCAGGCGGCGCCGAATTGCGGCCCGCGCAGCCCCTCGGGGTCCTCGGCGGAGAAGACCTGCGCGATCGCCCCGTTCGGCCATTGCAGACGGCGCAGCGAAGGCTGCCAGACCGGGCGCTCCCAGCGCGTATGGATCGAGAGCAGCCCGGAGACGCCCTCGATCATCACGTCGCGCACCTGCCCCTGCGTCTCGCCCACCAGAGCGATGCGATCCGTCCGCCTGCCGGCGAAAGGGGGATGGCCCAGAGCCATGCCCTTCACCCATTCGGCGCCGGTGCGGGTCTTGCCCGCGCCGCGCCCGCCGAGAACAAGCCAGACCGGCTTCCAGGGCGACGGCGGCAACTGGTCGGGACGGGCCCAGATCGTCCACTGCGCCCTGATGAC
>Ga0180223_1000691_pt1 | contig 36976 bp, 33 predicted proteins | sample eDN5th30CKraftOP_FD_151337 | JGI IMG/M metagenome (GOLD analysis project Ga0180223, IMG submission 151337) | Enriched Organic Plus compost microbial communities from Emeryville, California, USA - eDNA 5th pass 30_C Kraft OP (version 2) (version 2) ... | reverse complement strand
GATGAGGTCTGCCGATTCCTGGTGACGGGACGCGGCTACTTCGACTTCAAGGGACGGGACGGCCTGATCAAGACGCTCAAGCAGTACCTGCCAGACGACCACTATCTGGTCGAGGTCGTGTCCAAGCCGTTCGGATGCCAGCCGTTGTGACCCTACAAAGCCATATGCGAGTGCTTACGCCTGCTAGTATCCCTAGGCTTGGCATGGTATTTTTCGTGGCATTGTGATACTCGGTTATGCTTAAGTAACTGAATACAAATGTGTTTTTGTTGCATTCGATAATTGAGTGGGAGTGACCGCCCGAGCAGGCGGGGACGGTCGCCGGATTCCAGCATAGAGGTTGCACGCCATGTCGGCAGACTGGTTCCCCGTGGTCTTCATCGTGTTCAAGGTCGTGGTGCTGGGCGTCGCGATGTTCTTCGCGATCAAGTGGCACCACGACAAGGACAAGATGGAAAAGGAAAAGGCGGCCCGCGAGGCTCGCGAAGCCGCCGCGCGGCAGCCCAGGGCCCCGGAGTAGGCCGGCCCCGTCCGCGGTCGGCCGGGCAGGCCGGGAGCGGACAACGGCGGATGTCGCGGGTTTGCTAGACTTCCCGCCATTGCACGGCAGGGACGCCCTTGCAGTACTTGGTCGGACCTTCCGGTAACGATCGACGGGAGGCGGCGCCGCCACGCTGGTGTCGCCGTAAAGGGGTACTGCAGGGGAGGGGAAGGGATGCTGGGAAGGCTGATTGCCCTGGTCGTGCTGGCGACGGTTGCGTTCGTCGCCTGGAACCGGGGCTGGACGATCGACGAGGCGCAGGTGCGCCAGTTCTACGACCGCCAGCTGGTCGCGTTCCGCGATTTCGACCACGAGGCGATGTGCAAGGACCTGGCCGGCGATTACCGCGCCAGGCTGGTCCAGTACGCCGACGGTCGCCGGTTGGGCGAGACGGTGCTCGACAGCGATGGCACCTGCGAGATGACCCGCCAGACCATGGAGGAACTGCGCCGGCTGCATGCCCGCAGCCGTGGCCTGATCGCGTTCGACGTGCGGGTGGACATCGGTTCCATCCGCGTCGCGCCGGGCCGCCGCAGCGCGACGGTGGAGGTGACCACCACGATCAAGCTGGGCGAGATGCTGATCGCCCGCAGTCGTGGCACCGAGCGCCTGTCCCGCACCTGGTGGCGCGTGCGCAGCCACGGCGGCGAAGGCCAGACCTGGTCCTACGTGTACTGAGCGGTTCCCGTCGCTGAACGACGCCGCCGCGGCGGCGCCGGTTCACGGCTGCGCGACGGGAGGTGGCGCAGCGTAGTGGCTCCCCCATGCTGGAGCCCGGCCATGTCCGACGACAGGAAGGAGGTCGGCTCGCCCGACCGCGACCGTATCAACCTCTCCGAGGACTACGAGGTCCGTTACTGGACCGAGGCGCTCGGCGTGAGCGAGCAGCAGCTGCGCGAGGCCGTGGCCGCGGTCGGGTCCACGGCCGACGCGGTGCGCCGCCACTTGGGGCGCTGACGGGCCGGCATGAGCCTGGTCGACTACCAGCGCAAGCGCAGCTTCGACCGCACCCGCGAGCCGGAGCCTGGCAAGCCGGCGCCGCGCGGGCAGCGGCCGATCTTCGTGGTCCAGCTGCACCACGCCAGCCGCCGCCATTACGACTTCCGCCTGCAGGTGGGCGACGCCCTCAAGAGCTGGGCCGTGCCCAAGGGGCCCAGCTACGATCCGGCGGTCAAGCGCATGGCGGTGGAGGTCGAGGACCATCCGCTGGACTACGCCGGCTTCGAGGGCGAGATTCCCAGGGGCGAGTATGGCGGCGGCCACGTGGCGCGCTTTGACCATGGCGTGTGGTCCACCGAGGGCGATCCCGGGGAGCAGCTGGCCAAGGGCCACCTGCGCTTCGAGCTGCACGGCAGCAAGCTCAAGGGGGGCTGGCACCTGGTGCGCTCCGGCAAGCCGGCCCGGCAGCCGCAGTGGCTGCTGTTCAAGGACAAGGACGCCTGGGCCGGGAGCCTGGAGGCCGACGACCTGCTGGCCGAGGTCACGCCTGCGCCGGAGGAGGACCGCAGGCGCGCCGGCCGCGGCAAGCCCACCCGCAAGCGCCTGGCGGAAGTGCCAGCGCCGCGCGCCAGGCACAAGGACTGGAAGAAGCGCGCCCTGGCCCTGCCCGGCGCGCGCGCGGCCGAAGCGCCGGAGGGCCCGTTCCAGCCGCAGCTGGCGCGGCTGGGCCAGGACGCCCCGGAAGGGGAGCAGTGGCTGCACGAGATCAAGTGGGACGGCTACCGGATCCTGGCCACGGTGCGCGACGGCGAGGTGCGGCTGTGGTCGCGCAACGCGCTGGAATGGACCGACCGCATCCCGGAGATCCGCGACGCCGTCAAGGCGCTGGGCCTGCGCAGCGCGGCGCTGGACGGCGAGCTGATCGCCGGCAGCGGCACGCGCGAGGACTTCAACCTGCTGCAGGCCACGCTGTCCGGGGAGCGCCCCGGGGTGCTGGCCTACGTGCTGTTCGACCTGCTGCACGTGGACGGCGTGGACATCAGCGAGGCGCCGCTGCTGGAACGCAAGCAACTGCTGCAGGAGGTGCTGGCGAAGGGGCCGGCGCACCTGGCGCTCAGTTCGCATATCCCCGGCGACGGTGCGCAGGCGGCGGCGCTGGCGGCGGAGCGCAGCTTCGAGGGCATCATTTCCAAGCGCGCGGACCGGCCCTACCGCCCCGGGCGTGGCGACGACTGGCGCAAGACCAAGCAGCTGGCCAGCGACGAGTTCGCCATCGTCGGCTATACCGCGCCGCGCGGCAGCCGCACCGGCTTCGGTTCGCTGCTGCTGGCCAGGCCGGATGCGGAGCACGGCTGGCGCTACGTCGGCCGGGTGGGCACCGGCTTCAGCGATGAGCAGCTGCGCGAACTGGCGCCGCGGCTGGCGCAGGACGCCGGCAGCAAGCCGACCGCGTTCGTGCCGGCGATGGACACCGCGCTGCGCCGCGCCACCTGGGTGCCGCCGCGGCTGGTGGTGGAGGTGTTCTACCGCGGCATCGGCGGGCAGGAGCTGCTGCGCCAGGCCTCGCTCAAGGCGCTGCGGCCGGACAAGGACATCGCCGACCTGTACGACAGCGACCGCGGTCCGGGCGTCGCGGAGGAGGAGGCGATGGCAGCGGAGGGCGGCAGGAAGGCGGCGAAGAAGGCGCCCGCGCGCAAGAACGCGGCGAAGACGGCCACCAAAAAAGCCATCAAGCAAGCGGCGAAACCGGCAGCGGGGAAGGCCACGCAAGCTGCGACCAGGGCCGCTGCGAAGAAGTCCACGGCAGCAGGCAAAGCTGCCGCCACGCCGGCACGCGCCTCGGCGAAGGCCCGCACTGGCACGGCCACGGGGGCGAAGGCCAGTCCGGCATCCGCCCGCCGGCGCAAGGCCGCCACCCAGACCCGGGACTGGCCGAAGCTCTCCAGCCCCGCCAAGGTGCTGTTCCCCGATATCCGCGCCACCAAGCAGGACGTGTGGGACTACTACACGGCGGTGATGGACCACCTGCTGCCGGAAATCGCCGGCCGCCCGCTTTCGGTCATCCGCTGTCCCTCCGGCACCGGCAAGCCTTGCTTCTTTCAGAAGCATCTGACCGCCGGGCTGGAACGGGTGGCCTCGGTGAAGCTCAAGGAGGAGAGCGGCACCAACGCGCATTACCTCGTGGTGGAGGATGCGGCCGCACTGATGGAGCTGGTGCAGTTCAACGCGCTGGAATTCCATCCATGGGGCGCGCACGCCGACAACCCCGATTCCGCCGACCGCGTGGTGTTCGACCTCGATCCCGGGCCGGACGTGCCGTTTTCCGAGGTGAAGAAGGCGGCGGTCGACATCCGGCGGCAGCTGGAAGCGCTGGAGCTGGAGTCGTTCTTGCGCGTGACCGGCGGCAAGGGCCTGCACGTGGTGGTGCCGCTGGCGCCGGGCTGCGACTGGGAGCTGACCAAGCGCTTCGCCCACGGATTCGCCGATGCCCTGGCCAGGTCCGAACCGGACCGCTTCGTCGCCACCGCAACCAAGCGCTTCCGCAACCGCAGGATCTTCGTCGACTACCTGCGCAACGGCCGCGGCGCCACGGCGGTGGCCTCGTATTCGCTGCGCGCCCGTCCCGGGGCGCCGGTGGCCATGCCCATTGGCTGGAACGAACTGGCGCGGTTGCCGCGCGCGGACCTGTACACGATCAAGGATGTACCGGAGAAGCTGCGCCGGCGGCGCAAGGACCCCTGGGCCGGCATGGATGCGATCCGCCAGAACCTGGCCCGCTGGGCCGATGCGAAGTGACGTATTCAGTATCCGATGAATCTGGAAATGCAGCCTGGAGCACATCATGCCGATGGCATCGGCGGTCCACCGGTGGCATCCTCTGCCGGCCCGTACGCCCTGCGGACCGGAAAGGGGGACTTGTCCGATGAGCGGCACCACGCGATGACACACGCCGGCGCGCCAGCGAGCCCGCAGGGCGAGCACCTGCTGCTGCAGGGCGTCACCGACTACGCCATCTACCTGCTGGATGCCTCCGGCACGATCCTCAGCTGGAACACCGGCGGCGAGCGGATCAAGGGCTACACCGGCAGCGAGGTGATCGGCCGGCATTTCTCCTGTTTCTACACGCCGGAGGAAATCCAGCACGGCGTGCCGGAGCAGGTGCTTGCCATCGCCAGCCAGGAGGGCCGCTACGAGACCGAAGGCTGGCGCGTGCGCAAGGACGGCAGCCGCTTCCGCGCGCACATCGTGATCGATGCGATCTACCGCGACGGCGGGCTGGTCGGCTTCGCCAAGGTCACCCGCGACATCACCGAGCACTACCAGGCGGCCGAGCAGCGCCGCCAGGCCGAGCAGGCGCTGGCCCAGGCGCAGAAGATCGCCGCGGTCGGCCAGCTCACCCTGGGCATCGCCCACGACTTCAACAACCTGCTGGCGGTCATCACCGCCAGCCTGGACCTGCTGCCGGCGGCGGAGGGGCGGCGCCGGCAGATGCTGGTCGACGCCGCGCGCCAGGCCGCCGCGCGCGGCGCGCGCCTGACCCGGCAGATGCTGGCCTTCGCCCGCGGCCAGTCCCTGGAACCGGAGCTGCACGACGTCAACGCGCTGATTGGCAGCGCGGCCAAGGTCTACCGCCGCGCCGCTGGCCCGATCACCCAGTGCGTGTTCGACCTGGCCGAGGCCGACACCCGGGTCATGGTCGACGCCGAGCAGCTGGAAGCGGCGCTGGTGAACCTGGTGGCCAACGCGCGCGATGCAATGGAGCAGCCGGGCACCATCCGCATCGCCACCCGCATCACCCGACCCGACCCGGCGCTGCATCCAGGCGCCGTGGCCGGCCGCGATTACCTGTATGTCTCCGTGGCCGACGATGGCCCGGGAATGGAGGAGCACGTGCGCCAGCGCGCCATGGAACCTTTCTTCACCACCAAGGATGTCGGCCGCGGCAGCGGCCTGGGCCTGAGCCAGGTGTTCGGCTTCGCCAGCCAGTCCGGCGGCTTCGCCTTCATCGAGAGCGCGCCGGGCGAGGGTACCTGCGTGACCATGGCCATCCCTGCAGGGGAGGCCGCCGATGCCTAAGGTGCTCTACGTGGAGGACGACGAGCTGCTGCGCATGGTCACCAGCCTGGCGCTGGAGGATGCCGGCTATGCCGTGGTCGAGGCCCACGACGGCCACCAGGCGCGCTGGCTGCTGGACCAGGAGGGCGGGTTCGACTTCGTCATCAGCGACATCAGCATGCCCGGCGGCATGAGCGGGCTGGAGGTGGCGCAGGCCGCCCAGGCCGCGCGGCCCGGGTGCCGCACCATCCTGGTGTCCGGCTACGCCACCTCGCAGCTGCCGGCGTTGCCGGACTCGGTGATCTACCTGGGCAAGCCGTTCCGGGTGCAGGACCTGATCGACACCCTGGGCGCGGCCGGCTGACCCCGCCACGCTGGCGGGAGGCCGCGGAAAAGAACACGGCCGCCAGGGGCGGCCGTGGTGCACCGGAGCGGGGGAAGCACCGGCGCGATGGCGTCGGGGGGCGCCAAGGGGACGAGCATGCCCGGGCCGCCGCGGCCGCACCATCGGGAATTGCCGGCCCCTGGGGTCAGGGTTTTCCGAACGTGCGCACGGCGGGCCGCGCCGTGGACCAGGCCCGGCCTGGGCCATGCACGCCAAACAGGCACTCGGGTGGTGGGCCGATTTGCTACGCTGCGGCGCCCTTCACATCCCTGGTTCCGGTGTCCCCATGCCGTTGTTGCGGGTCCCGCCCATCCTGCTGCTGATCGTCCTCAACACCCTGGTGCATGCGGTGCCCGTGCTGCTGGCCGGCGTGGTCAAGGCGGTACTGCCACTGCGGCCGGTGTGGCGCGCCTGCAACCCGGTGCTGACCGGGCTGGCCGAGAGCTGGATCGCGGTGAACACCTGGATGATGGGTGCCTTCACCCGCACCCGCTTCGAGATCGAGGGCACCGCCGAGTTGCGCCGCGACGGCCACTACCTGGTGCTGGCCAACCACCAGAGCTGGGTCGACATCCTGGTGTTGCAGAAGGTGTTCAACCGCAAGGTGCCGCTGCTGCGCTTCTTCCTCAAGCGCTCACTGTTCTGGGTGCCGGTGCTGGGCCTGGCGTGGTGGGCGCTGGATTTCCCGTTCATGGGCCGCTACACCCGCCGCCAGATCGCGAAGAACCCGGAGCTGGGGCGGCGCGACATCGAGACCACGCGCAAGGCCTGCGGGAAGTTCCGCGACATCCCGGTGTCGATCATGAACTTCGTCGAGGGCACCCGTTTCACCGAGGCCAAGCACGCGCAGCAGGCCTCGCCGTACCGGCACCTGCTCAAGCCCAAGTCCGGCGGCGTCGCCTTCGTGATCGACGCGATGGGGCAGGGCCTGCATTCGATCCTGGACGTGACCATCGCCTATCCGGGCGGCCGCCCCTCGATGATCGACCTGATGGCCGACCGCGTGCCCGCGGTGCGGGTGAAGGTGCGCCAGCGCCCGATCCCGGCCGAGCTGGTCGCCGGCAACTACCAGGAAGACCGCGCCTTCCGCGCCTGCTTCCAGCAGTGGATGAACGGGCTGTGGCGCGAGAAGGACGAGGACATGGAGCGCCTGCTGGCAGGCTGAGCGGCGGCGCCCGGAAGCGGAAGGGAGGCTCCGCCTGAATGCGCGTCGCGGCGCGGTTTGCGCGTCGCGGCCGCAGCCGTTAAGGTGGGCGGCAACCGAGGCACCGTGAGTCCACCGGTCCTTGCGGCCATCCACTTCAACCCCCCTTTCCTTTCCAATACCAGGGAGCACTTCCATGGAGATCGCCGCCGCCCGCGTGGCCACGTTCCACTACGTCCTCACCGACGACGCAGGCCAGGTCCTGGACCGTTCGCCGGAAGACCATCCGCTCAGCTATTTCCACGGCGGCGGCAACATCATCCCCGGCCTGGAGAAGGCGCTGGAAGGCCGTAGTGCCGGCGAGTCGCTGACCGTCGACGTGCCGCCGGCCGAGGCCTATGGCGAGCGCATCGAAGGCCTGGTGCAGGACGTGCCGCGTGAGGCGTTCCAGGGCATCGACCGCATCGAGCCGGGCATGCAGTTCCAGGCCAACGGCGGCCAGGGCCCGGTGCTGGTGACCGTGGTCGCGGTCGGCGACCGCCAGGTCCGCATCGACGGCAACCACCCGCTGGCGGGCAAGACCCTGCACTTCGACGTGCGCATCACCGACGTGCGCGAAGCCACCGACGAAGAGAAGCAGACCGGCCGCGTCGCCGCCTGACCGCTTCGCGACGTGCCATGAAAAACGCCGGCCCCAAGGCCGGCGTTTTTCTTTGCGGCGCCACCGCACCCGTCCGTGGTGCGCGGCCCAGGCCATGCCTGCATGGGTGCATGCAGGCGCCGGCACCCGCTTGCATGCGCGCACGCGCCTGCAGGGGTGCAGGCGCCGGGCGGCCTCAGGCCGCCTTCTTCTTCTTGGCCTGGTTGGCGGTCTCGGGCGTTTCCACCTTGGTCAGCACCGGGGTGTTGCCGAGCACTTCGATGCGGCCGCCGGCCTTGCGGAAAGCCTCCAGGTCGCGGGCGATGCGCTCGCGGGTGAGGGTGCTGGAGGCCTTGCCGGTATCGGCGAGCTTGCGGCCCTTGGTGGACGTGGGAGCGGTCTTGCGGACGGCCATGTGCGTCTCCTTGGTCAGTCGAGGGTGAGCGGGATGCCGCGCTGCCGCTGGTCGCGGTAGCGGGCGCGGATGTCCAGGCAGGCCCGGCCGCCCATCGCGAACTGGCGGCAGATGGCGGGCCGGTCCTGGTAAATCGAGCAACGCAGGTGCAGCGGATCGATGGCCGCGCACCAGCCGTCCTCGTCCTTGGCCATGGTTTCCAGGCCGTGGTCGTCGATGGCGATGAACCGGGCGGGTACGTGGTCGCCCGGCAGCAGCAGGACCGGCAGGCGGCAGCACACTGCATCGCAGTGCCTGCAGTCAGCGCCGGCCTCGCGCGCGCTCAGGACGTCGTCCCCGCGGGGAAGGGAGTGGGAGTGCGCGCTAGCGCGATATCCGCACCGGAATACCGGTGGGCGTGGAGAACCGGAATAAGGATGGCGACGCCCTGGAAGCGGCCCCTGGCCGGCGCGGATGCCGCGGCCTGTGCCGGAAGCCTGGTGCGCGCGGCAGGGGGCACGCGGATGGATGGACTGCCGGATTGCCGGCGAAGTATAGCGCAAATCGCCGATCCGTGCCGAACTGGTGGCGGATCTGCAGGCAACAGCACGCAAAACACTGCATTCCACGCAATCGGCCGCGATGCTGCGCGGCGCGCCACTGGTAGGATCGCCGCTTTCCCAGCTGGTGAGCGCCATGACCCTGCAACGTTTCCATCCGATCGGCATTCCCGGCCAGCCATGGGGCCCGGCGGAAAAGGCGCAGTGGCTGGCGATGCAGCGCCGCCGGCGCAGCCATGCCGACGAGGTGGTTGCGCCGGTGCGCGCACTGGCCGATGCCTGGGACGTACTCGAGTACGGCATGCTGGATTACGCCGGCGAGCGCTACCCGCTGCTGGCGCTGCGCAGCCGCGGCTGGGACGACGGCCTGCCGGTGGCGCTGGTGACCGGCGGCGTGCACGGCTACGAGACCAGCGGCGTGCAGGGCGCGCTGCTGTTCGCGCGCGAGCACGCGGCGGCCTACGCCGGCCGCATCAACCTGCTGGTCGTGCCCTGCGTCAGCCCGTGGGGATACGAGCGCATCCACCGCTGGAACCCCGACGCGGTCGATCCCAACCGTTCCTTCCGCCAGCCCAGCCCGGCGCGCGAGTCGGCGGCGCTGATGGAACTGGTGGCGCCGCTGCGCGGCCGCTTCCTGCTGCACGTGGACCTGCACGAGACCACCGACAGCGACGAGAGCGAGTTCCGCCCGGCACTGGCCGCGCGCGACGGCAAGCCGTTCGAGCCCGGGCACATCCCCGATGGCTTCTACGTGGTGGACGACAGCGCCAACCCGCAGCCGCAGTTCCAGCAGGCGGTGATCGGGGCGGTGGCGAAGGTCACCCATATCGCCCCGGCCGACGCGGACGGCCGGATCATCGGCTCGCCGGTGCTGGCGCCGGGCGTGATCGCCTATCCGCTGGTGGAGCTGGGTCTTTGCGCCGGCATCACCGGTGCGCCCTACGTGACCACCACCGAGGTCTACCCGGACAGCCCCAGGGCCACCCCGGAGCAGTGCAATGCCGCCCAGGTGGCGGCCATCCGCGGCGCCCTGGACTACGTGCTGGCGCAGCCGCAGGCATAAGGTTTTGCCGCCCGCTGCCGACAACCACTGCGGCGCTCCACGCGCGGCGTGGCGGCAGGCTGGCGGGCCGCGCGCGGCCCGTGGTCTCCGGTAAGATCGCGCGCTTGCGGGCGCCTGCGGACGCCCGGTGCAGACAGGGGAAAAGCATGCGATGGATCGGCTGGCTGTTCGGACGCAAGCGCGCGCAAGGCGTGCCCGACGCCCGTCGTCCGCATGAGCCCGTTGCCGCGGAGCGGCTGCCCGGTACCTTCTCCATGCCGCAGGACGAGGCCGGCGACGCCGGCGAGCACTGGACCGTGCGCCTGGCGGCGATGGCCCTGCCGGCGCAGGCGCCGGCCCCCGATCCGCGGCTGCTGCCGGAGGTCGAGGTCGCCCTGCTGCAGCTGGTGCACGAACGCGCCCGGCTGCCACGCCGGCCGCAGCTGCTGCCGCAGCTGCTGGGCCTGCTCAACGACGAACGCGCATCCGGGCGCCAGATCGCCGAGGTGATCGGCCGCGACCCGGCGCTGGCGGCCAACCTGCTGCGCCTGGCCAACAGCCCGATGTACCGCGTGCAGAGCGCCATGGTGGAGAGCCTGGACCGCGCGGTGGCGCTGGTCGGGACCGAGGGCCTGCGCCAGCTGGTGGCGGTGGCGCTGATGCAGCCGGTGATGCGGCTGGAGGGCGGTGCCACCGGCAGCCTGCCCGAGCGCGTGTGGGAACACACCGAACTGGCAACCGGGCTGGTCGCGCGCAGCGCCTCCGGGCGCGGGCGCGACGCGGTGTTTGCCGCGCAGCTGTTGGCACTGATGCAGGGCCTGGGCGCGATCATGGTGGTGCAGGCCCTGCGCGACGCCTGCGCGCGCCTGCAATGCCAGGCCCCCGACGCGACCACCACGGCCGAACTGCTGCAGCGCTGGGCGCGGCGGATCGGGCAGGGCGTGTCCCGCGCCTGGGACCTGCCAGCGGTGGCCGGGGTGCAGGACGTGGCCGGGGTGGCCAGCCTCGAGGCGCTGCTGGAAACCGCCAGCAGCGCCGCGGTGGACATCATGCTTGCCGGCAGCGAGGCCGCCGCCGGCTGAGCGCTGCTTGCCGGTCCGGAGCCAGGCGGGCTTCCCCATCGAGCAGTGCCGGACGCGAGGCGGCGATCCCGCCGGGAAAGGCGCGTGGCGCCCGTGTGCGCCCGCAGGCGCCACCGGTTGCCGAGCGCCTGGTTGCTGCATGCCCGGGGGCGGCCCCGCCCGGCCGGTCAGGACAACGCGCTCAGGACGCCGGCTGCCAACCCGGGCCCGGGACGGTATTGATCATCCAAGGGATGCCGAACCTGTCGACGCAGGCACCGAAGCCGGGCGACCAGAAGGTCTCGGCAAAGGGCATGGTCTGCTGGCCCCCTTCGGAGAGCTGCTCGAACCAGCGCCGGGCGTCGTCGATGTTGTCGGTATGCAGGGTCACGTCGAAGCCGTTCTTGGGCTTGTCGATGTTGGGCGCCCACTCCTGGTCCATGTCCGCGCCCATCAGTGACTGGTCGCCCACGTCCAGCCAGGCATGCATGAGCCAGTCCTTGTAGCGCTCGTCCAACTGCATCCCTTCGGGATTCATCGAATAGGGCACGGCGTTGGTGATCTTGCCGCCAAGCACCCTGGCATAGAACTCGAACGCCTCGCGGCACTGCCCCCGGAAACTGAGGCTGGTCACGATCTTCATACGTCTCCTCCTTGGTGAGTGGCCGCGGGCGGCATGCCCGGGGCGGTTCTGTGGATCGGCTGCACTCCCGCGACGGGTGGAGGGCGGGCAGATCGACATGCACGAGGAGGTCGCGTTGCCGGGGCAGGGCCGGACACGATCCTGGGCGGAGGGAATATGCATCCAGGCCCGCCTGCGGGCATGAATGCGCGATGCGCGCCACATGGAACGGCGCGGGGTGTCCGGATCGACCGGGGGCTGGCGCAGGGCGCCGGGTCCGGCGCCCAGGACAGGCCCTGCCTCGGGAGCGAGGCAGGGGCCCGCCCCAACGCACCGGGATTACCGCACCTTCCAGGGCCGCCCGTGAGTGGGGCGCGCGGACGCGTATGGATTCCCGCAACGGTTCCGCGGCGCCAGCTGGGTCGGTGCGCGGAGGCTACGCCTTGTTGCGGTGGACCAGGTCGCTGGTCCCGCACTCGGGGCAATCGCGGAAGAATTCCAGCCCCGACTTGCGCAGGCGGGGATGATGCCCCGGGAGGCAGGTGAAGCGGATGGCGGTGTTGGTCTGGCAGGCGCTGCACTTGAGGTAGTACCCGAACTTGCCGTAGCACACCTGTCCCTCGCGGCCGCCACAGGACTTGCAAGCCGGCAGGGCAGGCTGGGGTGGCGACACCGGGGCAGCGGCCGCCTCGACGACGGGCGGTGCTTCCACGGCCTGCGCGACCGGCGGCGGGGTTGCGGCCACCCGCGCGTCCCGGGCGGATGCGCCGTCGCCTGCCGGCTGGTGCATCGCAGCCAGCTGGCGGGCCACGGCTTCCAGGGTGTCGGAAGACACGAACTTGGCGGCGGTACGCAGGATGCCCAGCAACGGATTTTCGTTGTCCACGTCCCGCCAGATGGCCTTGCGCAGCTGGTCGGCCTTGATCACGCGGCGGGTGTCGAAGTGCCTGGGACGGTCGATGCGGGCGCTGGGGGATACCAGCACGAAGTGCTGGAACGCCGGTGGGATGGCGAAGCCGAGCCGGGTGGGGAGGGCAAGCGAGGCCATCACCTCGCGCAGGACCTGGATGTGGCGCTCGTTCTGCTCCAGCTCGCCAGTCCGTCCTATCAGTCCATGTCCTTCGACGACCGGTTCGGGTTGCTCGTGGATGCGGAGCTGGCGACGCGGGAGAATCGTCGTGTCACCCGCCTGCTGAAATCTGCAAAGCTCAAAGCCCCTGGCGCGGTGCCCGAGGACATCGACTTCTCTGCCCGGCGTGGCATCGACAAGCGCCAGGTCATGGATCTCCTGACCTGCCAGTGGATCGAGCGTGGCCAACATGTGGTCATCACCGGGCCCACCGGCACCGGCAAGACCTGGCTTGGCTGCGCGCTGGGACGCGAAGCTGCCCGAAAGGGATTGTCGGTCAGCTACCAGCGCATGCCACGACTGATGGAGGACATGGAGGTCGCGTACTCGGATGGGAGCTTGCCGGCGTTGCGTACGAAGCTGGGCAAGGCCAGGTTGCTCATCCTGGATGATTGGGGCGTCGCCCCGATCACTGCCCGGGGTCGACAGCACCTGCTGGAGGTGATCGACGACCGCGTTCCCGGAGGATCGGTGCTGATCACGTCCCAGCTTCCGGTGAAGACCTGGCATGACTACCTGGGCGAGCCCACGGTGGCCGACGCCATCCTGGATCGCCTGCTGCACAACAAGCACACCATTGAGTTGAAAGGCGACTCGATGCGCAAGCACGCAGTTCGTTGATCTGATCATCGTTCCCGGCGAGCGCCGGGAACGATGGTTCTGACCGGGCAGCGGCGATGCCTCCTTGGAGGCGGATACTGATCCCCTTCGACGGAACGGCTGCCGGCCGCCAGGTCTACTGCGCCCGGACCTCGCGCTCGTACCACGGGCGAGTGTTGTTGACGATCTTGACCACCGACAGCATCACGGGCACTTCGATCAGAACGCCCACCACGGTGGCCAGCGCCGCGCCCGAGTGCACGCCGAAGAGGGCCACAGCCGTAGCGACCGCAAGCTCGAAGAAATTGCTGGCACCAATCAGCGCCGACGGTCCCGCCACGCAGTGGGCGACGCCCAGCCTGCGGTTGAGCAGGTAGGCCAGGCCGGAGTTGAAGTAGACCTGGATCAGGATCGGCACCGCCAGGATTGCGATGATCAGGGGCTGCTCGACGATCTGCCTGCCCTGGAAGCCGAACAGCAGCACCAGCGTCGCCAGCAGTGCCACCAGCGAGACAGGCCCGAGACGAGCGAGCACCCGCTCCAGCCGGGCCTCGCCGCCATGTGCAAGCAACCAGCGACGGAGGAAGACTGCGACCGCGACCGGCACCAGGATGTAGAGGCCGACTGACAGCGCCAGCGTGTCCCAAGGTACCGTGATCGACGACAGCCCCAGCAGCAGGGCTACCAGCGGTGCGAACGCCACCACCAAGATCGCGTCATTGAGCGCGACTTGGCTGAGCGTGAAGTTCGCGTCGCCACGGCACAGGTTGCTCCACACGAACACCATTGCGGTGCATGGCGCGGCAGCCAGCAGGATCAGCCCTGCCATGTAGGAGTCGATCTGGTCCGCCGGGAGCCAGTCGGCGAAGACATGCCGCAGGAAGAACCAGCCCAGCAGGGCCATTGAGAACGGCTTGACCGCCCAGTTGACGAACAGGGTGACGCCGATGCCGCGCCAGTGCCTGCCCACTTCCCGCATGGCGCCGAAGTCGACCTTCAGCAGCATGGGGATGATCATCAGCCAGATCAGTGCGGCCACCGGCAGGTTGACATTCGCGACTTCCATGCCGCCGAGGGCTGCGAACGCACCCGGCATGAAATGTCCCAAGCCGGTGCCGACCACGATGCACAACGCCACCCACAGGGTCAGGTAACGCTCGAACAGCCCCATGCGGGGCGTTGCCTCAGCCATGGACGGACGCCTCGTCTTCAGGCTGTACGAAACCGATGCGATCGAGCGAGTCCTTCAGGGCGGCACGGTCGTCCCAGACCTCGGCCGGCAGTGCCAGCAGTGCCTGCAGGCGCGCCTTGACGATGCGGTGGGCCTGGCGGAATGCCTCCCGCTTGTCCTCATCATCGCCTTCCACGGCTGCCGGGTCTGGAAGCCCCCAGTGCACGCGGAGAAAGTCCCCGAGCACGACGGGGCAGGTTTCGGCCGCGGCCGAATCGCAGACGGTCACCACCAGATCCATCGGTGCCGCGTCCGGCGTTGTGAACTCATCCCAGGACTTGCTGCGCAGGCCTGCGGTGGCAATGCCTTCGGCCGCCAGCTGGGCAAGCGCCCAGGGATTGACCGTGCCGGCCGGCTGGCTGCCGGCGCTGAAGACCTCGAAGCGGTGGCCGGCCCAGGCGCGGAGCGTGGCCTCGGCCAGCACGCTGCGCGCGGAGTTGCCGGTGCACAGGAAAAGGACGCGACGCTTCATCGGGACGGTTCCTCGAGTGACAGGTGGGAGGGGGTCAACAGGCGCAGGCGGCCGCGACATCAGGGGGGCAGCTCTCGTCCGAGGAGCCCGCGCAGCAGTTGTGGGTCAGGTAGGCGACCAGTGCGTTCATGGCCTCGAAGTTGGCGCGGTAGCAGACGTTGCGCCCCCGGCTCTCGCTGCCGATCAGGCCGGCGTGGACGAGTTCCTTCAGGTGGAAGGACAGGGTTGCGCCGGGGACGGCCAGCGCTTCCGCGATTTCACCGGCCATGCGGCCGTCGGGCCCGGCCTCGACCAGCAACCGGAAGATCGCCAGCCGGGTGGCGTGGCCCAGCGCCGTCAGCGCAGCGATTGCCTGATTCGTTTCCATCATTCTAGAATAGTCGAATGAATAACGAACGGCAATCATCCGCGCTCCTCGACCTCCCCCATCTGGCCGCCGACCTGCTTCCCGGCCCTCGCCATGACGCACTCGGTGCAGACACGGGCCAGCCGGCGCCGCGCATCCTCCTGCTGTACGGCTCGCTGCGGCCGCAGTCCTACAGCCGCAAGCTGGCCTTGGAGGCCGAGCGCATCTTGCGCCACCTCGGCGCCGAAACGCGGGTGTTCGATCCACACCATCTGCCGCTGCTGGACAGCGTTGGCAAAGACCATCCGAAGGTGCGGCAACTGCGCGAATGGTCGCAGTGGTCGGAAGGTCAGGTCTGGGTTTCGCCCGAACGCCACGGCACGATCACCGGCGTGTTCAAGAACCAGATTGACTGGCTGCCCCTCGAGGATGGCAGCGTGCGTCCCACCCAGGGGCGGACGCTGGCGGTGATGCAGGTGTGCGGCGGATCGCAGTCGTTCAACGTGGTCAACACTCTGCGGGTGCTGGGGCGGTGGATGCGGATGGTGACGATTCCCAACCAGTCCTCGGTCGCCAAGGCATGGCAGGAGTTTGACGACGCGGGACGTATGCGCGCCTCTCCGTTCTACGACCGGGTGGTGGACGTGATGGATGAGCTGGTCAAGTTCACGCTCCTGGTTCGCGGGCGAAGCGCCTATCTGGTCGATCGCTACAGCGAGAGGAAGGGTGCCGATGAAGCTCGTCGAGTGGCCAGAGAAGCAGGAGTGCTGGAAGATCTCCCAGCAGCTTCTTGACTGGCGAGCCTGCTTGATCCGCTGCTGATGGTCAGCAAGGTCGGTTGAGCGATCACCCCGCACTGTTCTCAGTGATCAATCTCATTGGTACCCGCACTGCAGGCGGGTGAAAGCCATATCGGCCGCGGCAAGGCCTTCCTCAGTCGCAATACCAAGGCCTTTGTTCAGTTGCCTGACTCGTCGCCGGGAACGATCCTGTCATGCGGACTCCACGCCTATCGGCTACGCTGCGGACAGACCATCGAGTGGAGCAGGCATGCAGCAATCCTCCGGCCGTCTTTCCCTGGCGTTCCCGCTTGTCGTGCTGCTGGCGGTGGTGGCGTGCGCCGCGCCGCGCGGGGAGGCGCCTGCCGCCGGAGGCGCCACGGTGGTCGAGGGCACGGTGGCCGCGATCGATACCGCGCCCTGGGCCTACGACGGCCACGCGCGGGTCGAGCTGGACGTGCCCGGACGCGGCCCGGTGGTGGTGCAGCTGCCGGCGCGCTGGAACCTGTGCAAGGCGGCGCCGGTGGAAGTCGATGCGCTGGCCCCGGGCATGCGGGTACGGGCGGCCGGTGCGCTGGAGGAGGATGGCCGTCTGACGGTCTGCGCCGATCCGGCGCATGGGCTGTCGCCCCTCTGAACGCGCCGGGGCTCTCCTCCGCATTGATGCCGGATGCCTGGCGGATCGGGCGATGCCGCGCGTGACCATCCGCAGGAGTGGCAGCGGCGGGCCCGGGCTACGATGGCGCCCCCGATCGCACAGGACAGGCAGCTGATGGATCCACGCTTTCGCGCCACCGGCGCCGCGGTCGCCATCCTGGCCGCCGGCGCGATTGCCGGAGCGTTGCTGGACGACGGATTCCGCCTGCTGCACTACGCCTGCAAGCCGCTGGCCACCGTGCTTATTGCTGTTTACGCGATGCGCGCCGCGCCGCCGGTATCCGCGCGCTACCGGGCGGCGGTGCTGGCCGGCCTGGCGTGCTCGCTGGCGGGCGATGTCTTCCTGATGCTGCCGCAGGACCTGTTCGTGCCGGGGCTGGTGGCATTCCTGCTTGCGCACCTTTGCTATATCGTCGCCTTCTTTCCTGGCGCAGGTACGGTTCCCCGCGTACTGGGATTGCTGGCCTATATGGCATTCGCCGGCTGCAACCTGGTCCTGCTGCTGCCCAGTGTGCCGGCGGCGCTGCGCGTCGCGGTGCTGGTCTATGTCGGCGTGCTGATGCTGATGGCCGGGCTTGCCACGGCCCGTGCCTGGAGCCTGCGCCACGACCGGCGGCTGGCCGCACCGGCGCGTGCGGCAGCGCTGGGCGGCATGCTGTTCGTGCTCAGTGACAGCCTGCTGGCCTGGGACCGCTTCGGCGGCGGCCTGCCGCTGGCGATGCTCTTCATCCTCGCCACCTACTACGCGGCACAGTGGTGCATCGCCCATTCGGTTGCACCCAGCGGGCGCGCGCCAGCCTGAAACACGATCCGCTCCGCAGGTTCCCTGCGGCGAACGTGACGCGGCGCAAGCCCGGCGCGCCTGCTGGTTCCATTCCACCATCAGCGCTGACGACAGGTCATAAGCCAATAATTAACGCTTATTTATCAATGAATAGGCGCGCGTGGCTCAATGGAGCGGTCCCAACCAACCGCTCCAGCCCCCATGCTCCGTCACGCCATCCTGGCGGCTGCCGTTGCGGCCGCGCTTCCGCTCGTTCCTGAAATTGCCCGCGCCGAAGAGGCCGCCGGCGGCGACAGCCGCACCCTTGCCACCGTCGTGGTCACCGGCTCCAACCTGCGCCGCGCCGACGCCGAAGGGCCCAACCCGGTCCAGGTGATTGGCCGCGAGCAGCTGGAGGTCTCGGGCAAGGCCACCGTCGCCGACCTGCTGCGCTCGATCTCGGCCAATACCGGCAACGCCAGCAACGAGACTTCCAACAGCGGCTGGGCGTCCGGCTCGGCCGGCATCGGCCTGCGCGGCCTGTCGCAGAAGAACACCCTGGTGTTGCTCAACGGCCGTCGCCTGGCCAACTACGGTTTCCCGGCCAACGGCCTGTCCGACACCTTCGTCAACCTCAATGCGCTGCCGCTGGTGGCGGTGGAGCGGATCGAAGTGCTGAAGGACGGCGCCTCGGCCGTGTACGGCTCCGATGCGGTGGCCGGCGTGGTCAACATCATCACCCGGCAGAACTTCGAGGGCCTGGACATCGGCGGCCGCATCGGCACCTCCGACGAGGGCGGGCTGGACGAGCGCCAGGCCAAGCTGATCGGTGGCTTCGGCGACCTCGACCGCGACCGCTTCAACGTCCTCTACAGCCTGGACTACTACAAGCGCGAGCGCCTGGACCAGGACCAGCGTGAGCTGACCCGCTCCGGCATCTATTCCGGCCCCGGCGGACGCTGGAACGGCTGGTCGGCCAAGGGCGCGCGCTTCCTGGTCGGCGGCGTGTCGGTGCCGCTGCTGGATGCCGATGGCAACTGCCCGCAGGGCACGACCCTGGTGCCCAGCGCACCGATCGACGGCCTGCGCGGCGATACCTGCGGCTTCAACCTGGCCCCGTACACCACGCTGATCCCCGCCACCGAGCGCCTGCAGGGGTATGCCAACGCCACCTGGCGGGTGAGCGACAACGTGGAGGTGTTCGGCGAGGCGCTGTACAGCTACGTCCGCGGCACGTCCTGGTTCGGCAACAGCCCGTTCTTCACCCTGGAGGGCGGACGCTTCGCGCTCAACGCGGATACCGGCCTGGCCGAGCCGGTGCCCAACGTGCTGCCGGCGAGCAATCCCTACAACCCCTATGGGGTGGACACCCCGATCGAGTACACCTTCTTCAACGTCGGCCGCTCGATCAAGACCAACCGCTCCGATGCCTACCGCGTGGTCGGCGGCGTGCGCGGCACGCTCGGCGACTGGGAGTGGGAGGCGGCCGGCTTCCTTGCGCGCAGCAAGGAGGACGAGCGGGTGGCCGGCGGCTTCGCCAACCGCTGGGCGCTGTTCGACGCGCTGGCCGACGGCAGCTACAACCTGCGCGACCCGGCGGCCACGCCGCAGGCGGTGCTGGATGCGATCAACCTCAGCACCGTGCGCCCGGCGGATTCGCGCCTGGGCGGCGTGGATGCCCGCATCGTCGGCCACCTGTTCGAGCTGCCCGCCGGCGAGGTGGGGTTTGCAGCGGGCGTGGAATGGCGCCGCGAGTCGCTGGTATCGCGCAATCCCTGGCAGATCGACGCCGGCTTGCAGGTCCGCCCGGCGATCGCCGAGGTGGACGGCGATCGCGAGGTGACCGCGGTGTACGCCGAGTTCAACCTGCCGTTGCACCAGCGCCTGGAGCTGCAGCTGGCCGGGCGCGGCGACCACTACAGCGACTTCGGCGACGCGTTCTCGCCCAAGGCCAGCCTGCGCTGGCAGCCGCTGGACGCGCTGCTGGTGCGCGCTGCCGCCTCGCGCGGGTTCCGCGCGCCCTCGCTGTCGGAGAATGCGGCCAGCACCAACATCTCCTACGGCTCGGTGGTGGACCCGTACGACCCGGACATCCCCGGCTCGCGCCAGAGCCCGACGTTCTTCACCGTGGGCAATACCGGCCTTCGCCCCGAGCGCACCCGCAGCTTCAACGCCGGCATCGTGCTCTCGCCCTGGGCCGACACCAGCCTGAGCCTGGACTGGTACCGGGTGGAGCTGGACCACCTGATCGGCACCAGCAACAGCGCCAGCATCGTCCAGCGCAACGACCCGGCCGACGTGGTCCGCGACGCGCGCGGCAAGCTGCTGGCGGTCTACAACCGCTACCAGAACCTCACCGAGCTGGAGACCTCCGGCATCGACGTGGAACTGCGCCAACGCTGGCGCTCGGCCACCGCCGGCGACTTCGGGGTATCGGGCGTGTACACCCACGTGCTGGAGTACCGCCGCCAGAACACCGCCGGTGGCCCGCTGGTCGACTACGCCGGCAGCAACGTCAGTTTCACCCTGCCGCGCGGCAAGCTCACCACCACCCTGGACTGGAACTACAGCGACTACAGCGCCGCGCTGACCTGGTACCACACCAGTGGTTACGCCCAGACCCGCAGCACCGAGCAGGCGCGGGTGGCCAGCTACGACCAGTTCGACCTGTACCTGGCCTGGAAGGGCATCGAGAAGCTGACCCTTTACGCCAAGCTGCAGAACCTGCTGGACGAGGAACCGCCGCACGACGCCTCGTTCCCGGGTATCCGCGCGCCGTACGACTTCACCCAGTACGACCTGCGCGGCCGTTACTTCTCGGTCGGCTTCGACTACCGCTTCTGACCCGCGGCCGGCGGCCGCGCGGCCGCCGCTACTGCCGCTCCTACCGATGCCAGCCCATTCCCGTTCCGCCGGAGTGTCGATGTCCCTGCTTGCCCGTGGCCTGAGCGCCGTCCTGCTTCTGTCGTTGTCCCTGCTGTTCCCGGCCCACGCGCAGAGCGCGTATTTCTTCCCGGCCACGCCGCTGGATCCGGATCCTGCTGTGCCCACGCCCGAGCAGTTCCTGGGCTATCCGGTCGGCAGCCGCTATACCCGCCACGACGAGCTGGTGGCCTACTTCGAGGAACTGGCGCAGGTGTCGCCGCGGGTGAAGGTGGAGCGCATCGGCCGCACCTACGAGGGCCGGCCACTGCTGCTGGCCACCATCACCGATCCGGACAACCACGCCAACCTGGAGTCGCTGCGCCAGGCCCACAACACCCTGGTCGACCCGTCGGCGCCGGAGAGCGCAGCCAGCGGGGCGCCGGTGGTGGTGTGGCTGGCCTACAGCGTGCATGGCGCGGAGACATCCAGCGCCGAGGCCGCGCTGCTGACCGCCTGGTTCCTGGCCGCCGACCGCAGCGAGGCCACGCGCCACTGGCTGCGCGAGGCGGTGGTATTGATGGACCCGGCGCAGAACCCCGACGGCCGCGACCGTGCCGCCAACTGGCACAACGCCTGGGGCTCGAACCCGCCTTCTCCCGACCCGGCCGACCGCGAGCACGTGGAGCCGTTCCCAGGCGGCCGCTTCAACCATTACCTGACCGACCTCAACCGCGACTGGCTGGCACTGGCCCAGGCCGACAGCGTGCCGAAGGTCGAGCACTTCCATCGCTGGTACCCGAACGTCCAGATCGACTTCCACGAGATGGGCAAGGACAGCACCTACTACTTCGAGCCCTCGCCGAAGAGCATGGAGAGCCCGCTGCTGCCCAAGAGCTCGTACGAGGCCAACAAGGTGCTGGCGCGCTACCACGCCCAGGCGCTGGACGCGATCGGATCGCTCTACTACAGCGGCGAGAACTACGACAACTTCTCGCCGATCTACGGCTCGACCTATCCGGACTTCCACGGCGGCGTCGGCGCCACCGTGGAACAGGCCAGCTCGCGCGGGCGCGTGCAGGAGACGGTCAATGGCCCGCTGGAATTCCGCTTCACCATCCGCAACCACCTCAACGTGGGCCTGGCCACGGTGCGCGGCGCGGTGGAGCAGAAGGCGTTCCTGTTCCGCCTGCAGAAGGACTTCTTCCGCAGCGCGCTGGAGCAGGCCGGGCGCTACCCGGTGCGCGACTGGGTATTCGGCGACCGCAACGACCCGACCCTCAGCCGCCGCCTGCTGTCGCTGCTGCTGAAGCACCGCATCGAGGTGCGCGAGCTGTCGCGCGCGGTCGAGGTGGACGGCAAGCGCTTCGAGCCCGGCAGCGCGTGGGTGGTGCCGGCGCGGCAGCCGGCGTTCCGTCTGGCCCATGCGATCTTCGAGTTCACTCCGCCGGTGAAGGGCGACGTGTTCTACAGCGGCACCTCGTACGCGGTGGCGCCGGCCTACGGCCTGCGCTACGCGGCCAGCCGCTCGGCGTTGCCGGCCGGCGCGCGCGTGCAGGACGTGCCGGCGGCCAGCAGCGGCGTGGACGGCGTGGCCAGTTACGCCTATGCCCTGGACCTGCGCGACTACGGCGCCTACCGCCTGGTGGGCGCGTTGCTGGCACAGGACATCCGCCTGCGCGCGGCGTTCGCGCCGCTGGCGCTGCCGTCGGCGCAGGGCGGGGCCGAGCCGCGCCGCGGCGTGGTCCTGGTGCCGGTGGCTGGCCAGCCGCTGGCGCCCGCGGCCTTGCACGCGCGCATCGACGAGCTGGCCCGTTCCCTGGGCGTGCGCGTGCAGGCCTTGGCCAGTGGCAAGAGCGAGGTGGGCATCGACCTGGGCAGCGACAGCGTCAAGCCGGTCCGCAAGCCCGGGATCGCCCTGGTGATGGGGCAGGGCGTGTCCGCGCCGGAGATCGGTGCCGCCTGGCACGCCTTCGACACCGCGCTGGGTTACCCGACCAGCAAGATCGAGCCGGCGCAGCTGGGTGAGCTGCCGCTTGAACGCTACACGACCATCGTCCTGGCCAGCGGCAACTACGCCGGCTTGCCGGACGGCGTGGTGGCCGCGCTCAAGCGCTGGATCGCCGCCGGCGGCTCGCTGGTGGCCTACAACAGCGGCGCCCGCTGGGCGATCGACAAGGGCCTGGCCGGGGCCAAGCTGCGCGAGGCGCCGCCGCCGCGCGCCGAGCGCCTGGACTTCGGCAGCCAGCGCGAGGTGTTCGCCCTGCGTCGGGTGAGCGGCAACATCCTCAGCGCCGACGTCGACCTCAGCCACCCGCTGGCCTTCGGCCTGCAGGACCGCCGCCTGTTGGTCAACAAGGAAACCGGCCTGGTGTTCGAGGCCAGCAGCAACCCGTATCTCACCGTGGTGCGCATCGACGACCAGCCGCGGGTCAACGGCTACCTCTCCGAGGAGAACCTCAAGCGCGTGTCCGGCAGCGCCTTCGTGCAGGTGGTGCCGGTGGAGAAGGGCAACGTGGTGGTGTTCGCCGACGACCCCGCCCACCGCAAGTACTGGCACGGCACCGAGCGCCTGCTGCTCAACGCCGCGCTGTTCTCCAACCACCTCAATCCGGTGCGACAGCGGGGGGAATGAGGCAGGACGGGACTGCACAGGCAAGGTGGCAGGCCCTGCTGATCCTCAGGTTGAACCGCCGGGAGGCATTTGACACCTTGCCGGGGCTGGATGGACTTCGGGCTTGGCGATTCAAGGAGGGGCGATGGGGGTACACTTGCAGCCAGTGCCTTGGCGGCATCAGGGGCGCCTGGTTGGCAAGCAAGGGTGAAATGGACATCGTTGACGCTGGAGTCAGATCAAGGATGATGTCCAATATCCGGGGCAAGGATACGAAGCCCGAAATGATGGTCCGGAAATTCCTGCACGCGCGGGGATTGCGCTTCCGTATCCATCGCCGAGATCTACCGGGGAGACCCGATCTTGTTTTGCCGCTATGGAGGGCAGCAGTTCTTGTGCATGGCTGCTTCTGGCACGGACATCATGGCTGCAGGTACTTCCGCATGCCCGCGACACGGCCGGAATTCTGGAGCGCAAAGATCGCTGCGAATGTATCCCGGGATCATTCTTCAGAAGCTGCGCTGAAGGAACTCGGATGGCGCGTCATGGTGCTGTGGGAATGCGCCATCCGGGATTACCCATCAGAAGCATTGGAAGTGCTGCTCAGCCACATCCGCGGCGGGTCCCGCAATGTCACTATCGGGTCTCCGCTTGGTCAGCTGGAAGTGAGCGCCGAGTAGACAACGCCTGCTATCTGCCGTGCCATCCAAGGGGGCACGGCATTACCGACCTGCTTGTACTGCGCACCACGTGCGCCTTCAAAGAAGTAGTTGTCGGGGAAGGTCTGCAGGCGTGCGGCTTCCCGGACGGAGATGCTTCGGATCTGGCTTACGTCCGGGTGGATGAAATAGTGGCCATCCTTGCACAGGTGGCTGGTGACCGTTGAGCTGGGGCGATCCCATGCCTGGGCCTTGAACCTGTCAGTGAAGTTGCCCGTGCCCCAGCTTTGGTGGCAGGGGTAGAGCATCGCCGGAAACTCCTCCGGGCCCTTCGGGGAGCGCTTACGCTCCTGGGTGAACGCAGCCGTGTATGCGTAGCGCTGAAGATCCTCCTCCATGTGGGACCGGACCTCATGGTTGAGGATCCCTCCAAGGCGCTCGTCGTGCAGCCAGGCCCGCAGGTGTGAGGGAAGATGGTCGGCATCTCCCTCCCAGGGCATCCAGCGTCCTCCTGTGCCGGGATCCATTCGGGGAACCTTGCGTACAGCGCCTTGAAGGACGTCAGCAATGTCCGCCTGGGTCTTGCGGGCATGCCGGGCGGTTGCCATTAGGATCCGCTCTGCCTCGGCGTGCCAGTCCTTCACCTTCCGGGTGGTCATACCACTCCTGAGCCTCGGCAGGTGGAGGAGTACATGTTCGACATACGTGTCCGCAGGCGAGGCAACGAGAGGGGCATACGATGTACTCCGGAGGTCCTCATTGATGCCCAGGAGGATGACGCGATGGCGTGCCTGCGGCACGCCCAGTTCCTCAGCGCGGAGGATGAAGCGGGAAGCATCCCCCTCGAGATCCCGGGAGGGAACAACAAGTGGCACGATCCGGTAGCGGGGCCCATTACGGCCACCGGGCTCCGCGAGATCCCTGAGGATCTGGGGGAAGATCAGCGAGCCGCCTACCTTGGAGGACAAGATCCCCTTCACGTTCTCCATCACGAAGGCAGCCGGATGGTACTTCCGGATGAGTTCGAGGTAGTGCCTGTACAGGAAGTGCCGTTCGTCCTTCTCGGGACGATAGTGGCGGTTGCCCTTGTTCCTGGACCGTCCGACCAGGGAGTAAGCCTGACAAGGAGGGCCGCCGATCAGGACCCAAGGCTGATTGCCGTCAGCGACCTTGGCTACGCGGGTCGCGAGGAGAGCATCGTGCTCCGGATTGCCAAGGGTCAGCTGGAGTGCTTCCTCGCAGGCCCTCTCCCATTGGACGCGGGTGGCCTCCGTCCATGGGGTTTCCCGATGACCGCGGACATATTCGTAATAGCTCTCGGGGACATGGCCAGCCGGAAACTGCCGGAAGAAGGCGCGAAGACGCAGCGTGCGGGCCGCGTTGGCTTCCATCTCTGCCGATACATGGATCCGGAAGGCCGGCGTGCCTCCAGGCTGGGGGGTGAACGCCGAAAAGCCCTCACCGAGGCCGCCGGGGCCGGCAAAGATGTCAACAACAGGAATGGGCATGAAATGGGTACAACTCTGCAAGTCGCTACCAGGATGCCAGGAGGGCCTGGCTTGGGCAAGGGCGCTAGGCTACAGGGAGGCGCGGGCCCTTGTGAATGCGTGACGTACCGCCTTTGCAAGCTGGTCCTCCGAAAGGAATTCCAGGTCCTGGATCTGGTTCTGGATGCGCAGGATCTTGGTGGCAGCACGCATGACGCTTTCCTGGACGCCTTGTGGTGTGGTAAGGCTCATCTCCAGCCAGCCTTCTCCGATTGCCTTGGCGATACGAGGGCGTCCCGCCAGGGAAGGCCGCTCAACGATCTGTACCGCCGCATCCTCTGGCATGTTGCGCACGAGCAGCCACCTCTGCGGATGCTTTGACCCCCTGTCCAGCGCCTTTCCCCGAAGCCAGAGGCGCTGAAAGGCGTTACGTACACCTCCGGTGAACCTGGCGGCGCCTCCTGTGGGAAAGCGCCAGGCAACGATGTCCGGGGCAGCTATGGTGGCGATGAACGCCCACACGTCATTACGCAGGGCTTCGCCGTGCTGGAGGGCAGGATGTTCTGCCAGGAATATGGCAGCTTCCTGGTCGAACTGGGCACGCAACGACTGGGTGGGCGGGGAAAAATTCCCGGCCAGACGGCGCAGCTCCTTCCCGATGGCAAATGAGATCCCCGGGGCCTTGGAGCCGCCGCTGGCGGCATAGCTCACCTTGTCCTGGTGCTGGCTCAGTGCTGTTGCCTCATCCAGTACCGGCGGAGGTGCCGGATCGTACTTGCCTAGAATGTCATGTACGGCGGCTGCGGATAGCCGAGGGAGAAGGGCTGCCATCAACAGGTCTCCATTGATGCCAGGGAGTTTATTGCTGCATGAAACTCCCAAGGCCTATTCCTCATCATCGCGATGATCGTGGCTGGAGACTGGCCTGGAAATGCGGATTCGAGCCAGAACCGTATCTGCTCGCCGATGGAGCCTTCGTTACACGACTCGAGCGCCGACTCTGCATCGTCGCGCAACAGGGTTGTGCCAATCATCTGGGTCATGACGTCAGCAAGGATGGCCTGAAGGGTCAGCGGATCCCCATCTGCAAATCGCTTCGCCAGTTCTCGGATGTCGGAGTTGACGTATATGCGGACTGATCCACCGAAATCGGCATCCAGGGATCCTGGAGGCCAGTGAACGCGCCATCCAGCAGAGCGGGTATCCGGGAAGGCCGCTCCAAAACTGATCAGTTCGACGGGGAAACGCGCTGCGCCACCATCCTCAAGCAGGATGTCCCAGCGGTCCGACCACAGCTTGGAGCCAGGGAGGTGAGGGGATATAGGGCTGTGACACCCGGGGCTGGCTGCCAATACCAGGACAAGATCCAGCATGAGTCGGCCCGACAAGCTCTCGCCCGGGATGGATGCTTCGAGAACCGCGAGGTCCTGTCGCAGGTTCAGGGGCGCTCGTGCAAGCTCCCAGCTATGACGAGGTACCGAGCCCGCCCCGGTGCCTGCATGCAGGATTGCAACCAGGGTCAGGGTCGAGGCATCGACCTTGAGGGCAGCTGCTGCTGCGTGAATGTCGACCTCGATGTGTACACAGACATCCAAGTCATGTGCATAGTCCCAGTTGGGGTAGATGGCGTCCGCGGGCAGTAACGGATTGCCTCTGGGTCCAATGAGGAGTTCTCCCTTTCGTATCGCACTGTCCGGAAGGACGAGGAAGGGCAGGGCGACATGGATCATGCGGGTTCGTCCCAGAGAAGTGTGGCCCTGACGCCGGCAGCGGCGCTCTCTGGCTGGCGCAGCACAATGCGCAGGACTCCGGAGTGCAGCCCGACGGGGAGTTCACGGAATGCTGTCTTGAGTGAGGCAGAGGGGAGCTCCACGGATACGAGCTGTACCCGATACTCCGGAGGGAGGTCGCCGGAATCGGTACGCCCTCCATCAGCCACAAGATAGGGTTCCACAAGAACCCTCAGGCCGGGCTTGCTGCCGTCGTTGACAAGCTCTGCCTCAAAGATGGCGAGGACGCTTCCATCCTTGTCGATATCCAGCTGACGGAACCGTGGCTGATGTACCGCGATCCTGGGTCTGGAGCTGCGGCTCCCTGGTGGTCGCCAAGTCCGACCCGGGCCCCGCCCGGAGGTCGACGCCAGAAGACGTCCCATCTCCGTTGCAGTCTTCGCAAGCGAAGGTCCACCAGTCATCGATACCTCGGGGGATGGATTCGGCCTCGCATAGCGGTTCGCGTGTTCCTCAAGCCGCGTCAGGGCTACATTCACGAAAGTCCGCGCATTCCCTTTCGGCAGGTTCGACGGAATCCAGTCGTCATGAGCTGGAGGCTCAGCGTCCGCGAATGCCGATTCGACCTCGTCGTCATCCGAGCATACGAACACGCCAGCCCACTCGTATCGGGGATCGGGCAGAGGCGCACCCTTCATGTACTTGATTACCAGCTCTGCCGGACGCATCAATGCGATATGTGCTGCCTGTTTCGGTATGCAGCTTCCTTCACGGGTGGCAGGCCCAATCCTGTGGGCGGCCATGCCAGTGCTCAAGGTCAGGTGGCCTAGTAGCCTCTTGGGTCTTCCGCAGAGAATCTCTTGCCGGTCCTTGCCGGAACGCAGGTTGTCCAGTGACCTGGAAAAGAGGTCGAGGGGTGGAAATTCCTCGGGGCGAGGCAATGGACGCAGGTCCCCTTCTGCCTCTATGGTCATCTTTAGCTTCCGCGGGAGAGGGGTGGAGTCGATCATCCGTGGCCAGAAATTCCACAGCACTACCTCGGTGAGTTCATCGACGATGTCATGGATCTCATCGGACTCGAATAGCGGGTCGACGATGGCTATGGTCGTTCCGGAGCGGAACGTGGAACGGAGGGGCATCCCGAGTCCGTTCGCGACATCCTCTGCGTACTGGTCAACTGCAGGCTCGAGGCTTCCGTCGATGAACTCGCCGCCCCACCAGTGGCGGCCGGTGAAGTGCCGGGGCTTCCCATCCTTGTCATTGGCCTGGAACGATTCACCAAGATGGCAGGCCATCAACCGACGTGTTGGCCTGCCATGCCATGTCGTCTGACTGTCCGTGATGATCGTTGAGCAGGAGCTCAAGGCATAGAACGAGGTCTTGCCGTAGCCATAGGTGCCTCCGCCCAGATGTACGTCGCGGCTTGCACCAACGTTGCGCAGGAAGTTGACGAAGTTCTGTGGCTCTCCGTCCGTAAGGGCGATATCCGCGCGTGTTGGGCCTGATAACCCCCGAGTATTGAAGTCGCAGATCTCCAGGATGCGGAGCACATTCTTGTCAAGGGCTTTGCAGATGGATGACCTCGAGTCGGCCGATGAAGGTAGCTCTCCGAGGATCGTGTGGCGAAGATGTTCCCTCTCTTCTGGCTTCAAGGTTCGTATCCGCAGGAGGACTTCCGTCGGAGCGTGCCCCGACGCGGCGTCCAGGCAGTTCTGGAGTGCCTCCCGGATTGCGGTCTGTACGAGGCTGAGTGCGGGTCTTCCGAGCAGGCGCTGGAAGCCCTTGCCGTGCATGTTTCCCGTTGCGGCGAATGGCTCGCTGTAGAGTGAGAGGTGCTGGGTCATGAGAGGAACCGGGCGATTGCGTCATTGACTGAGGCCTCATCCAGGGCAAAGCTGGCTGCAAGATCGAGGTTGACCTCGTATCGGACATTGGCCAGGCCCGGGGGTACACCTTCGGAAAAGTGGTGCCGGGTAATGGCTGGGAAACCGTGCCTTACCTCGTAGGCTTTCATGACTGGGCTGCTGAACCTGCAGCGGTTCCATTCCTGGCTTTCAGGGTCGTCGCAATCCAACGCCTGGAGCGCGACGCGGAGCAAATGACGATCAACTCCGAGGGAAATCAGGTTGCTGGCAAGTGCGCCAATGGATAGTGCACCCAGGTCATCACGCTCGAGCATGATGTGGAAGAGGATCAGCCGCCCATCATCCGGGGCTGAGAGCTGATCGATGCCATGGACGGTGACCGACGTCCGATCCAGACGCAGGGATGTCTTGACCTCCAGCGCATTGTTCCCGCGGCGGAAGTCATGGCGTTGCCCAAAGGGGCCGGTCCATGACTGGATGGCCGAGACATCCCTTTCGCACAGCATCCTGAGAAGTATCAGCTCGCCAAGCAGACCTGCGATCCCTTCGTCAGGGACTGGGGTCTCTGGCCCGCCCTCGAGCAACGCCCTGAACTCCCGGATTCCGTCGACCACTGCTGCCGCTGGCGGAGTGCCTGCCGTCACGCGCCGGAGGATGTCCGCCGCGAGCTCGGAGAAGACTGACTCGAGCCCACAGTCGAGGCAGGTCACGTCGACGAATAGCGACGGCTTTCCATCGGCCGAAAGCCGACTCATCGTGACGGATAGGTTACGTGTCCGGATCGGAGTCAGACGGCTCCCGGGCCCGCATGGAACGAGGAGTCGTGGCTCTCCATCGTGACCGATGGCGTATCTGACTGCCCCATACCCTGTGTCTGTGCCTGTCGGGACGGTTGGAACGTCGGCTGTGTCGTCGCGCACCTGGTGCCGTAGCCTGCTCCAGGATGCCGGTCCGATATCTCCGCTCATACACATCCCCCTGCGTTTGAGGCATCCTCGGCTTCGATGTCGTCCGCGGAGATGGAGTCAAGCTGGACCGAGTAGTAGTTCCCGGAGTTGTCCTCCTTGCCCGGGAAGACAATGCCGATGCCTATGATGTCCCCCACGGCATCCAGTCTGGCGCGCGTATGACTGCTCTGCCGGGGCTCCGAGACCCGATCTATGGGATACAGGAGCAGGAGCGGGACTGCAGGACGCCGGGCTTTCAGGGTCGGCCACTTGATTCCCGGCTCGATGGATTTGTCCTCCGCGTCGATCAGGATGTCCTGCTTCGACATAAGTGCCTTGATATCGGCAAACAGGGTCCGTGGCGACGCAAGCTTGGCTCGCTTTACCGTGTGGACATTCCCGAGTCGGCCCAGCGTAAGGGCGGACCTGGTTCCCTCGGAGGCGCTAATCACTCCCACATTCCATTCACCAAGCATGGTGTGTGCCACATCCAGATAACCGAGGAGCATGTCCTGCTTCAGGTCCATATGGGCATCGGAGATCCGGTAGTCTCCGAGAAAGTTCCGCACCAGCTCGAAGGGCACTTTTCTGAATAGGTGCTGGTTGTGGGGGTCGCTGTGCTCAATGATTCTGTCGATCAGCCTGGACGCGGCCTTCCAGTTGCCTGCAACAACATCGGCATCCTGATGATCGAAGCGGATGGTCTGGATATGGCGGCCATCAAAACTGATGCTCGTGCGGTGGGCGTGCCGCATCTTGGAAGCTGATGTGATCGCCATGCCCGGGATGGCGCGTACGCGGACAGCGAAATCGATTGGGGTGGCGTTGTTCGCCCGATACTGGGCAATCTCCTCGCGGATCTCTTCCTCGATCGCTGCGAGTGCCCGAAAGTCTGCAGCAAGCTCCGTGGTGGTCCAGAGGCGGGGAAGGTCCTCATAGCCATGGCGGTAGCCGAACCAGCGGCCCATCTGGAGCAGGGTGTCGTACTGACGGGACGTGCGCAGGAAGAAGGATACGCAAAGGCCTTCGAGGGTCAGGCCCCGACTCAGAACGGAGCCGCCCACGACAATGTAGGTTCGTGGCTCGTCGCTGTATTCAAGTCGTTCCAGGCTTTCGCTGTTCTCTACAACGACCTCCAGTTCATCGAGGGTTTCACCGAGGAGTCGGAGCAGCTCAGGTCCCGATGGGAACGGCTTTACGGGTTCCACGCTGGATGCTTCATCATTCACGACGTCGACCAGGCGCCGGTACATATGTCCCTTCCCGGCGCGGATTCCCGGCCCATGTTCCTCCAGCCAGCTTCTTATGAGCTCTGCAGTCCTCTCGTGGGGTGCGATGTTCGCGGAGGTATGAACAAGCATGGTCATGTGCTTGTCCGAGTGACCCCGTGACCGGCGGATGGCGCAGCTGGCCAGGAACCAGAGGATTGCATCCCTCAGATCGGGGCCCATCATGGGTCGGAATCCGGGATGGTCCTTCGCTCGCGCAGGGCGATAGAAGTCCAGGTCATCCGTGATTTCCCGGATCATGTTCCTGCCGGCTTCGGTTTCCTGGTCCGGGTCGTCCGGCTCCTGGCCAAAGACCTCTCGGGTTCCGAAATATCCCTCCGGACGGGGAAGTGCCGTAATGAAGTCTTCCGGATAAAGGTCGTCCAGTTCGTCCGCGTTATGGGGGAACGGATTGATGAAGACGTTCGCGAAAGGTGTGGCGGTGTAGCCGATGTACGACACGGCGGGAAGCGCCTTGATGATCCTCCGGATCTTTTCATTGATCCGGGTCATGTCGAAGTCGCCCTGTGCAGAATTAACCGATGCCTGATCACACTCATCGTCAATGATGAGTGCCCGTATCTGCTTCAGGATGGCAGGCGGCGTCCCAGTTACGGTACGCAGGAAGGAGTCAAGCCTGTTGGTCTCCTTCTTCATTACTGCCAGCTGCGCCATGCCGGTCTTCGGCATTGTGAAGCTGCCGTTTGCTGGAACGAGGAAGTCACCATTTTCCTCGAGGGTCGTATACATCACCCAGTGATGGCGATTCCGCGTCACAACGTCATCGAATAGTCGCTTCTGGGTCTGCGCACGAAGCTTGTTCGTGACTCCGGCGAGAACGACGATCAGGTTGTACCCCGCATCAACAGCCTTGGCTATGACCGCCGTCATGTTGGCGGTCTTCCCGGACTGGACATAACCTACAACCAGCCCGCGGCATCTGAAGCTGTCAGTTTTGGGGTTGGTCAGAAGCGAGACCACCTCGTTGGAGGTCCCGTCGATTGAGGCGACTGCGGCCTCGCCCCAGCCCTTGGTGTTCTTCAGGTAGTCACGCAGTGGAGGCCAGTGCAGGTCGCGCGGGGAGGGGCCGTGATACCACTCTTCGCGGCGCTTCAGCAGCGAATTGCGCCGGAGTACTTCAATCGGACCCAGACGGGCATGGACTGCCTCCACCGCAGCCTTGAGGTCGGAAAGAAGGTTCTCATCAGCTTTCACTCCGAACACCTTGAGGGTATTCAGTACGTCTTCTGCCGCTGCCTCCACACTTGAGTGCCTGGGTAGCTTTTCCTCAATCTGACGAATCAGAGCATCGATCTGTGGCGTCACCTTCTTCCCCCTGAATCCGGTGGTGCAGTTAGGTGATGATTGCGGGGCGACTTGCGGCTGGTCAACCTGGCAGGCCTCGCGGTCTGCAAGGCCAACGATTGCTTGGCTAGGGTCGGGTGTCTGTATGTGACCTTGGGGAGGGCCGCCAGACGACCGTTCGACCCGACGCGATTGGGGGGTGCTTGGGGCCGCGTCCCGGGGACTCGTTCGCCTGACTGCGGAAGATTCCTTCCCGGGCCAATCGGGCAGGGGACGTCCAAGGCATGTCGACAGATCGCTGCCGGCACCATGCCCTGCTTCGGAAGCCGGCTGCCGTCTGTGACCTTTGCCCCATGGACCCAGGCGGCCACGGCGCTAGGTTCGTGATGACCGTACCGGCTACCGCACGGCTACCGACTCGAACGGAGTGCGACCATGGAGCGAATCCCACGCTGCATCCCGCCGTTGATGCTCGGCCTGCTGCTGGCCTTGCCGCCGGCGTCCGCCGCTCCCCCCGTGGCGCCGGGCTCGGCGGTGGAAACGCAGCTGGGACCTCTTATGCGCCCGGAGCTGCGCAGCGAGGTCCTGGTGGTTGGCACCGCGCACCTGGCCGGCATCGATTGGATCCAGCCGGCGCACCTGGACGGCGTGCTGGACCTGTTGGCGCGGTTCGCGCCGACGCGCATTGCGGTGGAGCGGCTGCCGCCGGACGAGGTGGCGCTGCTGCTGGAGCGCGCTGCGCATGATCGCGGTGCGCAGCAGGTGCTGGACCAGTTTGCCGGGCCGATCGTCACCCACGACCGTGCCATGCAGCAGGCGTTGGGCGTGGACCGCGCCATGGCCCGGTCGAAGGCCGAGGCGCTGCTGGCGGATGCGGGCGGATTGGCCGAGCCGGCGCGGGTGGAACTGGTGGGCCTGCTGCTGGCGGCCTACGAGTTCGATTCGGCGGCACTGCAGTGGTCCTACCCGTCTCCCGAAGCGAGGGCCAGGGCGCAGGTCGTGCCGGAGCCCACCCGGCAGGCCCTGGACCAGAGGCTGGCGGCCAGCGACGAGATCGCGGCCTTGGCCATGCCGCTGGCGCGGCGACTGGGCCTGCAGCGGCTGGATCCGGTGGATAGCCAGTACGAAGCCGTGCGGACGTTGGCGCTCCCGGAGGCGGCGCTGGAGGAAGCCTCGCGCCAGGCCTGGGGCGAGGAGTGGCGGGCGACGCCGGCGGCCCGGCGCATGCAGCACCTCTTCGACCAGGCGGCGGAAAGCCACGACATGCTTGCGCTGCTGCGCCAGCTCAACAGCGAAGCCGTGCAGCGGGACGACGCCATGCAGTGGCACGGGTGGCTGGTGCAGGACCGCGCCGATGGCGTGCACCGTTTCCGTTAGCCATGTGGGAACTGCGCAACCAGCGCATGGCGGCCAATGTGCTCGACGTGGCGGCGTCGCCGCGGCCGGAGCGGGTGATGCTGCTGGTCGGGGCCTCGCACAAGGCCTTCGTGGACCGCGCCCTGGCGCCTCATCTTGGAATCTCGCTGGTGCAGCTGGCGGATCTGGAGGCCAGGGGAGGGGCCCGCTGAGCCCTGCAGGCCGGTTATCCCGTTCTTCGCCCGCTGGTCGGGCAATGTGACGCCAATCCCGGTTTGGCTGTTACATTCGCTACCTTGTCCTGTGGGACAGAGGGGGACATCGTGGAACGGGATCGATGGCTTGCCCGCGACCGGGGCGGGTCGATGCGTGACCGCGGGGCGACCCGTGACTGGCCTGGCGCAACGCCGGAGCACCGGGGGCGATCGCCATGAGGACCTGGATCCGGCCCTTGGTGGTCCTGGGCATGGGCATGCTGGCGGTGTTCCTGGCCGCGGGCCCGGAGGCTTCGGGCGATACCGGCCAGGAGCCCCGGCTTGCGCCCGCTGCCGGGCAGACCGTCGCTGCCGCCACGCCGACGGAGGGAAGCGCGCCGGCCGCGGAGGGAAGTTCCTGCCGCAACCCCTTGCCCTGGCAGGCGGCGCGCAGCCACGTCGGCACCACGGTAGCCCTGCAGGGGCCGGTGGTGCGGGTGATGCTGCGCGACGACCTGCGCGGCAAGCCGGTCTTCATCAGCGTGGGCCAGCCGTTCCCGTCGCGGCAGCGGCTGGAGGCGGTGATCCGGGAGGACCATCGCTACGCGTTTGCCTCCCTGCTCAAGACCCGGCTGGAGGGGCGCGAGGTATGCGTATCCGGCCACGTCGGCCTGCGCGATGGCGTGCCGCGGGTGGTGCTGAAGGCCGCTTCGCAACTGCAGCTGGCCGCGCTCTGACGGCACGGCGCGACGTGCAGGACGCGGCGGCTTCCCCTACGCTTGCCGCCCGACCCGCACGAGACCGCGCCCGATGCCGTTCCGGATCCGCCTTCCCGCCCTGGCCCTCGTGATGCCCGGCATGCTCGCGATCCTGCCGGCGATGGCGGGGCAGGAAACGCCGGCGGGTCGGCAGGCGGCTACGGCGCCGCGCTTCGCTTACGCCTATGAGGCCCCGGCCTCGCCGGACCTGCGCCAGATCCACCGCCGCGTGCGCGAGGTGGACCTGCTGCGGCAGCTGCCGGAGATCCAGGCCATCGACGGCATGTTCGCGCTGCCGCGCCCGTTGCGTTACGTGGCCGCCGAGTGCGGCGAGTTCGGCGCGTTCTACCGCCCGGACCGGGCGGAAGTGGTGCTGTGCTACGAAACCCTGCGCACGCTCTACGAGCGCGGCGTGGAGCACCAGCAGGCCCTGGGCCTGGGCAAGGAACACCCGCTGCGCTACGTGCGCGCCAACGTGCGCTTCATCGTGCTGCACGAGACCGGGCACGCCCTGGTGCACCTGCTCGACCTGCCGGTCACCGGCCGCCAGGAGGATGCGGTGGACCAGCTGGCGGCGATCCTGATGCTGCGCTTCGCGGCGCTGGACGAAAGCCCGGAGCAGGTTACCGAAAACCTGGGCCTGGCCGCCAACTGGATGCTTTCGCGCAGCACCGGCGCCTACAACCTGGAAGCCTATGCCGACGAGCACGCGCTGGCCGAGCAGCGCTACTTCAACCTGCAATGCATGATCTACGGGACCGACCCGCAGGCCTTCGCGCACCTGGTGGACACCGGCGACCTGACCGCCGCCCGTGCCGCGCACTGCCCGGGCGAGACCCGTCGTGTAACCCGCGCCTGGGTGCGCCTGCTGGTGCCGCACCTGGCGCCGGGACACGAGGCCTACCACCAGGAGGCCATGCGCTACCTGGAGCGGACCCGCACCCAGGATGGGCCGATGCCGGCGGTGATGCCGGACGTGGAGTCCTGAGTCCGCGCTGCAGTGACGCCGCGTTCGGGGCTACGGCCTGGCCGACCAGGACTGGCGCCGTATTCAGCCTGATCTGGCTGCCCGTGTCTGACCTCGGCAGGCGGCCGATGGATCTTGGGCCAGCGCCTGGGGAGGGCGTCTGGGGGGGGCACCATGCAACTGACGGGCTGGAAGCGGATCCTCGGCGTGGCCCTGCTGTACCTGGGTGGTTACGCCGCGGTAGAGGCGGCGGAAGTGGACCCGGTGTGGGGCCAGTACGCATCACTGCCGGGCCGTACCGCGGCCGCTGGGCCGGAGGGCTACCGCCTGCGCTGGTACTGGGCCAGGGAAGGCGAGGAGCTGGTCCAGGAGTACGTGAACCCGGGCGACGGTCGGGTCGTGCACAGTGACCACATCCGCCCTGATACCGCACCCGGAACCCTGCTGCTCACCGGCTCCTACATGGGTGGCAAGCAGTGGCGGGGCACGGTACAGGAAGACGGGCAGGTGCTGTTCGTCGGCGTCGGCTTGCTCAAGCTCGTCTACCTTGCCGGCTTCAACGATGCAGGGCAGTGGGAGTTGCGCCGCGCCAAGGCGAAGGATGGGCGGCCGGTGTCGGTGGAGCCGCCCACGCGCTACAACCGTTTCTTCTTCGAGGCCGACGGCGGAACCGGGCAGGATGCCGCCGCGGTGGCCGAGGCCGGCACGGCAGACGAAGTGGCGGACTCTTCCGGGGTTGCCGCGGCAGCCTCCGGCCCAGGCCCGATGATGCGCGGACTGGAGCGGTTCATCGGCAACAGGCTGCTCGCTGCCGACGGCAATGGCGCCGTGCAGCTGCGCCGGGAAGGCGGGCACCTGGTCATCGAGCTGTGGGACCAGGACGGGCAGTCGCTCGGACGCTACGTGCTGGCGGCAGCCGGCCGGAAAGGTGACAAGCTCCAGAGGCTGGAATCGGCCTTCGGCTACAAGCGCCTGTTGAATGCGCACTGGTTCGGCAACGACCAGTTGCGGCTGTCTTCGTATTCGGGAGCGTTCTCCGGTTACGGGATACGTCTCCGCCTTGTCGCCCGTGCCGACGGGCTGCTGGTGATACGGGAGAACCTCGACGTCGGGCTGTGGGGCGATGAGCCCCTGTCGGTGTCCCGCACGGTGCACTACGACTTGCCTCCCATGCCGGTGCTGGAGGGCGAGGCGCTGGCGGCGCAGAACGCCTTGAACCGGGGTTACTGGCAAGCGCTGGTCAACTCCGAAAGGAACGCGGTGGAACCCGGGCAATGGCTGCTGCCCAATGGCGAAGCGGCCATCCAGGTCAGCGAGACTACGGGCGGCTTCCGGTCCAGGTACGCCTCCCTCGGCTACGGGAGCGCGTTCACCGAGCAGCTCACCACGGTGGTGTTCGACGATGCGACCGGGACCTGGACCGTCAAGGGGCCCGGTCAGCCGGACATCCGCGAGTACGTGGAGGCCTTCGATGGCCAGACCTGGAACGTGCGCACGCTGCCAGGCCAGGGTGTGACCCGGGCCCAGGCCATCGCCCACAGCCGCAGGGTTGTCGTCACCGCGCACACCCTGGTCCTGACCACCGACACCCGGCGCCAGTTCC
>Ga0180223_1000690_pt1 | contig 37044 bp, 38 predicted proteins | sample eDN5th30CKraftOP_FD_151337 | JGI IMG/M metagenome (GOLD analysis project Ga0180223, IMG submission 151337) | Enriched Organic Plus compost microbial communities from Emeryville, California, USA - eDNA 5th pass 30_C Kraft OP (version 2) (version 2) ... | reverse complement strand
CGTGTTCGCGCGCCTCGTCGCCGGCGACGGCGTGCACGGGGTGCTCGCGCGTGACGACGACGGCCGCGCCGTCGGGTTCGTGCACTGGCTCTACCACCCGTCCACGTGGAGCCTCGGGCCGTACTGTTACCTCGAGGACCTCTTCGTCGCCGCCGACGTCCGTGGGGGAGGCGTGGGGCGCGCCCTCATCGCGCACGTGCGCGACGATGCCGCGCGGGCGGGCGCGGCCAAGGTGTACTGGCTGACGCAGGAGTCCAACGCCACCGCGCGGACGCTCTACGACCGGGTCGCCGACCTCAGCGGCTTCGTGCACTACCAGATCGAGCTCTGACGAGCTCCGAGTCCGGTAGACCGGCCTTCCGACTCAGCGCCGCACGCGGTCCTTCAGGAGCTTCTTCTCGTCGCCCGACACGGGGGAGTCCGCGGCGATGATGTGCCCGCGCGACGCGCGTCGGGTGTCGACGATGGCCCCGATGGCGAGGGCGAGGCTGATGCCCCAGCTGAGCCAGGCCAGCGCGGTGCGCCACGTGAAGCGCTCACCCTCGCGCAGTCCGCGCAGAAGCGTCATCCCACCCGTGACCGCGCTGATGATGCCGGTTCCGAAGACGTATTTGCGCATCCCCTCACGCTACCCCGGGCCAGGGGGTGCTGTCGTGTCGCGGTAGCCTGAGAGTCCGCGTCCGATCCTTCCGTGAGGAGCACCTGTGTCTGGAGCCGATCTGGTTGTGGTCGCGAATCGACTTCCCGTCGATCGCGATGCGGACGGAGGGTGGCGCACCTCGCCCGGGGGCCTCGTGACCGCGATGGAGCAGGTCATGCGCCGCACGCACGGCGCGTGGGTGGGCTGGCCCGGACAGGCTGATGTCGAGGTGGAGCCCTTCGACTTCGACGACATGCACCTCGTGCCGGTCATGCTGACGCGCGACGACGTCGAGCTCTATTACGAGGGCATGTCGAACGACACGTTCTGGCCGCTGTACCACGACGTCATCTCGCCGCCGCGGTACCGCCGCGTGTGGTGGGACGCGTATGTGCGCGTGAACCGCCGGTTCGCCGAGGCCGCGGCATCCGCGACCGCGGAGAACGGCACCGTGTGGGTGCAGGACTACCAGCTGCAGCTCGTGCCGCAGATGCTGCGCGAGCTGCGCCCCGATCTCACGATCGGCTACTTCCACCACATTCCGTTCCCGGCATACGGGCTCTACTCGCAGCTTCCGTGGCGCCGTCAGGTGCTCGAGGGACTGCTCGGCGCCGACGTCATCGGCTTCCAGCGCGTGGCCGACGCCGGCAACTTCGCCCGGGCGATCCGCCGTCTGCTGCGCTACGAGACGAAGGCCAGCGGCATCACGGTGCCGCAGGCCGACGGCACGACCCGCACCGCGCTGGCGAAGGCGTACCCCATCTCGATCGACGCGGGCACGTACGTCGACCTCGCCCGCAAGCCCGAGGTGCAGGAGCGCGCCCGCCAGATCCGGGAGAGCCTCGGCAACCCCACACGGATCCTCCTCGGCGTCGACCGGCTCGACTACACCAAGGGCATCCGCCATCGCCTCAAGGCCTACGGCGAGCTCCTCGAGGAGGGGCGTCTGTCGGTCGGCGACGTCACCCTCATCCAGGTGGCCAGCCCCAGTCGTGAGCGCGTCGACGCCTACATGCAGCTGCGCGACGAGATCGAGCTCACCGTCTCGCGCATCAACGGCGATTACGACACCGTCGGCCACAGCGCGATCCGGTACCTGCACCAGGGCTACCCGCGCGAGGAGATGGTCGCCCTGTTCCTCGCCGCCGACGTCATGCTCGTGACCGCGCTGCGCGACGGCATGAACCTCGTCGCGAAGGAGTACGTCGCGTCGCGCATCGACAACCGCGGGGTCCTCGTGCTCAGCGAGTTCGCCGGTGCCGCCGACGAGCTGGGCATGGCGCTGCGCGTCAACCCGCACGACATCGACGCCCTCAAGGACACGATCATGCGCGCCGTCTCGATGCCCGGCGCCGAGCAGGGCCGCCGCATGCGGGCCCTGCGGCGCAAGGTCATCGACAACGACGTCGACGCGTGGTCGCACTCCTTCCTCGAAGCCCTGGAGAACGCCAAGCGCAACGCGCGCGGATCCCGGTCCGCGCCGCCGACGACGGGAGCGACGCCATGACCCTCTCCACCCCTGAAGAGCTCGACGCCGCGCTGCGCCGCATCGCCGCGACGCCGCGCCTGCTCATCGCCTCCGACTTCGACGGGACGCTGTCCCCGCTCGCGAACGAGCCGATGGCCGCGCGGATGCTGCCCGCCGCCCGCACCGCGGTGGACGCGCTCAGCGCCCTGCCCGGTGTGACGATCGCCTTCGTCTCCGGCCGCAGCCTCGGCGACCTCGAGGTGATCTCCGAGCACACCGACGACTCGTCGATCCTGCTCGCCGGCTCGCACGGCGCGGAGTTCTGGTTCCCCGGCGTGGGCGCGGTCGAGCCGGAGGAGGACCCCGCCGACATCGAGCTGCGCGACCGCATGCGCGAGCACGCGACCGAAGTCACGGCCGACCTCCCCGGAGTGTTCATCGAGCCGAAGACGTTCGGATTCGGCGTGCACACCCGCCGCGCCGACGCCGAGATCGCTCAGATCGCGAACGACCGCGTCGACGCGATCGTGTCGCGCGAGGCGCCGCAGTGGCGCCGGCGCACAGGGCATAACATCGTTGAGTACGCCTTCCGCCACGAGGGGAAGGATTCAGCCGTCGCCGCCCTGCGCGAACGCGTGGACGCCACCTGCGTCCTGTTCGCCGGCGACGACACCACGGACGAGGACGCGCTGCGCAGTCTCGGACCCGACGATCTCGGCGTCCACATCGGCGCGGGCCCGACCGCGGCCACGGTGAGCGTGGCCGACATCCCCGCCTTCGCCGCCTTCCTGGGCGAGCTGGCGCGCCTGCGCGCCGCCGCCCTGAGCACGGCGCCCGGCGCCTCCGAGCCCGCCTCCGGCGGCACGACCCAGGAATAGACTTCAGGAATGCCCGAAACGCCTCCCACGATCGATATCAAGCCCCGCAGTCGCGTCGTCACGGACGGCATCGAGGCCACCACTTCGCGCGGCATGCTGCGCGCCGTCGGGATGGGCGACGCGGACTGGGAGAAGCCGCAGATCGGCATCGCCTCCAGCTGGAACGAGATCACCCCCTGCAACCTGAGCCTCGACCGGCTCGCGCAGGGTGCGAAGGAGGGCGTCCACTCGGGCGGCGGCTACCCGCTGCAGTTCGGCACCATCTCCGTCTCGGACGGCATCTCGATGGGCCACGAGGGCATGCACTTCTCGCTCGTGTCGCGCGAGGTCATCGCCGACTCCGTCGAGACCGTCGTCATGGCCGAGCGCCTGGACGGAACGGTCCTGCTCGCCGGCTGCGACAAGTCGATCCCCGGCATGCTCATGGCCTCCGCGCGCCTCGACCTGTCCAGCGTCTTCCTCTACGCCGGCTCGATCGCCCCGGGATGGGTCAAGCTCTCCGACGGCACCGAGAAGGACATCACGATCATCGACTCCTTCGAGGGTGTCGGCGCGTGCCTGTCCGGTCGCATGAGCGAGGCCGACCTCAAGCGCATCGAGTGCGCGTTCGCGCCGGGCGAGGGCGCGTGCGGCGGCATGTACACCGCCAACACGATGGCCTCCGTCGCCGAGGCGCTCGGACTGAGCCTGCCCGGCTCGGCGGCCCCGCCGTCGGCCGACCGCCGCCGCGACTACTACGCGCACCGCTCCGGCGAGGCCGTCGTCAACCTGCTCCGCCAGGGCATCACCACCCGCGACATCCTCACGCCGAAGGCGTTCGAGAACGCGATCGCGCTGGCCATGGCGCTCGGCGGCTCGACGAACGTCGTCCTGCACCTGCTCGCGATCGCGAACGAGGCCGAGGTCGAGCTGAGCCTCGCCGACTTCAACCGCATCGGCGACCGCGTGCCGCACATCGGCGACATGAAGCCGTTCGGGAAGTACGTCATGAACGACGTCGACCGCCACGGCGGCATCCCCGTGATCATGAAGGGCATGCTCGACGCCGGTCTGCTGCACGGCGACGCGCTCACCGTCACGGGCAAGACGCTCGCCGAGAACCTCGAGGAGCTGAACCCCGACCCCATCGACGGCGAGGTCATCCACCAGCTCGACGACCCGATCCACAAGACCGGCGGCATCACGATCCTCATGGGCTCGCTCGCCCCCGAGGGCGCCGTCGTGAAGTCGGCGGGCTTCGACGCCGACGTGTTCGAGGGCCCCGCCCGTGTGTTCGAGCGCGAGCGCGCCGCGATGGACGCGCTCGAGGAGGGCCGCATCTCCGCCGGCGACGTCATCGTCATCCGCTACGAGGGCCCCAAGGGCGGCCCCGGCATGCGCGAGATGCTGGCGATCACCGCCGCCATCAAGGGCGCGGGGCTCGGAAAAGATGTACTACTCTTGACGGACGGACGATTCTCAGGTGGCACAACCGGCCTGTGCATCGGCCACATAGCACCCGAAGCGGTGGACGCCGGTCCCATCGCCTTCGTGCGCGATGGTGATCTGATTCGGGTCGATATCGCGGCTCGCACTCTCGACCTACTCGTCGATGAGGCCGAGCTGAGCTCCCGCCGCTCTGGCTGGGAGCCGCTTCCCCCGCGCTATACCCGTGGCGTCCTGGCCAAGTACTCCAAGCTCGTGCGCTCCGCTGCGGAGGGCGCGGTCACGGGGTAAGAGCCGACCATTCGCATCCGTCCTCCGAGACAAGGAATCCATCATGCCCGCCGAACCCGCCACGGCCGTTCCCCGGCCACCCGCTCGCACTGCGTCCGCGCCCGTGCTCTCGGGCGCTGAGGCGGTCGTCCGCTCCCTCGGCTTGCTGGGGGTGACCGACGTCTTCGGTCTCCCGGGCGGCGCGATCATGCCGGTCTACGACCCGCTCATGGACGATGAGTCGGTCCGCCACATCCTCGTCCGCCACGAGCAGGGCGCCGGCCACGCGGCCGAGGGCTACGCGGCGGCATCGGGACGCGTGGGTGTCGCGATCGCGACGTCGGGACCCGGCGCGACGAACCTCGTGACGGCCATCGCCGACGCGTACATGGACTCCGTCCCGATCGTCTGCATCACCGGCCAGGTGTTCTCCACCCTCATGGGCACGGACGCCTTCCAGGAGGCCGACATCGTCGGCATCACGATGCCGATCACCAAGCACTCGTTCCTCGTGAAGACGGCGGAGGAGATCCCCGGCGCCATCGCCGCGGCGTTCGAGATCGCCTCGACCGGTCGCCCCGGTCCGGTGCTCGTGGACATCACGAAGGACGCGCAGCAGGCCGAGGTGCCGTTCATCTGGCCGCCCAAGATCGACCTGCCGGGCTACCGACCGGTGACCAAGGCCCACGGCAAGCAGATACAGGCCGCCGCGCAGCTGCTCGCCGAGGCCCAGAAGCCGGTGCTCTACGTCGGCGGCGGCGCGATCCGCTCGAAGGCGTCCGAGGAGCTGCGCACGCTCGCCGAGTCCACCGGCGCCCCCGTCGTGACGACGCTCATGGCGCGGGGAGCGTTCCCCGACTCCCACCCGCAGCACCTCGGCATGCCGGGCATGCACGGCACGGTGCCCGCGGTGCTCGCGCTGCAGGAGGCCGACCTCATCGTCGCCCTGGGTGCGCGCTTCGACGACCGCGTCACCGGCAAGGCGTCGCAGTTCGCCCCGCACGCCAAGATCGTGCACGTCGACATCGACCCCGCGGAGATCTCGAAGATCCGCACGGCGGACGTGCCGATCGTGGGCGACCTGAGGGACGTGCTGGTCGACCTGGACGCCGCGTTCCGCGTCGCCTCGCCGGAGAAGCCGGACATCGCGGAGTGGTGGTCGTACCTCGACGGCCTGCGCAACGAGTTCCCGCTCGGCTACAGCCAGCCCAGCGACGGCCTGATGTCGCCGCAGTACGTCATCCAGCGCATCGGCGAGCTGACCGGCCCGGAGGGCATCTACGCCGCAGGCGTGGGACAGCACCAGATGTGGGCCGCGCAGTTCATCAAGTACGAGCGCCCCAACGCCTGGCTCAACTCCGGCGGCGCCGGCACCATGGGCTACTCGGTTCCCGCCGCCATGGGCGCGAAGGTCGCCGAGCCCGACCGCGTCGTGTGGGCGATCGACGGCGACGGCTGCTTCCAGATGACCAATCAGGAGCTCGCCACCTGCGCCATCAACAACATCCCGATCAAGGTCGCGATCATCAACAACTCGTCGCTGGGCATGGTGCGGCAGTGGCAGACGCTCTTCTTCGACGGGCGTCACTCCCACACCGACCTGAACACCGGCCACGGCACGGTCCGCATCCCCGACTTCGTGAAGCTCGCCGAGGCCTACGGCTGCCTCGCGCTCCGCGTCGAGAAGGAGGAGGACGTGGATGCCGCGATCAAGACCGCGCTGGAGACCAACGACCGTCCGGTGGTCATCGACTTCGTCGTGAGCGCCGACGCCATGGTCTGGCCGATGGTGCCGCAGGGCGTCAGCAACAGCTACGTGCAGTACGCCCGCGACCACTCGCCCGCCTTCGCAGAGCAGGAGGACTGACATGTCGAGTCACGTGCTGAGCCTCCTCGTCGAGGACAAGCCGGGTCTGCTGACCCGTGTCGCCGGGCTCTTCGCCCGTCGCGGCTTCAACATCGAGTCGCTCGCCGTGGGCGTCACCGAGGTGCCGGGCCTGTCTCGCATCACGGTCGTCGTCGACGTCGAGGACCTCCCGCTGGAGCAGGTGACCAAGCAGCTGAACAAGCTCGTCAACGTCATCAAGATCGTCGAGCTCGACCCCGCCCAGTCGGTGCAGCGCGACCACGTCCTGGTGAAGGTGCGCGCCGACAACGCGACGCGCAGCAACCTCATCGAGGTCGTGAACCTGTTCCGCGCGTCGGTCGTCGACTACGCGCCCGACGCCCTCGTCGTGGAGGTGACCGGCGACCGCGGCAAGGTCGAGGCCTTCCTGCGCGCCGTCGAGCCGTTCGGCGTCAAGGAGCTGGCCCAGTCGGGCATGCTCGCGATCGGCCGCGGCGGCAAGAGCATCACCGAGCGCGTCCTGCGCGGCTGACCCCCGAACCACACACCAAGGAGAAACACACACATGGCCGAGATCTTCTACGACAACGACGCCGACCTGTCGCTCATCCAGAGCAAGAAGGTCGCGATCGTCGGCTACGGCTCGCAGGGTCACGCGCACGCGCAGAACCTGCGCGACTCGGGCGTCGAGGTCGCCATCGCCCTCAAGGACGGCTCCAAGTCGGCGCAGAAGGCCCAGGACGACGGCTTCCAGGTCCTGAGCGTCGCGGACGCCGCCGAGTGGGCCGACCTCATCATGATCCTCGCGCCGGACCAGCACCAGCGCGGCATCTACGCCGACTCCATCAAGGACAAGCTGACGCCGGGCAAGACCCTCGCCTTCGCGCACGGCTTCAACATCCGCTTCGGCTACATCCAGGCGCCCGAGGGCGTGGACGTCATCCTCGTCGCGCCGAAGGCCCCGGGCCACACGGTGCGCCGCGAGTTCGTCGCCGGCCGCGGCATCCCGGACATCATCGCCGTCGAGCAGGACGCCTCGGGTCAGGCCTGGGACGTCGCGAAGTCCTACGCCAAGGCCATCGGCGGCACGCGTGCGGGCGTCATCAAGACGACCTTCACCGAGGAGACCGAGACCGACCTGTTCGGCGAGCAGGCCGTCCTGTGCGGTGGCGTGTCGCAGCTGATCCAGTACGGCTTCGAGACGCTCACGGAGGCGGGCTACCAGCCGCAGATCGCCTACTTCGAGGTGCTCCACGAGCTCAAGCTCATCGTCGACCTCATGTGGGAGGGCGGCATCGCCAAGCAGCGCTGGTCGGTCTCCGACACGGCCGAGTACGGCGACTACGTCTCGGGCCCGCGCGTCATCGACCCGCGCGTCAAGGAGAACATGCAGGCCGTGCTCGCCGACATCCAGTCGGGCGCGTTCGCCGAGCGGTTCATCACCGACCAGGACAACGGCCAGACGGAGTTCCTCGAGCTCCGCAAGAAGGGCGAGCAGCACCCCATCGAGGCCACCGGCCGCGAGCTCCGCAAGCTCTTCGCGTGGAACGCCTCGAACGACGACGACTACGTCGACGGCGAGGTCGCGCGCTAAGCGCCGAAGCTGCCCCGTCGACGCAGTCGTCGTGAGACGACACGGTGTCCATTGGCGGGGCGACGGCGAGGTCGCGCGCTCAGCGCCGAAGCTGCCCCGTCGACGCAGTCGTCGTGAGACGACACGGTGTCCATCGGCGGGGCGACGGCGAGGTTGCCCGCTAAGCAGCGAGCAGTTCGCTCGGTCGCCGCGAGGCCCGCACCATCACAGCCCGTCCCGGTCATCCCGGGGCGGGCTGTCGCCGTCTTGAACTGCCCGCCATTTCCCACTCTCGGACTAGCGCAATAGAATACTAATCGCTAGTCTTCCCTTCTGGTCTTTTTAACGATCGTTTACAGATCACTGGGGAGGAAAGCATGAGAAGGTGCTCAGAGGTACGGCGTCGGTCGCTCGGAGCTCAGGCCCGGCGAGCCGCAGCGGTCACGGTGTATGTCGCGTGGTTCTCGCGCCGATTGTCGTGGCCGCACCAGCGCACGCGGATTCGGACAGCGATGTCGTGACGATCGGGGACGCACTGGTCCGTGCGGGAGTGCTGCGGCCGCTCGGCGGCTCCACGCCCGGAGAGGCGGAGCGGCCGGGCCAGCTTGAGGACGGGGTGCTCACGATCGAGGGGATGTCCGGAGAGGTGCGTCTCAGGCCGGTGGCCCCCGGCCCAATGACCCGTGCCGACTCGGGCGTTGCGGTCGTGCGGAACACTCCGGACTCCGTGTATGCGCTCACGACCGCGGATCATGGCGCGAACGCCGCCTACTCCGTGATCCTCGGGCCCGACGCTCCCCAGGAATTTCGCTACGAGCTGGCCGTGGACGGGTTGCCCGCTTCACTGGTCGATCCCGGGAACGGGGCGCTCGAAGAGAGGAATGCGTCCGGAGGCCTCGCGAACATCATTGCGCCGCCTTGGGCACGCGATGCTTCTGGGAGGGCCGTCCCGACGGAGTACACGGTCGATGGCAATGTGCTCATCCAGACAGTCCGACACCATGAGGGGCTCCAGTACCCAGTGGTCGCAGATCCGCGGTTCGCCTGTGACGGCCTCTGGTGCACGGTCGAGTTGAGTAGGGCAGACACCGCGGCGGCCGCGGACAATCTCCTCAGCGGAGGAATCGTGTGCAGCTTCCTGCCGCCGCCGGGCGTTCCCGCCTGCGCGGTAGTCATCGTCGCGCTCTGGGCGCACGCGAATGTCGCTCGCGCGAACGGACAGTGCAGCGCATACCGCGTATGGCAGGCGAACCTCATCTCGTTCGCTCATCTCGCTTACGTCCGTTCTTACGCCTGACTGAAGACGAGAGCGTCATGAAGAACGCAAGAGATGATCCAGTTGTGGGACGCGGGTGGTTCGCAGTCGTGTACTGGACGCTTGTGGCGGCCGGACTCGGTGCGGTGGTCCTCGCATTCTCGGTCGGCTCGCTCGAGCAGCGGATTGCCACGGGAGCAATCGTGTTCGGGGGCGTCGTGCTGCTCGGCGTCGCTCGCTTGCTCATTTTGCATCAGCGCCGCAAGACTCGCCGCTAGCGTCGAATCCGTCCAACGAGCGTCCAGAGCAATGCGCCGGAGCATTCGGGCGTGCGCCTGGCGTCAGGGGGCGTTGCCCCAGAACGGTCCGACCAGGCCGACGCTCGCGAAGTAGGCCGCGGCCTCGGCAGGCTCCCGGCGACGGTACGGCGAGTCCAGGCGGCCGGCGTACCACTCGGCGGCGAGCCGCCACAGGGTCGTGAGGTCGAAGACCGCGCCGCGTTCGTGCCCCGACTCGGCCAGCCACCGCTCGACGCACGCCTCGTCGCAGAAGATGCGCTGGTGCTCGCACGCATGCACCACGTCGTCCCACACGTGGGCCATGGGTGTGAGGAAGTGCGCGACCTGCGTCCCCACCGGGGGACCATCGCGGGTCACGACCCAGGCGTGCGCGCGGCCGCAGGCCGGGCAGGTGGTCGCCACGAGCGCCGCGGGCTCCGAAGGCACGAGATTGGGGATGGCAAACGCGTCCCACGCGCATCCGCCCCACCAGAGCGTGCGTTCGCCCATGACCGAGAAGGCGAAGCTCCGCGTCGCGAACGGATGCGCGAGCACCACACCGCGTTCCGCGTCCAGCACGAGATGGCGGGCCGCCGCGAGCTCGTCGATCGCCGTCTCGACCGCTTCCGTCGAGACGGCCGCCCGCGTCGCCAGATCGTGCACGCTCGGCACGGAACCGGTCGCGGCGAGCGTCGCAAAGATGTGGAGTCGCACCAGCTCAGCGAGGTCGGTCGTCATGTGCCGAGTCTGCTCCGTTCGCGCCGAACGCGCCATCGCTACCGGGCGACATCCGGGTGGGGCGTACTCAGTAGGCTGGGGGGATGACCCGCGAGAACGAGGACGAGGCGCTGAGCTGGGAGGGCGACGACGACCCGACGCTCGCGCCCGGCTGGAAGCGGGTCGGCAAGGCGGTGCCCGCGACGGATGCCTCGCGCGGCGGCGCATCGGACGCCGACGCCGAAACCGCTGACGCCGGCGACGCCGAGCCGGTCGAGGACTCCTCGGCCGATCACGACATGGCCGGGGCACCGCGCCAGACGGGCTCGGTCGAGCTGCTGATCCTCGGGGTCCTCGCCGGCGTGTACCTGCTGTACACGGTGGGGTGGATGCTCACCGCGGTCCGCACCGAGGCGCCGGGCACGAGCATCGTCGGCGACGCGATGTACACGTTCGGGCTGTGGCTGTCCGCGCTCGCACCCGCGCTGTGGTTCGGGCTGGTCCACGTCGTCGTCGCGTCGACGTCGCGACGTCTGCTCTGGCTGGTCGTGGGTGCGGTCGTGCTGGTGCCGCTGCCGTTCGTGCTGGGGGTGACCGCGTGAGCGCCGAATCCGCTGCCGCTTCAGGCTCCACCGCCGCAGCGCGCGTGCCGCATATGGCGCAGCCATTGTGGGTCCGGGTCGCGCTCGCGGTACTCTTCGGGCTGTTCTACGCCTATGACGTCTGGGAGGTCGTCGAGAGCCTCGTGCAGATCCTGAGCCTCGGGCTGACGTTCACGCCCGCCGGCTGGGCGATCATGATCGTCGCGCTGCTCGCGCCCCTCGCACTGTTCGCGGCGGCGTTCGCGGTCGGCCGCGGCCGAGGCATCCTGACCGCCGTGCTCGCGTACGTGACCGGACTCGCGGTGTCGGGCGCACTGTTCTCGACCTTCACGGTCCTGCTCGGCGTGACCGGCGCGATCGCGGTCGCCGGCTAAGCGGCCGTCACGCGCGCGAGGTGCACCGCGCGCTGAAGTAGAGTGAGTGGCGAAAGCGCCCCGACGGCTGTGGCGCCGTTCCTGCCCCACACTCGCGCGATCTTCGCGCACGTCACTTGAAGGAATCGTCTGTGTCAAAGCCGGTCGTGCTGATCGCCGAAGAACTCTCGCCCGCCACCGTCGATGCCCTCGGGCCCGACTTCGAGATCCGTTCGGTCGATGGCACCGACCGGCCGGCGCTCCTCGCCGCGCTCGCGGACGCCAATGCGATCCTCGTCCGCTCGGCCACGAAGGTCGATGCCGAGGCGATCCAGGCCGCTCCGAACCTCCAGGTCATCGCTCGTGCTGGCGTCGGCCTCGACAACGTCGACATCAAGGCCGCGACGACGGCGGGCGTCATGGTCGTGAACGCGCCGACGTCGAACATCATCTCGGCGGCCGAGCTGACCGTCGGGCACATCCTGAGCCTCGCCCGGCACATCCCGGCCGCGCACGCCGCGCTCGCGCAGGGGGAGTGGAAGCGTTCGGCCTACACCGGCACCGAGCTGTACGAGAAGACCGTCGGCATCATCGGGCTCGGCCGCATCGGCGCCCTCATCGCCGCCCGCCTGCAGGCGTTCGGCGTCGAGGTCATCGCGTACGACCCGTACATCTCCGCAGCGCGCGCCCAGCAGCTCGGGGTGCAGACGGTGTCGCTCGACGAACTGCTCGAGCGCAGCGACTTCATCACCATCCACATGCCCAAGACGCCCGAGACGACGGGCATGATCGGCGCCGAGCAGCTCGCGAAGATGAAGCCGACGGCGTTCATCGTGAACGTCGCGCGCGGTGGCCTGATCGACGAGGCCGCGCTGCACGACGCGCTCGTGGACCGCACGATCGCGGGTGCCGGTCTCGATGTGTTCGTCTCCGAGCCGCCGAAGGAGTCGCCGCTGCTCGGTCTGCCGAACATCGTCGTGACGCCGCACCTCGGTGCGTCGACCGACGAGGCGCAGGAGAAGGCGGGCGTCTCGGTCGCGAAGTCGGTGCGGCTCGCGCTCGCGGGTGAGCTGGTGCCCGACGCGGTGAACGTCGCCGGCGGCGTCATCGACCCGTACGTGCGTCCCGGCATCCCGCTGGTCGAGAAGCTGGGGCAGCTGTTCTCGGGCCTCCTCGATGGCCCGCTCACGAGCCTCGACATCGAGGTGCACGGCGAGCTGGTCGACTACGACGTGAGCGTGCTGAAGCTCGCCGCGCTGAAGGGCGTCTTCACGAACGTCGTGAGCGAGACGGTCTCGTACGTCAACGCGCCGCTGCTCGCCGAGCAGCGCGGCATCGAGGTGCGGCTCATCACCGATGCGGAGTCGCCCGAGTACCGCAACGTCATCGTGCTGAAGGGCGCGCAGGGCGACGGTCGGCAGGTCTCGGTGTCCGGGACTCTCACCGGCCCCAAGCAGATCGAGAAGCTCGTCGGCATCAACGGGTACGAGATCGAGGTGCCGCTCGCGAGCCACCACATCGTCATGCTCTACACCGACCGGCCCGGCATCGTGGCGGTCTACGGCAGCCAGTTCGGCGACGCCGGCATCAACATCGCCGGCATGCAGATCGCTCGGCGCGAAGCCGGTGGGCAGGCCCTCAGCGTGCTGACGGTCGACTCGCCGGTGCCGACCGACGTGCTCGAGCGCGTCCGTGACGCGATCAGCGCCGACGTCATGGTCGAGGTCGACATCACCGAGTCCTGAGCCGATCGCCGTCGTCGTCGTCGGCGCACCGAAGCGACACGCCGCTGGGATCCGTCTCGGCGGCGTGTCCGCGTTTCAGAGCGCGGTGCGGCCGTCGCCGTCGCTGAGCTGCTCCAGGAGCGTGACCAGGCGATCCATGGCCTCGGCGTCGATGGCGCCCGGCGTCGTGCGGGAGTCGGCAGCGCCCGCGCGGAGCGCGGCGTGGTAGTAGAGTCCGTCGCCGATCAGGGTGACGGCGAGCGCGACGGTGGGGTCGCCCACGTGGCGCGTGAGCGCCTCGAGCCATCGGATGCGCACCGCCTCGATGGCGTCGGCCGCGGCACGGTCGCCGCCCTGCGCGAGCCGGACCACGGCGACGAAGCTCCGGTCGAGTGACGTCTCGACATCGGTCGACGAGCGGACGAAGTACGAGATGGCCTGGTCCGGTGCGGCGTCGATGCGCTCGATGTCCTCGGCGATCAGCCGATCGAGTCGTTCGATGAGTCCCCCGACGAGCGCGTGGCGCGAGCCGAAGTGATAGAGCAGGCCGCCTTTTGAGACGCCGGCCGCTTTGGCGGTCGCGTCGAGGGTCGCCGAGCGCTCGCCCTCGCCGATGATCAGGCGCTCGAACGCGTCGAGTACCGCCTCACGGGCGGCAGGGGGTCGACTCATGTCCTCAATTCTCCTGCGTCGCGGACCAACCCTGTTACTATACCAACCAGACGGTATAGAAACTGGATCGACATCATGCAGCCCGACACGACCACCCGCCCGACCTCCGCGCCGGCGCACGCCGCATCGGCGACGCCCATCGAGCGCCTCGACACCGCCGCCATCGCATCGAACGGCCCACGCGCGCCGCGGCGCGCATGGCTCGCGCTCGTGGTCCTGATGCTGCCCGTGCTGCTCGTGTCCGTCGACAACACCGTGCTGAGCTTCGCGCTGCCCGAGATCTCGCGCGACCTGGCGCCCACGGCGGCGCAGCAGCTGTGGATCGTCGACGCGTACCCGCTCGTCCTGGCGGGGCTGCTCGTCGCGATGGGATCACTCGGCGACCGCTTCGGACGGCGCCGGCTGCTGCTCATCGGCTCGGCCGGCTTCGGCCTGGTCTCGGTCGCGGCGGCGTTCGCGCCCACTGCTGAGCTGCTCATCCTCGCCCGTGCGGCGCTCGGCTTCTTCGGCGCGATGCTCATGCCGTCGACGCTCTCCCTGCTGCGCTCGGTCTTCACCGAGCGCGAGCAGCGACGGCTCGCGATCGCGATCTGGGCGACCGGGTTCGCGGCGGGCAGCGCGCTCGGACCGATCGTCGGGGGCGTCCTGCTCGAGCACTTCGCCTGGGGTTCGGTCTTCCTGCTCGCAGTGCCCGTGCTGCTCCCGCTCATGGTGCTGCTGCCGGTCCTCGTCCGCGAAAGCCGTGACCCCGCGCCCGGGCCGATCGACGTGGCGAGCATCCTGCTCTCCCTCGCGGCCATGATCCCGATGGTCTTCGGCATCAAGTCGCTCGCGACCGATGGGCCACTCGGGTCCGGCATCCCGGTCATCCTCGTGGGCGTGGTGTTCGCTTGGCTGTTCGTCCGCCGCCAGTTCCGGCGACCGCAGCCCATGCTCGACGTGCGGCTGTTCCGGCGGGGCGCGTTCGGCGGCGCGGTCGCGGTGAACCTGTTGAGCGTCATCGCACTGGTCGGGTTCCTGTACTTCGTCTCGCAGCATCTGCAGCTCATCGCCGGGCTCAGCCCCGTGCAAGCCGGACTCGCGCTCACGCCCGGTCTCGCCGCGATGATCGCCGCGGGCCTCGTCGTCGTCCCAGTCGCGAAGCGCGTCGCCGCCCGGGTCGTCGTACCCGTCGCACTCACGCTCTCGGCCATCGCGTACCTCGTGATCGCGCTGACGGCGGGGTCCGGGGCGCTCGCCCCGGTCGTGCTCGCGTTCGCCCTCCTCGGCGTCGGCATCGGCGCGGCCGAGACGGTGTCGAACGAACTGGTTCTTAGCAACGCGCCCGCCGCGAAGGCCGGCGCAGCCTCGGCGGTCTCAGAAACCGCCTACGAGCTGGGCGCCGTGCTCGGCACGGCGATCCTGGGATCGATCCTCACGGCGCACTATCGGGCGACGCTCGTCCTGCCGGCGAGTCTCACACCGGCCGAGGGCGCCGCGGCCCGGGAGACGCTCGCGGGCGCGTTCGAGACGGCCGAACGGCTTCCCGGCGCGGTCGGCGCCTCGCTCGAGGCATCCGCGGGGCACGCCTTCGACAGCGGGGTCATGGTGACCTCGCTCATCGGGGTGGCGCTCATGGTCGGCGCGGCGGCGATCGCGGCCATGACACTGGGTCGCGGCGCGAAGCGCGCCGGCTGAGCTCCGCGGATCAGTACGCGGCGGGGCCGTCCGGCGTGCTCGTCTCGTCCCGACGGACCCGATCGCCGGTCGCAGGGTCGACGGAGGTGCGAGAGGTCGACACCGTGTTCCGGCGACGGGCGATGAGGACGATACCGAGGATGATCACGATCGCGCCGGCCCCCATCAGGATGTAGCCGACCGTCTGCAGGTCGATCCAGTCGAGCGTGACGTTCACGGCGAACGCGAGGATCGCGCCGATGGCGAACAGGACGATACCGAGTCCGAGGCTCATCTGACCCTTCCTTCCCGGGCGCGACCGCCGCGCCACGTGCCGGTCGCGACGCGAAAGCATCCACCGGCGGACTCAGGCTAGGCACGTCACGGACTACGCTGGAAGGGCTGGTGCATGAAGGGACACGCATGGTAACGACGGTCAAACTCGCGGTCATCCCCGGTGACGGGATCGGCCCCGAAGTGGTCGGCGAGGCGCTCAAGGCGCTCGATGCCGCCACCGCGGGCACCGACCTCTCGTTCGAGCAGACGGAGTTCTCGCTCGGCGCCGGCCGATACCTCGAGACCGGTGACGTGCTCACCGACGACGACCTCGCCGCGATCGCCTCGCACGACGCGATCCTGCTCGGGGCGGTCGGCGGTGCGCCCGGCGACCCAAGGCTCGCCGGCGCGAACATCGAGCGCGGCCTGCTGCTGCGGCTCCGGTTCGAGCTCGACCAGTACGTCAACCTCCGTCCCACCGTCCTGCACCCGAACGTCGTCAGCCCGCTCGCGGACCCCGGCGAGGTCGATTTCGTCGTCGTCCGCGAGGGCACGGAAGGCCCGTATGTCGGGAACGGCGGTGCGATCCGGGTCGGCACGCCAGCCGAGATCGCCAACGAGGTCTCGGTGAACACCGCGTTCGGCGTCGAACGCGTCGTCCGTTACGCGTTCCAGCAGGCCGCGGCGCGCCGCGGGAAGCTCACGCTCGTGCACAAGACGAACGTGCTCGTCTTCGCCGGTTCGCTCTGGAAGCGCACGGTCGATCAGGTCGCGGCCGAGTTCCCCGATGTGCGCGTCGACTACCTGCACGTCGACGCCGCGACGATCTTCCTCGTCACCGACCCTGGTAGATTCGACGTCATCGTCACGGACAACCTCTTCGGCGACATCCTGACCGATCTGGCCGGCGCGATCAGCGGCGGCATCGGCCTCGCCGCCTCGGGCAATATCAACCCCGACGGCAGGTTCCCGAGCATGTTCGAGCCGGTGCACGGTTCGGCTCCCGACATCGCCGGGAAAGGCATCGCGGATCCCACCGCCGCAATCCTGTCGGTCGCGCTCCTGCTCCGCCATCTCGGCGCCGAGGAGGCCGCGAGCCGCGTGGAGGAGGCGGTCACCGCCGACCTCACCCAGCGTGGCGAGGCCACGCGCAGCACGGGCGAGATCGGCGACGCGATCGCCGCCCGCATCCAGGCCGCGCTCGAGCCCGCGCACTCGTAAGCCACGACGCATCCGAAAGAGAACCTCATGACCACCGACCTCCGTCTCCAGGCCCCCTCAGCCGCCGGACTCATCTGGAACGTCAGCCGCAACGCGGAGGCGAAGAGCGACGCCGAGCGCGACGCGATCCTCGCCGACCCGGGATTCGGCAATCACTTCACCGACCACATGGTCGACATCTGCTGGTCGGAGAAGGGCGGCTGGCATCGGCCCCGCGTCTCGCCGTACGGCCCGATCCAGCTCGACCCGGCCGCGGCCGTGCTGCACTACGCACAGGAGGTGTTCGAGGGTCTGAAGGCGTACCGGCACGCCGACGGTTCGATCTGGACGTTCCGCCCGTACGAGAATGCCGCGCGCCTGCAGCGCTCGGCCCGCCGCATGGCGCTGCCCGAGCTGCCGGTCGATCACTTCATCGACTCGCTCAAGCAGCTCATTGCGGTCGACGGCGCGTGGGTGCCTGCCGCGGCTGAGACGAGCCTGTACCTGCGGCCGTTCATGTTCGCCAAGGAGGCGTTCCTCGGTGTGCGCCCGGCGAACAAGGTCGCGTACTACCTCATCGCGAGCCCGGCCGGCGCATACTTCTCGGGCGGCGTGCAGCCGGTGAACATCTGGCTGTCGACGAACTACGCGCGCGCCGGCAAGGGCGGCACCGGTGCGGCGAAGACCGGCGGCAACTACGCGTCCAGCCTGCTGCCGCAGGCCGAGGCGTACGAGAAGGGCTGCCAGCAGGTCATGTTCCTCGACGACGGGAAGTACCTCGAGGAGCTCGGTGGCATGAATGTCGTGCTCGTCAAGAAGGACGGCACCCTCATCACTCCCGAGTCCGACACGATCCTCGAGGGCATCACGCGCGACTCGATCCTGCGGCTCGCGGCCGACCGAGGTCACCAGGTCGAGCAGCGCAAGGTCTCGATCGACGAGTGGCGCGAGGGCGCCGCATCGGGCGACATCGTGGGCGCCTTCGCGTGCGGCACCGCGGCCGTGGTCGTGCCGATCGGACGTCTCCTGGCGGAAGACTTCGAGATCACCCACGTCGGCGACGAGGCGGAGCGGCTCGCTCTCTCGCTGCGCGAGGAGCTCACGGGTATCCAGTACGGACGCGTCGAGGACCGCCACGGCTGGATGCTCCGCCTCGACGCGTAGCTCTCCGGCTCGCACTCGCAATGGCCGGATCGGGACCGATCCGGCCATTCGTCCGTGCGCGGTAGTTCATCCTCGTGCACGAGCGGCGACGAACGGGCGCACCGGTGGGCGTCGCTAGGCTTGCCGGTATGAAGATCGCGCGGTTCAGTCACGGTGAGTCCATCTCGTTCGGCATCGTCGACGAGGAGGAGGACGAACTGGTCGTCCTGAAGGCGGATCCGATGTTCGCCGGGTTCGAGCCGACCGGCGAGCGCGTCCCGCTCGCCGACGCGAAGCTGCTCGCTCCCGTGATCCCACGGTCGAAGGTCGTCGCGGTCGGCCGCAACTACCGTGAGCACGCGGCCGAGTTCGGCAACGAGGCGCCGGCCGAGCCGCTGCTCTTCCTCAAGCCGAACACGTCGGTCATCGGGCCCGACGACGCGATCGTGCGGCCGGTGCAGAGCGAGCGCGTCGAGTTCGAGGGCGAGCTCGCGGTCGTCATCGGCCGCATCGCCAAGAATGTGGCCGAGGCCGATGCAGAGGACGTGATCTTCGGGTACACCGTCGCCAACGACGTCACTGCACGTGACCTGCAGCGCAGTGACGGGCAGTGGACGCGCGCGAAGGGCTTCGACACGTTCTGCCCGCTCGGCCCGGTCATCGACACCGACGTCGATCTCGAGCACGGCACGATCGAGGCGAGCGTGAACGGCGAGCGGAAGCAGCACGGCAGACTCGCGGACATGGTGCACTCGGTGCCCGCGATCATCGCCTACGCGTCGAGCGTGTTCACGCTGCTGCCCGGCGACGTCATTCTGACGGGCACCCCCGCCGGGGTCGGCCCGATCGTGGCGGGCGACACCGTCGAGGTCACCGTGTCCGGGCTCGGGACGCTCTCGAACCCCGTGCGCTGAGCGCACCCGCCGCGAGCTCGACGTCCTCCTCGTCGTTCCAGATGTGGAACGCGACCCGGGCGCGCCCCGCGCGCCCCGAGGCGACGAGCCCCGCGCCGGTCAGGGTGCGCAGGTCGTCGCTGTCGGCGTCGGGCCAGGTCGCGATCGCACTGTCGGATGCCTCGAGCCCGAGGCGGGCCCGGAAGGCGTTCGCAAGTTCGACGTCGTGCCGCCGCACCGCTGATTCGTCGAGGCTGGCGGCCAGCCCGAGCGCTTGCTCCGCACCGGCCCATGCCTGCCAGGCGGGTGACACGTCGAAGCGTGAGGCGTCGTCGGCGAGGTGCAATGCGGGGCCGTAGCAGCTGGCTCAGGGGTCCGACCCCGAGTACCACCCGGCGGCGATCGGGGCGAGCTCGGCCGCGGCGCGTTCCGAGAATGCGGCGAACGCCGCGCCGCGCGGGGCGCAGAGCCACTTGTAGGCGTGACAGACGATGAGGTCGGCGTCGAGATCGCGCGTCGGCAGCCACCCGGTCGCCTGGGTGGTGTCGACGAGGACGAATGCGCCAGCGTCGCGCGCGGCGCTCGAGACGGATGCGGCGTCGGCGACCTCGCCTGTCGCGGACTGCACGACCGAGAACGCGACCACGGCCGTGCTCGGTCGGATCTCGTCCGCCAGCGCGCCGACCGGGACGTGGCGGACCTGCAGGTCGCCCCGCACGAGGAAGGGCGCGACGAGCGAGCTGAAGTCCCCGTCGACGCAGAGGACCTCAGCACCCGGAGCCGCCGATGCCGCGACGACCGCGGCGAACACCGAGATCTGCGAGCCGAGTGCGATGCGGTCGGGGCGGGTGCCGAGCAGCGTCGCCGCGTGCGTCCTCGACCGTTCCACGACCTCGGTGTACCGGGCGGAGGTCGCGGTGCCGAGCCGCCAGCGATCGAGGTCCGCGCGCAGCGCGTCGATCGTCTGCTGTGCCGGGATCCCCATCGTGCACGCGGCGAGGTAACCGCGCCCGGATCCTCGGTCGTACCCGGGAACGTCGATCATGCCGACAGTCTCCGCCGCGGCGAGACATCCAACAAGCGTTCCCGTCACAATCTGCGGGTCGGCGAGCCCGGCTGCGCGCACTCCGCCCAGCACACTGGGGGAGTGGGCGGGAGGGGCGGAGCGCACGCGGCGGGCGCGGAGCATCCGTCGCTACGATTGGTGACGATGTCTGACACGGCCCACCCCACGACCACCGCCACCGGAAGCGACGTCCGCGTCCGCTTCTGCCCATCGCCGACCGGCACCCCGCACGTCGGTCTCGTGCGCACCGCGCTGTTCAACTGGGCGTACGCCCGGCACACCGGCGGCACATTCGTCTTCCGCATCGAGGACACCGATGCCGCGCGTGACAGTGAAGAGAGCTACGAGATGATCCTCGACGCGCTCACCTGGCTCGGACTCGACTGGGACGAGGGCATCGGGGTGGGCGGGCCGCACGGCCCGTACCGGCAGTCGCAGCGCGGAGACATCTACGCCGACGTGATCGAGCGGCTGAAGGAATCCGGGCACGTGTACGAGAGCTTCTCGAACGCCGAGGAGATCGACGCCCGCAACGAGGCGGCCGGCCGGCCGAAGCAGCTCGGGTACGACAACTACGACCGCAACCTCACCGAGGAGCAGAAGGCCGCGTTCCGTGCGGAGGGTCGCCAGCCCGCGTTGCGTCTGCGTGTGCCCGATGTCGACCTCGGGTTCGACGACCTCGTCCGCGGTCGCATCGATTTCGCCGCAGGGTCCACGACCGACTTCGTGGTCGTGCGCCCGAACGGCGCGCCGCTGTACACGCTCGTGAACCCCGTCGACGACGCGATCATGGGCATCACCCACGTGCTCCGCGGTGAAGACCTGCTGTCGTCCACGCCGCGGCAGATCGCGCTGTACCACGCGCTCATCGACATCGGCCTCACCACGTTCGTGCCTCGGTTCGGTCACCTGCCCTACGTCATGGGCGAGGGCAACAAGAAGCTCTCGAAGCGCGACCCCGAGTCGAATCTGTTCCACCACCGCGACCGTGGGTTCATCCCCGAGGGGTTGGTCAACTACCTCGCGCTGCTCGGCTGGGGATTCTCGGCCGACCGCGACGTGTTCAGTCGTGAAGAGCTCGTCGCCGCGTTCGACGTCGCGAACGTGAACCCGAACCCGGCGCGATTCGACCTGAAGAAGGCCGAGTCGATCAACGGCGATCACATCCGGATGCTTCCGGTGGGGGAGTTCGCCGCGCGCGCCGTGCCCTACCTGCAGCGCGAGGGGATCGTCGAGACGCCCATCTCCGCGGCCGACGAGGCGACGCTCGTCGAGGTGGCTCCGCTCGTCCAGGAGCGCGTCGGACTGCTCGGTGAGGTCCCCGGCATGGTCGGCTTCCTGTTCACGGATGCGGCACACCTGCACTTCGAGGACGACGCACTGACGTCGTTGCCCGCGAACGCCGGTGAGGTCGTACGGGCCGCACGTGAGGCACTGGAGCGCATCCCGGCGGACGTCTGGGCCACGGCCGAGATCGAGGAGGCGCTGCGCGCCGCGCTCATCGACGGGCTCGGCCTCAAGCCGCGTGTGGCGTTCGGGCCGGTGCGGGTCGCGGTCTCGGGCCGACGCGTGTCGCCGCCGCTCTTCGAGTCCATGTCGATTCTCGGCAAGATCGACTCGCTCGCCCGGCTCGACCGACTCGCGCTGCGCCTCACGATCTGACGCGCAGCCGCTTCGGCGGCGCGTCCATCAGCGGTGCCGCGCCCGCCCCGAGTCCGCGACCTCGAGTGCGTTGGACGTCGAAATGTGGGTCGGAGTGCGGGAAGCGCCATGCTCCGACCCACGTTTCGACCTCCAAGGCACGGGCTGGGGCCGGCGTGCGGGCTGACAGGCCCTCAATTTGGCCGGTACCCGCCCGTGAGCTAGAGTTACATGTCGGCCCGGGACCTCAGGGATCCAGGCCATTGGGGTATGGTGTAATTGGCAACACGGCTGATTCTGGTTCAGTTGTTCTTGGTTCGAGTCCAGGTACCCCAGCCATAGACCCCTGTGTTTCCGCCGGAAACCAGGGGTCATTGTGTTCCTCGCCTCAGCCAGCACCGCGAGAGGCTTATAGGCAAGAAATAGTGGATGGCTCGGGCGTGTCATGCTCGGCCGGCCCATCCTGATCGGTGCCAGAGGCCCTCTTCGGCGCTGAGCGCGTTGTCGTAGAGCGCTGGACCGATGGGCTCTTCCTTGGTCGGCGCGGGCTGTGGCGGCTGCGCGGGTTGAGCGTGTTTGTGGGCTTGGCTGATCGGGATCTCGCGCAGGAGCAGGAACCATTCGGCCGCTCGGCGTCGGTGTTCGATGGGCATGCCGCGGTGGTGGCGGAGCAGGTTTCGGATTTGGGAGTTCAGGCCTTCGAGTCGTGAGGTCGCGCGAGGGTTGCCGTGCTGAAGGTTGGTGAACACGTGGCCGGCTTCGGCGGCGCGGTGCAGGATGCCCCAGGCCTTGCGGAGTTTCGCGTGGGTGTACCCGAACTGGCCGTTGTCGTACATGCTCCGTTCCCGGGTGAGGTGGCCGTACTTCTGCCACCACGCCTCAAGGGTGAGCCGCCAGGTGATCGCTGCGTCGATGTCGTGCACGTCGGTGAGGTTCTGTGCGATCTGCCGTAGCGCCCGGCCCGCATGCAGGCGTGGGCGCCTGGTGAGTTCGCGGGTGACGTTGAGTTGGATGTGGAAGATGCAGCGTTGGATCTTCGTGTCTGGCCAGGTATTGGCCAGTGCTGACCGGATCCCGGTGCCGCCATCGGTGACGACCACGGTTGGCGGTGGGATCTGTGCGAACAGTGCCGCCCATGCGGCGGTGGACTCGCGGGCGGCCCATTGCCACGCGATCACGTGACCGGTGTCCGATTGGGCGATCAGCAGGCACCAGGACCCGATCCAGAGCCCGTCGACCAGGATCGCGTCGTGGACTTCGCCGGTGACCGGCATCCGAGGTTCGAGCTGCCAGCACCAGGCCGTGTCGTGGCGAAACGAGCGGCCGGTCCCGCCACCGAGCTCTGCTTGGGTCGCCTTGCCCATGAGCCAGGTCAAGAACCGTTGCAGCTGTTGCCGCTCGGTCACGTCGCGTCGTCGTCGGAGCGAGGATGCACCGCAGGTTCGGCATCGCCATCGCTGGCTCCCTGACGGGTGCTTGCCGTTCCTCACGAGCCGTGTTCCGCATACCACGCAGGAGCCCTGATTCGGGGGAAGATCCACGACTAAGGGTCGCGGACCATAACCAACCACGTTCTGCCGCGTAATTCCGCGGCTAGATCAGGATCCCATCCACTATTTCTTGCCTATAAGCCCCGCGAGAAGCGACCACTTTCGGTGCCAGAAACCTTCTGACCGGCCCTGTGCGTGCGGTCGTCCCGTGTTGTGACGGGATGATCCGCGCCCCGGAGGCTCGGTATGCACCTGCTGGACGAGCAGGAGGTGCAGATCATGACCGGGCAGGAGGTCGCCGAGCCCCTGCGGGCGCCTGCCCGCGCGTGGGAGGAGTGGCGGTAGGCGCGCACCGGTCCGCCGTGGCGCCGCGTCGGCAAGCTCGTCCGCTACCTCCGTTCCGAGGTGCTGGCGTGGTTCGATGGGCTGGACTCTGCCTAGGCCGAGGATGCGCGCCGGACAGATCGGCACCATCCGCGGCGCAGAGCTGCCGAACGGGCGGGTGGAGACAGAGCCAGGATGCGCGACGAGACGGCGCACTGCGCCGACTCAAGACCATCGGGGACACGGAGGAGGATGCGACCTGCGCGCTGCACGAGCAGGCCGAGTACTCATCGCGCGGGAAGTCACGGCTGCCATCGCGGCCACCATGCCGGTACCTCGCCAAAAATATACCGGTAAGCGTTGACTACTGAGGTAATAGTATGCAGAATTACGGTAGTGCGGAAAATTTCCGCGGATATGTTATTTTTCAGCGACCGGAGTTACCCGTGAACAAGAAGCCTCACCTCAATTACCTGCGCAACCCGGAAACCGTACGTTCCCGTCGCACGGTGGTCGACCAGGTGCATGAGATCCTGCTCGACGCGATCAAGTCCGGCGAACTCAGGGCGGGGGATCCGCTGCACGACCAGACCTGGGCCGCGCACTTGAAGGTCTCGCGGACACCGATCCGCGAGGCGATCAAGCGGATGGAGAACTACGGCACCGTCAGCATCGCTCCGGCCCGCTACACCCGGATCACGACCTTCACTCCCGAACAGGCCCGGCAGGAGGCGACGGATTGGGCACTGATCCACCTCGCTCTGACCAGCGCACTCGACCTCTCGATCGCCCCGACGCTCATCAGCGATCTCGACACGCTGCGCACCCGCGCTCACGCGGCCGACGAGGGGCAGCACGACGTGGCGATATTCGACTTCTTCGACCGGCTCCGCACCGCCGCCCAGAACTTCAGCCTCACCCTCGGCGCAACAGCGGCCGCCTACCGGCTCCGCCTGGCACAGCCATTGCTCCCGAGCGACCCCGTCGCCGACCACACTCTCTGTGCCGACATCATCACCGCGCTTCGCTCCGGCACCGTCGATGCACTTCGGCCGGCGTTCACTCGATGGACAGCGGCAGCGACGCCGAACTGAGTCTCAAACCAAACCATCGCGGCGTTCACCCAATACACAAGCCAACATCACCGGAACTGACTTCGCCGGCTTGATGGTCTCAAGGTTCTATCCCCAACCAGGCCTATACGAATAGGAGTTCGAGGCGTCAGAACCCAGGGGATTGGTCCGCATTCATATCCCAAGGGCGGGCCAAGCCCAACATGGTGGTGCCGATCCTAGGACTGGCTTACGAGAATCTTCATACGCGTGCTCGTACCTCGGGCGACCTGCGGTGGCTACTTGGGTTGCATCCGGATGGCGCCGTCGAGGCGGATCGTCTCGCCGTTCAGCATCGGGTTCGCGACGATCGAACGTACGAGTGCGGCGTACTCGGTCGGATGCCCGAGGCGCAGCGGATGCGGCACCTGGGCGGCGAGCGAATCCTGCACCTTCTGCGGCAGACGCGCCATCATGGGCGTCTCGAAGAGGCCCGGGGCAATGGTGACGACCCGGATCAGCAGCTTCGACAGGTCGCGCGCGAGGGGCAGGGTCATGCCGGCGATGCCGGCCTTCGACGCCGAGTACGCCGGCTGTCCGATCTGCCCGTCGAATGCCGCGACCGAGGCGGTGTTCACAATTACGCCGCGCTCGGCCGTGGCAGGCCCGCCCGGCAGGGCCGACTCGACCGGTTCGGTCGCGGCCATCGCGGCCGCCGCGAGCCGGGTCACGTTGAACGTACCGATGAGGTTCACGCGGATCGTGCGCTCGAAGGTCTCGAGCGGGGCGGGCCCGTCGCGCCCGACCGTGCGGTTCGCGGTCACGATGCCCGCGCAGTTCACCGCGACGCGGAGGGGCCCGAGCGTCGTCGCGGCCTCGACCGCCGCGCGCACCTGTGCCTCGTCCGAGACATCCGCCGCGACGAAGCGCGCCCGCTCGCCGAGCTCGCGCGCCGCCGCCTCGCCTCGGTCGCCCCGACGATTGACCAGCAGGACCGACGCGCCGCCCTCGATCAGCGCCTGCGCGGTTGCGCGGCCGAGGCCGGATGCGGCCCCCGTGACGATCGCCGATGCCCCGCTCAGCTCCATGTCGGGTCCTCCTTTCAGCGCACTCGTCAGCAGTTCGATGCGGCGGGCTGCTGTTCGGAACTGACAAGTGGCTGACCGTGAGCGCGCGACACGCTCACGGAGAAGCCATCTCGATCACCCAAGGCTTCGTTGACCGCGCCCTGCCCCAGTCGCTAGAGCCTCATCAGCGGCTCATCTTGGGCAGCTCGATTCAGTCCAATTCGTGGGACGTCGCGGGTCTCCTACTTTCCCCAAAATGTTCTGACAGAAGAGAGCAAAACTCTCGAATCGTCGAATCTGTCATGTTTGCTCGTAGTCTGACGCGTAAGCCAGCTTCACCCCACATGACCACTGGGAAGAAATCTGGCTCCACGTAGTACCCGGAATCCATGAGGCACCGTGTAGCGCGAATGGTCTCCGTTTCGCTGCCGATAGGTATAAACCGGATTGGGCTACTTGGGTTTGCGTGTGGCAGGGGAAAATGCTGGTCGAACGTCTCGATGGCCCTCTTCAGCTCCATCTGAAGGCGCGCGAGTTCGGGACTCTCGTGGATGTCACAGGATGCGTTGATAGCTCCCCATCCCGCCGCATTGACGCGTTGAGACCACATAAATGGCCCGCCATTCCTGAACGCTAATTGACGCCTTTGCTGATCACCACGAGGGCCGAACAGAATAACGCCGCCGGTAGCACCAAAGCCCTTGTCCAGGGAAGTCACCAGAATGGTGTGCTCATTAATGTCACCCATAACATCGAGCGCATACCCTTCGCCGTTCTTCCCTCTAACCGACGTTCCGTGGGCTTCGTCCATGAACAGATACATCCCGTATCGGTCTTGGAGATCCATCAGCTCGTGCATCGGAGCGACGGTTCCGCCGGTGCTGTAGACGCTGTCACCTACGTACGCCACGAGTTTTCTCGCTTGACAGAGCGTTTCGAGCTTGGTCATGTCGTTGTGGCCGATTGTTGTCACCTCGGTCTCGATCGCGCAGAGCGCCTTTATTGACTGCAAACAGAAGTGTGCATATCGATCGAAGACCATCACGGGACGCACCCCGCCACTGAGGAGCCCAGAGGCGAGAAGGGGGAGCATTGCCCATGCCCCAGTCGCACATGAGCCGACGATCCCGACATCGGCGCCAAACAGGGTGGAAAGACGTTCTTCTGTTTCGTCCAGCACTTTGGGGCGCATCCTTGCGAGGGAAACCGAGCTATTTCCCTTAATCACCCTGGATCGGGTGAGTTGCCGTATTGCCCCTTCAATGATCGCTGGGTCCTCGTCAATCCCCAGATAGGAGAACGACGACATATTCGTCAGTTCATGATCATTGATATGGAGGGTTGCTGCTGGGCCGGTTCTCTCGACGACCAAACCGTTTACGCCCGCGCGCAGTGCCTCATCCCAAAACGGAGCGGCGATTCCGGCGTTGCGCGCCATCAGAGAAAACTTGGGGGTTGGTTGCATAGAACTCTTGCTTTCGGGAAGCGATGTATTCAGGACAACAATCACTCACGAACCGCGGCGATGTGCTTTTGACAAGGACGGCCATATATCACAATACACGGCTTTTGCCCTTTAGTGTTTTAGCAGAACAAGATTTGACAATCTCAAGGGCGATTGCTTGCCGCTGCAGATCTCAAGGGCGCGCCCAGCCCAGTATTCTTGCTTCTCCGGAACGACGTAGCTCGATATAAGAATGATCGACAGATCGCTTACGCGTTCCCTCAGATCGACTAACCCAGTTGTCAATCCTGAAAGAACAAAAATGCCCGCATAGGCTCCGGTGAAATGGGTCGCATAGCGCCGAACGTCGATATCTGGCTTGACATCACCCTCCTGGATTCCGCGGGACAGATTCTGAACGTGCATTGCCGTCCAGCTCGCCCACGGGAGGATAGGCGGCTTATCGAACATCTGCGGTTGCGTAGTAAGCCTGACGCCAGCCTCAATCAACGGATCGTCCAAGAGATCTTTCGTGAATCGAGCAACGATCTGCAGAATCGTCTCGACCGCCGGCAGGTTTCGCTTCAAAATCTCGGCGGCCGCTTCCTGTGATCTCCTGTTCTGCTCATCAATGATGGTGAGAGCGATTTTTTCCTTTTCGGAGAAGTGAAAGTACATAGCGCCCGTGGTGCACCCCGCCTCCTCGGCGATGCTGCTGACAGAAGAGTGGTCCCAGCTGCGTTGGTTGATAAGACGAGAAGCCGCCAAGAGGAGATCTTTGCGGGTCTTCTTGGAACGTTCTTGCGTCATAGGTCCCCCTCGACGATGGGCCTCAAGCGTTCGAATCCGGCTTCCTCGGTTTGAGGCCGCTTTCAGACTACGTGAGACCAGGTCGCCGGTGTACAGAAGGTGCTGGCATGGATGGCTTGCGCTTCCAACCCGCTAACCGCCTCCCGTTCTATCGCATACTATTATATTCAAATGGAGTGACGAACACTTGCCACAAGGTTAGGGGGTGGCGGGACGAGTCCTCCGGCAGATCTCAACCGATGCTGTTGCCGAGGCTCGTTTGGCTTCGTCAGTGTTCCGGGGGCGAGTATTTCCCAAAGCTGTCGCACGAGGCAGTCAAAACCTGGTTCCGGCCGGTCACGCGTCGTCGTCCATACGCCGATGAGAAGTGCGATGGAGGTGGTGCCTCAGCGGGCAACATCAGCGCCATCGATGTCGGCGCTCGTGAGGAATTGAGCAGTATCGCTCGTGAGGAATTGAGCACCTGACACACGATTGGACGGGTGATCTCGGTGGAACACTGGGCGTTGATTCGGCGGTTGCATCTCGCGGATGGCGTGCCGAAGGTGCATATCGCGAGGCAGTTGGGGATCTCGAGGAACACGGTCCGGCTCGTCACCTCCGGCGCCCATCAGGGGTCGTGGAGGAGGGTGCGGCGAAACCTGCTCGGCGCGATCTGGCAGCGCTGCAGAACTCATTTCGCCGCCAACCTGATGAGCGTGACGCCGAAAACAGGCGACGTGATACCAGATCACCGGTGTACAGAAGTACTGGCATGGATGGCTGGCGCGTGTCTTTCCCACTCGCTAGTCTCGGGACACTCGTTCTGCATATTATTATTTTCGAATTGGAGTGGCGAATGCTTGTGTCACAACATGCCCGGCGTTGGGGAACCTTCGGACGTCGGATGGCCGCGGCCGTGGGCGTCGTCGCGATCGCGACGCTGGGTTCAGTCTCGACCGCGGCAGCGGAGCCCGATCTCATGCCGGTATCGTCTTCGGCCCGCGCGGCGGCGCAGGTCGTTCACGAGTACGAGCGTTCGCATGCACTCCCGCCTGCGCCGCCTGAGGGCGCTTCCGAAGACGAGCATGCCGAGCACGCCGACCTTGAGAACGCATTCGTGCGTGGGTTCCCCATCGCGGCCGGCGTCGAGCAGTGGGGTTGCCGCTTGGTAGACGCCAACTATTACACCGTTCCCCAAGCCGCTGGGTTGGTCGACGGCGTCGGGGTTGCGATCTTCTCCAACTGCGAAGCCGGGAACGCCCCGTCTCCGAGCGAGGTATTCACGGCGCGTCCCGACGCCCTCTCGGGCGTCATTACTGTGCCGGCGGTGAAGAGCGACGGGAAGGTCTGTGCCGTTGTCCGCGACGGCAAACACTGCTTCGACCCCGAAGTCTCGTACTCCCCGAGGGCCGTGGGCTTCAATTACGAGCGGATTGCTTCGGGAACGGCTTACGGGCGCGTGCGACTCGGGTGGGTGCCCGACGAGCCCCCGGCCTGCAATCCGGGCTACCTCGTGAGGGAGTACGGGACGTACACGTGGGTCCCGGGCGCGAACCTCACGCTGGTCTATCCGGCAGCCCAACCGTCGACCTGGTCGAGCGCCTTCGAGGATGTCGATCAGAGCGATGGACGTGTCATTGGCATCCGGACCATGGCGTGCGCGTTCGGTTGAGCTCATCCCGCGGTCATTCATCCCACACGCATTCAGAGGAGACATCCATGCCTGTACGAAACCTGGTCAACGTGGTCGTGACTGGCGGAGCGACCATCGGCCTGCTGAGCACGCTGGCCATCGGGCCGGCAGCGACTGGTGCGCCTGACTCTGCGGACGGGTCCACGCGCTCCGAGCGTGAGATCGCCGCGGCGGTCGAGGTGCGCGACTATCTGCGCGCGCAGGAGCGGCCGGCGGAGCCCGGGCCGTCTGCGACCCAGGAAGCGCCGGACTCGTTCGGCGACGCGGAGGCCGACTTCCTCCGGGGGTTCCCGATCGAGGCAGGCATTGCCCAGTGGGGGTGTACGCCCCTGGGCGCCGGTACCTCCCAGGTGCCCCAGGGGGTATCCGGCGCATCCGGATCTTCGATCGGCTGGTACAAGCTGAACTGCGGTGACGCCGACGTGCCGACCCTGTCGCAGATCACGAATGTCCGCCCCGGCCTGCTGCCCGCGACCGACGCCGCCACGGCGCAGCCCGGGGTCGCCCACGTCGACGAAACCTGCGAGGCGCAGCGCGGAGGCGAGCACTGCTTTGCGTTCCAGCCGGGCTTCGTCGTCGCGAGGTACCGGTGGCTCGACCGGAGCCAGTCCCTCTTTGGGGTGTTCCGCGTCGCGAAGATTCACTCGTTCCCGGTCGAGTGCCACCCCGGCACCCCGCTGTACACGTCCCCGATCGAGAACTTCAATCTGAACGACACGTTCGTGCTGTACTACCGTGACAGTGCGGAGGAGCAACGTTGGTCGAACGTCCTCGATGAATTCGACAGCTTGGGGCGGAATCGCGGCACTCGTAGCCTCGCCTGTCAGGTCGCAACTACCTGAGCGGAAATGACGGGGGCCTCGAGGCGCGGCTTCGAGGCCCCCGATTGTGCGGAGTCCAGGCCGAAAACATGGAAGAGTGCCTGAGGATCTGGGACCAGTGTCCGGGTCACGCATCGACCGCTGAGTCATGACCCGCGCCGGATCTTCATGCGTTCGCTGAGAGAACTCCTGTGGTCGGGTGGGTTCTCTTGGCCTGATCGCGGAGGCCTCTCAGCTCCGCTGCTACGCGCATCTTCATGCTGCCGGGTGATTGGGTCACCGCCATACCTCGTCCGCCCGTGGAAGTCTTGCACTCGCTGACCCGACGGATGGGGGTTTCGGTTGCAGGGACGGGCGGGCGGGGTGTGGAGTATTACTACGCTGGAGGGTGCGGGGTGGCGTGTGGTCCGTAGGGTCCGCCGCGCTGGGGCCAGCAGCCTGTTGGCGGTGCTTGCCAGCGTTGCGCTGGCGATCGAGTCCTTGGCACTCACGGCAGCCGGTGAGCCGGGGGATGTCGCGTCTCCGGTCGTTGGTGGGTTCGGTGTCGGGGACGGTCTCGAGGGCACGATCGACGAACGGGTCGGTGCGTTCCGTTTCACGGTGCCGGTTGGCGGGTTGAAGCTGGCGTGGGATTCGCGCACGGGGGACTGAGCGCGACAGAGCCAATCGCCCGCGATGAGTGGGAGCTGGGAAGCCTACTGCGGGACGGCTCGATGGCCTTGGCGGAGCGTGCGAGGAACGCGCTGGTCTGCTCGGTTGCGGACGCCACATGCCAGTCGGCGGGGTGGAAGTAGCCGCGGGTGTCTCGACCGCGCTCGGTGTCGATTCTCCGAGCTCATGGCCATCAAGTGCCCGCCAGCGCCTTCCCGATTCATGGTGGACCCACGTTGCCCATGCTGCGCGCCAGGTTGCGATTCCGTGCCACACTAATACACTACCGATGGGAATGGACGGAGATCGGAATGAGCATGAACGCTCGACTCAGACGTGGCGTCTCAGAACTACCGCAGCGGTGGCCCATCAAGGGCAAGCGAGCACTGAACGGCGCGGCCGGCGTTGTGGCACTGTGCCTCGCATGTATTCTGCAGGTCTCCACGGCCCAAGCGGCGCCCTCGGAGGTCGTCGTCGAGTCCACAGAGAACCTTGCGTGGGGCGAGCCTTTCCACGAAGTCCGCGAGATTCGGTGCCCCACAGGGACGTACGTGACGGATACTCCGTATCACGCGGACCAACCGGGATGGTACGTGCCGGATGGGCTGGAAGTCATTCAGGGTGCGTCGGGTGGAATCTTCGACGTGGACATTCACGCGATCCTTGAGAAGCCGACCTACGACTCACCGCGGGTGGGTGTCGCTGGATTTGGGAGCACGGTTTCGAACTGGTTTGGCCCGGCGCAAACAGTAACCTTCCGGCTGCACTGCCAGTAGGGTGGACGACGCCGGCCATGCGTCGGCGCCACCGCGGTGTCCGCGCACCCCGGGCAGGGGCCACCTCGTGGCGCTTGCCGCGGCGCGCCGCCGCGCATGACCGCCCAATGCGGGTCCGATGCGGGCCTGGATCGTTCGGTCTGCGAGGTGCAGGGACTCTCGCTCGTCGCCGGACCGAAGTTCTCGGTCGACGGCGGCTTCGAACGTTCCTGCGGCTTCCCTTCACCTCACCCGTCGCCGACCTCGAGGCGGGCGTTCGCCTCGGCGCGACCGCGTGGGAGCAGCTGGTGGAACGCGGAACCAGGTCGCTGGACGACGAGTGGATGCCGGAAATGGTGTAATCGGCGCAGTCCCGTTGGTTCGAGTGGACCACGACCGGCGTGGTTCGTCGGTGATGCGCTGGCACGTGACGAAAGGACGAGCATGCGCGCTCTGGAGCACAGCACTGCGGCGGGCGGCGCGGTCGCGATCGTCACGGGCGGCACTCGCGGGATCGGTGCGGCCATCGTCGATCGGCTGGCGCGTCGAGGGTTTGATGTGCTCGCGGTGCACCGCGGTACGAACACCGCTCCCGACTACCCTCCGGTCACGTCACCGGGGCGTGTGGTCGCGTTCCGTTGTGATGTGACGGATGCGGACGCACCGCAGCGGATCTTCGATGCCGCCGACGAGCTCGGCGATCCGGTGGTGCTCGTGAACAATGCCGGCATCACCGGCGCCATCGGCCCGCTGCGCACCGTCTCCGACGAGACGATGCGTGCCGTCATCGACGTCGATCTCATCGCCACGATGCGGCTCAGCCGCGAGGCCGTGGCGAGATGGGAGACGCGCGCGCCACGTGACGACCGGAGCATCGTGAACGTGTCCTCCATCGCCGCGCGTACCGGCGCCCCCGGGGAGTACGTCTGGTACGCGGCGGCCAAGGCCGGCGTGAACGCGTTCACGGTCGGTCTGGCCGGCGAGGTCGCGGGTCGCGGCGTCCGAGTCAACGCCGTGAACCCTGGGACGACCACGACCACGATCCACGAGCGAGCCGGCCGGCCGCACCGGGCGGCGGAGGTCGGCGCTCGGTCTCCACTCGGACGACCCGCGGACGTCCAGGAGATCGCCGCGGCCGTGGACTGGCTCGTGAGTACGGAGGCGAGCTACGTGACCGGCACCGTTCTGGACGTGAGCGGGGGAGTGCGCTAGGCGCAGATCACTCCGGTACCGCAGCGGGCGCATCGACGTGATCCGCGGATGCGAGGACCGCGAGCTTCTCCGCATCGCTCGTCCCGCCGGCTGCGTGATACACGACGAGGGTCATGCCGTTCGTGCCGCCGATCCCCATCCGCTCGCGATTGAGATTCAGCTCGCCCACGCGGGGATGGTGGAGCCGGATCGCGGCGCCACGCTGCGCGGCGACGTCGTGGCGTGCCCAGAGACGACTAAACCCGGAGCTGAACGCGGTGAGCTCGCCGACCAGCTCGAGGTATCCCGGATCGTCGAGGTCGTTGCCGACGGCTTTGCGAAGGCTCGAGACCTGGCAGGCCGCCGCCCGGTCCCAGTCCGGATGCATCGCGCGCTCGGCCGGATCGAGGAACAGGTCTTTGAGCTGGTTGCCGCCCGGCACGAGACGCGGATTGAGTGCCCTGGCGAGCCGGTTGGACGCGAGGATGTCGAAGAAGCGCCCTTCGATGTACGCCGGCTGGATGAGCGCATCCATCAGCTCCCTGGCGCCCGCGGGCACGGCCTCCGTTCCGGGTTGTACGCCCCGGGTGCCCCTCGGCTCCGCAGCGAGTGCGCGCAGGTGGGCCCGGTGTTCATCGTCGAGCTGAAGCACGCGGGCGATGGCCTCGACCACCTGCGCGGACGGGTGCCGATCGCGGCCCCGCTCGAGCCGCAGGTAGTAGTCGGCGCTGATGCCGGCGAGCATCGCCACCTCCTCGCGACGCAGTCCGGGCACTCGACGAACGCCCCCGTCGGGGAGACCCACCTGCTGCGGGCTGACGAGCGCGCGGCGTGCGCGCAGATAGGAGCCCAACGCGTTCGCGGTCTCGCGTGCGAGATCTCGACTGGGGTTCGCCCGAGACGAAGAAGGGGGTCCTGTCACTCCCCGGGGACGAGAGGGGACTGCCTGTGATCCGGTGCCGCTCATACCGTGGTGAACAGCCCAGCCGGGCCGGATATTTCGGGAGAGGACACGAGTGACCGTCACCTTGATCACGGGCGCCAACAAGGGGATCGGCCTGGAATCCGCGAGGCAGCTCGCAGAGCTGGGACACGTCGTCTCCCTCGCCTCGATCGCGAATCTCAAGCGAACGGAGCAGTCATGACCACCATCGGCATACTCGGCGCCGGCCAGGCGGGCAGCACGCTCGCGCGAGCGGCCATCTCCGCCGGCTACGACGTCGTGATCGCCAACTCGCGCAGCCCAAAGACGCTCGAGGCGCTCGCGGGGGAGCTCGGCTCGCGCGCGAGCGTCGCGTGGGCAGCGGATGCCGCGGCGGCGGCGGACTTCGCCATCACCGCGTTCCCGTTCCGGCCCAGCGATCGGCTGCCGGTCGACGCGCTCGCCGGGAAGGTCGTGCTCGACACGAACAACTACATGAGCTGGCGGGACGGGCGGTATCCCGAGGTCGACGCCGGCCTGAAGACGGTGCACGAGCTGCGTCAGGACCAGTTGCCTGCGTCGAAGGTCGCGAAGGCGTTCAGCCATGTCCAGTTCCACGCCCGCGTACCGATCCGTGTGCCGAGCGATGCGTTGCCCGCACTGATCCGGCTCGCCCGACCAGCCGGGGCACCCGATCGGAAGGCGCTGATCGTATCGAGCGACCATCGTGAGGCCGTCGAGCTCGTGACGGGTCTGTACGACGACCTCGGCTTCGATTCTGTCGACAACAGCCCGCTCAGCGAGTCCTGGCGCAGCGCGCCGGGCACGCTGGTCTGGTCCCGCTCCGTCGACGGACAGAGCCGCGAGGAGCTCATCCGCAACCTCAGGAGCGCCGAGCGCCGTTGAGCGGATGCCTCAGACGCCAGCCCTGCTCGGGACGCGGCGAGAACACTTTGCCCTTGCGCAAAGTATTGGGCTCTGTAATACTTTCCCTCATGGCAAAGTATGATGCGATCGATGGGGTCTTCGTCGCACTTGCCGACCCGACCCGACGCGCCGTGATCCGGCGTCTCGGAGAAGGCCCGGCGAGTGTCGGCGAGCTTGCGGCCCCGTTCGAGATCACCCTGCCGTCGTTCATGAAGCACGTGCGCACGCTGGAGACAAGCGGCCTGATCCGCACACGCAAGTCGGGCAGGGTGCGCATGTGCGCGCTGAACCGTGAGCGCTTCGCCGTCATCGAGGACTGGCTCACCGAGCAACGCCGGCTCTGGGAGGGCCGCACCGATCGTCTCGAGCAGTTCGTCACCGACCATCAGGAGGACACATGACCACCATCGATCCGACCCTCGACCTCACGCTGCAGCGCGTAATCCGCGCGCCGCGTCCGGCCATCTGGCAGGCCTGGACCGACCCCGCAAGGCTCCAGCGATGGTGGGTTCCCGCGCCCACCATCGCACGGGTCGACCGACTCGACGTGCGTCCGGGAGGCGCGTTCGTCACCACCATGAGCGACGACGGTGAGACGTTCGTCCCGCACACCGATTCGATCTTCCTGGTCGTCGAGCCGCAGGTGCGGCTGGTCTTCACGAACGCGATCGACAGTGCGTGGCGGCCCGCCGTCCCGACGCCGGTGCCCATGACTGCGGAGGTGGTGTTCGCCGAGCACCCGAACGGCACCGACTACCGCATCATCGTCCGGCACGGCGATCCCGCCGACCGCGATCGTCACGAGCAGCTCGGATTCTTCGACGGCTGGGGCTCGGTCACCGCAGCACTCACGGAACTCGTCGAGCGCGACGCCACGGCGTGATGTTCACGCCGCCGGCGTGATTCGCCTCCGCGTTCGGTGTCCAGAGCGCGTCCGGAGCGCCCGACGGCTCGCATCTGCTCGTCGGGCGCCCACGGGCGTCGGGCGCCCACCGCACGCGTCCGGCGTCCAGGGGGCCACGCAGCCTGCCCGATACGATGACTGCCGTGCACAAGATCTTCTCCATGAGCGTCGCCGACGTGTACCCGCTGTACCTCGCGAAGGTGGAGCGGAAAGGGCGCACCAAGGAGGAGCTCGACCGCGTGATCGAATGGCTCACCGGGTTCGCGCCCCCGGCGCTTCGCGATCACCTCGCCGAACGGACCACATTCGCCGACTTCTTCGACGCGGCCCGGCTCAACCCGAACGCGGAGCTGATCACGGGTGTCGTCTGCGGCGTACGCGTCGAGGCGATCGACGACCCGTTGATGCAGAAGATCCGCTATCTGGACAAGCTGGTGGACGAGCTCGCGAAGGGCAAGCCGCTCGAAAAGGTCCTTCGCGCGTAGGCAGGTGCGAGCCCGGTGACGCCTCAGCGTTCGGTATCGGCGGTATCGGCGGCATCCGCGGTTTCCGTCGCATCCGGAACCCGGGCCTCGCCCTTCTGCCGCCCGAGGGGGATCGTCGTGAGCAGGCCGACGACGAGCGCGCCGACCGCGACCCACGCTGCGACGGACACGCCCTGGGTGAGCGCCTCGCCTGCGGCCTCGGCGATCGGCGCCGTCGCCGGGTTGGCGGCGAGCTGGCCGATGAGGGCGCCTGCGGAGTCGGAGACGCCCTGGACGAGCGAGGCGACACTCGGGTCGGCGGCGATCTGCTCGCTGAGCCGGGACTCGGTGCCCGAGCGCAGCGTCGTGAACAGCGCGGTACCGAGGATGGCGATGCCGAGCGCGGACCCCACCTGACGGGCGGTGGACTGGGTGGACGACGCCTGCCCGGACTTGTCGAGCGGGACGTCGACCAGGATCAGCTGCGTGAGCTGGGCCGTCGCGAATCCGACGCCCATGCCGTAGAAGAACAGCGGCACGCCCGTGATCCAGAGCGTCGAATCGGGACGGATCAGCAGCGCCATCACCGCGAGCGAGACGACCTCGAGCAGGATGCCGAGGCGGACCAACTGCACCGGGCTCATCCGCTTGGACAGTGAGTGCACCGACCCGCTCGCGACGAAGGAGCCCACCGCCAACGGGAGCAGCGCGAGCCCGGCCTGCAGCGCATCCATGCCCAGCACGTACTGGAACCACAGCGGCAGCGACAGGATGAGCCCGAATTCACCGAGCGACACCGTCAGCGCCGTGACGTTGCCGTTGGCGAACGTGCCGATCCGGAACAGCGATACGTCCAGCAGCACGGATCTGCCGCGTGCGACGCGCGACCGCTCACGCAGGACGAGGGCGGCCAGCACGAGCGCGGCGAGCACGAACAGGATCGGGATGATGCTGAACCCGCCGAGACTGAC
>Ga0180223_1000687_pt1 | contig 37097 bp, 30 predicted proteins | sample eDN5th30CKraftOP_FD_151337 | JGI IMG/M metagenome (GOLD analysis project Ga0180223, IMG submission 151337) | Enriched Organic Plus compost microbial communities from Emeryville, California, USA - eDNA 5th pass 30_C Kraft OP (version 2) (version 2) ... | reverse complement strand
GCGCTCGCGGCCGATGAGGCGCGTGCGCTGGCCTTGGCCGCGGCTGCGATGGTAGGCCAGGGCGATCTTCAGGGCGGTGTCCACCGACTCGGACCCAGAGTTCGTGAAGAAGACGCGGTCCAGTCCCGCCGGCATGGCCCTGGCCACGGCCGAGGCGGCGCGGAAGGCTTCGGGGTGGCCCATCTGGAACCCGGGCGCGTAGTCCATGCGCCCGGCCTGGCGGGCGATGGCCTCGACGATTTCGGTGCGGCCGTGGCCGGCGTTGACGCACCACAGGCCCGCCGTGCCGTCCAGTATCTGCCGCCCGTCGACGTCGGTGTAATACATGCCTTGCGCGCCGGACAGCAGCCTCGGGCTTTGCTTGAACTGCCTGTTGGCCGTGAACGGCATCCACAGATGCGACAGGTTGGGTGCGCGGCGGCGATAGGTCACGAAGTCGAAGCCGTAGCCGCTTTCAGGCGGCTGGGGCAGGCGCTGTGCTTCTTCCCATTCGGCCTCGGCCAGGGCGGGAAAGAAGACGTCGCCTTCCACCTGCGCATGGATTTCAGTAGCGACGACCTCGTCGGCCAGCGGCAGGGCGTCGTTGAAGATCTGCGCGCCGCCGATGATGCATACGCAGGCCTGGCCCGCGCAGGCGCGCAGCGCGTCGTCCAGGGACGTGAATACTGTTGCGCCGGAGGCGGCATACGAGGCATTGCGGCTGATGACCAGGTTGGGGCGTCCGGGCAGGGGGCGGCCCAGGGATTCCCAGGTATTGCGGCCCATGATGACGGGCAGGCCCATGGTGCTGCGCTTGAAGTGCGCCAGGTCGCTGGGCAGGCGCCAGGGCAGGGCATTGTCCCGGCCGATGACCCGGTTCTTGGAATAGGCGACGACGAACTTGATGTACGGCTTGTCCATGGGGGCCTCTGGCGGGGCGCCGGGCGGCGGTCCTAGACCGCCACCGGCGCCTTGATGTGCGGATGCGGCTCGTAGCCGACGATTTCGAAGTCTTCGTATTCGTAGTCGAACAGGCTGTCCGGCTTGCGCTTGATGCGCAGGGTGGGGTAGGGGAAGGGCTTGCGCGACAGCTGCAACCGCACCTGTTCCAGGTGATTGCTGTAAAGATGGCAGTCGCCGCCCGTCCAGATGAAGTCGCCCACGTCCAGGTCGCATTGCTGCGCCACCAGGTGGGTCAGCAGCGCATAGCTGGCGATATTGAAGGGCACGCCCAGGAAGATGTCGGCGCTGCGCTGGTACAGCTGGCACGACAGCTTGCCGTCGGCCACGTAGAACTGGAAAAAGGCATGGCAGGGCGGCAGCGCCATGTCTGGGATGGCGGCGACATTCCATGCGGACACGATCAGGCGCCGCGAATCCGGGTTCTGGCGTATCTGCTGCAGTACTTGCGATATCTGGTCGATATGCCCGCCATTGGGCGTGGGCCAGGACCGCCACTGCGCGCCGTACACCGGCCCCAGGTCGCCGTTGGCGTCGGCCCATTCGTCCCAGATGCTGACGCCGCGCTCCTGCAGCCAGCGCACGTTGGAATCGCCGCGCAGAAACCACAGCAGTTCGATGAAGATGCTTTTGGTGTGCAGCTTCTTGGTGGTGACCAGCGGAAAGCCATCCTGCAGGTTGAAGCGCATCTGGTAGCCGAACACCGAGCGCGTGCCGGTGCCCGTGCGGTCGGTCTTGGTTTGTCCATGTTCATGGACATGGCGCATGAAGTCTTCGTACTGATGCATGGCGGTAGCGGCAGAATAAAAAGAAAGTCGGCGATGGGCGGCGGTCAGGCCTCGACGATGGTGGTGGAATGGGTGATGCTGGCGGTCTTGGCCAGCATGGCCGAAGCCGAGCAGTATTTTTCGTGCGACAGTTTGACGGCGCGCTCGACGGCCGCCTGGGGCAGGCCGGCGCCCGTGACGGTGAACGCGAAATGGATTTGCGTGAACACCTTGGGGTCGCTTTCGGCGCGCTGGGCGGCCAGCTTGACCTGGCAGCCCTTGACCTGGTGGCGGCCGCGCTTGAGGATGAGGACCACGTCGTAGGCCGCGCAGCCGCCGGCCCCGGCCAGCAGCATTTCCATGGGGCGGGGCGCCAGGTTGCTGCCGCCGCCGTCAGGGGCGCCGTCCATGGCCGCGACGTGGCCGCTGCCGGTGCGGGCCACGAACAGCATGCCCTCTGGTCCGCCCCAGTCTATCGTGCATTCCATCTCAACCTCTAAGTCGTGCGTAAACTTGAATCATAACGGCATTTCTCAATGGCGCGCGAAGCGGGGATAATAGGGACTGGCGCAATCGCGCGGCCGGCGGTCCGGCGCGCGTCCGTTTCAAAAGGGGGGCCATCGTGCCGCATCAGACATCCACACAGACTCCTTCCGCCTTTCCGCGGCGCACCGGCCGCCTGGATGCCCTGCTGGCCGAAGCCGGCCGGGCCCTGCAGGTGCTGGGCGGCAGCGCGCATGCCGCCCGCCCCAACCCGGCGCGCCGCCTGGCCGCCCAGCCGGCCCTCACGCCCGCCCAGCAGCGGCATTCGGCGGGCCTCATGCGGGTCAATCACGTGGGCGAGGTCTGCGCCCAGGCCCTGTATCGGGGCCAGGCACTGTTCTGCGATGATGCTGCAACGCACCAAATGTTGCACCGCGCCGCGGCCGAAGAGGTCGACCACCTGGTCTGGTGCCGCGAACGCCTGGCCGAGCTGCAAAGCCGGCCCAGCCTGCTGAATCCCCTGTGGTATGCGGGCTCTTTCGCCCTGGGCGTGGCGGCCGGCCGCGCGGGCGTGGGCGCCAACCTGGGCTTCATGGCCGAAACCGAGGCCCAGGTCGAGCAGCACCTGGAGTCCCACCTGAAGGCGCTCGCGCCCGCGGACGAACGCTCGCGCCGCATCGTCGAACAGATGCGCGCCGACGAAATAGAACACCGCCGCAGCGCCGAGCGCCAGGGCGCGCGCCGCCTGCCTCTGCCCGTGCGCCTGGGCATGCGCGCCATGGCCAAGGTCATGACGACGACGGCTTATAGAATCTAGCCGAGCCGCCCGGGTCGGGCTGGGGACTGGGCATGCATGCATGCATGCATGCATGCAGGCTGGCTGGCTGGCTGGCTGGCGGGGCGCCATTCGGCTTGGCACGCATGTCGCCGCCACCCAGTCCGGCCATCGCGGGGGGGGCTTGCCCCTACCGTTTTGTAACAAATCAAAAACGCCAGTTCTGTGCCGCTTGCAATTCGGGTTTCCCCTAGGTTATACTAGGTACGTGGCGCCAAGATACATGCCAAAAAAGCTGCGGTTTCCCGGTTCGGGCGGTTTTTTTAAAATTTATCTTGCATTGCACCATAAACGGATGTAGAATCTGTTCAACGGATATCGAAACGCAGTTGTAAGGACCAGACCCAAGGACCAGACCCAAGGACCAGACCCAAGGACCAGACCCAAGGACCAGACCCAAGGGTCAAATCCAAGGGGCGGACCCGGAAGGATCAAGCCCCGGTCAGGTCCAGATCAGGCAAAAGGTCAAGCAAGGTCTCCAGACCCATTAAGACCCAGCCGCTAAGGTTCTGATCGCAATTGCACGGCTCGAGCCCAAAAGCTCTTGCAGCCCGGTATGCCAAGGTTGTCTCCTCCACCCTCCTCCTTTGGTGGATTTAGCCCGAGATCTCACGATCTCGGGCTTTTTTTTGCCCAGAAAGCCTGGCGGGCGCCACGCCTTGTGCGCGGCGCGAAAGGGTCGCCGCGTGGCGGCTTTTTGCCGTGGGCCGCCCCAAGGCAAAAAATGTTCCCTCGGCGGGGGGGGGGGCGGCGAGCGGGCCTCGGGCCCGCGCCGCGTGGGTTTTTTTTGATGGTTTTCGCTTGCATGGCCGCCTTGCCGGCCGCGCCTGACAGTATCATGATTGGTTTCATCTTTTTTGTCGAGAACGGCCCGGTGTGTTACAAAATCGGCCGATAATGTCGGTTAATCCATTGTGCAAGGGGGTAGCGTGGCCTCGCCTCAAACCTGGGACACTCTTACCTGGCTGTATATCTGTATTGTGGCCTTTACCGTGGGCGGTCTGATCGTTGCATCCGAGCGCTGGCACGGCGCGTTCACCGGCGACTCCGACATGGACAAGCCGCAGGCATCGCACGCACGCGCCGCGCCGCGCGTGGGCGGCCTGGCGGTGGTGGCGGGAAGCCTGGCCGGGCTGTTGGTGCTGGGCCCCAGCAATATGACGCTGACCTGGCTGTGGCCCGTGCTGTTCATCGCCGCCATGCCGGTCTTCCTGGCCGGCCTGCTCGAAGACATCACCAAGCAGGTCGGGTCGGGCAAGCGCCTGCTGGCGGCCTTTGTGTCCGCCGCCATCGCCTGGTGGCTGCTGGGCGGCGTGTCGCGCGTGGGCATATCGGGCATCGACTGGCTGCTGGCCTACTGGCCGATTTCGCTGGTGGTTACCGTGGTGGCCGTGGGCGGCTGCACCCATGCGCTCAATATCGTCGACGGCATGAACGGGCTGGCCGGCATGGTGGCCACGCTGATGGCCCTGTCCATAGGCCTGGTGGCCCTGCAGGTGCAGGACGTCCCCATTTTCCTGATCGCCGCGGCGCTGGCCTCGGCCACGCTGGGTTTCCTGGTGTGGAATTTTCCGTTCGGCAGGGTCTTCCTGGGCGACGGCGGGGCCTATTTCCTGGGCTTCATGCTGGCCGAACTGGCCGTGCAGCTGGTGGTGCGCAATCCGGGCGTGTCGCCTTTCTATGCGCTGGCCGCGGTGTTCTATCCGGTCTTCGAGACTCTGTTTTCCATCTGGCGCCGCCGCTTCAAGCGCGGCACGCCCGTGGACCAGCCCGACGCGCTGCACCTGCACCAGCTGGTGTTCCGCCGCCTGGTCCGGGTGACGTTCAGCCGCGACAGCCGCCACGCCGTGCCGGCCCTGTGCAATGCCATGGCCTCGCCCTATCTGTGGGTGCTGACGCTCATCGGCCTGGTGCCCGCCACATTGTGGTGGGACAACGCGGTCATTCTGTGCCTGAGCCTGGCGGTGTTCGCCGCGGTGTACATATGGATTTATTCCAGGCTGGTGTCCTGGCGCCGGCCCGCCTGGCTGCTGCTGCCCTCGCTGGGGCGGCACAGCCGGCAAAAATAGCCTGACGCGGGCGCGGTCCTGCGGGCCGGCGCCGCGGCATTTTTTAGTGTATATCGCGGGAGATTCAACTTGCAGATTCAAGACGTGAAACTGGCGGTGGTCGGGCTGGGCTATGTGGGCCTGCCTCTGGCGGTGGAGTTCGGCAAGAAGCGGCCGGTCCTGGGCTTCGACATCAATGCGCGGCGCATCGCCGAACTGAAGCAAGGCAAGGACCACACCCTGGAGGTGGACGCCGACGAACTGGCCCAGGCTTCCCAACTGGAATTCGCCCACGAGGCCGAGCATCTGGCGCAGGCCAATGTGTTCATCGTCACGGTGCCCACGCCCATCGACGAATACAAGCAGCCCGACCTGACCCCGCTGGTGCGCGCCAGCGAAACCATAGGCAAAGTGCTCAAGCGCGGCGACATCGTCGTCTATGAATCCACGGTGTATCCCGGCGCCACAGAAGAAGTCTGCGTGCCCGTGCTCGAACGCGTGTCGGGCCTGCGCTTCAACGAAGACTTCTACGCCGGCTACAGCCCCGAGCGCATCAACCCGGGCGACAAGCAGCACCGCGTGTCCACCATCAAGAAAGTCACGTCCGGCTCCACGCCCGAGGTCGCCGACCTGGTCGACGAGCTGTACCGCGAAATCATTACCGCGGGCACGCACAAGGCCTCGTCCATCCGCGTGGCCGAGGCGGCCAAGGTCATCGAGAACACCCAGCGCGACGTCAACATCGCCCTCATCAACGAGCTGGCGCTCATCTTCAACAGGCTGGGCATCGACACCCAGGCCGTGCTGGAGGCGGCCGGCACGAAATGGAACTTCCTGCCTTTCCGTCCCGGCCTGGTGGGCGGGCACTGCATCGGCGTGGACCCGTACTACCTGACGCACAAGGCGCAGGCCATCGGCTACCACCCCGAAATCATCCTGGCCGGACGCCGGCTCAACGATTCCATGGGCGGTTATGTCGTGTCGCAGCTGGTCAAGGGCATGACCAAGCGGCGCATCCAGGTGCAGGGCTCCAAAGTGCTGGTCATGGGCCTGACTTTCAAGGAAAACTGCCCCGACCTGCGCAATACGCGCGTGGTCGACATCGTCAAGGAGCTGGCCGAATACAACATCGACGTGGATGTGTACGATCCCTGGGTCGACGTGGCCGAGGCCGAGCACGAATACGGCATCACCCCCATCAAGAGCCCGGCCAACGGGGCGTACGACGGCATCATCCTGGCCGTGTCGCACAAAGAGTTCACCGACATGGGCGCGCAGGCCATACGCGCGCTGGGCAAGCCCCAGCACGTGCTCTATGACCTGAAATACATTCTCGGCCAGGACGAGTCCGACCTGCGCCTGTAAGCCGTCACGCCATATCAAGAGGTTCTACCATGAGTACTCGCTACCAAGAAGTCATCGCCTCGCTGCGCGACCAGCCCAAGCGCTGGCTGGTCACGGGCTGCGCGGGGTTCATCGGCTCCAATCTGCTCGAAACCCTGCTGGCCATGGGCCAGAAAGTGGTGGGGCTGGACAACTTCGCAACCGGTCATCAGCACAACCTGGACGAAGTCGAAAAAACGGTGGGGCCCGACAAATGGGCCAACTTCAGCATGATCACCGGCGACATCCGCGACCTGGAAGCCTGCCGCCAGGCCGTGCGGGACGTGGACTACGTGCTGCACCAGGCCGCGCTGGGCTCGGTGCCGCGCTCGCTGAACGACCCCCTGACCACCAACGAGGTCAATATCTCGGGCTTCCTGAACATGCTGGTCGCGGCGCGCGACGCCAAGGTGCATTCCTTTGTCTATGCGGCCTCCAGTTCCACCTATGGCGACCACGAGGCCCTGCCCAAGGTCGAGGACCGCATAGGCCGGCCTTTGTCGCCCTATGCCGTCACCAAGTACGTCAATGAGCTGTATGCCGACGTCTTTGCCCGTTCGTACGGTTTCGGCAGCATCGGCCTGCGCTACTTCAATGTGTTCGGCAAGCGCCAGGACCCCAACGGCGCTTACGCGGCGGTCATTCCCAAGTGGGTGGCGGCTATGATCCGCGGCGAAGACGTGGTGATCAACGGCGACGGCGAGACCAGCCGCGATTTCTGCTTCGTCGAGAACGCCGTCCAGGCCAACATACTGGCGGCGCTGGCGCAGTCCGAGGGCGTGAACCAGGTGTACAACGTGGCCTTCAACGCGCGCACGAGCCTGAACGAGTTGTTCCAGTACTTGTCGCGCACGCTGGGCAGCAACGGCATCCAGTACGACAGACAGCCCGTCTACGCGGATTTCCGTGCGGGCGATGTGCGCCATTCGCAGGCCGACATCAGCAAGGCCAGGCAGTTGCTGGGCTACGAGCCCATGCACGACATCGTGCAGGGGCTGGAAGTCGCCATGCCCTGGTACACGCAATTCCTGCGCTAGCTTGAAGACGTTCGCCAAGCGTCTTTCGGGCCTGCATGCCGATCACAGGCGCATCGCGCAGGGTGCGGCCCGGGTAGCCTTCTTTCTGCTGCTGGGCAAGGCCCTGGGCGCCTTCAAGGAAATGGCCGTGGCTTACCGCTATGGCGTCAGCGAGGCCGTGGACGCCTATCAGTTCACGCTGACCATGGCCAACTGGCTGCCCATAACCATCGTGGGATCGCTGTCGGTGGTGCTGATCCCCGTGCTGGTCCATACGCGCTACGAGGACAGGGCGGCGCGCGCGCGCTTCCTGGGGCAGCTGCAGGGCTGGACCATCTTGCTGGGCGTGGTGCTGGCCATGGCCACCTACGTTGCCTGGCCCTGGATTCTGCAGATCGCCGGCCAGGGCCTGTCGCCCGAGGTGCGGCGCATGAGCTCGCAGCTGACGCTGGCCTTCGCGCCCGCCGCGCTGCTGACGCTGATGACCGGCATCGGCGCCGCCAGGCTGCGCGCCCACGAGCGGCACATCAACACGCTGCTGGACAGCGTGCCGGCCGTCGTCATCCTGGTCTGGGTGATGCTGGCCGCCACGGTGGACGACGTCGGGCCGCTGCTGTGGGGCACGCTGGTGGGCTACCTGATACAGTCCGCCTGGCAGCTGTGGCTGGCGGCCCGGGCCGACGGCATGTGGGGCCGGCCCAGCCTGGGCCTGTCGGCGCACCAGTGGCCCGACCTCGTCAAGGCGGCCGGTGTCATGCTGGTGGGGCAGGTGGCCATGAGTTTTGTCGGTCCCATAGACCAATACACGGCGGCCAACCTGGGCGCCAATGCCAATGCCACGCTGGGCTATGCCGCGCGGCTGCTGTCGCTGCTGCTGGGCATCGGGGCGGCCTCGGTGGGGCGCGCCGCGCTGCCCGTGCTGGCCGACATACAAAGCCGGGGCGACCCTTTGCGGGCGCGCTCCATGGCGCTGAAATGGTCGGTGCTGATGCTGGCGGCGGGCGCCGCCGCCACCGTGGCGGGCTGGGTGCTGGCGCCCTGGGGCGTGGGCTTTCTGTTCGAACGCGGACAGTTCACGGCCCAGGACACGCAGGCGGTGGCGCACGTGCTGCGCTGGGGCCTGCTGCAACTGCCTTTTTATTTCGGCGTCCTGGTGCTGGTGCAGCTGCTGGCCAGCCAGAACCGCTATCGCATCATGGCCATGATCGCCGTGGCCAATTTCGCCGTGAAGGCCATCATGAACCAGGTGCTGGCGCCCTCGATGGGCACGGCGGGGATCATGCTGGCCACCAGCATCATGTACGCCCTGTCCTATACCTGCTATGCCATCGTGGCGCTGCGGTCGACGGGGCATGTGTCCAAACAGGCTTCATGAACAAGGTATCGATTTGTCCCGTCCCGCCCCCCAGCCCCACTTGATGATTGTTATCCATTCGCTCAGCGGCGGGGGCGCCGAGCGGGTGGCGGCAGACCTGGCCGGATACTGGGTGGGGCAAGGCCTGAAGGTGACGGTGGTCACGCAGACCGGCGCCGACAGCGACGCCTATGAACTGGACGACCGCGTGCGGCGCGTTGTGCTGGGCACGGCAGCGGCCAGCGGCGGCAGGCTGTCCGGCGTGGCCGCCAACCTGCGGCGCATCTGGAAGCTGCGCCGCCTGATGCGCCGCGAAAAGCCCCACCTGGTGCTGGGCATGATGACCACCGCCTCGGTGCTGGCCATCGCCGCGGCGCGCGGCCTGCGCTGCCGCGTCGTCGCCACCGAGCACACGCATCCGCCTTCGCAAGAACTTTCGCCCTTGTGGGAGCGGCTGCGCCGCTGGGCGTATCCGCAGGCCGCCCGCGTGGTGGCGCTGACCTCCGGCACGGCGCAGTGGCTGCAGGAACATGTGCCGGGGTCGCGCGTGGCCGTCATCCCCAACGCCGTGCGCTGGCCGCTTGCCGCGGCCGAGCCCGTCGTGGCGCCGCCGGACAGGGCGGGGCGGCTGCGGCTGCTGGCCGTCGGCCGCCTGCACCCGCACAAGGGTTTCGACCTGCTGGTCCAGGCGTTCAGCCAGATAGCGGGCTATTTTCCCGACTGGGACCTGGTCATACTGGGCGAGGGCGATTGCCGCGAGTCGCTGCAGGGGCAGATCGACGAGGCCGGCCTGGGGGGACGCGTGTCGCTGCCCGGCCGGGTCGGCAATGTGGGCCAGTGGTACGAACAGTCGGACCTGTACGTGCTGAGCTCGCGCGTCGAGGGCCTGTCCAACACCTTGCTGGAAGCCATGGCCAGCGGGCTGGCGCCTGTCGCCTTCGATTGCGAGACCGGCCCGCGCGAGATCGTGCGCAGCGGCATCGACGGCGTGCTGGTCCGGCCCGACGGGGACGTCGAGGCGCTGGCGGCGCATCTGTCCGACCTGATGGGCAATCCCGATAAGCGCAAGGCATATGCGCGGCGGGCCGTCGACGTGCTGGACCGCTTTTCGACGGCCCGCGTCATGGCGCTGTGGGCGGAAGTATTCGAGAATCGCGGCTGAAAAGAACCGGCCGCGCCATGCGGCGGGTGCGCCCGCCAGGCCGCGGCCTGAACACGGAAAGGCGACTGATATATGTGTGGAATCGTCGGGGCCTGGGGGCCGATGCCAGACAAGCGGGCCGTCATCGGCCGGGGCTGCGCGCGCATGCGCCATCGCGGCCCCGACAGCGAAGGCTACTGGGAAGATCCCGACGCAGGCCTGGCGCTGGGACACGTGCGGCTTGCCATCCTGGACCTTTCCGACGCCGGCCGCCAGCCCATGGTGTCGGCCTGCGGCCGTCACGTGCTGGTGCTCAACGGCGAAATCTACAACCACCTGGAATTGCGCGAGCGGCTGCGGCGGGAAGGCGCCGCGCCGGCCTGGCGCGGGCATTCGGATACCGAGACGCTGGCGGCCGCCATTGCGGCATGGGGGATGCGGGCGGCGCTGGAGCAGGCCGTGGGCATGTTCGCCGTGGCGGCGTGGGACAGCCGCGAACGCGTCCTGACGCTGGCGCGTGACCGTTTCGGCGAAAAGCCCCTGTACGTGGGCTATGCCGGGCAGGCCTTCATCTTCGGCTCGGAACTCAAGGCCATGTCCGCCATGCCGGGCTTCGACAAGGAGCCGGACCGCGAGGCGCTGGCCTTGCTGATGCGCCACAACTATATCCCGGCGCCCTGGAGCATCTATCGCGCCGTGCGCAAGCTGATGCCGGGTACTTTGATGCGCCTGACCGAAGGCCAGCGCGCGCGCCGCGAACTGCCGCCGGGGCAGGCCTACTGGTCGGCGGCCGCCGTGGCGGCGCAGGGCCGCCGGCAGCCCCTGGCCTTCGGCACCGACGAGGCGGCATGCGACGCGCTGGAGCAGGTGCTGGCCGCGGCGGTCCAGGGCCAGATGCTGTCCGACGTGCCCCTGGGCGCCTTTCTGTCGGGTGGGGTGGATTCCTCCGTGGTCGTGGCCTTGATGCAGTCGCGCAGCGGCCAGCCCGTCAATACGTTTTCCATAGGCTTTGACGATCCGGCCTTCAACGAGGCCGAGCATGCCAAGGCGGTGGCGCGCCACCTGGGCACCCGCCATACCGAGCTGTACGTCAGCGCCCAGGACGCGCTGAACGAGGTTCCCCGGCTGGCGTCCGTCTACGACGAGCCGTTTGCCGATTCATCCCAGATACCCACCATGCTGGTGACGCGCATGGCCCGCCGGCATGTCACGGTGGCGCTGTCGGGCGACGGCGGCGATGAATTGCTGGGCGGCTACTCGCGCTATCTGCGCGCCGCCGGATGGTGGCGCAAGCGCCAGGCGCTGCGCGGCGAGGGCGTGCGCCGGCTGGCGGCGCTGCTGGCCGGGTCGGCGCAGGCCGTCATGCCCGTGGGGGCGCGCAGGGAGCAGCTGGCCAAGTTGGCCGAGGTGCTGCGCGCCGGCCACGAAGGCCTGTTCTACCGGCAGTTCGTGTCGTACTGGAAGGATCCGGCCGAAGTGGTGGCGGACGGCCGGGCGCCGGCCACCGTGTTCGACCAGGCGCCCGAACTGCCTTTCTTCGACCATATGATGCTGCTGGATACGCTGAGCTATCTGCCCGACGACATCCTCGTCAAGGTGGACCGCGCGGCCATGGCCGTCAGCCTGGAAACCCGCGTGCCGCTGCTGGACCACCGGGTGTTCGAATTCGCCCAGCGCCTGCCCTTGCGCTACAAGCTGCGCGACGGCCAGGGCAAGTGGCTGCTGCGCCAGCTGCTGTACCGCCACGTGCCGCGGCAGCTGGTGGACCGGCCCAAGAAGGGCTTCGGCGTCCCCCTGGGCGCATGGCTGCGCGGGCCGCTGAAGGACTGGGGCCAGGCCTTGCTGGACCCGGCCCGCCTGCGTGCGCAGGGGCTGTTCCATGCCGAGCCGGTGGCGCGCAAATGGCGCGAGCATCAGTCCGGACGGCGCGACTGGAGCACCCATTTATGGGGCGTATTGATGGCCCAGGCCTGGCTGGACGAGACGGCCCGGCCCAAGGATGCGCCATGAAGATTCTGTTCCTGGTCAGTTCGCTGAATGCGGGGGGCGCCGAGCGCGTGGCATGCACGCTGGCCAGCGCCTGGGCCGAGCGGGGGGACGAGGTCACCCTGCTGGCCACTTATCCCGGCAAGGGGCAGTGCTTCTATCCGCTGGCGGCCGGCGTGGACTTGCAATGGATGGCCGACCGCATCGGCGCTACGCGCAATCCGCTGATGGTGACGCTGCGCAAGCTGCGCGCCCTGCGCGAGCAGGTGCGGCGTCAGCGGCCGGACGTCGTCATTTCCTTCCTGACCAATGTCAATGTCATGGCGCTGATCGCCACGCGCGGACTGGGGGCGCCCATCATCGTCTGCGAGCGCAGCAATCCCGCCTTCAGCACCAGCAGCGGCGGCGTGCTGAAGGCGCTGCGCCGGTGGACCTACCCCTGGGCCCAGGTCGTGACGGTGCAGACTGAAGCCAGCGTGGAGCCTTTCCGCAGGATGGTGCCGGGCATACGCGCGCTGCGCGTCGTGCCCAACCCGCTGCCCCCCGCGCTGATGGATGCGGCGCGTCCGGCCGGGGCGCGCGCCGCGGGCGGCCGGCGCAGCCTGATGGCCATGGGCCGGCTGGTGCCGGCCAAGCAGTTCAGCCTGCTGATCCGCGCGTTTGCGCGGCTGGCGCCTGGCCACGCCGAGTGGGACCTGACTATCTGGGGCGACGGGCCGCAGCGCGAGGCCCTGGTTCGCCAGGCCGCCGAGGCGGGCCTGACGGACCGCATATCGCTGCCGGGCCGCAGCGACGCGCCCTGGGAAGAACTGGGCCGGGCCGATGCGTTTGCGTTGACATCGGCCGTGGAGGGCTTTCCCAATGTGCTGCTCGAAGCCATGGCCCTGGGGCTGCCCTGCATCGTCTTCGACTGCCCCAGCGGGCCTGCCGAGATGACGCGCGGGGGCGAGGATGCGCTGCTGATTCCCGCCGGGGACGAGCAGGCCCTGGTCGAGGGCCTGGAGCGCCTGCTGGCCGACGAGATGCTGCGCGCGCGGCTGGGCGCGCAGGCGGCCCAGTCGGTGCGCCGGCGCTATGCCCTGCCGGCCGTGCTGGCGCAGTGGGACGATTTGATGGCGCTGGCGCGCGCGGCGCGGCCGGCCGCCCCGGGACAAGGAGATTCATGAGCGAACAAGCGCCTTTGCATATCCTGCACCTTATTTCGGGCCTGGGACAGGGCGGCGCCGAGACCGTCCTGCACCGCCTGGTGACGGCGCCAGGCCAGGCCTGCCGCCATACGGTGGTGTCGATGACCGGCGAGGGCGTGTTCGGGCCGCGGCTGAAGGCCGCAGGCGTGCCGGTGCTGGCCGTGGGCATGCCGGCCGGCCGCCTGACGCCGCGGGGACTGTGGCGCATGGTCCGGATTCTGCGCGCGCAGCGGCCCGACGTGGTGCAGACATGGATGTACCACGCCGACCTCGTCGGCGGCATCGCGGCGCGCTTGGCGGGCATCCGGGCCGTGGCCTGGGGCATACGCAACTCGGGCGCCAACCTGGGCAAGAGCAGCCGGCTGGCGCGGGCCATAGCCTGGGTCTGCGCGCGCCTGTCGGGGGTGGTTCCGGCGGGCATCATCGCCTGCGCCGAGGACGCGGCCGAACGCCACCGCCGCTGGGGCTACCGCGCCGACCGCATGCTGGTCATTCCCAATGGCTACGATCTGTCGCGCTGGCAGCCGGACGCCGATGCGCGGCAGCGCCTGCGGGCCGAATGGGGGCTGGGCGGGGGCGTGCCGGTCATCGGCAGCGTGGCGCGCTGGAATCCGCTGAAAGACCACGCCAACCTGCTCGAGGCATTCGCGCTGAGCCTGCGCCGCAGGCCGGAATTGCGCTGCGTGCTGGCCGGCCACGAGATCACGCCGCAGAATGCCGCGCTGATGGGGCTGATCGACCGATGGCAGTTGCGGGACAAGGTGATTTTGCTGGGCCGGCGCGACGACATTCCCGCGGTCATGAGCGCGCTCGACGTGCATGTGCTGTCCAGCTGCGCCGAGGGCTTTCCCAATGTAGTGGCCGAAGCCATGGCCGCGCAGGTGGCCTGCGTGGTGACGGACGTGGGCGACGCCGCGCGCATCGTCGGGGACGAGGGCTGGGTGGCCCCGCCGCAGGACGCGCCGGCGCTGGCGCGGGCCATCGGCGCGGCGGTGGACGAACTGGGCCGTCCCGCCATGCGGGCCCGCCTGCGCCGCGGGCGCGACAAGGTGGAGCGGGAATTCAGCCTGGACGCCATGGTGAGCGCCTATGGGCGGGCCTGGGCGCGCCTGGCGGCGGGGCTGCCGGTCTGCGGCAACGCGGCCGTGTGCGCTGATGCTGTGGGTATTGGCACCGCGGGTAGTGATGCTATGAGTCATGATGCGCCTGCTGCTGCGAACAGCGCCGCGGCGAGTGCTGCTGATATGGGCCAGCCTGTCGCGGGAACTCATGCAGACTGGCCGGACACTGGCCGGCGGACCGGCGCCGGCCCGCGCCGCCTGCTGTATGTGGTGAACAATCCGGCCTTTTTCCTTTCGCACCGGCTGCCCCTGGCACTGGCCGCGCGCGATGCGGGCTTCGACGTGCATGTGGCGACCATGCCCGGCCCGGCGGCGGCCGACATCCGGGCGCAGGGCCTGACGCATCACGACCTGCCGATGTCGCGCAGCGGCAAGAACCCCCTGCGGGAGCTGCGCAGTCTGCATGCGATGTGGAGCCTGTACCGCCGGCTGCGGCCGGACGTCGTGCACGCGGTGACGATCAAGCCGGTGCTTTACGGCGGCATTGCGGCCCGGCTGGCCGGGGTGCCGGCCTTCATCGCCGCCGTGTCCGGCCTGGGATTCGTGTTCATGCGGCGGCGCGCGGGCTTCGACTTTCTGCGCTGGGCGGCCATCGCGCTGTACCGGCTGGCTTTGGGCCACCCCAACAGCCGGGTCATTTTCCAGAACACAAATGACCGCGACGTGCTGCTGGAATCGGGCGTGCTGCGGCCCGAGCAGGTGGTGCTGATCCGCGGTTCGGGCGTGGACCTGCAGCGCTTCGCGGCGGCGCCCGAGCCTCCCGGTCCGGTCGTGGCCGTGATGGTGTCGCGCCTGCTGGCGGACAAGGGCGTGCGCGAATTCGTGCAGGCGGCCCGCATGGCCGCCGGGCGGGGCGGCCTGCGCTGGGTGCTGGCCGGCAGCATCGACAGCGGCAACCCGGCCAGCATCGCACCGCAGGAGCTGGCGCAATGGCGCGAAGAGGGCGTGGTGGACTGTGTCGGCGAGCAGTCGGACATCCCCGCCCTGTACCGCAATGCCCACATCGCCGTCCTGCCCTCTTACCGCGAGGGCCTGCCCAAGTCGCTGATCGAGGCGGCGGCCTGCGGCAGGGCGGTGGTCACCACCGACGTGCCGGGCTGCCGCGACGCGATCGAGGACGGCGTCACCGGGCTGCTGGTGCCGGCGCGGGACGCCAGGGCCTTGTCGTCAGCGGTGCAGCGCCTGGCCGACGACGCCGGCCTGCGCCAGCAGTTCGGGCGCGCGGGCCGCGAACTGGCCGAGCGCGCATTCGACATCCGGCAGGTGGTGCAGCGGCACCTGGAGCTGTACGACGAGCTTTCCGGCATCGTCTGATGTTTGTGTTCTTTAGCGCATTTTTGGCTGAAGTGCTTACGCAGCGGCATCTTTGTTTGTGTTCTTTGGCCGGCCAAGTGGCGGTGTGTGCCGCCTGCACCGCCGCTTGGCCCTGAGAAAAGGCATATTGCTCAGAAAGGCAGCGCGGCGCCGCCGGCCAGGGGGGCGAGGGCGGCGCGGAATTCCTGCTGGATGCGCTCCAGCGCCTCTTGCGTGTCGGCCTCGAAGCGCAGCACCACGACCGGGGTGGTGTTGGAGGCGCGGGCCAGGCCGAAGCCGTCGGCGTATTCGGCCCGCACGCCGTCGATGGTGACGAGGCTGGCCGAGGTGGGGAAGCGGCCTTCGCGCTGCAGGCGTTCGATGAGTGCATGCGGCTCGCCTTCCTGCATTTCCAGCTTGAGCTCTGGCGTGCTGATGCCCTGGGGCAGGGCTTCAAGCACGGCGGAAGAGTCGTCGGCGCGCGACAGGATTTCCAGCAGCCGCGCGCCCGTGTACAGGCCGTCGTCGAAGCCGTACCAGCGTTCCTTGAAGAACGTATGGCCGCTCATTTCGCCGGCCAGCGGGGCATTGGTCTCGGCCAGCTTGGCCTTGATCATGGAGTGCCCGGTCTGCCACATAAGCGGCTGGCCGCCCGCCTGCCTGATGGATTCGGCCACGTGCCGGCTGCACTTGACGTCGAAGATGATGGCCGCGCCCGGCACGCGCTGCAGCACGTCGCGCGCATACAGGATCAGTTGGCGGTCGGGCCAGATGATTTCGCCCGACTTGGTGACTACCCCCAGCCGGTCGGCGTCGCCGTCGAAGGCCAGGCCTATTTCGCAATCGGTGTCGCGCACGTGGCGGATCAGGTCTTGCAGGTTGTGCGGGTCGGCCGGGTCGGGGTGGTGGTTGGGAAAGCGCCCGTCCACCTCGCAGTACAACTCGTCCACCTGGCAGCCCATGGCCCGGAACAGCCGGCCGGCGACCGCGCCGCCGACGCCGTTGCCGCAGTCGATGGCGATTTTCATGGGGCGCGCCGGCTTGACGTCGGACACGATGCGCTCAATGTAGGCGTCGGTCAGGTCCAGGGCGCGGCGCGTGCCGGGCGCGATGCCTTCGGGGGCGGCAATGCCCTGCATGATGCGCTTCAGGGCCTGCACGCCTTCGCCGTGCAGGGTCTTGCCGGCCATCATCATCTTGAAGCCGTTGTAGTTCGAGGGGTTGTGGCTGCCGGTGATGGCCACGCCGGATCCGGTCTGCTGCGTATGGGCGGCGAAATACACCAGCGGCGTGGGCACCATGCCGACATCGATGGCGTCCACCCCGCCGGCCAGAATGCCTTCCTGCAGGGCCTGCGACAGTTCCGAGCTGCTCAGGCGCCCGTCGTAGCCCACGACCAGCGCGCCCACGCCTTCCTCGCGCGCGCGCTGCGCCAGCGCCAGGCCCAGCAGGCGGGCGAAGCGGGGGTTGATCTGTTCGGGCACGGTGCCGCGGATGTCATAGGCCTTGAAGACGGCGTCGGGCAGGGAAGATTCGGACGTCACGGTGTTTCCTTGAAATGCTTTTGCGTAAGAATGGCGGCTTGGCCGATTATGGCATAGCCGCCCCGCCCGCCCTTGCGCGCGGAGGCGGGCGGGGCGGCTAAAATGGCTGAAAGGACGCATGGTGGCGTCCGCAAGGGTGTGCAATGACGCAACTGAACGAACTGGCCCGCATCGTCGGGGATTCCTATGTGCTGACCGGCGATGACGCGCAGCCGTATCTGGTGGATTGGCGGGGCCGCTACACCGGCGCGGCCCTGGCGGTCGCCCGGCCCGGCAGTACCGACGAGGTGGCGCAAGTCGTCAAATGGTGCGTGGCAAATGGCGTGCCCATGGTGCCCCAGGGCGGCAACACCGGCCTGTGCGGCGCCGCCACGCCGGACGGCAGCGGCGCGGCCCTGGTGCTGTCGCTGGGGCGCCTGAACCGCATCCGCGCCGTGGACGTGGACAACGACACCATGGTGGCCGAGGCCGGCTGCATCCTGCAGTCCGTCCAGCAGGCCGCCCGCGACGCCGACCGCCTGTTTCCCCTGAGCCTGGCGGCCGAGGGCAGCTGCACCATAGGCGGCAACCTGGCCACCAATGCCGGCGGCACCCAGGTATTGCGCTACGGCAACGCGCGCGAACTGGCGCTGGGGCTGGAAGTCGTCACGGCGCAGGGTGAAATCTGGCACGGCCTGCGCGGGCTGCGCAAGGACAACACCGGCTACGACCTGCGCGACCTGTACATCGGCAGCGAAGGCACGCTGGGCATCATCACCGCCGCCACCCTCAAGCTGTACCCGCTGCCGGTGGCGCAGTGCACGGCCCTGCTGGCGCTGAATTCGGTAAGCGACGCCGTGGCGCTGCTGTCGGTGGCGCGCAAGGGTTTTGGCGCCGCGCTGACGGGCTTCGAGCTCATCGCGGGCGACTGCCTCAAGCTGGTCAACAAGTTCTATCCCCAGCAGCGCCTGCCTTTCGAGGGCGAATCCGCGCAATTGCCCTGGTACGCCCTGCTGGAACTGTCCGACAGCGAAAGCGCCGAGCACGCGCGCGAACGCTTCGAGACCATCGTCGGCGAGGCGCTCGAGGCCGGCCTGGTCGTGGACGCGGTCATCGCCGAGAACATCTCGCAAAGCAAGGCGCTGTGGCATCTGCGCGAAAGCATCCCGCTGGCCGAGAAAGACGCCGGCAAAAGCATCAAGCACGACGTCTCGGTGCCCGTGTCACGCATGGCCGAGTTCATCGACAATACCAACGCGGCCGTGCGGCAGCGCTTTCCCGGCATACAGCATGTGATATTCGGCCACCTGGGCGACGGCAACCTGCACTACAACATCGCGCGCGGCGAGGGGCTGTCCGAAGGCCGGTTGCTGTCGTGGCAGGACGCCGTCTACGAAGTGGTGCACGACAACGTCCACAGGCTGGGCGGCTCCATCAGCGCCGAGCACGGCGTGGGCCAGCTCAAGCGCGACGTGCTGCCGCGCTACAAAGATGCCGTCGAGATGGCCCTGATGCGCAGCCTGAAGCAGGCGCTGGACCCGCGCGGCCTGATGAACCCCGGCAAAGTGCTGGTAGGCTGACGCGCATGCGGCGGCCTCAAACAGCGGGCAGCACCGTCGCCGCGCACTCGCCGAAACCGATGGCCGGGTACCCGGGCTTGCGGCACACTGCCCGCATGACCACCTGGTCGTAGTCTTCCAGGAAGCAGCGGTCTTCGCCCCAGGGCAGCTGCACGCATTCCTTGCCGCCGCGCGTCTGCTCCAGCAGCGAGCCTTCCTGGCCGGGGGCCGGGCCCGACAGCGTGCCCGTGCCCAGCAGGTCGCCGGGCTGCAGGTTGCAGCCGTTCACCGTGTGGTGCGCCACCAGCTGGGCGATGCTCCAGTAGGCCTGGTTGAAGTTGCTGCGCGCCAGCACGTGGGGCGCGTGGCCCGCCGCGCGCGACTGCCCGGTGCTTAGCGCCACTTCCAGCTCGACGTCGATGGCGCCGCGGGCGCTGTTGTCGTCCGAGGCCAGATAGGGCAGGGGCCGGGGGTCGGCGGCATCGCGCGAGAACGGGGCGCGAAAAGGCGCCAGCGCTTCCAGCGTCACCACCCAGGGGGAAATGGTGCTGGCGAAATTCTTGGCCAGGAAAGGCCCCAGGGGCTGGTATTCCCACGCCTGCAGGTCGCGCGCCGACCAGTCGTTCAGGATGCACAGCCCGAACACGTGGGATTCCGCCTGCTCGATGGGAATGCGCCGCCCCTGCGGGTTGCCCGTGCCCACGAAGATGCCCAGTTCCAGTTCGTAGTCCAGCCGCTTGCATGGCCCGAAGCCTGGCTTGGCGTCTTCGCCCACGGGGCGGGTCTGGCCCACCGGACGGGGGAAGTCGCTGCCCGACACGCCGATGCTGGAGGCGCGGCCGTGGTAGCCGATGGGCACCCATTTGTAATTGGGCAGCAGGGGGTTGTCGGGGCGGAACTGGCTGCCCACGGCCGTGGCATGGTGCAGCGAGATGTAGAAGTCGGTGTAGTCTCCTATGCGCGCGGGCATGCCGAACCGCGCCGTGGCGCGGTCCGAGAGCATGGGCTCCAGCAGGGCCTGCAGCGGCGAGCCGGCGCGCAGCGCACGCGACAGCGCCAGCCGCAGCGCCGACCAGTGGGCCCGGTCCAGCGCCATCAAGGCGTTCAGGTCAGGTGTCCGGCAGGCCTGCAGGGCGCGCCGCGCCTCGGCTGTAAAAAAATCCCCCGGCACTGCGTAGGCTGGTGGTGTGTTCACTTCGCGGCCTGCATGCCGCTCGGATTCGCCAGGCGCGGGGCCGCCCGCAGGCGCTGTTTCGTCTCCGGGCCCGCCCACGGCGACGGCCCGGGCCAGCGCGTTCAGGTCCAGGATGCGGTCGCCTATGGCCACGCCCGCCCGCAAGGCCTGCCCGCTGCCTGCGGGACGAAACATGGCGTAGGGCAGGTTCTGTAGGGGAAAGCCGTTGTCCGGGGCATTGGCCGACTCGACCCAGCTTTGCAGGCCGGGCTCGTGGGTTTCGTTCAAGGTGCTCATGGGCGTCTCTTTGCGTTTCAGCGCTGGGCGGGATTGAAGTGCTTTTCCAGGCCCTGCCAGCATTCATGGTAGCCGCGCTGCAGCAAGGGAGAGTCTAGGGCGGCCCGGGTGGGCCGGATCACGCGGCGGGTTTCGAACATGAAGGCCATGGTGTCGCGGATGCGATGCGGCGCGCTGGGGTCGGCGGCCGCGGCCCTGGCAAAGGTTTGCGCGTCGGGGCCATGCGGCGACATGCAGTTGTGCAGGCTGGCGCCGCCCGGCACAAAGCCCTCGGCCCTGGCGTCGTAGACGCCCTGGATCAGCCCCATGAATTCGCTGGCCGCGTTGCGGTGGAACCAGGGTGGCCGGAAAGTGTCTTCCATGACCAGAGTGCGCGGCGGGAAGATGACGAAATCCACATTGGCCGTGCCGGGCGTGTCCGACGGCGAGGTCAGCACGGTGAAGATGCTGGGGTCGGGGTGGTCGAAGCTGATGGAGCCTATGGTGTTGAAGCGGCGCAGGTCGTATTTGCAGGGCGCATGCGTGCCGTGCCAGGCCACGACGTCCAGGGGCGAATGGCCCAGCGGCGAGCGCCACAGGCTGCCGCCGAATTTGGCCAGCAGCTCGAAGTCGCCTTCCACGTCTTCGTACCAGGCCACCGGCGTCTGGAAGTCGCGCGCATTGGCCAGGCCATTGGCGCCTATGGGGCCCAGCTCGGGCAGCCGCAGGGGCGCGCCGAAGTTTTCCAGCGCATAGCCGCGCGCCGCGCCTTGCGGCAGCTCTGCCCGGAAGCGCACGCCGCGCGGGATGATGGCGATTTCGCAAGGGTCGACGTCCAGCAGCCCCATTTCGGTGGCCAGCCGCAGGCGTCCCTGTTGCGGGACGAGCAGCATTTCGGCGTCGGCGTTGTAGAAGTAGCGGCCCTGCATCGAGGCGCTGGCGGCGTACAGGTGTATGCCCACCCCCGACAATTCGTCGGCGCCGCCATTGCCGGCCCAGGTGCGCATGCCGTCAATGAAGTCGACGGGCCGCGCCGGCAGTTCGGGCGGGTCCCAGCGCAGCTGGTCGGGGCTGACGGGACCGGCATGGAAGCACCCCGTCCAGGCGGGGTGCTGGTAGGACGAGAAAGGCCGCTGGCCCGCCGCCGAGGGGCGGATGCGGTAAAGCCAGGAGCGCCGGTTCTCATGGCGGGGCGCGGTGAACGCGGTTCCCGACAACTGCTCGGCGTACAGGCCGTAGGGACAGCGCTGGGGTGAATTGCGCCCCGCCGGCAGGGCGCCCGGCAGCGCCTCGGTGGCCCAGTCGTTGCAGAAGCCGTTCTGGTACCGCAGTGTGCTCATGGTGTGTCTCCCACGTTGTGGTCCTGGCCCCATGGTAAGTAATTATTTGTTTTTATACAATCGATTCGTTATAGGCGAATCACAAGGAATTCAAGCGCGCTGGCAGCGGGGACAATAGTAGGTGGCCCGCTGGCCTTGCACGATGCGCCGCACCGGGGTCCCGCAAACCCGGCAGGGCTGGTTCTCGCGGTCATAGACGGCGGCGTGGATCTCGAAATAGGCGCCGGGCCGCCCCGTGGCGTCGACATAGTCGCGCAGCGTGCTGCCGCCCGAGGTCAGCGCGTCCTGCAGGGTGCTTCGGATGGCCTCGCACAGCCTTGCGCAGCGGGCCAGGGACAGCCGGCCCGCGGGTGTCGCGGGGTGGATGCGGGCGCGGAACAGGGCCTCGGACGCATAGATATTGCCCACCCCCACCACGATGGTGCCGGCCAGCAGGGCCTGCTTGACGGCCAGCCGTTTGCCCCGCAGCCGGCCGTGCAGGTAGGCCGGGGTCAGCTCCGGGCCCAGCGGCTCGATGCCCAGCCCGGCCAGCAGCGGGTGCTGCAGCAGCGGGCCGTGGCCGGCGTCGTGCCACAGCACGGCGCCGAAGCGGCGCGGATCGTGCAGCAGGAAGCGGGCGTCGTCGAACAGCCATTCGACATGATCATGCTTGCGCCTTTCCTCGTCCAGGGGGGCGCTGCGCAGCGAGCCGGACATGCCCAGGTGCACGATGATGGCGCCGTGGTCGAAATTCAGCAGCAGGTATTTGCCCCGGCGTTCGCAGCTGCGAACCACGTGTCCGCTTACCCGCGGGGCCAGGTCGGGCGGCACTGGCCAGCGCATGCGCGGCTCGTGCACGATCAGCGCGTTCAATCGACGGCCGGGCATAATCGTCGCTATTCCGCGACGCGTGGTTTCAACTTCCGGGAGCTCGGGCATGGCGGGGTGCTAAGATCATTAAATTCTTTATGTTAATTTGCTGTTTTTGCGCTTTGCGCGGCGGCGCCGCGGCGACGGTTAATGAATGAAACTATCATCACTTGTGTTTTTGGCGGCATCGGCAGGGTTGTTCTGTGCACAGTGTCTCGCTACGGGGCTGGCGGCGCAAGCCCGCGACGAACACGTTGAAGCAATCCGCCTGCGCGCGGGGGAGCCGCCCGCCGTCACGCTGACGGCCGATATTCTGTACCGTATCCTGGTTTCCGAGCTCTCGGCCCAGCGGGGCCAATTCGATGCCGCCAGCCAGCTGTTCCTGGGCCTGGCCAAGGATACCTCCGACCCGCGCCTGGCCAAGAAGGCCTTCCAGGCCGCCATCATCGAGCGCAACATGCCGCGCGCCCTGCAGGCCGCCCAGGAATGGGCGCTGCTCGCCCCGGGCGACCCCGAGGCCGTGGCCAGCTCGCTGGCGCTGGCGGCTTCCAACGGGCAGACGGCCGGCATGGCTTCCGCGCTGTGGCAGCGCATCGAGAAGGCCGAAGACAAAAACACGGCCATCGTCCAGGCCGCGGCCATCATCTCCAAGCTCAACGACAAGAAAGTGGCGCTGGACGTGCTGGAGCGCACCCTGCATGAACCCGTGCGCTCGCTGCCGGTGTCGCACCTGGCGCTGTCCGACGCGGCCTGGGCCGCGGGCGACGCGCCGCGCGCGCTGGCGGAAGCCCGCCAGGCGCTCGAGCTGGACCCTTCTTCAGAAGCCGCGGCCCAGCGGGTGCTGGAATACGGCATGAAGGTCGATCCGGGTGCGGCGCTGAACGAGGCGCGCGCCTTTATCAAGGCCCACCCCGACACGCCCAAGCTGCAATTGCTGCTGGCCAACCACCTGGTCACGCGGCGCGACTTCGACGGGGCGCTGGCCGTGGTGCACGGCATGCAGCAGCGCGCGCCAGAGGACTTCGACCTGCTGTACACCGAGGCTGAAATCAATTTCCGGGCCGAGCGCTACGAGCAGGCCAAAGGCCTGCTGAACCAGTACATCAACGTGCAGACGCAGCGGCGCCGGTCCGTCAATGACCGCGCCAGCAGCGCCATGGCCGACGCTTCCGACGCCCGCCTCATGCTGGTGAAGATCGCCGAGAAAGAAGACAAGCTCAACGAAGCCATCCGCCAGCTCAGCCTCATCGACGATCCCGCCGTCATGTTCCAGGCGCGCATCCACAAGGCGGTGCTCGAAGGACGACTGGGCAACCTCCGCCAGGCCCGCCGCACCATCGACGCCCTGAGGCCGCAGGACAACCAGGAGCGCGCCGTCATGGCCCTGACCCTGTCGTCCATCTACCGCGAGGCGGGGCGCACCGAGCAGGCCATCGAAGTGCTGGTCAAGGCCGACAAAGACCTGCCCGACACATCCGAAATCAAGTACGACCTGGGCATGCTGTACGAGCGCCAGGGCCGCTTCGACGACTTCGAAAAACTGATGCGCCGCGTCATCGAGCTGGAACCCGACAGCGCCAATGCCTACAACTCGCTGGGCTACACCTTCGCCGACCAGAACACGCGGCTGGACGAGGCGCGCGAACTGCTCGAACGCGCCCTCGATCTGGAGCCCGACAACCCCTTCATCCTGGACAGCGTGGGCTGGTATTTCTATCGCGCGGGCGACCACCAGGCCGCGCAGGAATACCTGCAGCGTTCCTACGACCTGATGCCCGCGCCCGACGTCGCCGCGCACCTGGGCGAAGTGCTGTGGGCGCAGGGCCGTCGGGACAAGGCGCGCGCCCTGTGGCGCGCGGCGGCGGCCAAGGACGCCGATAACGAGGTTCTGAACAAGACCATGAAGCGCTTCGGGGTGGCGCCGTGACCGCGTTGCGCGCGATGCCGGCGCGCCGGCGCGCGTGGCTGGCCGCCCTGCTGGCGGGGGCGCTGCTTGCGGGCTGCGCCACGCCGCAGCGCATCGCGGGCAGGGCGGGCGCCTCGGCGTTCGATCGCACGGGCCGGTTCGCCGTCACGGTGGAGCAGCGCAACGGCAAGCACGACGCCGTGCAGGGCGGCTTTGCGTGGCGCGACACGGACCGCCGGCTTGTGCTGGACCTGGCCAACCCGCTGGGCAACACCTTGGCGCGCGTCGAGGTCGGCGCGGGGCGGGCCGTGCTGACCCGCAGCAACGGCTCCACCGAAACCGCCGGCAGCCCCGACGAATTGGTCGAGCAGGCGCTGGGCAGCCCCATCCCCGTGGCCGGGCTGCGCGACTGGCTGCGCGGCCGCCTGGGCGGCAGCCCCGCGCAAGGCCTGCAGCAGGACGCGCAAGGGCGTCCCGAGCGCTTCCAGCAAAGCGGCTGGCGGGTGTCGCTGTCGCGCTACGACGACCGCGGGCCCCGCCTGCTGCAGCTGCGGCGCAGCGACTACGACCGCGACATCAGCGTGCGTCTGGCTGTGGACGGGCCTTGACGGCGGGTCCGCGCCGGCAAGCAGCCATGAACCCGACAGGCAGACAGAACGCCGACAAGCAGCCATGAAACCACCCAGCCGCGATGCCATGAAAACGGTTCCCGCGACGCTTTACGACGTGCCGGCGCCGGCCAAGCTCAATCTGTTCCTTCACGTGGTGGGACGCCGCGGCGACGGCTACCACGAACTGCAGACCGTATTCCGCTTCGTCGACCTGTGCGACAGGCTGAGCTTCGAGCGGCGCGGCGACGGCCGCATCGTGTGCGAAAACAGCATGCCGGGCCTGGCGCCGCAGGACGATCTGGTCGTCCGGGCCGCGCAGGCCCTGCAACGGGCCACCGGCACCACGCAGGGCGCGCAGATCGCCTGCGACAAGCGCATCCCTTCCGGCGGCGGCCTGGGCGGCGGCTCCAGCGATGCCGCCGCCACGCTCATCGCCCTGAACCGGCTGTGGGGCACGGGCCTGAGCCGCGCCGAATTGATGCGCCTGGCCCTGCCGCTGGGGGCCGACGTGCCGGTGTTCGTCTTTGGCAGGCCGGCATTTGCCGAAGGCATAGGCGAGATCCTGACCGAGGTGGCGCTTGCCCCGCGCGCCTATCTTATCGTGCAGCCTGCGCAGGCCGTGCCGACCCAGGGCATATTTTCGGCCCCCGATTTGACAAGAAACACGCCTTCGCTCAAAATAACGGTCTTTGCTGATTGGCAGAGGCAGTGGCAAAAGCAACAAAAGCAGCAAGGGCAGGAAGAAAGCCGAAGGGGTGAAACCCTGACGGATCCAAGCCAGGCCCGGCAGCAAGCCCGCGACAGCGGCGAGCCAGGATATTTGTATTTCGGCCGAAACGACCTTGAACCCGTCGTTTTTGCCCGGTACCCCAAGGTGCGCCAGGCCCAGGCCTGGTTGGCGCGGCAGGGTATACAGGCCCGAATGACCGGCTCCGGGGCGTGTCTTTTTGCGGAATTTGTAACGCTGGACGATGCCATGCTGAATCAGCAAAAAATTGTCGGTAAAATGACTTACTGCGCAAGTAAGGAATCGGCGGTTATCAGCAATGCGTGGGCTTGCCCCGGGTTGATGGATCATCCGTTGCGACACTGGACGCACGATTAATTGGGGAATCGCCAAGCTGGTTAAGGCACTGGATTTTGATTCCAGCATGCGAAGGTTCGAATCCTTCTTCCCCAGCCACTTTCAAGCCTTGCACGAGCGGTGCGGGCGATACAAAGCTGTTGAGCCGGCCCCTGAAAGGGTGTGCGGTCAACAGCTTTGTTATTGACGCCACGGAATCTCTACCATCCATCATGGCAAACGACAGATTCATGATTTTCACCGGTACCGCCAATTCTCGCCTGGCGGTCGATGTCGTCAACCACCTCGACATGTCGCTGGGCAAGATGACGGTGGGTCGTTTTTCCGACGGCGAAGTCATGGTCGAAATCAACGAAAACGTCCGCGGCAAGGACGTTTTCGTATTGCAGCCCACCTGCGCGCCCACCAATGACAACCTCATGGAAGTCATGGTCATGGTCGATGCGCTGCGGCGGGCCTCTGCGGGCCGCATCACGGCCGCCATTCCGTACTTCGGCTATGCCCGCCAGGACCGCCGGCCGCGTTCGGCCCGAGTGGCCATCTCGGCCAAGGTGGTGGCCAACATGTTGCAGGTGGCGGGCGTCGACCGCGTCATGACCATGGACCTGCACGCTGACCAGATCCAGGGCTTTTTCGATATCCCCGTCGACAACGTCTATGCCGGGCCCATTTTGCTGGGCGACATCTGGCGCCGCAATTACAAAGACGTCGTGGTGGTTTCCCCCGACATCGGCGGCGTGGTGCGCGCCCGCGCGCTGGCCAAGCAACTGGAGGCCGACCTGGCCATCATCGACAAGCGCCGCCCCCGCGCCAATGTGTCCGAGGTCATGAACATCATCGGCGAAATCGACGGCCGCACCTGTATCATCATGGACGACATGGTCGACACGGCGGGCACGCTGTGCAAGGCCGCCCAGGCCCTGAAAGAGCGCGGCGCCAGGGCGGTGTATGCCTATTGCACCCACCCCGTCCTGTCGGGCGGCGCGGTGGGCCGCATCAGCGAGTCCGACCTCGACGAGCTGGTCGTCACCGATACCATTCCCTTGTCCGAAGAGGGGCGCGCCTGCGGCAAGATCCGCCAGCTGTCCTGCGCCTCGCTGCTGGGCGAGACCATATTGCGTATTTCCAACGCCGAATCGGTCAGTTCCCTGTTCGTCGATTGAACCCCATCTCGCTGCCTGCTGGTCGCGGCAGGCGGCGAAAGCTCGCGGCGCTTTGCGCGCCGCGATTTTTAAATCGGGCATTGCATCAATATGCCCACATGTTTGGAGTTTTCCATGAAATTCAACGCCACTTTGCGTAGCGTCCAAGGTACGAGTGCGAGCCGCCGCCTGCGCCACGCTGGCCGTGTTCCCGCCATCGTCTACGGCGGCACCGAGCAGCCCGTCAGCATCGAACTGGACCACAACGAGATCTACCATGCCCTGCGCAAGGAAACCTTCCACGCTTCCATCCTGGACATGCAGCTGGGCGACAAGTCCCAGCAGGTGCTGCTGCGCGCCGTTCAATGGCACCCGTACAAGCCTCAAGTGCTGCACGTGGACTTCCAGCGCGTCGACGCCACGCACGCCATCACCACCAAAGTGCCCCTGCACTTCGTCAATGGCGAAATCTCCCCCGCGGTCAAGCTGGGCGGCGCCATCATCAGCCATGTGCTGACCGAGCTGGAGGTTACCTGCCTGCCTGCCAACCTGCCCGCCGCCATCGAAGTGGACCTGGGCAAGCTGATCGCGGGCGAGTCGGTGCACCTGGCCGACATCACCCTGCCCAAGGGCGTAACGTTCGTTGCGCACGGCGATGCCACCAATCCCGCGCTGGCCACCGCGCTGGTCAAGGGCGGCGCCGCCGCCGCGGCGGCCGCCGACGACGAGGGTGAAGCCGCTGGCGACGAAGCGCCGGCCGCCGAGTAATCTTTCGCGTCCGCCCACCCCGCCAGGCGGCCCGCCCGGGCCGCGGCGGGAAGGCCGACCCCCGCAGGCAAACGCCGGCGGGGGTTTTGTTTTACGATATGCGGCTTGCCGCCTTGTATCCCGTCTCATGAAACCTGCCATTCGCCTGATCATCGGCCTGGGCAACCCCGGCCCCGAATACGAAACCACGCGCCACAACGCCGGTTTCTGGCTGGCCGACCACATGGCCGACGACCTGCATGCCTCTTTTTCGCTGGAAAAGAACTTTGCCGCGTGGGTCGCCAAGGGGCGGGCCGAAGGCGAGGCCGTCATGCTGGCCAAGCCCACCACCTTCATGAACCGGTCCGGCCAGGCCGCCGGGGCGCTGATGCGCTTCTACAAGCTGACGCCCGCGCAGGTGCTGGTGCTGCACGACGAACTCGACCTGCCGCCCGGCCAGGTCAAGCTCAAGCAGGGCGGCGGCCATGCGGGCCACAACGGCCTGCGCGACATCCAGTCTGCATTCTCCAGCCCCGACTTCTGGCGCCTGCGCATCGGCATCGGCCACCCGCGCGCACTGGGCCTGGCCCAGCAGGTGGCCGCCTTCGTGCTGAATCCGCCGCGGCGCGAAGAGCTGGGCCTGATAGAACAGGCCATCGAGCGCAGCCGCGCGGTGCTGCCCGCCCTGCTGCGCGGCGATTACGAGCAGGCCATGCAGCAGCTGCACGGGGGCAACAGTGCCTAGTCCGGCCGCTGCGCGCCTGCCGGCCTTCCGCGACGAATGGCGCGACTTCCTGCGCTTTGCGCGCCGCCCGCGCGTGGCGCCGCGCCTGCCTGGCCGCCAGCCCGGCAGCGGCTGGTGGGAAGACTGGTTCCCCGCGCTTTCCGTGGGCCGCCTGCTGCAATGGGCACTGGCGCTGTGGGCCATCAACCTCGTCTTCCTGGGCCCCATCGCGCTGGCCGCCGCCGGCGCGGGCGGCGCCCAGCACCGCCTGGATATCTCCAACATTCCCTGGCTGCAGGCCCTGCTGTGGGCGCCGGTGGTCGAGGAACTGGTATTCCGCTACGGCCTGCGCCAACCCGCCAGGGCGCTGTGGCTGGTGCCGGCGGCGGCCTGCGCCCTGGTGTCGGGACCCCAGTGGCATACAGTGGCGCTGGTGGGCGCCATCCTGCTCGTGTGCTGGCTGCCCTGCCTGCGGCCCCCCCCCTCGCAGCGGCCGCCCTTGCCCTGGGCCTGGCGCGCCACCTACCTGCGCTGGTTTCCCTGGGTAACCCACCTGGCCTGCCTGGCCTTCGCGGCCGTGCACCTGAACAACTTCAACCTGAATCAGACCCCCGTATGGCTGATGCCGCTGCTGGTGCTGCCGCAATGGCTGACCGGCCTGGTGCTGGCCTGGCTGCGTGTGCGCCGCGGCATAGGCGCCAGCATGCTGCTGCATGGCCTGTTCAACGGCGGGCCGCTGTTGCTGGTGTGGATCATTCTGCAGACCATGGGCGCGGCGGCGCTGACGTAATTGCCGGGGCGGCGCTGGCCTCGCTTGGCGCCATCCAGGGTTCTGCCGGCTTGCCGCTTTCGCTGCCATTGGGCCGCTTCAGGGCAAAAAGCCTTTCCTTTGGAGGCGGACAAGCTGAAGCGTCCTGCGGCAAGAACGCTGCGCCGGCGACCTGCATGGTCTGTTGTGCCCAGGGCGCCGTGGCCAGCAGTGTCGACGATGCGCTTGATGCCACGCCGAACGCCCGCGGGGCGATATATCGCCCGCCAAGTTAGAATAGTAGTCTTTCTTTTTCCCGCGTCGTTTCGCATGCGCGTCCACGCGCCGTCAATACATCAGGATAGTCATGGCTCTGCAATGTGGCATCGTTGGCCTGCCCAACGTCGGTAAATCAACTCTTTTCAATGCGCTGACCAAGGCTGGCATCGCCGCGGAGAACTACCCCTTCTGCACCATCGAGCCCAACGTCGGCGTGGTCGAGGTGCCCGACCCCCGCCTGGCGGCCCTGGCCGACATCGTCAAGCCCGAACGCGTACTGCCCGCCGTGGTCGAGTTCGTCGACATCGCCGGCCTAGTGGCCGGCGCCTCCAAGGGCGAAGGCCTGGGCAACCAATTCCTGGCCAACATCCGCGAAACCGATGCCATCGTCCACGTAGTGCGCTGCTTCGAAGACGACAACGTCATCCACGTGGCCGGCCGCATCGACCCCATTTCCGACATCGAAGTCATCAACACCGAGCTGGCCCTGGCCGACCTGGCCACCGCCGAAAAAGCCCTGCAGCGCCACCAGAAGACCGCCCGCGCCGGCGACAAAGAAGCCATCAAAATGGTGGCCGCCCTGGAAAAAGTCATTCCCGTCTTGAATGAAGCCCGCCCCATCCGCTCGCTGGGCCTGGACGAAGACGACCTGGCCCTGCTCAAGCCATACTGCTTCATCACCGCCAAACGCTGCATGTACGTCGCCAACGTGCGCGAAGACGGCTTCACCGGCAACCCCCACCTGAAGGCTGTGCAGGACTACGCCCAGGCCGAGAACGCGCCCGTGGTGGCCGTGTGCGCCGCCGTCGAGGCCGAAATAGCCGAACTGGACGACGAAGACAAAGCGGTGTTCCTGCAGGACATGGGCATGGACGAGCCCGGCCTGGACCGCGTCATCCGCGCCGCCTACGCACTGCTGGGCCTGCAGACCTACTTCACCGCCGGCGTCAAGGAAGTGCGCGCCTGGACCATACGCATAGGCGACACCGCGCCCAAAGCGGCTGGCGTGATTCATACCGATTTTGAGCGTGGTTTCATTCGCGCGCAGACGATCGCGTATGAGGATTTCATTGCCTGCAAGGGCGAGCAGGGAGCCAAGGAAGCGGGGAAGATGCGGGCCGAAGGGAAGGAGTATGTGGTGAAGGATGGGGATGTGTTGAATTTTTTGTTTAACGTTTGATCAACGTCTAAACGCGTGATCAACGGCCGGCGGGCTTTCTGGACTCAGAAGCATTTACAAGGCAACGATTCCACGATCCATCCACTTGCCGTTCGGTCTACCGCACCGTTCGAAATAGGGTTAGCCGACAGTTAAATGGGGTAATTTGGCTCGTTTATACCCCTTTTAAGTCCGCAGTCTACCCCGCCCACCCCAAATACCCCGTAATCGTCACCACCGACAGCACAGTCGACACCAGAATCGCCGCCGAGGTAATACTCGCCTCGCGCCCATAATATTGCGTGGCCATGAACGGCCCCGTCCCGGTGGGAAGCGCCGCCATCAATACGGCGCTGTGGGTCAGCGCCATGGGCAGCCCGAACACCTTGCTGGCCAGCAGCCAGGTCGCCAGTGGCTGCGCCACCAGCTTCAGCCCCACCAGCATGGGCAGTCCCTTCAGCGACCTGTCGGGGCCGGCGCGCCGTTCGGCCAGGAACAGTCCCAAAGAGACCAGGGCGCAAGGCGAGGCGGCATTCCCCAGCAGTTTCAGGAAAGCCTCGGCGGGCGCGGGAACGCCGATACCGGATGCAAGCACGATGGCGCCCAGCACGGGCGCCACCAGCAGCGGGTTGCGCAGCAGCTGTCCCGACACTTTGGCCAGCATCCTTCCCGGCCGGCCCTTGGACTGCAAGGCGACTTCGACCACGATGACGGCCACGGCGAACAGGATGCATACGGTGATGATGGTGGCGATCAGCGCCGGCACCAGCGCGTCGCGGCCCAGCACGGCCAGGGCCAGCGGGATGCCGATGAAGCCTGTGTTGGCGTAGGCAGCGTTCAGGCCGTCGATGGCGGCGTCGGCCAAATGCCTGGACCGCCACAGTCCAAGTGCCACCCCCAGCACGAAAACCGCCGCGGCGCCCAGGCCGAAGGCGGCCACGAAGGCGGGCTGCCACAGGGTGTCCCATTGCGCATTGGCGACGATGTCGAACAGTAGGGCGGGCAGTGCCAGGTAGACGACGAAGCGGTTGATCTCGGTGGTGGCGTGGGGGCTCAGCGCGCCCAGTTGGCGGGCCAGCCATCCGGCCAGGATCAATGCAAAAATAGGCAGGACGGCAAAAAGAACGGAGAGCATTGCTTTATGCAGGGATTGCGAAATGGAATCCAGTGTAGGCGGTCCTTTCTGCGCATTCCAATGCTATATTTTGCTTTCATCAATACCTTTTTGGAATAATGGCCGACATCCGCCAGATGCGTTATTTCGTCACGCTGGCCGAGACGCTGCATTTCGGCCGCGCGGCGCAGCGGCTGCATCTTACCCAGCCGCCCCTCAGCCGGCAGATCGCGGCGCTGGAAAAAGACTTGGACGTCAAGCTGCTGGTCCGGCATTCCCGTTATGCCAGCCTGACGTCGGCGGGCGAGCGTTTCCTGCAGGATGCCAGGGCGGTGCTGGCTTCGTTCGACCAGGCCTGCCGCAATGCCAGGCTGGCGGATTCCGGAGAACTGGGCGAGCTTTCGGTGGGCTTCATGATGCATGCGGCCTACGGCATCGTGCCGCCGCTTACGCGGCGGTTCACCGCCGAATGTCCCGGCATACGCCTGCATCTGCAAGAGGTCATTCCTTCTTTGCTGATGGAGCATGTGCTGGGCGGCAAGCTCGATGTCGGGATCACGTTCAGCCAGAATCCGCCGCGGGGGCTGGCGATGGAAGTCATCCACACTGAAAGACTGTGCCTGGCGCTGCCGGCCGGCCACAGGCTGGCGGCGGCGCGCCGCCTGGATGCGTCGCGGCTGGAGGGGGAGCCCTTGATTGCCGTGCAGCCGGGCGTGGCCCCCACGCTGCGCAAGGCTGTCGAAGGCTATTTCCTGAAAGCCGGCGTCGAGCCCAAGGTCCTGTTGGAAACCCAGCTTCAGCAGACTATCGTCAGCCTGGTGGCGGAGCGGGTGGGTGTGGCGCTGGTGCCCGAGTCGTTGAAGAAGCTCAGCATCAAGGGCGCGGTGTTCCGCAGCTTGCGGGACGCCCCGCAGGTCGAGCATGTGATCGCATGGCGCCCCGGCAATTTAAACCCGGCGTTGGGGCGGTTTCTGGCGGTGGCCGGCGTTACCGGCCGCTGAGGCCAGCAGGGTGAGGCAAGTCGCATGGCAAAGCAGAGGCAAGGCTGGACAGGCATGGTGGGCATCGTGCGCCGCCAAGCCTGGTTTATGATTCCCATACCCCCTTTCTTGCATCCACGGGCACTTCCCGTACCCCCAAGCGGCATAACCGGAGCCTTCAACATGAGTGAACCCATCAAGGTCGAGATCTGGTCGGACATCGCCTGCCCCTGGTGCTATCTGGGCAAGCGCCGGTTCGAGGCCGCGGCGGCTCAATTCGCCAAGGAGGCGGATGTGTCAGGCCTGCTGGCGCCAGGCGTTGCCGCGTCGCACGGAACTTCGCCGGGCACCGTCGGGCCGGGCGCCGCTGCTCCCGACTCCGTTGCCCGGAGCGGCGCCGTATCGGACGCAGCTGTTCCGGCCGTCGATGTCAGCTACCACAGCTTCCAGCTTTCGCCCGAGCTGCCCGCCGACTTTTCCGGCAGCCACGCCGAGTACCTGGCGGCCAAGCTGGGCTGGTCCGAAGAGCAGCTTGCGCAGGCCGACCAACGGCTGCAAGGGCTGGGCGCGCCCTACGGCATCGCCTACAACTTCGATGCCAATCGGGTGGTCAACACCAACAAGGCGCATCAACTGCTTCACTATGCCCGCGCACATGGCGCGCAGGCGCAGGTGAACGAGCTGCTGTTCAAGGCTTTTTTCAGCGACGGGGTGGATCTTGGCCGTATCGAGAATCTTGCCGACGTTGCGCAAAAGGCCGGCCTGGACCGCGCCGATGCGCTGCGCTCGCTGGAATCGGGCGAATATGCCGGCGCGGTGGAGGCGGACAAGGCGCAGGCCGGGCGCTACGGCATATCGGGCGTACCTTTCTTCGTGATCGACGGCAAGTATGGATTGTCGGGCGCGCAAGAGCCCGAGGTCTTCCTGAAGGCGCTGCGGCAGGCGGCGGCCGAAAAGGGCGCCTGAATCAACGTCCCGGCCGCTTGCGCGCCTTTGCTGCCTTGGCCTCGGGCGGCGCATCGGGCAGCAGCTTAGTGAACACCGGCGACAGGTTGGTGAAGCCGTCGAAGATCAGCTTGCGCAGCCAGGCGTTGCCGGCATCGTGATGGTAGCGCTCGTGCCAGTACTGGCGCACTTCGTAGGACAGCGAACGGAAGGGCAGCTTCATGGCCTTGACCCTGCCGCCCATGGCCATGGTGCGGGCCAGGCGCGAGGGCACGATGGCCAGCAGGTCGGTGGAAGTAATGATGTGTTCCAGGCCCAGAAAAGAGGACACGCGCGCCGCGACGTTGCGCACGACGCCGCGCTCTTCCAGCGCCTTGTCCAGCAGGGAATGGCCTGTCGCCGGCGCGACCAGGGCCAGGTGTTTTTCCTGCAGGAACTGTTCCTGGGTCAGGTTGTCGCTTGCGCGCGGGTGGTCCAGGCGGGCGATGCACGAATAGTTCTCGGTGAACAGGCGCTGCTGGTAAAAGCCATTGTGCAGGTCGACGCTGTATCCCACCGCCAGGTCCAGTTTGCCGCTTTGCAGCAGGTTGGCTGTCATGCCGTCCAGGTCGACGGAATCCACCTGGGTGCCGGGCGCCACCTGCTGCAGGGTGGCCAGCAGCTCGGGCAGCACCACCATTTGCGAGACGTGGCTCAGCCCCACCCGGAAGCGCCGGGTCGAGGTGGCGGGGTCGAAGGGTTTGTAGGCGCCGCCCTGCCGGGCAAGCAGGTTCAGCGCATGTTCGATGTCGGGCAGCAGGCTTTCAAGAAAAGGCGTGGCTTCCATGCCTGCCGGGGTGCGCACGAACAGGGGGTTGCCGAAATACTCCCGCAGGTGGCTCAGGCGGATGCTGACGGCGGGCTGGCTGAGCCCCACTTTGTCGGCTGCCTGGGTAATGCTGCGCGCCGCCCGTATCTCTTTCAGGATAAGGCAGTCGAACAGATCGAGGTTGCCTGGCTTTTCCACGCTCATAATTAATAATCATGATTTTTTGTGAGGCGAAGGCCCATTTAAGCAGATAAATATTTAATTTGTAAATGGCGAATATTTAGCCTCGTGCATTGTGGCAGCGGCCGCTATCCATGACACTGCAGTTCTGAAAACATGGAGTGGACATGAGAATCTGCCGATTCGACGACAATCGCCTGGGCGTAGTGCGCGATGGGCGCGTGCACGACGTGACGGCGGCGCTGGACGCGCTGCCGCCCTGTCGCTACCCCTTGCCGGCCTTCGACCCGCTTGTCGCCAATCTGGACAAGGTGCGTGCGCGCATCGAAGCGCTGCTGCCGTCGGCGCCGTCCAAGGGCGTGGACGAGGTGGTGTTCCTGAGCCCCGTGGCCAGCCCGGGCAAGCTGGTGGCCGCGCCGGTCAATTACCTGAAGCATCTGGCCGAGGCGCGCGCGGATGCCGGCGTGCACCATGACAACCAGATACTGGAGATCCAGCGCATAGGCCTGTTCCTGAAGGCGACCAGCTCCCTGGTGGGGCCGGGCGCAGGCGTCGCCGTTCGCCATCACGACCGGCGCAACGACCATGAAATCGAGCTGGCCGTCATCATCGGCGAAGCGGGCGTCGGCATCCGGAAGGAAGACGCCTGGAAGCATGTGGCCGGCTACAGCATAGGCCTGGACATGACGGTGCGCGGGCCGGAAGAACGCAGCCTGCGCAAGTCGGTGGACAGCTACAGCGTATTGGGGCCGTGGATGGTGACGGCCGACGAAATGGGCGACCCGACGGCGCTGGACTTCTGCCTGAAAGTCAATGGCCAGGTCCGCCAGCAGGCCAATACCCGCGACCTGGTGCTGGGCATCCCGGAGCTCATCGAGTTCGCCTCCGCCTTTTACACCCTGCATCCCGGCGACGTCCTCTACACGGGCACGCCCGAGGGCGTGGGGCCGGTGGTCCCGGGCGATCAGATTCTGGCCGAATTCCAGGGCATCGGCCAAATGTCGGTGGCGGTGCGTCCGGCACAGGCCGCGTAGAAAAATAGGCCGGCACAGGGAGACAGCGGCAATGCTTTCAGGGGGAAAAACATGAAGTCATCGGACAAGCTGCCCGTCGTGGTGGCCGGGGGCGGAATAGGCGGCCTGTGCGCCGGCCTGGCGCTGGCGCGCAAGGGCGTGCGCGTGAAGGTGCTGGAGCGCGCGCCCGAGGTCGGCGAAATCGGCTATGGCATCCAGATCGCGCCGAACGGCCACGCCATCCTGGAGCGCCTGGGCGTCATGCAGCGGCTGGCGCCCCATGTGTTCTATCCCGACGCCCTGGTGCTGGTGGATGCCGTGGACGTCAAGGAAATCGCCCGCATAGACCTGGGTGAGCGCTTTCAAAGCCATTACAAGCACCGCTATTTCGTCGTGCACCGGCGCGACCTGCACGCCGCCCTCATGGAGACCTGCCGCCGCGAGAAGAACTTCGAGTTCGAGGAAGGCGAGGTCGAAAGCTATGAGAACCTGCCGGATTCCGTCCTGGTGCATTGCTCGGACGGCAAGACCCACCAGGCCATGGCCATGATAGGCGTCGAGGGCTTGCGTTCCAGGACGCGCGCCCGTATCGTGCAGGACGGAGGCCCGCGGGCCACGGGCCATGTCGTGTACCGGGGCCTGGTGCCGGTGGAGGACATCGCCAACAAGAACTACCTGGACTCCATGGTGATGTATGTGGGGCCGGGCTGTCACCTGGTCCAGTACCGCCTGCGCGGCGGCACGGTAATGAACAATGTGGCCACTTTCGAGAGTCCGGCCTTCAAGCGCTGGAATCCCGAATACGGGGGTGTCGACGAATTGATGTCCGCCTATGACGAATGCGCGCCGCAGATACGCGAGCTGCTCAAGTATTTTTCTTTGGAAAAAAGCTGGCAGCTGCACGACCTGCAGCCGGCCACCAACTGGACAGACGGCAGGGTGACGCTGCTGGGCGACGCCGCGCATGCCACGCTGCAGTATCTCGCCCAGGGCGCCATCATGGCCATGGAGGACGCCGTGGTGCTGTCGCACGAGCTGGCGCGCCAGCCCGGCGACGTCAATGCGGCGTTCATCCGCTACCAGCAGCAAAGGCTGAACAGGACGGCGCGGGTGGTGACGACGGCGCGCCTGTTCGGCGCCATCATGCACGCCTCGGCGGGCGAGCGCCTGCTGCGCAACGAACTGGCGCTCAAGCGCGACACGGAAATACCCCGCGAAATAGACTGGCTTTACCGCGGGGCCGGCCTGCTCGACAAAATAGATTGACCCCAACAGCTTGACCACAATAGCGTGACCACAAGAGCGGCAGTCCATGCCGCCCGTAGTCCCGGCGAGGACGTGATGCAGGATGAGGCGCGCCTCGGTCCGACGTTCAATAAATAA
>Ga0180223_1000684_pt1 | contig 37243 bp, 31 predicted proteins | sample eDN5th30CKraftOP_FD_151337 | JGI IMG/M metagenome (GOLD analysis project Ga0180223, IMG submission 151337) | Enriched Organic Plus compost microbial communities from Emeryville, California, USA - eDNA 5th pass 30_C Kraft OP (version 2) (version 2) ... | reverse complement strand
CGCGGTCTGCAGCTTGGCCAGCCGCGCGGCGTATTCCTCGCGCGAGAACGGGATGTGCGGCGGCGTCGAGGTCACCGCCTCCGTCTGCTCGGCCAGGAACGCGGCGACCGCGGGCTCGGTCGACTGCCGTGACTGTTGCTTCGTCATATTCGAGACCCTAGCCACCCCTTCGTAGCGATTTCTGCAATTGCGACAACCTTGTTGCATAGAATTTACAAACATAGGCTCGTGCACCGCTACTTTTCGCGGAAAATTGGTCATGCCATGAACGGCGCGACACCCACTACCGTGGGAGTCACCGCGACGAAGGAGAGCTGTGCGGATACTTGACGACGTAGATCGCCGCATCATCACCGGACTGCAGTTCGAGGGTCGGCGCTCGTTCACCGCGCTCGCGCAGGACCTCGGCATCAGCGTGAGCGCCGTGCGGTACCGGGTGCAGAAGCTCGAGCAGTCCGGAGTGCTGCAGGTCGTGGGCATCGCCGATCCGCTCAAGATCGGCTTCGATGTCATGGCCCTGATCGGCGCGCGCATTCACGCGGGCCGAAGCGACGAGGTGGTAGCTGTGTTCGCGGGCCTTCCCGAGACGAGCTATGTCGCCGAGACCGCCGGGTCGTTCGACGCGTTCATCGAGGTCGTCTGCCGCGACACGGCACATTTCCGGGAGCTGCTGAAACGCATCAACCGGATCGACGGCATCGCATCGACCGACACCTTCTTCATCACCGAGATCCACAAGATGGCGTATGGCTGGGGCGTCGGAAACCGTACCGACTTCCAAGCGGCCGACGAAGACTGACGAGGCGCCGGCCCCATCGGGACCGGCGCCTCGGTGTGGCATCCGTTCAGGTCACTGCGCGCGTGGCGGCGTGATCCTGATCTGAGCCGTGGTGTTGTGCTTGCCCGCCTTCACGACGTCCACGACCGTGCCGTAGCCGACCCCCGAATCGACCGGGTTGCCCGAACCGAGGGTCGTGAACCCCAGGTCCGTGCCGTACAGCTCGGTGGCCGGGCTGCCGTCCGAGTTGACGACGCGGGTGGAGTACGGCGCGTTGCCGAGGGACGGGACCACGACCGAGCCGTCGACGTACCGATAGAACAGGTCGCTGCCCGTCGCTTCGAGGAGGTCGGGTCGATACTCGAGGCCCGGGACCCAGCCCCGGTCGTCCGTGAACGTGCTGACCGGCTTCTGCGCCTTCACCTTGGTGCAGAACTCGGTGTAGGCGTCGTCGACGTAGCACTCGCGGAGGTCGTACGTCTTCTGCAGGCCGAAGGCCGCATCAGACGACTGGACCCGCGACGGCAGGTTCTTCAGGGCCGACGGATCGTTCGCCGCCGCATCGCCCGTGCGGCGCAGCGGGTCGAAGTGGCTGTCGACGATGAGCAAACCGCCCTTGGCGCCCGCGCTCGGGAGTGCGGTCAGGTTGTTGCGCACCATGTTCGATTCGCCATAGGTCGTGTCGCGGTACCAGACCAGCGCCCCCGGGGCGTTGTAGGCGATCTTGTCGACCTTCCAGGCAGTGTCGCTGTAGACCGTGTCGTACGCGTACTTCAGCCCCTCGTCGAAGCCGTCGAAGTTCCGCCATTCGACCAGGTAGTACTGCGCCTTGACCGACGTCCCGGAGTCGATACGCCAGCCCGGCCCGGTCGTGGTGGTCCACGACGCGACCTCGCCGACCCAGCCGTTGTCGCCTGCCTCGACGTCATCACTCCAGGCCACGGTGCCGTCGCCTCCGATGAGCTCGAAGTCGTCCGCGAACCATCCGCGCTCTTGGAACGCGGCATCCGTCGCCAGTCGCAGCCGAACGCCGACCGTCTGGCCCGCGTAGGCCGACAGATCGATGTACTGGTGCGCCCAGCCGCCGGTCGAGCCCGTGAGCCCGTGCGTGCGCCCGAACCAGCCGCGAAGGTTGCCGTTCGGATCGGGGTAGTCCTCCGCCGTGGTGGCCGTGCTGCCGTCCTCGTTGAAGACCGGCACATCGGTCCATGTGCCGCCGCCGTCCGTGGTCACCTCGACGAACCCGAAGTCCCAGTCCTGCTCGATGACGTAGTCGTTCCACATCCAGAACGTGGCGCCCTCAGGCACCGCCTCGAGTGTGCGGCTGAGTCGGATGTCGCCGTAATCCTGCTCCGAGCCGGTGTACCACATGCTCTCGCCGCTGTGCGGCTCGGCAAGCGTGATCACCTTGTCAGGCAGGTTCACGATGACGCCGTCTTCGGTGTTCTTCAGCGGACGAGAGTTCTGGCTCACGGTCACGTCGAGCGGTGCGTCGCCCGGGTTCACCTCGAGCGGATCGGCCCAACCCAGGACCCACTTGTCCCAGAGACCCATGTGCGTCGGCATCGACTGGAAGACCGGTCCCGCGTGGGAGCCGGAGCTCATGAGGTCCCAGAAGTCGATGTCCGAGTTGCCGGCGCCCGAGGTGTCGTACAGGTCGGGCAGACCGAGGTCGTGGCCGTACTCGTGCGCGAACACCCCGACGCCCGAGTCCTCGGGCTGCACGATGTAGTTCGAGAGCTTGAGGTCGGTGCCGGGGATGTCCGCGCCGCCCGGCACCGCTGACGAGTGGGCCCAAATGGCGTAGGTGCCCTCGGCGCCCCCGCCGCCGGACTTGTCCTCACCGGCGTGCACGAGCACGACGTGGTCGATGACCCCGTCGGGTTCGAAGAGGTCGCCGTCACCGTCGCGATCGCCCTGATCCTCGATGTCGTAGTCGGCCCACGGGAAATCGGGCTGCGCGGCGGCCAGCGCCGAGACCGCGTCGATGGGCAGCTGGCCCGGCCCGAGCGGGTTGTCGGGGTGGCCCTGCATGTCCTGCATCGGACCGGCCTCGTAGACTCCCTCGTCATTGAGGTGGCAGGTCGTCGCGCCGTAGAACGCCTCGGAGTGCGGCACCGTCACCCAGGGTGTCGCTTCGCCCGTGACCGTGTAGGCGCCCTGCGACATCTCCTCGTACATCTTCTTCATCGTGTAGCCCGAGATGTCGATGCCGCGTCGTCCGTCAGGCCCACGGAGATCGGGCCGGACGCGCTCGGTGATGCCGTCGTCGGTGAAGAGCATGCGGTTGAAATGCTCGGAGGAGAAGTCCTCGACCCACATCGAGTTGTTGTCGGGCCGTTCGGCCTCTGCGGGGTTCGGGATCTGGTTGTGCAGCGGCCCGTTCTGTACGGACCCCGGCATGCACGTCGTGGCGCCGAACTCGGTCGGCACCTGCTCGCCGGTGAAGTCGTCGTTCGCCTCGGGATTGAACTCGACGAGGATCGTCAGGAGCTTGGCCTCCTGGGTCTCGTCGGCCTGCTTGTACTCGGGCTGCTTCGGCCCGTGCCCGTGCCCGTGGCCCTGGCCGGGACCCTTGCCGCGGCCGCGCTCACGCTTGAGCTGCTTCGGGCTCTTCCCGGTGTCGAGCGACTGCGATTCGAGTTGGGCGAGGCCTTTTGCGGCGAGTGGATTGCCCTCGGCGTGCTTGCGGTCGACCCTCTCGGCCGTCTCGAGGGCCGTCGTCTGACGCTCGGTGCGCTGGGCGTCTTCGGCGCCTGCCGCGACATCGTCGACGAAGGCCTTCTGGGCCCTGGGCTCGACGTAGTTGATGTAGTACTCGTCGTCCGCGATCACGGGCTGCGCCGGCGCAGCCGTCGCTGCGGTGACACTGACGGTCGTGAGACCCGTGGCCGCGAGCGCGATGATCGGGATCGACGCCATCGCGCGCCTGCGCGCGCGAGTGGGGTGTCCTGTCATGGTTCTCCCTCCGAGTCCGCTGATGGCGGACACGCATTGGATAGTATCCCAGTATGCCACGTGCTGTTGGTGGCGTCTGGTCCCGACGATCCTGCCCCGTACCCCCCGTTTGGGGGAATAGGCGGCGGAGAATTTCCTCCCCGAAACGATGGATTCCTGCGGCGTTCGCAACGATCCTGCGTCAGGATGAGGGGCGGCGGATATCTCGCGCACACGTCTCGTGCCACCGCCGCCCCGCCCCGAAAGGACCCCTTCATGCCGAACACGCTGCGCGTCGGAGCATCCGTCGCCGTCTTCATCGCCGCAGGCGCACTCGCCCTCGCCGGGTGCACGAGCACCTCGGGGGGCGCTGCGTCGCACCCGGCGAGTGCGAGCGCCGAGGTCGTCGCCCCGGTCATCGTCGACCTCAACGACGTCGATGGGACGACGGTCGAGGTAGAGGTGGGCAACACGATCGACCTGACGGGCGACGACGAGACCTACGCCGACTGGGGCGCCGAGATCGCCGATGACGACATCGTGGACTTCACGCCCGGCCGCGACGACGGCAGCGCGCAGTTCAACCCCGGCCTGAACGCCCTCGCCGTCGGCGAGACCGAGGTCCGGCTCGACAACACGTCGACCGACAAGACCGTCACGTTCACCGTCAAGGTGGTCGAGAACGGGTAGCGCCCGGCCGCGGCGTCGCTCGGCCGGCCGGCCGCGGGTTAGCCGAGCAGGAGCCCGCGCAGCTGGTCGGCCGAGTGCACGACGGCGTACGCGTCGCCCGCCTCGGCGGGCGAGCCGTACCCCCACTCGACCATGATCGTCGGCACGTCGTTGGCGAGCGCGCCGAGGGTGTCGTAGCCGCGGTCGCCGACCATGACGGCGTCGGCGGTGTCGATGCCGAGCGCCCGGAGTCGTGCGAGCGCCTCCCGGACGACGTCGGCCTTCGTGCTGCGCTCTTCGTCTTCACTCGCGCCGGCGATCACCGTGAAGTACTTGGCGAGGTCGTTGTGCTCGAGCACCTCGCGGGCCATCGACTCGGGCTTGCTCGTTGCGAGGGCGAGCGGCACGCCGGCCGCGTGGAGTCGCTCGAGCACGCCGGCCACCCCGGGGAAGACCGGTGAGCTCAGCAGGTGCACGTCGTAGTGGTCGCGGTAGACGTTGAGTGCCTCCCACGCGTCGGCGTCGGTGAAGCCCGCGGTCATGCGGAGACTGTCGAGCAGCGGTGGGCCCACGTATGAGCGAAGCGTTTCGGCGTCGGGGACGGGCACGCCCATGGACGCGAACGTGTGTGCGAGGGAACGGGTGATCTCCGCCTCGGAGTCGACGATCGTGCCGTCGAGGTCGAACAGCACGGCCGACCACGTGCGCGGCGGCACGGGCACGGGGCGAGTGGGGAGGGTCGAGGTCACCCCGACATCCTAGGCTGCCCGGAAGCGAGCTTTGCTCGATGCTTCACAGCGTCCGGTCAGAAGAGTCGGGCATGCCCGCTCTCGATTCCCCGCATCGCGTCATAGTCGAGCACCACGCAACGGATGCCCCGGTCCTCGGCGAGCGTGCGCGCCTGCGGCTTGATCTCCTGGGCGGCGAACACCCCGGAGACGGGCGCGATCCGCGGATCGCGGTTCATCAGCTCGAGGTAGCGCGTGAGCTGCTCCACGCCGTCGATGTCGCCGCGCCGTTTCAGCTCGACGGCCACGCTCGCGCCGCTGTCGTCGGTCGCGAGGATGTCGACGGGGCCGATCGCGGTCATGTACTCGCGACGGACGAGACGGTACCCGTCGCCGAGGAGCTCGATCTGCTCGGCGAGCAACTGCTGCAGGTGCGCTTCGACGCCGTCCTTCACCAGGCCCGGGTCGATGCCGAGGTCGTGTGCCGAGTCGTGCAGGATCTCGTGGATCGAGACGACGAGCCGGTCGGCCGTCTTCTTGTGTGTCACGGTCCAGAGTTCGATGATGCCCGCGTCGGCCTGGTCTGCATCGGGTGCGGCGGTGGTGAGCGTGCAGGGCGGGCTCATCCAGTTCAGCGGCTTGTAGCTGCCGCCGTCGGAGTGCACGAGCAGACTGCCGTCGCCCTTGACCATGAGCAGGCGGGTCGCGAGCGGGAGATGCGCGGAGAGGCGGCCCGCGTAGTCGACGGAGCAGCGGGCGATGACGAGACGCACCCCGCGAGTCTACGTTGGGATGGGACCGCGCTCGAAGAGGAGACGCCATGGGCAAGATCTCGTACAGTAACCTGACGTCGCTCGACGGCTACATCGCCGACCGTGACGGCAACTTCGACTGGGCGATGCCCGTCGGCGACGTGCACGACGCCGTGAACGCGGACGCACGCACCGCCGGCACGTTCGCGCTCGGCCGCCGAGTCTGGGACGTGCTGCGCTGGTGGGACGACTTCGACCCCGAGAACCCGGAGGGGCACGACGAGCAGAGCGCCGAGTTCACTCGGATCTGGCACGCGGCCGACAAGCTCGTCTACTCGCGCACCCTCACCCGGATCGACGCGCCGAGGACGACGCTCGTCGGCCGCTTCGATCCGATCGAGCTGCGCGCGCTCGCGGAGGCATCCGACCGCGATGTGTCGATCGGTGGCGCGCACCTGGCCGCCCAGGCCTTCGCCGCGGGCATCATCGACGAGGTCGTGCTGTGGGTGTTCCCGGTCACGGTCGGCGGCGGCCTCGCCGCTTTCCCGACCGACGCCCGAGTCGACCTCGACCTGCGCTCCGAACGCCGGCTGCCCGGCGGTGTGATCGAGGCCCGCTACCGCGTGCGCTGAAGCCCCTCCCTCCCACTCTCCCTCTCTCTGCTCCGTTGAGCGTGCGATCTTGGCGCGAACATGCGCCGAATGTCAGCCGAGATCGCACCCTCGAGAGCGCGGCGGGCGGGCGCGTGTGGGGGTGGGCGCCCTGTGGGGTGCGGGGCGGCGCCAATCAGGGGTGGTCGGTCGGGCGCGCCTCGTGGTGGCGGAGGCCGTGCGAGCGCTCGCGCTCCTTCATCTCCGCCTCGAACAGGTGTCGGCGGCCGCCGACGAGTTCGTCGCGTGCGGACCGGTCGGCCTCCCTGATCGTGGCGTAATAGCCGTCGTCGTACTCCTCGACGATCTGGAACGTCCAGCGGCCCTCGAGCACATTCCGGCCGACGAGCTCGCGGCCGATGCGGTCGGCGATGTCGTGGTGGCCGGCCTTCCGGAACAGCTCGACGGCCTCACCCACGGCGAGGTCGGCGGTCCCGGTGAGGCGGTGGAATCGGTAGAGCGAACCGCGTGCGTCCTCGATGACCTCGAGCGCCTCCGACAGCTTGCCGAGCGCCTCGATCGTCGCGTCGTCGACGCCGTCGGGCCGGGTGTGCTCTGGCAGTGGGCGGTCGGCTTCGGAATCGCTCATGCGGGCATTCTCTGGGGTGACGGATGCTCCGCGCCACCCCTTGCTCGGTGGGGTCTCACGGCGCGTGCTCCTGCGACGCTCGCTCCTCGACCGGCGGCCCGTGGTGCGTCGGGCCTCCTCGACCGGCGATGCCGACGCTCCGGCGCCCGTTACTCGGCCGGTGACGGCGTGCGCCGCGTGCGCTCGCGGGCGGCGGGCGCGAGCAGGCCGGCGACCACGAAGAGGCCCATGAGCAGCAGCAGCGCATTGAGCAGCCCGAAGTGCTCACCGAGGAAACCGAGCAGCGGCGGGCCCGCGAGGAAGGCGCAGTAGCCGATGATCGCCACGGCCGACACCCGCGCGGCCGACTTGGTCGGGTGATCGGCCGCGGCCGACATGCCGACTGGGAAGCCGAGCGAGCAGCCGGCCGCCCAGAGCACGGTGCCGAGGACGAGCATCCACGGTTCGGTGCCGAAGATGAACAGCGCGAGACCGACGACGCCGATGGCGGAGAGCACGCGGAGGACCGCGACCCGGCCGAACCGGTCGAGCACGGGCCCGCCGATGACCCGGGACACCGTCATCGAGACGGTGAACACCCCGAAGACGAGCGCCCCGACCGTCGCGTCGAACCCGTGGCCGTCGACGACGGCGAGGGCGATCCAGTCGTTGGCGCTGCCCTCGGCGAACGACATGCTGAGCATGATCACGCCGATGAGCAGCAACCCGCCGTCGCGCCAGACCGAGAGGCTCGCGCGCACGCGGGCGAGCCACGGCGCCTTCGCGGCATCCGTCCCGCCCGCGGCATCCGTCCCGCCTGCGGCATCCGTCCCGCCAGCGGCATCCGCTCCGTCCGACGAGTCGCGCGGCACGAACCGCACCGCGACGACGACCGCGACCACGACGAACACCGCGACGCCGCCGAGGTGCCAGAGCACGGAGAGCCCGATCGCGGACGCCCCGGCTGCGACGAGCGCGCCCGCGACGGTGCCGAAGCTGAAGAACGCGTGCATGAGCGGCATGAGCGTCCGGCCGATGCGCCGCTCCGCCATCGCGCCGTCGACATTCATCATGACGTCGACGGCGCCGTTGCCGAACCCGAAGAGCACGAGGCCCGTGACGATGAGCGGCACCGACGGCACCGCGGAGCCGCCGACCCCGACGGCGAGCAGGCCGAGCGCGGCGATCGTGAGCCCGGTGATCTCGCCGCGCCGCGTGCGCAGCCGGGCGAGGATGAGTGGCGCGCAGACGAGGCCCGCGATCGACCCGATCGATCCGCCCAGGATGACGAGCCCGACGCCCTGTGTGGTCAGGTCGGTCGCGTCGCGCAGCGCCGGGAGGCGGGCGACCCAGCTGGCCGCCGTGAGTCCGCTGAGGAAGAACACCGCGAACACCGCGTTCCGCCAGGCCCGGAGTCCGTGCGGGGCGGTGGTGGCGCTCGATCGGGTCACGGGGTCCACGCTAACGGCGGGGGCGTCGTGCGCCATCGGATGTCTCCTGCAAGGTCGTTCTGCACAATCGAATCGATTCGACTCGAATCGATTCGATGCTAGGGCCCGACGCCCGGGCGCGCAAGTAGGATCGGGTCATGTCCAGTCACCCGACGCTCGCCGACGTGGCCGAGAAAGCCGGCGTGTCTGCCTCGACCGCATCGATCGCGTTCAGCGGCACCGGCCCCGTCTCCGATGCGACGAAGCAGCGCGTGCTCGATGCGGCCGCCGCACTCGGGTACGCCGGGCCCGACCCGCGCGCGAGGTCGTTGCGTCGCGGGCGGTCCGGCATCGTCGGCGTGGTGCTCGAAGAGCGGGTCAGGGCGGCGTTCCTCGACCCCGTGAAGATCCGCACGCTCGACGGGATCGCCGAGGGCATCGCACCGCTCGGGGCCGGTCTGCTGCTCCTGACCGATGCCGGAGCCGGTGACGCCCCCGTCTCCATCGAGAACGCGCCCGTCGACGGCGTGGTGCTCATTGGCTGCAGTCCGCGCCTCGCGGACTCGATCGCGGTCCTGCGACGACGGGGCATCCCGGCCGTCGCGATCGAGGGTGCGGCCGGGGCGGACGTCCTCGAGATCGCGGTTGACAATGAGGCGGCGACCCGGCGCGGCGCCGAGTACCTGCGGGCGCTCGGCCACACCCGTGTGGCGATCGTCGCGCTGCCCATCGACGCGGCGCGCGCGCGAGGCGTGATCGCGCCCGAGGACGAGGCGCGCTCGACGAACCAGACCACCAGTGAGCGGCTCCGCGGCGCCCGAGCGGTCTTCCCCGACGCGATCGCCGTCGCGACCGCGGCGAGCTCCGTCGAGGAGGGTCGGAGCGCGGCGCTCGAACTGCTCCGATCGCGCCTGGAAGAGCGGCCGACGGCCATCATCGCGCAGAGCGACCTGCTCGCCGCCGGCGTCATCCGCGCGGCCGAGGAACTCGGGCTCCGTGTGCCCGACGACCTGAGCGTGCTCGGTTTCGACGGCATCAGGGTCGACGGATTGCAGCACGACCTCACGACCCTCGATCAGCCATCCGTCGCGAAAGGTCGCGCGGCGGGCGAGGCCATCGTGCGGCTGCTCGCCGGTGAGCCGGCCGAGCCGGTCGCCTTCACCAGCACGCTGCACATCGGCGACACGACCGCGCCCGTTCGGGACCCGTTCGTCGAGTAACGCGCCTGCCGTCGCCCCTGCAGCTCGGCGTGGCGACCGCGTCAGACGGTGCCGGTCACCATCCAGCGGCTGCCCCTCGCCCTGAGCGAGAGCGTCACCGCGCGCGCCGCCAAATAGCCGATCGCGAACGCGGCGGTCACCAATGCGAGCGCGACGGCGCCGTCACCGGCTCCCGACCACCACCACCACACGACGCCGATCGCGAGCGGCGCGTACACCGCAAGGTTCACGAGTCCGGTCCACGCCAGGTATCTGGCGTCCCCGGCACCGATGAGCACCCCGTCGAGCACGAACACCACCCCGCCGAGCGGGGCCGACAGGCCGAGCACCACGAGTGCGGGCGGCAGCAGCGCGGCGACCGCCGCCGACGACGTGAACAGTCCGGGGAGCGCCCAGGCCGACGCGATGACCGCGGCTCCGAGGACCGCTCCCGCGCCCACACCCCACTGCAGACACCGTCTGAGCACGGCTCGCACCGTCTCGACGTCGCCCGCGCCGAGGCTCCGCCCGATGAGGGCCTGCGCGGCGATCGCGAGCGCATCGAGCGCGAAGCCGAGCGTGAAGTACAGCGAGATGGCGACCTGATAGGCGGCCAATTCGTCGGGTCCGAGCGCCGTCGCCGACCACGTCGCCAGCAGGAGCGCGGCCCGCAGGCTCGCGGTCCGCAGGAGCAGCCAGCCGCCGGAGGCGGCGCCCCGCAGGAGCCCGGCCCGATGCGGTCGCGGGTTCGCCCCGACGCGCGCGGCATGTCGCGCGATGACGAGGAGGTACACGAGCACCATCGCCCACTGCGCGACCACGGTGCCGGTCGCGGAGCCGGCGAGCCCGAGCCCCACGACGTAGATGAAGAGGAAGTTGAGCAGGATGTTCGCGCCGAAGCCGACGCCCGCCACCCACAGCGGGGTACGGGTGTCCTGCAGCCCCCGGAGCAGGCCGGTCGCGGCGAACACGATGAGCATGGCCGGCAGCCCGGCCATCGAGATGGTCAGGTAGACGGATGCCTCGGCGGCGACGGCCTCGGACGCGCCGAAGGCGCCCACGAGCCAGGGGGCCGCCCACCAGCCGGCGACGGCCAGGGCGGCGCCGAGCCCCAGTGCCAGCCACAGCCCGTCGATCCCGGCCTCGACCGCGCCGCGTCGATCGCCCGCGCCGAGTCGCCTCGCGACCGCGGGCGTGGTGGCGTACGCCAGGAACACCATGAGGCCGATGATCGTCTGCAGGATCGCACTCGCGAGCCCCAGGCCCGCGAGTGGCACGGCGCCGAGGTGGCCGACCATCGCCGTGTCGGTGAGCAGGAAGAGCGGCTCGGCGATGAGCGCGCCGAGTGCGGGCACGGCGAGTCGCAGGATGTCGCGGTCGACCGCGCGTCGGGCGGAGGCGGTGGTGTCGATGCTTCGAGCCTACGTTCCGTCGGCGCTCGACGGATGTGGTGGGGGTCGGCTTAGGCTGGAGCGCATGACCGACGTCACGCTCTCGTCCGGCATCACCCTCGACGAGCTGGATCCCACGATTCGACCGCAGGACGACCTGTTCCGCCACGTCAACGGCAGATGGATCGATCGGACCGAGATCCCGGCGGACAAGGCCAGGTACGGGTCGTTCATCCTGCTCCACGAGGAGGCCGAGCGCGCGGTCCGCGAGATCATCGAGGAGTCGCAACGTGCCGAGCCCGGCACCGAGGCGCGCAAGGTGGGCGACCTCTACGCGAGCTTCATGAACGAGGACCGTGCCGAGATGCTCGGCACGGCGCCGATCGCGTCGCAGCTGCTGGAGTCCTCCCTCGTGCGCTCCACCGACGAGCTCCTCGCAACCGTCGGCCGGCTGGAGCGTCAGGGTGTCTCGGGGTTCGTACAGCTCTTCGTCGACAACGACCCGGGCGACCCCGAACGGTACTTGGTCTTCGTCGAGCAGGGCGGCATCGGGCTGCCCGACGAGAGCTACTTCCGCGAGGAGCGGTTCGCCGGCGTGCGAGACGCCTATCGGGCCCATCTGGAGCGCATGTTCCGGCTCGCTGGCCTCGACGCGGCCGACGAGCGCGCGGCACGCGTGTACGACCTCGAGTCGCGGATCGCGGCGGTGCACTGGTCGAACGTCGACTCCCGCGACAGCGAGAAGACCTACAACCTGCGCGTATGGGCCGATGTCGTGGCATCCGCCCCGCTGCAGGTCTGGCGCGACGCGAGCGGCGCGCCCGACGCGGCATTCGACGAGCTCGTGGTGCGTCAGCCGTCGTTCCTCGAGGGGCTCGGCGCGTTGCTCACTGACGACCTGCTCCCCGCCTGGAAGGACTGGCTCGCGTGGCAGATCGTGCGCTCGAGCGCCGCGTACCTGTCGAGCGAGTTCGTCGAGGCCAACTTCGACTTCTACGGCCGGACCCTGACCGGCACGCCGCAGATGCGCGACCGCTGGAAGCGCGGCGTGTCGCTCGTCGAGGGCGCGATGGGCGAGGCCGTCGGTCGCATCTACGTGGAGCGGCACTTCCCGCCGGCGGCGAAGGAGGCGATGGACGACCTCGTCGCCAACCTCGTCGAGGCATACCGGCAGTCCATCGGCTCGCTCGACTGGATGGGTGAGGACACCAGGGCGCGCGCGCTCGACAAGCTCGGCAAGTTCACCCCGAAGATCGGCTACCCGGTCAGGTGGCGCGACTACTCCGCGCTCCAGATCGATGCCGCCGATCTGCTCGGCAATGTCCGCGCGACCGCCGAGTACGAGTTCAACCGCGAGCTCGGCAAGATCGGCAAGCCCATCGACCGCGACGAGTGGTTCATGACGCCGCAGACCATCAACGCGTACTACAACCCCGGGTTCAACGAGATCGTGTTCCCCGCGGCCATCCTGCAGTTCCCGTTCTTCGACGCCGAACGCGACGCGGCCGCCAACTACGGCGCGATCGGCGCGGTCATCGGCCACGAGATCGGTCATGGGTTCGACGACCAGGGTTCGAAGTACGACGGCGACGGCCGCCTCACCGACTGGTGGACGGCCGACGACCGGTCGGCGTTCGAGGCGCGCACGAAGGCGCTCATCGACCAGTTCGACGCGCTCGTGCCCGCGCAGCTCGCGGGCGCGGAGGGCGCCGATGAGCACCACGTCAACGGCGCACTCACGATCGGTGAGAACATCGGCGACCTCGGGGGCCTTGCGATCGCCTGGAAGGCGTACCTCATCTCGCTCGACGGAGCCGAGCCGCCGGTGATCGACGGGCTCTCGGCCGCTGAGCGGTTCTTCCTCTCGTGGGCGCAGTCGTGGCAGCTCAAGGCTCGCGATGAAGAGGTCGTCCGTTTGCTCGCGATCGATCCCCACTCGCCCAACGAGTTCCGCTGCAACCAGATCGTGCGCAATATTAAGGAGTTCTACACTGGCTTCGGCGTCACCGCCGACGACAAGCTGTGGCTCGACCCCGCCGATCGGGTGACGATCTGGTAGCCGTGCCCGGCTCGTCGGGTCGGTCCGTCGTCGGCCCGCCAGACCACCTCGCGCTCCGCGAGATCGGCGCAACCCACCGCGACCCGCAATGGAAGAAGACCCAGTGACCCAGGAGGAGTTCGGCAACGTGGTGACCTCGTCGCAGGGATCCGAACGGCGTTCCCGACACGCGGCGTTCCGGCACGGCCGGCACCTCGGTGATGCGCCGTCCGAGGATTTCAGCCGCGGCTTCAAGGCCCTCGGTGAGCTCGCGCTCGCGGGCGTGCAGGTGTCGGCGCGCGCCACCGACCTCGCCACCGGTCGCGTGCTCTTCTCCGTCGACGACCACGTCGTGATGCCGACCGCATCGATCGGCAAGGTGCTCCTCCTCGTCGAGGTGGCGTCCCGCCTCAGCGGCGCGAGCGCCGAGGCGCTGACCGTGCTCGACCGCTCGCCCCTCGACGCGGTCGGCGACTCCGGCATCTGGCAGCACCTCCAATCGCCGAGTCTGCCGGTGGCCGACCTCGCGGCGCTCATCGGCACCACGAGCGACAACCTCGCGACGAACGTCCTGCTGCGGTATGTCGGGCTCGAGGCCGTTCGCGCCCGCACCGAGTCGCTCGGCCTCACGCACACCGCGCTGCTCGATCTCGTTCGCGATCACCGCGGGCCCGACGATGCCCCCCAGCTGTCCATCGGGTCAGCGAAGGAACTCACCTGGTTGTTCGCGTCGCTCGCTCGCGGCGAGGTCGTGAGTCCCGAGGTCTCGCAGCGTGTCGTGGGCTGGCTGTCGCTCAATGCCGACCTGTCGTTGGTCGCGTCGGCGTTCGGACTCGACCCGCTCGCGCATCGCATGCCCGACCACGGGCTGCTGCTCATGAACAAGACGGGCACCGACGGCGGCGTTCGGAGCGAGGCCGGCGTCCTGCGCGGGCCGCGCGCCTCCGTCGCGTATGCGGTGTCGGCATACTTCGCCGACACGCAGCTCTCGGCCCGGCTCGCGGTGCTCGACGGCATGCATCAGGTCGGCGTCGACCTGCTGGAGTACGTGCACTAGACGTTCGCGGGGAGAAGTGCCCATCGCGAGCAGCGCGCGAGGAATGTTACGCTCGGCGGACAATTAAGTGGGCAAAACTGTCCGCTTCGCTGTCCCTGTCCCACCGAACGAAGGATCCTCCTTGGCTTCCAACGCCCTCCGTCTCCGCGCCGGCGCGCTGCTCGCCGCCGCCGGCCTCGCCGTCGCCGGCGTGGCCGTCGCGTCGCCCGCCGCTGCCGAGCCGATCGACTCGCCCGTCATCTCGCTCGACCAGACCAGCTTCCCCGCCGGCGACTGGCAGGGTGGCTTCACGGTCACCGGGTCCGGCTTCGACGGCAGCGTTCCCGAGGCCAACCTCGCCATCGCGGCCTCCGGCGAGAACGGTGGCGGCCTGGTGTTCGAGCAGACGATCGACGTCGCCGAGGACGGCTCGGTCAACGAGCTCGTCATCCCGAACATCCCCACGCAGGCGCCCGACGCCGACGGGTACCCGATGTACTTCGTGACCGTCGGTCAGGACCTCGGTGAGGACTGGCTGGGCTCCAACGCCGTCGAGTTGACGATCACGGAGGGCGTGTCGCTCACCGTGGCGCCCGAGGTCACCGTCGAGCAGGTCACGGCCGGCATCTCGGCGCAGTTCGCGGGCTTCGACGGGGGTGAGGGCCTGCTGTACTCGTTCATCCTCACGCGCTGGACCGAGGCCGACGGCGAGCAGGTCATCGACGAGGTCCTCGGCGAAGCGATCGCCGGTGAAGACGGCGCAGGCACCCTCACGGAGGCGCTCGCTGGTGCGCAGGTCGGCGACTCGATCCGGGTCGAGGTCCTGGGGGCGACCGACCGCATCGCTGCCGCATACGCGCTCGTGGTCGCCACCCCGGCGCCGGCCCCGGCGCCCGCTCCGGCCGCTCCGGCCGCAACGCCGGCCGCTCCGCAGCTGCCCGAGACCGGCGTGGAGCTCGGTGCCGGCTTCGCGGCGCTCGCGCTGCTGGTGCTCGGCGCCGGTGCGATCCTCGTGACGCGCCGCAGCCGCGCGACCCAGGGCTGAGCACGTCGGTCAGCGCGTCAGCGCTGACCGCCGAACGGGGGCGATGCCGAGGCATCGCCCCCGTTCGTTCGTTTGGGGCGGTGGTTGCGGGTCTCGAGACGCGTCGCCGCCTCGCGTCGCCGCTCCTCGACCAGCGGGAGAGGGTGGGTGACCCTACTCGGCGGGGGCGGTCGCGGGTGCGGGCGCGGCCGCGGGAGCGGGAGCGGGCGTGGGCGTGGGAGCGCGGCTCGCGACGAGCAGTTCGAGCCCGTCGAGTACCGCGTCGACCGTCTCGGTCGACGCGAGGACACGGAAGTGTCCGGCGACGGGCACGCGCACGTTCGTCGCACCGTCGAGGGCGCTGCCGTCGGGCACGTGCGGGTCGAAGCGACCGAAGATCGACACGATCCGGCCGTTGACCGTCGCGGCTTCGCCGAGCGACACGATGGTCGCATCCGTCGGCAGCAGCGCCCGGATGCTCGGGTCGCGGAACAGGCGCGCGAGCCGTGCCCCGCCGAACGGCGTGCAGATCGCGATGACTCCAAGGACGCCCAGGTCCTCGGCGTCGTCTCGGATGAGCAGGTGTTTGCCGATCAGGCCGCCCTTGCTGTGCGCCACCACGATCCGCCCAGCCGCGGGAGCGGGGAGTTTCCGCAGCGCCCGCGCGAGCTTGTCGCTCGTCTCGACGATGGGCGCACGGTTCACGCCCATGCCGTGCACCGTGCGGACCCGGTACCCGGCCCGATTGAGGCGCTCGCCGAGCGGGCGCAGGAACGACCAGTGCTCGTAGACACCGGGCAGCAGGATGAGCTCAGGGAGCGCCTCGTTCCCGCGCAGCCAGTTCCGGGGCGAACGGCGGGCGCCGAGCACGGCAAGCTGGCGGCGCACGGCGTACGCGTAGTCCTCGGCCCACCACCACGCGGCCAGCAGCGGCGGAGCGGCGAGGCCGGCGGCGGTGCCCTTGAGCGACGTGGGCGCTGAGGCATCCGGCCGCCCTGCGGCCTCGCCCGCGACCTGCGCGCCGACTGCCTCGGTGTCGGCGGATGCCTCGGTGTCGGCGGATGCCTCGGTGTCGGCGGATGCCTCGGTGCCGGCGGATGCTTCGGGCACGCGCCGACCGACCGACTCGCCGCGCGCGTGGCGCACGATGAGGTCGGCGACCTCCGGTCCCGCCGTCACCATCGTCTCGTGTCCGCGCCCTGGCACCTCGACGACGCGACCGGCGGGCAGCAGCCGGGCCATCCTGTACGCCCACTCGCGCGGCGCGATGCGGTCGTGCTCGGCGCGGACGACGAGCGTCGGGGCGGTGACGCGGGGGAGCGTGCGCTCCATGCGGTGCTCGATCATGGGCCGAAGGTTCGCCAGATACCAGGCCGGTCCGGCCTCGGCGTACGCCTTCACGCCCACGACGAAGACCTTCGGGTTGACGAACGAGATGTCCTGCACGAACCGCATCGCCTGCTTCGCGATCGACCGTTCGCGGGGATTCACGGTCGCGCCGATGAGCACGAGTGAGGCGACCAGGTCGGGCCGCTGCGCCGCCGTCTCGGCGACCACCTGTGCGCCCATGGAGTGACCCGCGAGCACCACGGGGCCGAGCCGCTCGGCGTCGAGGAGCTCGGCGATGAGTGCCCCATACTCGGCCATGGACAGCGCCTCGCTGGGAGCCGGTGCGTCGCCGAAGCCCGGCAGATCCACCGCGAGGACGCGCCCGGACGGTTCGAGGGCCGCCGCAAGTCCGTCCCACGACTCGTGCGCCATGCCGAGGCCGTGCACCAGCACGAACGTCAGCCCGCTCGGCTCGCCGGACTCCACGATGCGCACGATCCGGTCGCCGCTGCGGAACCATCGGGTGCGGGCCATCCCGGCAGTCTAGGGCTGCCGCGGACTCGGGTGCCCTGCCTTGACGGGGTTGTCGGCGCACCGGACGGAGCGCATTCCGCCCGTCGTGGGGATCAGCACAGAGCGCCTGACGTGTCGAGTAGTATGCTCGACCGTTCTTATACTTCGGCCAAGTATAAGAACGAGAGGAGTGTCGAGCATGGCGCTGAGCCCCTTCACGCCCGGCGCGATCGCGTCGTCCGTCCCCGGGCGGGCCAGAATGCTGGCGGACTACCTCGAGGCGGCGCAGCGCATGGCGCAGCTGCAGCAGTTCATCCCGCGGGTCCACGTCGTGTTCGGTCCGCGCGGCATCGGGAAGACCTCACTGCTGCGCGAGGGGCAGCGCGTGCTCGAATCGGCTCACATCCGCACGGTCTGGGTGACCGCGGGTCCTGATACGTCACTGCTCGGGTCGCTCCTGAACGAGCTGGCGGCGCTGGTCGGGCTGGGGAGCAGGCTTCGTCGTCGCGCCGCGCACCAGATCCAGGCGATCTCGATGGAGATCGGAAATCCGCTGGTCGGCAAGGTGTCAGCGACGGTGGCGCCAGGCGAGAGCCTTCCCCGCACCGCATGGGCTCAGCTGATCGACGCGATCTCCCTCGCGCTCGACGCGATCGAGTCCGACGGTGACGACGGTCTCGCGATCCTGGTCGACGAGATCCAGGAAGCGGATGACGTGAGCCTTCGAACCATCGCCTATGCGTGGCAGGAGTTGGCGTTCGCCGGCACGGCGAACCGCACGCCGCGGGCCGCCCTGTTCGGGGTCGGCCTTCCCGGCGCGCCCGCGCACATCAACAAAGCGGTCACGTTCAGTGAGCGGTACCACTTCGAGCGGCTGGACGGACTCGATGACGAGGGCTCGCGGGAGGCCCTCGCGGCGCCATCGGGCGCGATCGGCGTGAGTTGGGACGAGCGCGCGCTCGAGCATGCCGTCGCAGAGGCCGACGGATACCCCCACAAGGTGCAGCTGGTCGGTGATTCGGCCTGGCGCGAAGGGTCGTTGCGGGTGGGCGGTGCCGGGCTCGAATCCGGTGACGTCGTCACGGTGGCCGACGTCCGCGCCGGCCTGCCGAGGGTCGCGCAGCAGATGAGGATCCTCCACCGCTCGCGGTGGGAGTCCGCGTCCGCGAAGCAGCAGCAGATGCTCGTGGCCATCGCCCGCCTCGGCGGACGCGATGTCCGGCGCGGCGCGTTGGCCGACCTCCTCGGCGCCGACACGAGATCCATCTCCGTGCCGAGACAGGCGCTGCTCGACAAAGGCATCATCGATGCCAACCAGCACGGGTTCCTGTCGTTCACCGTGCCAGGATTCACCGAGTTCGTGCTCGCGAAGGCGCGCGAGTAGCGACAGACGCTCCGTCGAGGGCCGGGCGAGGGAACCGCAGCGGAGGTGCCTACCTCGCGGCCGGCTGTCCTGCCTCCAGGGGGAACACGCGCTCGCCGTCGAGGCGCAGCGCATCCAACCGACCGACGTCGGTCGACCACTCGAACTCCGTGACGTGCTCGACCTGACCTTCCGTCGTGGTTGAGGTGAGGCCGTGGATCAGCAGGCTCATGTTCCAGGTGATCGCGGTCTTGCCCAGTGGGCCGACGAGTCGGGTCGGGACCGGCCATTCCGCCTGGGGGGAGTGGAGCGTGTCGACCTTCCCGTCGGACGACGTGATGGAGAGTCTGCGGTCGCCGCGTTCGACCGGGTAACTGAACGTCGTCTCGCGGCCGTCGTCGTGCACGATGCGCGTGAGCCGCGCCGGCGCGATGACGTCGTAGAGCCGGTCGGTGCGTGTGCCATCGGCGTCGATCGAGGCGATGACCTCGCCGTGCGCGCCGAAATAGTCGGTGCGAACCGGGGTCTCGAGGTCGGTCGGGTCGAAGTGGGCGAGCGTGGACGTGTATGCGCGATCCGGGAGTGCGCCGCGGCCCGGGACGACGCCCGAATCCCAGCGGAAGATCACGTCGCGCCCGTCGTAGCAGGCGAGTCCGCTCACCCGGGTCGCGTCGGACTCCATGAGACCGTGCCCTGGAACGTAGATCTTCGCGCCCCAGTCGGTGACGTCGACGAAGGCCTCGCCCAACGTCCAGCCGGGCCCGAGCGAGTACCGGTCGATGCCCGTGATGGTGGAGTCCCACGTCGGGCCGGCAGCCGATCGTACGGCGACGGTCTCGATGTCGAGGTTGACCTGCGCGGTGACCCCGTTGCCGACGTGGAACTCAGGGCCCGGCGGGCTCGGAGGCATCGGGTCGACGTGGTCGCAGTACCGATTGCGGTTCGGATCGGATGCGATGGCGCTCGGCTCCGCACTCGCCGGAGCGACCATCGCCGCAGAAGGCAGCAGCGCGGCGGCGACGCAGAGCGCCACGGCGCCCGGGATTCCAGAGAGCATGTCTTTCCCCTACGAACGAGACAATGTGTCCCAGTATATCAGAGGGTCGCATGTCGACTCAGTCGATGAGGCCGGATGCCTCGAGCCGCGCGAGAACCTCACGGCCGGCCGGCGGGCAGCGGCCGGCGTCGGCGGTGGTCACCCAGTGCACGGCGCCGACCTCGGCCGAGGCCGCCGGCGAGGCATCCGTCTCGGCCTTGAACACCGCCATGCGCACGTGGCGACCGTCCGGTTCGCCGTGCGCCTGTGTCCGCACCTCGAAGAGGTGCTCGAGCGTGTCGGGGTCGAGCCGCAGCGCGACCTCTTCGAACGCCTCACGCGCGGCGGCCTGCGCGGGCGTCTCGCCCGGATCGATCTTGCCGCCCGGCATGTAGTAGACCTCGCGGTCGCGCGCCGTGACCATGAGCACACGGCGGTCGCGCACGAGCGCGATGGCGGACACGAGCAGGTCGGGCAGCTGAGACATCCGTCTCAGGCTACGCGTCAGGATCACGCCGAACCGTCGGAATCTGCGAGTGTTTTTACGCGACACCCGCAGATAGCGACGGTTCGGCGAAGGAGGGGGAGCGAACACCTAGTCGGCGCGAGTGAGCGTCCGCACCAGCGCGACCGCCTCGGCGGGCGAGACCTCCGGGAGGTACGCCTTGCCGACCGCGATGCCGATCGCGGGCAGCGCGAGCGGATCGGGGTAGGCCATCGAGATGGTCTCGTACTCGGGGTTGAACTTCGCCTTGAACCGGAACAGCGACGAGAAGCCGTACGCCGGCTCCAGGGTCTGGGCGAGCCACTCCAGCAGGCGCGTCATCGGCGTGGGCGCCGGCGGCTCCTCACCGGCCTCGAGCGGCTTGGTCGCGAGCGGAGCACCCGACAAGCTCAGGACCTCGGCGCCCGTGTCCTTCATGTGCAGGGCCGCCGAGGCGATGAGGAACTCCATGATCCCGTTCATCGAGCCGTCGGCCCGGCGCATGAAGTCGATCGTCCAGCCGACCACTGCGCCGTCCCGGTACACGGGCAGCCAGCTCGTGACCGCCTGCAGGCGGCCGTCGGGCGCGACCGCGAGCATGAGCCGCACCTCGTCGTCCTTCAGCTCCTCCATGCCGCCGAGCGTGAAACCCATCTCGGGCAGCTCCTTCTCGGCCACCCACTCCTCGGAGATGGCGGTGATCTCGGCGGCGGTCGCGAGGGGCAGATCGCGCCAGCTCGTCCAGACCGTCGTCATGCCCTCCTTGATGCCCCGGTTCAGGGCCTGACGCACCTTCTGCCACGGCTTGCCCGTGAGCTCCAGACCCGTCGTGCGCACGATCGTCTCCTCACCGACGGACATGTGCTGCCAGCCCATCTCCTCGAAGACCGGCAGATACTGCGGGTGCGTGCTGTAGAACACCGGCGTCCAGCCGTTGGCGTCGCAGAACGCGGCGAACTCGCGGATCGTCTCCGCGGCGCGGTCGGGGGCGCAGATCGGGTCGGACATCGTGATGGCCACCCCGTTGATCACGCGGTACGCCACCGCGCCCTCGCCGTCGGCCGTAAACCAGGGAGTGTTCCCGGGCCACGTCGTCATGAAGCCGAGGGTGCCACCGCCGTGGCGGCGGAGGAGGACGCGCAGCCGATCGTCGTCCGCGGCGTTCGTGCCGCGGGCCCGGCTCGTCATCAGCAGACGGACCGCGGCGATGATGAACACCGCCCAGAACACGGGGCCGACCCACTGCGCGGCGATGCTCGTGAGGTCGTGCCCCGGGAGGACGATCGGGTCCGTCGCGGCGAGGAAGTGCGGCGGCACGAAGCGCTTGAGCGTGTCGACGAGCAGGTCGGCGGGCGCCGCGCTCGGCCAGTACTCGGCGAGCGTCGCGAAGCCGATGACGAAGTACGCGGCGGCCAGCACGACGAACGTGCCGCCCACGGTCAGCCAGAAGCGTCGGAACGCGAGCGCGTCGGTACGGAGCCGGAAATCGCGGCGGGTCACGATGAGCATCACGATGATGCCGATCGGCAGCAGGGCCGCCGCCACGCCCCAGATCAGCAACTCCCCGATGTCGAACGCCGACCAGTCAGCAGGGTCGAGCTCGTCGCCCACGGTGATCGACACGTCGAACGACGACTTCGCGAACAGCAGGATCGCCGCGTTCACACCGATCGCAAGCCACCAGGCGAAGCGACGGCCCATGCGCAGACCCCAGGCCGCGAGCAGCAGCAGCAGCACGGGCACGAACGACAGCACGAACATGCCCGGCCCCTGCGAGCTCAGGATGGCCAGCTCGCGCAGGCACTCCTCGCCGGACGGCTCGGCACCGCACTGCGCCGTGACCGTGTCGAACTCGATCGGTTCGTCGGCGAAGAGATAGGACGCGAACGCGAACGGCGTGAGCGTGCTGCGTGTGGCGAATGAGACGATCGGGCCGAAGGCCGTCACCGCGACCACCGCGGCCACGAGCGTCCGGGTCTCACCGTGCGAGCTGCGGCGTGCCCGAAGGGTCGAGGCGTCGCGTGCGAGCACGGCCCCGAGTGGGAGCGCGACGAGGATCGCGAAGCATCGGTACACGTTCGACGGATCGCCGTCGTAGAGCACGAACACGAGCACGAAGGCGAGCGTCACGATTCGGATGCGGCGCCGCCACAGGGCGCCCATGAACGCCGTCGAGGTGACCAGCGCGCCGACGATGCCGGTCAGCGGATCGAGCGTGAGGTCCTCCGCCGTCCCGGTGGCCCACCACTCACCGAGCAGGGATCCCGCCCACTGCAGCGTCGTGCCGAGCAGCACGCCGAGCGCGCCCGTCACCGCGAAGGCCAGCACCGTGCGCCAGGCGCCCATGCGGCGCTCGGCCACACCGAGCAGCAGCACGGCGGCGAGGACGCCGGCCACCAGCTGGAACGGGTCCCACGGGATGATCAGCGCGGACGCGATCGTCCACCACGCACCCGCGTCGAAGGTGGTGCGCACACCGGCCGCCCACGTCTCGAGCGTGGTCGGCGACGGCCCGCCGAGGATGGTGCCGCTGATGATCGCCGTGGCGATGAGGATGAGCGCGAGGGCGAGGCTCACGGGGATCCGGCGCGCGAACGCGGCGCCGGCCTCGGCGCTCGTCTGCAGCCGGCCCGCGGGTTCGGCGTCGGTCGTGGTCGTCGTCATGGAGCCGCCAATCCGAGTCGGGGGTACAGGATGCGGAAGGCTTCCTCGAGTCCGCCGAGGAGGGCCTTGGCGTCGTGCTCGGCGTCCGGCACGACGAAGAACGTCGCCTGCATGCCCGCCGCGAGCGCGGCCTCCGCGAGCCGCTCTGTTCCGGGCATGAACGCCGAGTCCTGCTCGCCCACGGCGAAGATCGCGACGCTGTCGGCGTACGGGGCCTTCGCGGCCATGATGGTGGCGGGCTTCACGGCGTCGTAGGCGTCCTGCATGCCGCCGAAGACCTCGCGCAGCACCTCGTCGTTGCGTTCGGCGCCCGGCCATTCGACCGGCGCGACGGCCGCGATGTTGCCGAACGCCTCCGGGTACTTCGCACCGAAGTAGGCGGCGCACTCGCCGCCGTTCGAGTACCCGGCCACGGTCCACGCGGTCGCGGTGGCCTGGACGCGCAGGTTCGCGCGCGCCCACGGCACGACGTCCTGCATGACGTAGGTCTCGGCGTTCCCGCGGGCGGTGTCGAGACAGAGCGGGTCCTCGTTGGGGTCGCCGAGCTGGTCGATCACCAGCGCGATCGGCGCGAGGCCGTCGTGCGTCGCGGCGAACGCCTCGAGCGTCTCGGCGATGAAGTACGGGTCGGGTTCCCCGGGCTGGCCCATCATCATGATCACGAGCGGCAGTGCTGGGGCGTTCTCGACGAGCGCCGCGGGCGGCAGGTAGATCTGCGCCGGCCGCGCCGGGAACCCCGAGTTGGTCGACGGGATGCCGCCGGGCACGAGCCCGGTCACGCCCTGGTCGGGAAGGTCGGACGGCGGCTGCCAGGTGAGGTACAGCGGCTCCACCGGGGCGGATGCCTCGCCAGGGGCCGGGGTCGGAAGCGGCACGGGATCGGCCGTCTCGATGTCGACCAGGTCACCGAGCGTCCGGTCGATGCCGTACGCCGCGTTGACCCCGAGCACGCCCGTGACGACGAACAGCGGAATCGCAAGGGCCGCGACGAGTTTGCGCCACCAGCGCGAGCGCCAGAGGTTCCAGATCGCGAGGAGCACGCCGGCGCACACGGCTGGAACCCACAACCACGCCGAGCTGGAGACGGGCCCGCCGAAGGCGTCGAGCATGGTGACCGCGACCCAGAGGGCGGCGATGCCGACCAGGGCGCCGATGAGCAGGAGCGCGAACACCGTGAAGATCCAGGTGGCCGTGCGAGACCGCCCCAGCAGGTACACGAACGCCGCGCCGGCCAGCACGTAGACCGTGACGAGGAACGGGCCCTCGACGATGGTCACGTCGAGCAGAACATCCCACACGGCGCACGCCCCAATCCTCGTCTGCGTTCAGGGTAGCGACGGCCGGCCGGGCGGGATGCGCACCGCGCGGAGAACCGCCGACGGCGTCGTCGGCTGAGCACCGCCGTGGACCCGCGTCATCTGGTGGCGCCCGTAGGATGGAACCACCGCACCCACCGGGGCATCGCCCTCTTCCGAACGACCATTGGAGCCACCGTGGCCGCATCCAGCCGTCTCGATTCCGTCATCACGCTCGCGCAGCACCGCGGCTTCGTGTTCCAGGCGGGTGAGATCTACGGCGGATCCAGGTCGGCGTGGGACTACGGCCCACTCGGGGTGGCGCTGAAGGAGAACATCAAGCGCCAGTGGTGGAAGGCCATGGTCCAGGGCCGCGACGATGTGGTCGGCCTCGACTCCAGCGTCATCCTGCCGAGGCAGGTCTGGGAGGCATCCGGTCATGTCGAGGTCTTCAGCGACCCGCTCGTCGAGTGCCTGCACTGCCACAAGCGGTACCGCGCCGATCACCTGATCGAGGAGTTCGAGGAGAAGAAGGGCCGCATCCCGAAGGACGGGCTCGCCGAGATCGTCTGCGCGAACTGCGGGACCCGCGGCCAGTGGACCGAGCCCCGCGCCTTCTCGGGACTGCTCAAGACCTACCTCGGCGTCGTCGATGACGAGTCCGGGCTGCACTATCTGCGCCCCGAGACGGCTCAGGGCATCTTCGTGAACTTCGCGAACGTGCTGCAGACGGCACGCATGAAGCCGCCGTTCGGCATCGGCCAGATCGGCAAGTCGTTCCGCAACGAGATCACGCCGGGCAACTTCATCTTCCGCACGCGTGAGTTCGAGCAGATGGAGATGGAGTTCTTCGTCGAGCCCGGCACCGATGAGGAATGGCACCAGTACTGGATCGACCAGCGCTGGGACTGGTACGTCGACCTCGGCATCGACCCCGAGAACCTGCGCCTCTTCGAACACCCGAAGGAGAAGCTCAGCCACTACTCCAAGCGGACGGTGGACATCGAGTACAAGTTCGGCTTCGCGGGCGGCGACTGGGGCGAGCTCGAGGGCGTCGCGAACCGCACCGATTTCGATCTGAAGACGCACTCGGAGCACTCCGGCAAGGACCTGTCCTACTTCGACCAGTCGAAGAACGAGCGGTGGATCCCGTACGTCATCGAGCCCGCGGCGGGTCTCACCCGCTCACTCATGGCCTTCCTCGTCGACGCATACCACGTCGAGGAGGTGCCCAACGCGAAGGGCGGCACCGACACCCGCACAGTGCTGAAGCTCGACCCGCGGCTCGCACCGGTCAAGGCCGCGGTGCTGCCGCTGAGTCGCAACGAGAAGCTGTCACCGCTCGCCCGTGAGCTCGCCGCCAAGCTGCGCAAGAACTGGAACGTCGATTTCGACGACGCCGGCGCGATCGGCCGCCGGTACCGTCGTCAGGACGAGATCGGCACGCCCTACGCGATCACCGTCGACTTCGACTCGCTCGAAGACCAGGCCGTGACGGTGCGCGACCGCGACACGATGCAGCAGGAGCGCATCCCGCTGGCCGAGATCGAGGCGTACCTCGCCACCCGGCTGATCGGCGCCTGAGCGCGCTGAGTGCGGCGCGCCTGAGTGCGGCGCGCCTGAGTGCGCTGAGCGCGGTCGTCGCCGGGTGCGGCGTGGCGAGGCCGGACGGGGCAGCTACACTACGAAATGGTGGGGGGACGTCCGAATCATCTGAGTACTTTCGCGGCGCCCTGCGGGGAGGGGCGGTGTCGGGTATGAGGTGTCGGGGATGAACCCGGTTCGCGTGGCGATCGTCGAGGACCAGCCGCTGTATCGGCAGATGCTGCAGAGTCTGCTGCAGACCGTGCCGGGATTCGCCGTCGCCGCCGCGGCCGGCAGCGTCGCCGAGGCCGACGAGCTCATCGATCCTGGGGCGCTCGACGTGGCGCTCCTCGATCTGCATCTGCCCGACGGGAATGGCCTCGACGTCGGCCGCGCGCTGCAGCGGCAGAATCCGTCGCTCGGGGTCATGCTGCTCTCGTCCGACGACCACATGCATGTGCTGCTCGATCTGCCCGAATCGCAGCACCAGCGCTGGAGCTACCTGTCGAAGACGTCGTCACTGTCGGCGCAGGCGCTCGTCGCCGCCGTGCGCGCGACCGCGCAGGGGCGGTCGGTCCTCGATCGCTCACTGGTCGAGCGGCGCAACGCGCGGGCGAACGGCCGGCTCGCCGCACTGAGCTCGCGGCAGCAGCAGATCCTCGCGCTGCTCGCAGAGGGGCTGACCAACGCGGCCATCGCGGAGCGCCTCGACCTCGCGCACCGCTCGGTCGAGAACCACGTGAACGCGGTGTACGCGGCGCTCGGCCTCACCGGCAGTGCCGAGCACAATCCGCGGGTCCGCGCCGTCCGCATGTTTCTCGCGGAGTCGCGGTGAGGCGTCCCGCCGCTGCGCCGGAGGAGTCCGCCGAGGTCCTCGCATCCGATCGCGCCGCCGATGCGCGGACGATGCTCATCGTGGTCGGGCTGGCCGGTGGCGTGCTGGCCATCGCCACGAGCGTGCAGGCCGTGCTCGTGTTGGGCGCCCACTCGGTTGCCTACCGCGGCATGGATCCCACGCCGATCGGCGACCTCGCGGTGCGCATCGCCATCAACCTGATCACGGTGCTGAGCGCCGTGCTGATGGCCCTCCACCTCCGGATTCACGAGCGACGCCCCGCCGCATGGCCGTGGCTCGTGGCCGCGGCCGCTGCGGCGGCCTCGGGGTTGCGTGGCCTGTTGCAGGTGGCGGCCGGCGTCTACCCGGTGGCGGATGCCTCGGCGTACCTCTCCGACGCATCCGTGGCCGTCGTCATGATCTCGGCGGTGTACGCCGTGGGACTCGCCGTGACTGAGGCGCTGTCCAACGCCAGGCTCGCCGAGCGTCGCCGGCTCATGCACGCGGCCCAGGCGAGCGACGCCCTCGCGTCGCTGCAGCAGGAGGAGCTCCGGGTCCGTCGCTCGATCGCCGAGCAGTTGCACGGCACGCTCCAGAATCGATTCGTGCTGCTCGGCGCCGAGCTGTCGGACATCGCCAGGAGCGTCGACGCTCCGGCGAGCCGTCGCATCGACACGGTGCGCGCCGAACTCGATGAGCTCAGGGAGCGGGAGCTGCGCGCGCTGAGTTCCTCGCTCTATCCCGAGCAGCTCGACCGGGGTGCGCTGCCCGCGCTGCGCGCGCTCATGGCCAGGGTCCCGGCGTCGATCGGTGTGGAGGTCGATTTCGCCGAGCCCGTCGAGGCGCTCGCGGCCGCCGACGCGACGCTGGACATCGCGCGGCGTCTCGCGCTCGTGCGCGTGGCCGAGGAAGGCCTCTCGAACGCGCTCCGGCACGGCAACGCGACGAATGTGGCGCTCCGCCTCGCCGTGGACGACGAGCAGGTGGCCCTCGAGTTCGCCGACGACGGTGAAGGCGTCGCGCCCGACGCGCAACTCAGCGGTCTCGCGCGGCTCCGCGACCGCTTGCGCGGGGTCGGTGGCACGCTCGAGCTCGCGGCCGCGCCGGAGGGCGGTGCCCTCCTCCGCGCCACCGTGCCCGCGGGCTGACCTCTCGCCCGGGGGCGAGCACACGGGCGCGAGTGACGCCGCTCGGTTGCGCTCGCACGCCATACTGGGTCGCATGAGCGATCCCGACGACGAGTTCTCGTTCCTGGCCGCGCAAGCCGCAGAGATCGGCGTGGACGCGCCACTCCCACGCGGTGAGCGGATGACCCTCCCGCTGGCCGACGGGCGGACCCTCAGCGCCCTGCGGTACGACCCGAGGATTGAAGATGGCGGTTCTGACCGGCCGGTCGTGACCTTCCTCCACGGCGCCGGGCTCAACGCGCACACCTGGGACGCGACGATCCTCGCACTCGGCCTGCCGGCGCTCGCCATCGATCTTCCGGGACACGGCGACTCGTCGTGGCGCGAGGATGCCGCATACGTCGGACGCGTGCTCGCCCCGGACGTCGTGGCGGGGCTCGAGGCCTGGACGGATCGGCCGCAGATCCTCGTCGGGCACTCGCTCGGCGGGCTCACGGCGGCCGCGGTCGCGGCCGATCGACCGGACTTGGTCGATGAACTCGTCGTGATCGATATCACTCCCGGTATCGATCTGAACGGCGGGGCCGCCGAGCTCGTCGCGTTCTTCGCCGGTCCGACCGACTGGGCGTCTCGGGAGGACCTCGTCGAGCGGGCGCTCGCCTTCGGTCTCGGTGGCACCCGTGAGGCCACCGAGCGTGGCGTGTACTTCAACTCGCGACGGCGTCCTGACGGACGCGTCGAATGGAAACACCACTTCGCGCACTTGGCCGCCGCGGCCGCGAACGGTGAGGCCGATGCGGCTCCGGCCGGGTCGGACGCCATCGCGGCCATCCTGGGCGACGCCGGCTGGCGGGACCTCGCCGCCGTCTCGGCGCCGGTGACCCTGATCCGAGGTGAGCGCGGATTCCTGACCGAGGCGGACGTCGCGGACTTCCATGCACGGGTCCCCGGCGCCGACATCGAGACCGTGCCCACCGGCCACAACGTCCAAGAGGAGCAGCCTCGGGCACTCGGCGAACGCCTGCGCGCCTTCGCCCGCACCCCCTGAACCCCTGACCCCCGCACATATCCGCTGGGCGGGCGGACGGGACGGGGCAGACGAACGGGCGGCCGCACCCTTCGGTGCGGCCGCCCGTGATCGGTCGGACGGACTCAGTCCTGCGTGCCCGGACGCGCACGGCGCCCGGTGAGCAGCCCGCCGGCGACCAGCAGCAGGATGACGGCAGCCGGACCCCAGAGCGGCAGGTCCACGCCCGTGTGCGCGAGCTTCTGGCCGCTCTTGGCAGCGCCGGCCGTGCTGGCCGAGCCGTCAGCGCCGGTCGAGCCGGTGCCGCCCGAGTCGCCGCCCGTCCCCGGGGTGGGGACCACGGTCGCGGCCTTCACGGTGACGGGTGCCGAGGCGAGCATGGCGGGGGCCACGAGGAACATCCGGTACTCGCCGGCCGCGGCGGTCCCGGGAACGGTGACCGTGCCGGTGATGGTGCCGTCCTCAGCGACCACGCCGCCCGTGAGGTCGACGGCCTCGGTCCCGTTCCAGAGTCGCAGGTCGGCGGTGTCGCCCGCGACGAAACCGCGTGCGGTGTAGGTGAGCGCCGCGCCGGCCGCGGTCGACGCGGTCGACAGCTCGAGGGTGGTGCCTTCGCTGTTCTCGGGCACGACCGTCGGGTCGAGCGTGTCGGCACCCTCGCGGGTCAGCTCGCCGTCGCCATCCACGGCGACCACGCCGGGCTGGTCCTCGGTCGCGTGACCCGGCGTCTCGTCGCACTCGTCGCCGATGCCGTCGCCGTCCTCGTCGCTCTGGCTGTGGTTGGCGACGGCGGGGCAGTTGTCCTCCTCGGCCGGCGTGTCGTCGCCGTCCTCGGTGATCGCGACGTGGGTGGTGGCGATCGATGCGAGCCCGCCGAGCTGCGTCACCCGCACCGAGACATCACCGGTGTACAGCTCGGTGAACTCGTGCTCGTAGATGGGCTCCTCGGTCTGCACATCGAACTCGAGGTCGCCGTCGAGGTCCCACTCGTACCCGGTGATCAGGTCGGAGCCGGCGCCGGGAACCGAGCCGCGGGCGTCGAACGTGATGGAGGTGCCGACCTGCTGCACGTAGGGTCCGTGCAGCCATGCCGAGGGCGCTTCCTCGGCGAGGTCGAGTGTGCCGAACTCGTCGTCCTCTTCAGCGCCGAGCGTGCCGAACTCGCCGCCACGCGCCATCCGCTGGACGGGCGGGGTCACGGACTGGTTGTGGCTCCGGATCGCCTGTGCGCGCGGGGTCATGCCGATGTCGCGCTTGATGACCTCGGCGACCTGGGCGTGCCCGGTGATGTTCGGGTGGTACCAGTTCATCTTGTCGAGGCTGAACGAGAACGAGGTGTTCGAGCCGAGCGGCACCTGGATGCCCTCGGTCTGGAAGAACTCGTTGACCCAGGTGCTGGGGTTCGTCAGGCCGTAGTGCGGCTCGGGCTCGTGCCGCATGAACTGCTTCGACACATTGCCCACGTGAAACGCCTTCGCGACGCCGGACTGCGAGTTCCACTCGGTGATGAGCGAGGCCTGCATGACGTTCGCGGCGTCGCCGAGGTTGCGCACGCCCTTCGCGGCGTCGTACGAGAAGCTGCCCCAGCAGAGGAACGTGTAGTCGCACAGCGAGTAGTCGGTGTCGGTGCTCAGGTGCGGGTAGCCGACGAGCATGATCTCCGCGTCGGGGCCCAGCCGGTCGGACAGCGCCTTCATGATCTTCTGGGTCTGCGACTTCACCGTAGGGATCGCGCGGGTCGCGGCGTCGACGTAGTCGCGGCAGTCGGACGACGCGCGAGAGCCCACGACGAAGCAGTAGCGGACGATGTTCTGGAAGTTGACGTCGTTCCCGCCGATGGTCAGCATGACGAGGTCAGTGCCGAGGGGCACCTGCTGCACCTGTTCGGCGAGCACGTCCTTCGTCTCGTTGCCGCTGTGCGCGAAGGAGCTGTAGCGCACGTACATTCCCGGCTGCGTGTTCAGCCAGTCGACGTACTTCGACGCATAGTTGTTGTGGCTGCGGCGGGCCTCCGAGGGACCGTAGTACGCACCTGCGCCATTCCCGGCCGTGTAGGAGTCGCCGAGCGCCACGACGTCGTACGTCTCGAGCCCCGTGGGCGCTTCGGCGGCGGCCGCGGGGAGCGCTGAGGATGTGGCGAGCAAGGCGGCGACCGCGACGGCGGCGCCGGCGAGGAGTCGGTTCTTGAGCATGCGTTGCCTTTCGTGGGGGCGTGGAGGCGTCCATGGCGAAAGCGACGGTCCGCCCAGGGCAGCCCTCAGCGAATCGCACCGTCGCTCGGGCACGCAACTCACCTGAGTAGAACCCTCCGGTTCGTCAGTCGACCGCCGATCGCGTCGCGTAGATGGCGGTGTCGGTCCATTCGCCGTCCGCCCACCAGTGCTCGATGAAGGTCGCCTCGCGCTGCATGCCGAGTCGCTCGCAGAGCCGGGCGGATGCCTCGTTGCGAGCATCGAGCGTCGCATGGATCCGGTGCGCGCCGATCGTCCGGAAGCCGAAGGTGAGCACGGCGCTCGCCGCTTCGCGGGCAAGACCGAGTCCCTGGAAGGTGGGGTGGACGACCCAGCCGATCTCGAGACGTGCATGTTCGGCGCTCTCGACGCGCAGCATGACGTCGCCGATCACGCGAGCCGGTTCGGTGCCGCCGGGCGGCAGCTGCATCGCGATGATGAGCCCGTCACCGTCGTCCGCGAGCCGACGCCAGCCGGCGCGCTTCCGCGTGTGCGCGAAGGCGTCCTCCTTCGTCCAGTCCGGCCACGGGATGAAGCGCCGCACCTCAGGCAGCCGCTGATACTCGTACACGTCCTCGGCGTCCTCGTCACGCAAGGGCCGCAGGACGAGACGTGGGGTGAGCAGAGGCGCGTCGTCGAGCGCCGCGGCGTCGTACGGCAGCCGGAGCGAGGGCCGCTCGGGCGGTCGGCGTTTGTCCGGGTGGGGCTCAGCCGGCTCGACGCCCCGAGGCATCCTTCGCATCCGTTTCGCGCGTCGCATCCGCGGACGAGCCGGCGTCAGCCGTGACGCCGAAGAGCATCGCGACCGCGTCGATGAAGGCGCGCTGCTCACCGGCCCGCGCGGCTTCGCGGGAGCGGACCATGGGGGTGTGCAGCAGCACGCCGGCCATGTGACGCAGCGCGGCCTCGGTCGTGCCGTCGTCGCCCCGGCGGCGGGCGCGCTCGATCTCGGCGTCGAGGACGTCGAACACGTGACTGCGCAGCGCGACCACGGTGGGGGCGAGGTCGAGCTCCTCACCGGCCTCCCCGAAGTCACGGGCCGCACGGCGGACCAGATCGCGCGCGGCGTCGGTCGCGGCGAACTCCTCCAGGGGCGCGTGGATCTTGATGGTCTCCAGGTCGAGCAGTTCGACGCCCGTGATCTCGGTGACGTCGGGGTCGACGTTGCGCGGCAGGCCGAGGTCGATCACGAGCTGGCGGCGTTCGGCGGCCGGCTCTGGCACGATCGCACCGTCGAGTGCGCGAACGGGCGCGGTGTCGGCCGCCAGCCGCTCGCGCCCCTCGGCCAGCACGGCCCGATCGACGACGAAGTGCTCGGCGAGGGTGCAGGTGACGAGGACGTCGGCCTCGGCCGCGGCCCGAGCGTAGTCTCTGCGGTCGATCGACGGCAGATCGTGCGAGGCCGCGAACTTCGAGCCGCGGCCCGAGGGCGAGTACACGGAGATGTCGGTCGCGCCGCGGTCGCGCAGTGCCGCGAGCGAGGCGCCCGCGTACCGGCCGGTGCCGACGAGCAGCACGCGCGTGCCGGCCCAGTCGGTGATGCGGCTCTCGGCCAGGTCGAGCGCGAGGCGCACGAGTGAGCGGCCCTCACTGCCGAGGCCGGTGCGGTTCTTCACGGACCTTGACGTCTGCGACGCACGTTGGAAGAGGCGTTCGAGCTCGGGTGTGGTCGTGCCCTCGTGTCGTGCGCGCTCAAGCGATCGGCGGACCTGTCCCGCGATCTCACCTTCGCCCACGACCACCGATTCGAGACCGGAGGCGACCGCGAACAGATGTGCTGCCACGTCGTTGCCGTGCGAGAAGTCGAATGTGCTGCGCAGTTCGTCGGCCTCGACTGCGGCGACCTCGCCGACCGCTCGGATCGCGCCGTGCACGGCGTCGACGGGTGATTCGCCGTCGGGCGTGCCGAGGTCGAGATACGCCTCGAACCGGTTGCAGGTGGAGACGACGACGGCGCCGCGGACGGCGTCGTGGCCGGCGAGGAGACGGGGGCCGGCGCCGCCGGCGGTCGACGAGAGGCGTTCGAGCACATCGAAGCCGGCGTTCTTGTGGCTCGCAGTGAGGCAAATGAGCACGCATCGATTGTACCGAAGGCGACATGCGGCCCAGCCGAGCCTCAGGGCACCCTGAAAGAATGTGCGCGTGATCCTTCCCCCGCAGCATCCGCTCGCCGCCGGCCTGACCGGCGATTCCCGCCTGGTCCGGGCGTACCGCGCCGAGCGCAGCGACACGACGCCCGTCTGGTTCATGCGGCAGGCTGGCCGTTCGCTCCCCGAGTACCGCGAGCTCCGCGTCGGCACACGCATGCTCGACGCGTGCCTCGACCCGGCCATGGCCGCCGAGATCACGCTCCAGCCGGTGCGCCGGCACGGCGTCGACGCCGGCATCTTCTTCAGTGACATCGTGGTGCCGCTGAAGCTCGTGGGCGTGGAGGTGGAGATCCAGCCCGGCCGAGGGCCCGTCTTCGGGAAGGCCTACGCGGACGCCGCATCGGTCGCCGAGCTCACCGCGATCGACCCGGCACGGCTCGAGGCCACGGCCGTACCCATCACCGAGGCCGTGCAGCGCACCGTCGCCGAGCTGAACACGATCGCGCCCACGGGCGGCGGCGAGCACGGCCACACGGGCACCGCGACCCCGCTCATCGGCTTCGCCGGCGCGCCGTTCACGCTCGCGGCCTACCTGGCCGAGGGTGGTCCCTCGAAGGACCATCTCGCGGCCCGCACGCTCATGCACGCCGACCCCGGCGCATGGCGCGACCTCATGCACTGGACCGCCGAACTGACCGGCCGCTTCCTCCGCACCCAGGTGCTCGCCGGCGCATCCGCGGCGCAGCTGTTCGACTCGTGGGCCGGCGCACTCTCCCTCGCCGACTACGAGCAGCACGTCGCGCCCGCGTCGGCCAGGGCGCTGTCCTTCGTGCACGACCTCACATATGGGGCGGATGCCTCGCCGCAGACGGTACCCGTCGTGCACTTCGGCGTGGGCACGGGCGAACTGCTCGGTGCGATGCGCGGTGTGGGCGCCGATACCGTCGGCGTCGACTACCGGGTGCCGCTCGACGTCGCGGTAGAACGGGTCGGCGCGGGCGTCCCGCTGCAGGGGAACCTCGACCCCGCCCTGCTCGCCGCCCCCTGGCCGGTGCTCGAGCGCGCGGTGCGCGAGGTGCTCGCGCGCGCCGAGGCCGCACCCGCCCACGTGTTCAACCTCGGCCACGGCGTCCCGCCGGCCACCGACCCGACCGTGCTCACCCGGGTTGTCGAACTCGTCCACGAGGTCTCCGCGTGACCCCGGCCGCCCTCGATGTCGTCGTCATCGGAGGCGGCGTCGCCGGCCTCGTCTCGGCGCTCGAGTGCGCGCGGCTCGGGCTGTCGGTGACGGTGCTCGAACGCGCCGAGGTGCCGGGCGGATGCGTCGGTCGGATCGAGCTCGCCGGGCTCACGCTCGACTCGGGCGCGGAGTCGTTCGCGACGCGGGGCGGTCACGTCGCCGAGCTCATCGAGCAGCTCGGCCTCGAATCCGAGGTCGAGAAACCGAACCCGGCCGGCGCGTGGCTCGTCATGCCGGGCGAGAAGGGTTCCGTCGACGCCGCACCCCTGCCGAAGACGGGCATGCTCGGCATCCCCGCGAACCCCCTCGGCGACGACGTGCGCCGGATCATCGGGTGGGGCGGCGCGGTCCGCGCCTACGCCGACCGGCTCATGCCCATCGTCCGGATCGGGAGGGCGCACAGCCTCGGCGCGCTCGTGCGCACCCGCATGGGTCCGAAGGTGCTCGACCGGCTGGTGACCCCGATCAGCTCGGGCGTGTACTCGGCGAACCCCGACGACCTCGACCTCGACGTCGTCGCGCCAGGCCTCAACGAAGCGATGACCCGCGCGGGCTCGCTGTCCGGGGGTGTCGGCGAGATGGTCGAGACGCGTCGCGCGGGCGGCGCAGTGCTCGGTCTGCGGGGCGGGATGCATCGGCTCGTCGACGCGCTGCTCGCCGAGCTGGCCAGGTTCGGTGCGACCGTCATCACGTCGGCCGAGGCCGTGCGCCTGGACCAGCTGCACGGGGAGGCCGCGTCCCCGGCCGCGTGGCGGACCACCGCCCTCGTCGGCGAGGACGAGCTGGTCCTCGATTCGACGTACGCGATCGTGGCGACCCCGGCGCACGCCGCCCGCCCGCTGCTCGCGACCAGTGTGGACGGCTGGGCGGATGTGCCCGACGCCCCCGATGCGGCATCCGTGGAACTCGTGACGCTCATCCTGGACGCGCCCGTGCTCGCCGCGGCGCCCCGCGGCACGGGCGTCCTCGTCGCCGCAGACACGCCCGGCGTCGCGGCGAAGGCGCTCACCCACTCGAGTGCCAAGTGGGGGTGGGTCGCCGATGCGGCGAAACCGCATCAGGTGGTTCGGCTGTCGTACGGGCGCGCGGGCAGCGCGAACCCCCTCGACGGCCGAGACGACACCGCCGTCGCCGAACTCGCGCTCGCCGACGCGGCGGCGCTGACCGGGGTGTCGCTCGACCGATCGATGCTCGTCGCCGCGGGCCGCACGCCGTGGCGCGACGCCCTGTCGCACGCTGCGCTCGGCCAGCTCGAACGGGTCCGCGCGGTCGAGGAGGCGCTCGCGGCGATGCCGGGACTCGAGGCCACGGGGTCGTGGCTCTCCGGCACCGGGCTCGCCTCGGTCATCCCACACGCGAAAGCCGCCGCCGGACGCATCCGTCACCTCGCCGTGCAGGCGAGTGCGGCGGCTGCCGACGGCACTGACGCATAGCCCGAGCGGAATACTTCCGCGCAACCCCCTTGCAGGGCGGGGGCCGGGGTCTACGCTGGGATGGTGTCGTGGCCAGGGCGCGGCAGGATTGGGGAGGACATGAAGGGCAAGCTTCTCTTCGTCGTCGGTCTCGGGGTCGGCTACGTACTCGGCACCCGCGCAGGGCGCGAACGATACGAACAGATCGCGCGCGCCGCCGACCGGGTGTGGAACCAGCCGTCCGTGCAGCAGGGCGTCGGCGCGGTGAAGGATTTCGCCACGTCGAAGCTCGGAGACGTGTCGGAGTCCGTGCTCGACAACGTGAAGCAGTTCATCGGGTCGCAGGCGTCCAAGAACCAGACGCAGGCCAAGCGTGACGTCCGTCGCACGGCAGCGGCGGCGAAGCGCGCCGTCGATGAGGCGGCCGACGCGGTCGACAGTGCCATCGACAGCGCGGTGAGCACCGCGCGCAAGACGTCGAAGTCTTCGAGCTCGAGCGCGGCGTCGGAGGGCGCAGCTGGCGCATCGGGCACGACCGCCACGGACTCCTGACCCCCGAGAGGAGGCGATCGGTCATGGCCGATCCCACGAACGACGAACGCTCCCTCTTCACCCTGATCGGCGAGCTGCCCGACCGGGTCTCGACCCTGGTCCGAGCCGAGATCGATCAGGTGAAGGCCGAGATCTCGTACAAGGCGAAGCATTTCGGCATCGGTGCCGGCCTGATCGCGGCCGCCGCGTTCGTGGGCCTGTTCCTGCTCGGGACGCTGATCGCGACCGGCATCCTTGCCCTCTCGCTCGTGATGCCGGGCTGGGCGGCCGCGCTCACGGTCTCCGGCGTGCTGCTGCTCATCATCGCGATCATGGTCGGTCTCGCGATCCTGAACTTCAAGCGGGGGGCGGCGCCGCTCGAGTCCATCGACAGCCTGCGCAAAGACCTCGATGTCGTGAAGGGAACCGGCGACTATGACCGCGACTGACGCCACGCGCCCCGGAGCCGGCGGCAAGATGTCGAAGCGCGACCAGAAGACGCACGAGCGAAATGTGTCGCGCGTGCAGGCGCGTGTCAACGTCGAGCAGGCCAGGTCGGATTTCGCCGCGACGCTGAACGCGCTCGAAGACAAGCTCAACGTGCCGAAGCAGGTCTCGCGGGCGAGTGCGCGAACAAAGGTCAAACTGCGCCGGTTCGCGAGCGAGCAGCCCGCCGCCGCGATCGCCGCGGCCGCCGGTGTCGCCGTCGCGGTGGGCGGCGTCGTGTGGCTCATCGTCCGGAACGCCACCAGGTCCTAGCGGCGACGAGGACCGCCCAGTGCCGCACGTTGGACCGCTGATCCGGCTCACCGTCGTCGACCGGGTGGTCGACCTGGTGCGCGACGAGGTCCTGAGCGGTCGGATCCCGAGCGGCTCCGCGCTGCGCGAGGAGCAGGTCGCCGAGCGGGTCGGCGCCTCACGGCATACCGTTCGCGCGGCGCTGCAACGACTCGTGGCCGAGCGTGTGCTCGTCGCCTCGCCGTACCGGGGCGTGCGGGTCGCCGAGGTCGACCCAGAGCAGGTCCGCGGGCTGCAAGAGCTGCGGGCCGCACTCGAATCCGAGGCCGTGCGGATCGCGAACGAGCGGTTCGGCGGGCGCTGGCCGCGCGCGGCGACCCGCCCGGCCGAGGTCGCGCTCGGTCGCCTCTCCCGCCTCGCGGCCGAGGGCTCCGATGACTGGTTGGCGGTGGAACGGGCGCACGCCGAGTTCCATCAGGCGCTGGTCGAGGCATCCGGCAGCACGCGCATCATCGAGGCGCATGCGGCCCTCGATAGCGAGCTG
>Ga0180223_1000683_pt1 | contig 37271 bp, 32 predicted proteins | sample eDN5th30CKraftOP_FD_151337 | JGI IMG/M metagenome (GOLD analysis project Ga0180223, IMG submission 151337) | Enriched Organic Plus compost microbial communities from Emeryville, California, USA - eDNA 5th pass 30_C Kraft OP (version 2) (version 2) ... | reverse complement strand
CGACTCGATCCCGCTGGTCTGCATCACCGGCCAGGTGCCGACGCATCTCATCGGCAACGATGCCTTTCAGGAGTGCGACACGGTCGGGATCACGCGGCCCTGCACGAAGCACAATTACCTAGTGAAGCGCATCGAGGACCTGCCGCGCATCCTGCATGAGGCCTTCCACATCGCCGCCAGCGGCCGTCCAGGCCCGGTCGTGGTCGACATTCCGAAGGACATCCAGTTCGCCACCGGCATGTACTCGCAGCCGAAGGAATTTCCGCACACTGGTTATCATCCGAAGCTGAAGGCCGATCCGGCGCCGATCAAGGCGGCGATCGAGCTGATGGCGCGCGCCAAAAAGCCGATCTTCTACACCGGCGGCGGCGTCATCAATTCCGGCCCGCAGGCCAGCAAGCTGCTGCGCGAGTTGGTGCAGGCGACCGGCTTCCCGATCACGTCGACCTTGATGGGGTTAGGGGCCTATCCGGCCAACGATCCGCAATGGATGGGTATGCTGGGCATGCACGGCACGCTGGAAGCCAATATGGCGATGCATGATTGCGACGTCATGGTCTGCGTCGGCGCGCGCTTCGACGACCGCATCACCGGCCGCCTCGATGCATTTTCGCCGAACTCAAAGAAGATCCATATCGACATCGATCCGTCGTCGATCAACAAGAACGTCCATGTCGATATCCCGATCATCGGCGACTGCGCGCACGTCCTTCAGGACATGCTGCATCTGTGGAAGTCGGAGAAGAAGCAGGCCGACAAGAAGGCCGTGGGCGACTGGTGGAAGCAGATCGACAAGTGGCGCGCCCGCAAGTCGCTGGCGTACCGGCCGTCGAACGAGGTCATCAAGCCGCAATACGCCATCCAGCGGCTGTTCGAGCTGACCAAAGACCGGGACACCTACATCACGACCGAAGTCGGTCAGCACCAGATGTGGGCGGCGCAGTTCTATCATTTCAACGAGCCGAACCGCTGGATGACCTCGGGCGGCCTCGGCACCATGGGTTACGGGCTGCCGGCTTCGGTCGGCGTGCAGCTGGCGCATCCCAAGGCGCTGGTCATCGACATCGCCGGCGAGGCCTCGGTGCAGATGACGATGCAGGAATTGTCGACGGCGGTGCAGTACCGCCTGCCGATCAAGATCTTCATCCTCAACAACAGCTATATGGGCATGGTCCGGCAGTGGCAGGAATTGCTGCACGGCAGCCGCTATTCGGAGAGCTATTCCGAGGCGCTACCCGACTTCGTCAAGCTGGCCGAGGCGATGCATGCCGTCGGCATCCGCTGCGAGAAGCCGGGCGATCTCGATCACGCCATCAAGGAGATGATCGATATCGACCGCCCGGTGCTGTTCGATTGCGTCGTCGACAAGGCGGAGAACTGCTTCCCGATGATCCCGTCGGGCAAGGCCCACAATGAAATGATCCTCGGTGACTCGGGCGTGTCTCTCGACGACGCCATCACCGAGGAAGGCAAGATGCTGGTTTAAGAAGGATGAGTGTTGTGAACGCCAACGTCCCGTCGAGCACGTCGCACTATCCGACTGCGACCAATGTGCAGAAGCCGGAAACCCACACGCTGTCGGTGCTGGTCGACAACGAGCCGGGCGTGCTCGCCCGCGTCATCGGCTTGTTCTCCGGCCGCGGCTACAACATCGAGTCGCTCACGGTGTCGGAGACCGAGCACGCCAAACACCTGTCGCTGATCACCGTCGTCACCACAGGCACGCCGATGGTGATCGAGCAGATCAAGAACCAGCTCGACCGTCTGGTTCCGGTTCACCGCGTCGTCGACATGACGATTTCCGGCAAGGCGATCGAGCGCGAGCTGGCGATGGTCAAGGTGCGCGGCAAGGGCGACGAGCGCGTCGAGGCGCTGCGGCTCGCTGACGCCTTCCGTGCCCGGGTCATCGACGCCACCACCGAAAGCTTCGTCTTCGAGATCACCGGCAAGAGCGACAAGATCGAGCAGTTCGTGGCGCTGATGCTGCCGCTCGGTCTGGTCGAAGTGTCGCGCACGGGCATCGCGGCGATCGCGCGCGGGCCGGACCCGATGTAAATGCCATACGAAATGTTCGCGGCGCTGCTGGTGTTCGTGTTCGCGACCGCGTTCACGCCGGGGCCGAACAACATCATGGTGACGGCCTCCGGCGTTAATTTCGGTTTCATGCGGACCGTTCCGCACATGGCCGGGATCACAGCCGGCTTTGTCGTGCTGCTGCTCGCGGCGGCGGCAGGCCTCGGCCTGATCTTCACGGCGGCGCCGGTGCTGCAGACGGGGCTCAAGATCGCCGGCGCGCTCTACATGCTGTGGCTGGCCTGGAAGGTCGCCAATTCGCGCCCGGCGCCCTCAAATGGCGAAGTCGAGCTGGGTCAGCCCATGACCTTCTGGCAGGCGGCCGCCTTCCAGTGGGTCAATCCGAAGGCGCTGGTCATGAGCCTGACCATGGTGGCGCTGTTCGTGCGGCCCGAAGGGCGGGTGCTCGACACCGCCATTCTGATCGCGGTCAATATGGTGTTCACGGTGGCGACGGTCGTCACCTGGACCGGCTTCGGCGTGGCGCTGCGGGGCCTGCTCAGCAATCCGCGCCACGCCAGAATCTTCAATATCGTCATGGCGCTGCTGCTCGTGGTGAGCATCGTGCCGATGGTTCTTTAGGGCCCACTTCCAGCGCCTGTGGGGCTTGTGGGGCGGTGCCGGGCGTCCTAGAAGCAGGGCCGAATTTCCCCCGGGCAAGGCAACTAATCCAAGTAGAGGAACACCAATGCGGGTTTATTACGATCGCGACGCCGACCTCAACCTGATCAAGGGCAAGAAGGTCGCCGTCATTGGCTATGGCAGCCAGGGCCACGCCCACGCGCTCAACCTGCGCGACTCCGGCGTCAAGGATGTCGTGATCGCGCTGCGCAAGGGCTCGCAGGGCATCAAGAAGGCGGAAGGTTCGGGCTTCAAGACCATGGAAGTCGCCGAGGCCGCCAAGTGGGCCGACGTGATGATGATGCTCACGCCGGACGAACTGCAGGGCGACATCTACCGCGACCACCTGCACGCCAACATGAAGGAAGGCGCGGCGCTGCTGTTCGCGCACGGCCTCAACGTGCATTTCAGCCTGATCGAGCCGCGCGCCGATCTCGACGTGCTGATGGTTGCGCCGAAGGGCCCGGGCCACACCGTACGTTCCGAATATGCCCGTGGTGCCGGCGTGCCGTGCCTCATCGCGATCCACAAGGACGCATCGGGCAACGCCCATGACCTCGGCTTGTCCTATGCTTCCGCGATTGGCGGTGGCCGCGCCGGCATCATCGAGACCACCTTCAAGGAAGAGTGCGAGACCGACCTGTTCGGCGAGCAGGCCGTGCTGTGCGGCGGCGTGGTCGAACTGATGAAGGCCGGCTACGAGACCCTGTGCGAAGCCGGCTACGCGCCGGAAATGGCCTACTTCGAGTGCATCCATGAAATGAAGCTGATCGTGGATCTCATCTACGAAGGCGGCATCGCCAACATGAACTACTCGGTCTCGAACACCGCCGAATATGGCGAATACGTTACCGGCCCGCGCATCATCACCGCGGAGACCAAGGCCGAGATGAAGCGCGTACTGAACGACATCCAGTCGGGCCGCTTCACCCGCGACTGGATGCTCGAGAACAAGGTCAACCAGACCTCGTTCAAGGCGACCCGTGCCAAACTCGCCGAGCACGGCGCCGAAGTCGTCGGCGCCAAGCTGCGCGAGATGATGCCGTGGATCAAAGAGCGCGCGATGGTGGACAAGAGCAAGAACTGATCTTCTGCTTGCCGCAATAGCGAAGGGCCCGCGCCGCGGGCCCTTTTGCTTTGCGAGAACAGGTCAATTCGTCGCCGGGCTCGGTGTTTGCATTAGCCGCGTGAGCCGCTAGTTTGCGCGCGGAGCAAGGCAGGTGAGGGGCGGGGCCCGAATGGCGGCGATGGCAGCGACAACGACGAGCGATGCAGCGGTCGCCCTGACCGATGTGGACGTCGCGTTCCGTCTGGCTGATGGCGGCGTGTTTCGCGCCGTGCACAATGCCTCGCTCAAGGTGGCCGACGGCGAGTTTGTTGCGATTGTCGGGCCGACCGGCTGCGGCAAGTCCACACTGCTGAATATCGCCGCCGGCCTGCTGACGCCGGCCGCAGGTTCGGCGGATATCTTCGGCGCGCCGCTGACCGACCTCAACCGGCAGGCCGGCTACCTCTTCCAGGCCGATGCGCTGTTTCCATGGAAGACGGCGCTCGAGAACGTCGCCATCGGCCTGGAAATCGTCGGCGTGCCTCAGGCCGAGGCGCGGGCCCGCGCCAAGGAGTGGCTCAGCAAGGTTGGCCTCGGCGCCTTCGGCGACCGCTATCCGCACATGCTGTCGGGCGGACAGCGCAAGCGCGTGGGCCTCGCCCAGGTCCTTATTCGCGATCCGAAAATCCTTTTGATGGACGAGCCCTTCGGTCCGCTCGACGCGCAGACCCGGCAGATCATGGGCAACCTGCTGCTCGATCTATGGAGCGCGGACCGCAAGGCGGTGCTGTTCGTCACCCACGATCTGGAGGAGGCGATCGCGCTGTCCGACCGGGTGGTGATCATGTCGGCGGGGCCATCGTCGCGCATCATCGGCGACTGGCGCGTGACGTTGCCGCGGCCGCGCGATATTGCCGAGGTGAAACTCGATCCGGCGTTCCATGACCTGCATCGCGATATTTGGAACATGCTCCGCGAGGAAGTCGTGAAGGGCTATGCCCAGGCGGAGGGCCGGTAATGTCACGCGCAACGCTTCTGTCGCTGCAAATCCTCGTCGCGATCCTGTTCTTCGCCGTCTGGTACGTGCTGACGACGTATCCCATCTTCGGCACCGTGATTTTGCCTCCGTTCTTCTTCTCCAACCCGGTCGATGTGGTGAAGCAGATCGTCGCCTGGTTCGCGTCCGGTGTGATCTGGAAGCATCTGTGGGTGACGCTGCTGGAATCGATGCTCGCCTTCGTCATCGGCTCGATCGGCGGCGTGCTGGTCGGCTTCTGGTTTGCGCGGCAGCCGCGCACGGCGGCAGTGTTCGATCCCTATGTGAAAATGGCGAATGCGCTGCCGCGCGTCGTGCTGGCGCCGATCTTCACTTTGTGGCTCGGCCTCGGCATCTGGTCGAAGGTAGCGCTCGGCGTCACGCTGGTGTTCTTCATCGTGTTCTTCAACGTCTATCAGGGCGTCAAGGAAGTCTCGCCGACCGTGCTTGCCAATGCGCGCATGCTCGGCATGAACGAGCGGCAGCTGATGCGCCATGTCTACTGGCCGTCGGCCTTGTCGTGGATGTTCTCGTCGCTGCACACCTCGGTCGGCTTTGCCGTGGTCGGTGCGGTGGTCGGCGAATATCTCGGTGCCGCCGCGGGCCTTGGCTATCTCATTCAACAGGCTGAGGGCGTGTTCGACGTAGCCGGGGTGTTCGCCGGCATGTTCGTGCTGGCGGCCTTCGTCATCGCGATCGACATTGTCGTCACCCTGGTCGAGAAACGTCTGCTGGTCTGGCGCCCGACCGTGGGCGAAGCCAAGCCCTGACGGGCCGCCATGATCGCCTGCGGTTCCGTTTTTTCGGCCTAGGCAATCCCCTGCCGCTGGCCTAAATTCCGCGTCAACGACCCAAAAATACGGAGGAAACGAATGTCCAAGCTGTTCCGCCGCGCTGCCACCGCAGCCGCCGCGCTCGTTCTGTCGGCCGGCCTGATGGCGGGCACCGCGCTCGCCCAGACCACAGTCAAGCTCGCCATCGGCGGCGCATCGTGTCTGTGCTACCTGCCGACCATGCTGGCGCACCAGCTCGGCGAATACAAGAAAGCCGGCGTCGACGTCGAGGTGATCCAATTCAAGGGCGGCTCCGAGGCGCTCAAGGCCGTGATGGGCGGCAGCGCCGACGTGGTCTCCGGCTATTTCGACCACACCGTCAACCTGGCGGCCAAGGGCCAGAACCTGCAGTCCTTCGTGGTCTATGACCGTTATCCCGGCTTTGCGCTGGTGGTCTCGCCCAAGCACACGGCGTCAATAAAGTCGATCAAGGATCTCGCCAACAAGAAGGTCGGCGTCAGCGCGCCTGGTTCATCGACCGACTTCTTCCTCAAATACATCCTCAGCAAGAACGGCGTCGATCCAAATTCGGTCGCCGTGATCGGCGTCGGTCTCGGCGCTACTGCGGTTGCGTCGATGGAGCAGGGCGAGATCGAAGCCGCCATTATGCTCGATCCGGCGGTGACGCTGCTGGCCGGCAAGTATTCGGACCTGAAGATTCTCAGCGACACGCGCTCGCAGAAGGACACGCTCGCCGTGTTCGGCGGCGAATATCCGGGCGGCGCGCTTTACACCAAGGCCGACTGGATCGCCTCGCACGAGAAGGAAGTGCACGGCATGACCAAGGCGATCATCGCCACGCTGAAGTGGATCCACTCGCATACGCCGGAAGAGATCGCCGACAAGATGCCGCCGGAACTGGTGGGCAAGGACAAGGCGCTGTACGTCGCAGCGCTCAAGAACACGCTGCCGATGTATTCGGAAACCGGCCTGATGGACCCGAAGGGCGCGCAAGCTGTGCTTGCGGTGTTCAGCCAGTCGGTGCCGGCCATCCGCGACGCCAAGATCGACCTGTCGAAGACCTACACCAACAAGTATGTCGAGGCGGCGGGCAAGACGAACTGACGGAAGCCTTCTCGATCAATTGACGATACGGCGAAACGGCGGGGAACTTCCCCGCCGTTTCTGTTATTGTGGCGCGCATGAATCTCGTCTCCATCCAGTCCCACGTCGTCTACGGCCATGTCGGCAACTCGGCGGCGGTGTTTCCACTGCAACGCATGGGGGTCGAGGTCTGGCCGATCCATACCGTGCAGTTTTCCAATCACACCGGTTACGGCGCCTGGAAGGGCGAAGTGTTCGGTCCCGCGCTCATTCGCGAGCTGATGGCGGGGCTGGGCGCGCGCGGCGTGCTGTCCGAATGCGATGGTCTGCTGTCGGGCTACATGGGCAGCGCCGAGATTGCCGAGGCAATCGTCGACGCGGTGGCCACCGTCCGCCGCGCCAACCCGGCGGCGCGCTATTGCTGCGATCCGGTGATCGGCGATGTCGGCCGCGGCATATTCGTGCGCGAGGGTATTCCCGAGTTCATCAAGGCCAAGGCGCTGCCGGCGGCCGATATCGTCACGCCGAACCAGTTCGAGCTCGACTTTCTCACCGGCCGCACGTCGCGCACGCGCGGCGAGGTGCGCGATGCCGTCAAGGCGCTGCACGATCTCGGCCCGCGCGCGGTGCTGGTGACGTCGCTGTATACCGACGAGACGCCGCCGGATTCGATCGACATGCTCGCTTCGGACGATACCGGCTGCTACTTGCTGCGCACGCCGCGGCTTCAGCTCAACATCAACGGCGCGGGCGACCTCGTCGCGGCGCTGTTCTTCGTGCATTATCTGCGGCAGGGCGGCGCCAGGGAAGCCTTGGCGCGCGCTGGCAATTCGGTGTTCGGCGTTCTGCGGAAGACGGTGGAAGCCGGCGCCCGGGAGATTCAGACGGTACTGGCACAGGACGAAGTCATCGCGCCGACCAGCAATTTCGAAGTCGTGAACGCTGGATCGCCGCTGCACGATCTGGGCGAAAGGACTCTCTGACCATGCGCCGTCGTTTCATCACCCTCGACGTCTTCACCCGCCGGCGCTTTGCCGGCAACCCGCTCGGCATGGTGTTCGAGTCGGAAGGCCTCGACACCGACGCGATGCAAACCATTGCCCGCGAGATCGGCCATCCGGAGACGGTGTTCGTCCTGCCGCCGCAGGACCCCGGCCACAAGGCGGCGATGCGCATCTTCACGCCGGCCTCCGAACTGCCGTTTGCCGGTCATCCGACGGTCGGCGCCGCGGTCGGACTGGCGCGCGCTTCCGGCGGCGGCCGGCAGGGCCTCGTCATCGAGGAAAAGGTCGGCCCTGTGTCCTGTGTCGCGCAGATGCATGACTCCGATTCCGGCTATGCCGAGTTCAAGCTGCCGCAATTGCCCGAGCGCGTGGGCGATCTGCCCGATGCTGCGACCATGGCGGCGGCGCTGAGCCTGACCGCCGCCGATATCGATGCGACTGCCTATCCGCCGTCGCGCTGGTCGGCCGGCGTCGCCTTCAGCATGGTGCCGGTGCGCTCGCTCGAAGCCGCGGCGCGGGCGAAGCCCGATCCGGCCCTGTTCGACAAGGTTTTCGCCTTCGGCGGTCACGCAATGGTCTATGTCATCTGCGCCGAGACGGCGAACGCCGCGCATCAGGTCCATGCCCGCATGTTCGCGCCCTCGCGCGGCATCGCCGAAGACCCCGCCACCGGCAGCGCGGTTGCCGCCTTTGCCGGGCTTTACACCACGAGCAAGCGGCTCGCCGACGGCACCCACAATCTCATCATCGAGCAGGGCTACGAAATGGGCCGCCCGAGCGAGATGCGGCTATCGCTCAAGGTCGGGGGCGGCGTGCTGCGCGAAGCCTTGATCGGCGGCGATGCCGTGGTCGTCAGCGAGGGCGTCATCGAAGCATGACCGGCAGCGGCAAGGTCGTCCATGTCGATCGCCTCGAGCTGACGCTCGAGCCGCGGCCCTGGGCCTTTGCCGACGCCAATCGGCGCGATATCGACGTGCTGTTCGCCGACATGCAGAAGAAGAAGCCGGCCTTGTTCAACGGCCGCGTTCTGCTGATGCATCGCTGCGAGATTGCCGGCGGCGTGCTCAGCGGCGGCTTCATGGAGGCCGATTACGCCAGCTTCACTTTCTGGATCGCATCGGGCCGGCCCAAAGCCGGCATCTACGATTGTTTCGGCGCCGCGGCGGTGATGTCGTCGGACGGCGCCTTCCTGCTCGGCGAAATGGGAGCGCACACCTTCAATGCCGGGCAGGTCTACTTTCCCTGCGGCACGCCGGATCTGAGCGATCTCGTCGGCCGCCGCGTCGATTTCGACCTGAGCGTGCGCCGCGAGCTCAAGGAGGAGACGGGGCTCGACGCCTCCGAATTGACCGATGAGCGCGGCTGGACCCTGGCGATCGATGGCGAACTTATCTGCGCCATCAAGGCGATGCGGTCGCCGCTGCCGGCGGACGCGCTGCGCGCACGAATGCTGAAGCATCTGGCGCGCGAGCGACAGCCCGAGCTCGCCGACATCAGGATTGTCCGCGGTCCGAAGGATTTCAGCCCGGCGATGCGGTCCTTCGCCCGCATCTTCCTGAGCCACCGGTTTGTCGCCTGAGAGGAGACGCCTCATGAAGCTAGACCAGATCGCCAAGCGCTATCGTATCGATCAGCCCGGCAAGTTCAAGTTGGCCGATCACGATCCGGCCGATTGCTGCGGGCTGACCCTCGACAAGGACGATGCCAAGGCCCTGCTCAAGGAGGGCGTTGAGCGTCTCGCCGAACTGCAGGAGCGGCTCTATGCCGATAACCGCTGGTCGGTGCTCGTTGTGTTGCAGGCCATGGACGCCGCCGGCAAGGACAGCCTGATCAAGCATGTCATGAGCGGCGTCAATCCGCAGGGCGTGCAGGTCGTCTCTTTCAAGCAGCCGAGCGCCGAAGAGCTCGACCACAATTTTCTCTGGCGCGTCGCCCGCGCGCTCCCGGAGCGCGGCCGCATCGGCATCTTCAATCGATCGCACTACGAGGAAGTGCTGGTGGTGCGTGTCCACCCCGAATACCTCAGAGGGCAGCGCCTGCCGGATACGAAGAATGGCAAGGATATCTGGCACCAGCGCTTTGATGACATCCGCGCTTTCGAAAAGCATCTGGTGCGCAACGGTACGCTGGTGCTGAAATTCTTTCTCAACGTCTCTCGCGACGAGCAGCGCAAGCGCTTCCTCGACCGCATCGACGAGCCTGGCAAGCGCTGGAAGTTCTCCATGGGCGACGTCGCCGAGCGCAAGCTGTGGCCGCAATACATGGCGGCCTACGAGGACGCCATCCGCGAAACCTCGACGCCGGAGGCGCCCTGGTACGTCATCCCGGCTGACAAGAAGTGGTTCACGCGGCTGGCGGTTGCCGGCGCGCTGGTCGATGCGCTGGAGAACCTCAAGCTGGCCTATCCGAGGGTGGAGGGCGCGGCGCTGGAGGAACTGGAAAAGGCCAAGGCGGCGCTGAAGGCGGAAAAGTCCTGAGAGCCGCCTTCAGAACTCACAATTCAAGCGGTAGGTCTTCATGAATTCCTCACGGCTAGGCAGTGGTTCTTTCTTGATGAGAGCGCAGGCTGTGAAGTTTCCGATCATGCGCTTGCTCTCGACGTAAGACCAATCGGCAATCTCAGCTTCCTTGAACTTGATCACTTTTCCAAGTTTAACATTGCGCACGCTACGCGGCGTATTGGCAACACGTCCGACGAAAGCGCCGTCCCTTTCTGCAAATGGGGTGATCCAGAAATATTCGGTTTTGTCATTATCGCGAATGGCGACTTTCACTGACATGCGCTCAATCGTGGCTCGCGGTTTACGCGCCAGGCGCAGAAAATCCTGCAAGCTTTCGCGAGCCTTGGCGAAGGCCGCAGTCATGTCGGGATCATCGTTCTTCACGGTGGCAATCTGATCGCGTTGGGCGCGTTGCACCGCCGTTTGAGCCGAAGCAGAACCGGCAAGCGAGAGCGCGACGCAGATTACGCCCAGCATGAATCTTTGTGTCACGTTGCCTCCCCAAGTCGACACAACCAAGCCTAGCGTAAAAGTTGTACTCGCGCGAACGGACAGCCATACTGACCTATTGAACGCTTGCCCGCCGCCGCCTCCTTCGGCTAGAAGGGCCCGATCCGGCCCCGTTTAAGACGGGCTTTACCGGAATCGCCGACCGTACCGGTCGCAACGAGGGTTTGGTGCCAATGCCGACGCGGCAGCAGTTCTGCGCGATCGACGACCTGGCGGCCTTGCAGGGCCAGCCGGCGGCCTCCCTCATTCTGGGCTCGCTCCTTCTCCTTACCCGCCCCTGAGGGCCGGCTGGGCTTGCGCCTGGGCACTCGGGGGATCGCGGCGGATAGAGCACCCTGAAAGCGCCCGAGCGGCGCAAGAATTCGAGAAGGAATACTCCCAATGGCTACCCAGACCCCGTCCGATAAGGACCGCGTCGTTATCTTCGATACCACCTTGCGCGACGGCGAGCAGTGCCCCGGCGCCACGATGACCCACGAGGAAAAGCTCGAGGTCGCCGAACTCCTGGACACCATGGGCGTCGACGTCATCGAGGCCGGCTTCCCGATCGCCTCGGAAGGCGATTTCGCCGCCGTCAACGAGATCGCCCGCCGCGCCAAGAATTCGGTCATCTGCGGCCTGTCGCGCGCCGCGCCGAAGGACATCGACCGCTGCGCCGAGGCCATCAAGCCGGCCAAGCGCAACCGCATCCACACCTTCCTGTCCACCTCGCCGGTCCACATGAAGTACAAGCTCCAGAAGGAGCCGCACGAGGTCTTCGAGATGGTGGTCGCGCAGGTGACGCGCGCGCGCTCGCACACTGACGACGTCGAGTGGTCGAGCGAGGACGGCACCCGCACCGAGTTCGATTTCCTGTGCCGCTGTGTCGAGGCTGCGATCAAGGCCGGCGCCACCACCATCAACATCCCGGACACCGTCGGCTACACCACGCCAGAGGAATATCGCGACCTGTTCCGCCGCGTGATCGAGAACGTGCCGAACTCCGACAAGGCGGTGTTCTCAGTGCACTGCCATAACGATCTCGGCATGGCGGTCGCCAACTCGCTCGCCGGCGTCATGGGCGGCGCGCGGCAGATTGAATGCACGGTCAACGGCATCGGCGAGCGCGCTGGCAACGCCGCGCTCGAAGAGATTGTGATGGCGATCAAGACGCGCAACGACGTCTTTCCCTTCGTCACGGGCATCGACGCCACCATGCTGACCCGCGCCTCCAAGCTCGTCGCCGCCGCGACCTCGTTCCCGGTGCAGTACAACAAGGCCATCGTCGGCCGGAACGCCTTCGCGCATGAAAGCGGCATCCACCAGGACGGCATGCTCAAGAACGCGCAGACCTACGAGATCATGACGCCGGAATCGGTCGGCGTGAAACAGACCTCGCTGGTCATGGGCAAGCATTCCGGGCGCCACGCCTTCCAGCACAAGCTGGAGGAACTGGGTTACCAGCTCTCGGACAATCAGCTGCAGGACGCCTTTGTGCGCTTCAAGGCTCTGGCCGATCGCAAGAAGCAGATCTACGACGAGGATATCGAGGCGCTGGTCGATGAGGAAATCGCTACCGCGCATGACCGCGTCAAGATCGTTTCGCTCACCGTCATCGCCGGCACCATGGGCCCGCAGACCGCGACGCTCACCGTCGACATCGACGGCAAGCACGTCACGCATCAGGCGGTCGGCAACGGCCCGGTGGACGCCATCTTCAATGCGATCCATGCCATCGTGCCGCATGAGGCCAAGCTCGAGCTCTATCAGGTGCACGCCGTGACCGAGGGCACCGACGCGCAGGCGGAAGTCTCGGTACGGTTGTCGGCGGAAGGGCGCTCCTTCACCGCCAAGGGCGCCGATCCGGATACTCTGGTCGCCTCGGCCAAGGCCTATCTCGGCGCGCTCAACAAGATGATGAGCAAGCGCGGCAAGACGCCGGGCATCGAGAAGCGCATTCACGCCAATGAGGTTGGCTAAGCCCGAGCAGCATCCGACTTTCGGATGATGCCGAACGGATCTCACCGCCCGTGTTTTGGGCAAGTTCATAATTGATACCGCGCCCGCCACGGGCGCGGTATTTTTTTTGTGCTGCGTTGCGGCGGTTTTGCGTGTGCGGGCAGAGGCTTGGCCCTTGCCGGGGCGCTCGATTGGTGCCACCTTCCCGACCAAGCAAGAGACAAGGCCCAGCCAGGGTCATTAATGGAGGAAAGGCCGATGCAGATTTCCAAACGTCAATGGCTTGTCGGGGCCGCCGCCGCCGCCGCGCTGATCGCCGCTCCGGCTGCCGCGCTGGCGCAGCAGCCGATCGTCATCAAATTCAGCCATGTCGTTGCGCCGGATACGCCGAAGGGCAAGGGCGCCGAGAAGTTCAAAGAACTGGCCGAGAAATACACGAACGGCAAGGTCAAGGTCGAAGTCTATCCCAACTCGACTCTTTACAAGGACAAGGAAGAGCTCGAAGCGCTGCAGCTCGGCGCCGTGCAGATGCTGGCGCCGTCGAACTCCAAGTTCGGCCCGATCGGCATCAAGGAGTTCGAGGTGTTCGACCTGCCGTTCCTGCTGCCGAACCTCAATGCCCTGCGCAAGGTTACGGAAGGCCCGATCGGCAAGCGCATGCTCAAGCTGATGGACGCCAAGGGCATGGTCGGTCTCGCTTACTGGGATAACGGCTTCAAGCAGATGAGCGCGAACAAGCCGCTGAAGGTGCCGGCCGACTACAAGGGTCTGAAGTTCCGCATCCAGTCATCGAAGGTGCTGGAAGCGCAGTTCCGCGCGCTCGGCGCCGTTCCGCAGGTCATGGCCTTCTCGGAAGTCTATCAGGCGCTGCAGACCGGCGTCGTGGATGGTCAGGAAAATACCTGGTCGAACATGTACACCCAGAAGATGCACGAAGTGCAGAAGTACATTTCCGAAACGAACCACGGCTACATCGGCTATGTGGTGGTCGTAAACAAGAAGTTCTGGGACGGTCTGCCGGCCGATGTCCGCACGCAGCTCGACAAGGCGATGGCGGAATCCACCCAGTTCGCCAACAGCCAGTCGGCGAAGGAAAATGACGATGCCAAGCAGGAAGTCGTCAAGTCGGGCAAGACCACGATCCTGACTCCGACCGCGGCGGAGACTGCCGAGATGCGCAAGACCATGGCGCCGCTCTACGAAGACATGGGCAAGCGCGTCGGCAAGGAGCTGATCGACGAGGTCGTCAAGGCCGTCGGCGGCCAGAGCTAAAAGCAACAAGGGGCCGCGGCCAAGCCGCGGCTCCTTCATTTTCTGGGACGGCGGGCGGGGCGGCGAGGGGCGCTACCCGCCTTTCAGTACAAGACTGTCAATCAGCAATCGTCGCAAGGACGAGACGAGCCCCCGTGATTGAACGAGGCGCCGATGTTTCTTCGCATCCTTGACCGGCTGGAGGAGGTCCTGATCGCGACCTTGATCGCGGTCGCGACCGTCATCATCTTCGTGGCCGTCGTTCATCGTTATGCGGTGGGCGTACCCTTTCTTTACGACCTCGTCTTCGACATTAACCTGACCTGGGCTCAGGAACTCTGCATCTATCTGTTCGTGTGGATGGCCAAGTTCGGCGCCGCCTACGGCGTGCGCACCGGCATTCATGTCGGCGTCGACGTGCTCGTCAACATGCTGGCGCCGCCGTCGCGGAAGAAGATCATCATGTTCGGTCTGCTCGCCGGCGCGCTGTTCACCGCGATCGTTGGCACCATGGGGGCCAAATTCGTCATCGAGCTCTATCCGACCGGACAGGTCTCGCCTGACATGGAATTCCCGCGCTGGATCATCTTTCTCGCGGTGCCGCTCGGCTCCTACCTGATGTGCTTCCGCTTCTTACAGGTCGCCTGGAAATACTGGTGGACCGGGGAACTGCCCCATCACGATCCGGGCCACGTCGAGGGTGTGGTCGAAAGCCCGCATGCCGCCAAGGATTTGCGCGCCGAAGAGCTCGCCAGCACCCCGCCGAGGACCTGACGATGAACGCCGCCATTATCTTCGGACTGCTGATCGCGCTGATGCTGACCGGCATGCCGATCTCGATCGCGCTCGGCCTGACCGTGCTGTCATTCCTGTTCTTCCTGACCACGGTGCCGATCGAGTCGGTCGCCCTCAAGCTCTTTACCGGCATCGAGAGCTTCGAGATCATGGCGATTCCTTTCTTCATCCTCGCCGGCAACTTCCTGACCCATGGCGGCGTCGCGCGCCGCATGATCGCCTTCGCGGCCTCGATGGTCGGGCACTGGTATGGCGGCCTCGGGCTCGCCGCGGTGATCGCCTGTGCGCTGTTCGCGGCGATCTCGGGCTCGTCGCCGGCGACTGTGGTGGCCATCGGCTCGATCCTCATTCCGGCGATGGTGCAGGCCGGCTATCCGAAACGCTTCGGCGCCGGCGTCATCGCCACCTCGGGCGCGCTCGGCATCCTCATTCCGCCGTCGATCGTGATGGTGCTGTATGCGGTCTCGACCGGCGGCAGCGTCGCGATGGACCCGGAGGGCAAGCGCGTGCTGTCGGCCTCCGTCGGCCAGCTGTTCATGGCCGGCGTTATCCCAGGCCTGATGCTGGCTTTCCTGCTTGGCCTCACAACTTTCTACCGTGCATGGAAGAACGATTATCCGCGCATGCCGCGGGCCGATTGGGTGGCGCGCTTCAAGGCCTTCCGCGAGTCGATCTGGGGTCTGTTGCTGATCGTCATTGTGCTGGGCGGCATCTATGCCGGCTTCTTCACGCCGACCGAGGCAGCGGCGGTCAGCGCAGTCTACGCCTTCGTCATCGCAGTGTTCGTCTATCGCGACATGAAGCTCACGGACGTGCCGAAGGTGCTGCTGTCATCCGCGAACATGAGCGCGATGATTCTCTATATCATCACCAATGCGGTGCTGTTCTCCTTCCTCATGACCAGCGAGCAGATTCCGCAGACGATGACGGCCTGGCTCAAGAGCAGCGGCATCGGCTGGGTCGAGTTCCTGATGATCGTCAACATCATCCTGCTGGTTGCCGGCAACGTGATGGAGCCGTCGTCGATCGTGCTCATCACCGCGCCGATCCTGTTCCCGATCGCGGCAAGCCTCGGCATCCATCCGGTGCATCTCGGCATCCTGATGACGGTGAACATGGAAGTCGGCCTGTGCCATCCGCCGGTCGGCCTCAATCTTTACGTGGCCTCCGGCATAGCGCGAATGGGTATCACCGAATTGACCATCGCGACCTGGCCGTGGCTGATGACGATGCTCGGCTTCCTCATCCTCGTGACCTATGTGCCGGAGATCTCGCTATGGCTGCCGCGCATGCTCGGGATGTTGTAGCGCGCGCCGTGAAGCGATGAGCCGGTGTCTGCGTAAGGGGATGAACGCCGGTTCATCGACATTGCGATCCCGTAATCATTGCGATCTTTTAATGTCTGTCCGAACCTTAACTTGATAAGGCGGCGCAGGGTTTCTCTACTCACCTCCGTTGAATGGCTATCTTGAATAGCTGTTGCCATGGAGGTGGCTATGTTGAAGTACGTTCTTGCCGGCACGACTGCGCTCGCGATCGCCGGAGGCTCTCTTGCCTATGCCCAGAAGGGGCCCGACGGTCCGAAGGGCGCCGAGCGCTGGCGTCCGACGGCGCAGGATATGGCGGCGTTCGGTGATGCGCGCATCGCCGCGCTGAAGGCGGGTCTCAAGCTCACGCCCGAGCAGGAGAAGAACTGGCCGGCGGTGGAGACTGCGCTGCGCGATTTCGCCAAGCAGCGCTCGGAGCGCTTTGCCGCGCGTGCCTCGGCCGATAAACCGACCGACCGGTTCGATCGCCTGAGCCAGCGCGCCGACGCGATGGCGCAGCAGGGCGCCGCGCTGAAGAAGCTCACGGAGGCCGCGGGCCCGCTCTACAAGAGTCTCGACGACTCCCAGAAGCAGCGCTTCTGGGTGCTGGCGAAGCTCGGCGGCGAGCGCGGCGGCTGGCACCGCGGCGGTCATCACGGCCACGACCGGATGCACCACCGGGGCCCCCGTGGTCCGATGGGCGGCCCTGGAGCCGGTCCGGAAGCTCCGCGGCCGCAGTAATGACGGGCAGGGCGCAGCAGCGCGCCCGGTCCTGACGCGAAGTGGATGGTCTGCGGCCGTCTCTCCCGGGAGACCGCTCCCCATCCCAGAAGCCGCCGGGTTCGCCCGGCGGTTTTTGCGTTGTGGATCGAGGGCTTAGCGGGCCGCCGCGAACGGGTATCAGCGCTTGCCATGGCGGGATCGCTTTGCTACAGGGACCGCCTTGCCGATGGAGCCTTCGGGCCGTTGGCAATCCGGGCGCTTAGCTCAGTTGGTAGAGCAGCTGACTCTTAATCAGCGGGTCGTAGGTTCGATCCCTACAGCGCCCACCATTTATCCGGCTGAAAATAAAACGTAATTTTAATCAGCCGGGAAGGCTGGACCGGTTCTGGTCGGGACGCCTTGTGATTTGCGTGCGGCCACCTCGAAGCGCCGCAGCGCACCAGCCGTCTGACCAGCGCGCTGCCCGCGCAAACACAGGATGTGCAGGTTATCCCCGTATCCCGCTAGCGGGGCATGACAGGCGCGGCGTCAGCGTCCCTGATAGGACGGCGTGCGCACGATCAGGCCGTCGAGGGCCTCGGTCACGGTGATCTGGCACGATAGCCGCGAATTGGCGCGCACGTCGAAGGCGGCGTCCAGTTCGGCATCCTCGGACGGGGAAGGCGGACCGACGCGCTCGACCCAGGCCTCATCGACATAGACATGGCAGGTGGCGCAGGTGCAGCCGCCGCCGCACTCGGCGACGATGCTGCTGATGTCGTTGCGCAGCGCGGTTTCCATGACCGAGGCGCCGAGCTCGGCCTTTACCTCGTGAACAGTGCCGTCGTGTTCGATGAAGGTGATCTTGGGCATGATTCTTGTTCGTTGGGTTCAGGCGACGCCGAGTTTCTTTTGCAGGCTGGTCGACGACGTCGTGTACTGGAACACGAGACGCTTCTCCGGGTGGACATAGTGATGCGCGCGCTGCGCCATCAGCGCGCCTTCGTGGAAGCCGGACAGGATCAGCTTCAGCTTGCCCGGATAGGTGTTGATGTCGCCGATGGCGAAGATGCCGAGGCGGTTGGTTTCGAAGGTGGAGACGTCGACCTTGATCAGCTCGTCCTCCATGTCGAGCTTCCAGTCGGAGATGGGGCCGAGCTTCATGGTCAGGCCGAAGAAGGGCAGCATGGCGTCGCAGGCGACGCGGTCGAGCTTGCCGTCCTTGTCCTTGACCGAGAGGGCCGCGAGCTGGCCATCGGCTCCCTCCAGCGCGGCGACCTGGCCGATGCGCAGATCCATGCTGCCGGCGGCGACCAGGCTGCGCATCTTGTTGACGCTGTCGGGTGCGCCGCGGAAGTCGTCGCGGCGGTGGACGAGCGTGACGCGCCTGGCGATCGGCTGCAGGTTGAGCGTCCAGTCGAGCGCACTGTCGCCGCCGCCGACAATGACGATGTTCTTGTCGCGGAACGCTTCCATCTTGCGCACCGCATAGAACACCGACTTTTCCTCGTAAGGCTCGATGCCCTCGATCGGCGGCCGCTTCGGCTGGAACGAGCCGCCGCCGGCAGCGATGACGATGACCTTGGTCTCGAAAGTTTTGCCGGCGGTGGTGGTGATCCGATACAGCGGATCGCCAATGTTCTCGATGCCCGTCACCATCTCGCCGAGATGGAAGGTGGGGTTGAACGGCTTGATCTGCTGCATCAGCGCGTCGGACAGACCCTGGCCGGTGATCTCCGGGATGCCGGGAATGTCGTAGATCGGCTTCTCCGGATAAAGCTCGGCGCACTGGCCGCCGACCTTGTCGAGGATGTCGACGAGGTGGGCCTTGATATCCAGCAGACCCAGTTCGAACACGGCGAACAAGCCGCAGGGGCCAGCGCCGACGATGAGGACGTCGGTCTTGATGGTCTCGCTCATCAGGCTTATCCGGCGGGAGCCGGCTCCTTGCTTCGTGCGAGTGGCGCGATGACGCGCAACAGCTCGCCGAGATTCTGTTCGGGCGTCTTGCCCGTGGTGGTGACGGTGGCTTCCGCCCTGGAATAGAGCGGTTCGCGGCTCTTGAGAATAGAAATCAGGTCGTCCATCGCGCGCGCCGAATTGGCCATCGGCCGCATGTCGCCCTGCGCCATTACGCGCTTCATGTGCTCCTGCGGCTCGGCACGCACCCACACCGTGAAGCAGGAGGCCAGCAGCATGTCCAGCGTGCCCGGCTCGGTGACGATCGAGCCTGAGGTGGCGATGACGCAGGCCTCGTGGCGCGCGAGCACATCGTCGAGCGCCTCGCGCTCCGCTCTCCGGAACGACTCCTGGCCGAACATGTCGAAGATTTCGCCCAGCGAAGCGCCCGCGCGGCGCTCGATCTCGCGGTTGAGTTCGACGAAGGGAATACCGAGATGCTCCGCGAGCAGCATGCCGAGCGTGGATTTACCGCCGCCGCGCAGGCCGATCAGCGCGATGCGCCGCCGCCGCGCCGGATCGTCGGCGCCGACCGCGCGGAAACGGTCGCCGAGCAGCCGTCGCGCCTCGGCCAGTTCGGCCGGCGACAGGCGTTCGAGGAACTGGGTGAGCAGGACGAGGTCGAGCGGCGGATCGCTGCCGTCATGGACGAGTTGGGTCACCGGCAAGCCGATGGCGCGGGCGATGCGGCGCAGGAGGACGATGGAACAGTTGCCGAGCCCGGATTCGAGCTGCGCGATATAGCGCTCCGACACCTTGGCCTGGCGTGCCAGAACCTTGCGCGACATGCCGCGCTGATTGCGCAGCATGCGGACGCGTTCGCCGAGCCGATGGAGGTAGGCGTCGGATTCCCGGGGCGGTTTGGCCGGTGCGGCTTTTATCGGTGCCGTATGCATAGGCTACCAATACATGCACTATAATGCCAGCGCAATGGAATTTGCGAACTATTGTGAATTAAAATGTTGCCCGGTAACGGACACGATGCTACAGACTATGCAAAATAATGCATATCTCGCTATTTCTCGCAGGGAAGACACGCCGGGATGACCGACACCGCCGAACCCCGCATCGTCGATTACCGCACCGATCCGTCGCGCTATCGTCATTGGCGCATCGAGATCGACGGTAACGTCGCCAATTTGATCATGGACGTCGATCCGGCCGGCGGCCTCAAGCCGGATTACGAACTCAAGCTCAATTCCTACGATCTCGGCGTCGATATCGAACTCAACGACGCGGTGCAGCGGCTGCGCTTCGAGCACCCGGAAGTCCAGGTGGTCGTCATCAAGTCCGGCAAGGACAATGTGTTCTGCGCCGGCGCCAATATCCGCATGCTCGGCAAGTCGTCGCATCAGTGGAAGGTGAACTTCTGCAAGTTCACCAACGAGACGCGGCTCGCCATCGAGGATGCCAGCGCCAATTCGGGCCAGAAGTACATGGCGGCCGTCAGCGGCGCCTGTGCCGGCGGCGGCTATGAACTCGCGCTCGCGGCCGACCATATCATGCTGATCGATGACCGCCGTTCGGCGGTGTCGTTGCCGGAGACGCCGCTGCTGGCGGTGCTGCCGGGCACCGGCGGGCTGACGCGCGTCACCGACAAGCGGAAAGTCCGCCGTGACCGCGCCGATTTCTTCTGCGCCACGGAGGAGGGCCTGCGCGGCGCCAAGGCGGTGGAATGGAAGCTGGTCGACGAGGCGGTGCCGCCGTCGAAGTGGCAGGACGCCGTGAAGACCCGTGCCGCCGAGATCGCCAGACAGTCCGATCGCCCGGTCAAGGCCAGGGGCATCGCGCTGACGCCGCTGGAGCGCACCATCGCCGAGGGTCGCGTGTCCTATTCCCATGTCGAGGTTGAGATCGAGCGCGCCAAGTCGATCGCCACCATTGTCGTCAAGGCGCCGGTCGAGGCCGCCCCTGGCTCGGTCGAGGCGATTCATGACCGAGGGGCAGGTTTCTGGCCCCTGGCGATGGCGCGCGAGCTGGACGACGCCATCCTACATCTGCGCACCAACGAGCCGACCATCAATCTCGTGGTGCTCAAGACCGAGGGCGACGCCCAGGCAGTGCTGAGCCACGACGACATCCTGCTCAACGGTCACAATGACTGGCTGCTGCGCGAAATCCGTCACTACGTGAAGCGCGTGTTCAAGCGCCTCGATGTGACGCCCAAAACCTTGATGGCTCTGGTTGAACCCGGCTCGTGCTTTGCCGGCACGCTGGCCGAACTGGTTTTCGTCGCCGATCGTTCGGCAATGCTGATCGGCACGCGCGAGGGCGACAATCGGAAGCCGGCGGCGATCACGCTCGGCAAGGCCAATTTCGGGCCTTACCCGATGGGCAATGGTCTAACCCGTTTGCAGACGCGCTTCCTCGACGATGACCAATCGCTGAAGGCCGCCGAAGCGAAGATCGGCGAACCGCTGGAAGCCGAGGACGCGCTCGATCTCGGCCTCGTTACCTTCGCCTATGAGGAATTCGACTGGGACGACGAACTGCGCGTGATGATGGAAGAGCGCGCCTCGTTCTCGCCGGATGCGCTCACCGGCCTCGAAGCCAATCTGCGCTTCGCCGGGCCTGAGACCATGGAAACGAAAATCTTCGGCAGGCTCACCGCTTGGCAGAACTGGATCTTCCAGCGGCCCAACGCCATCGGCGAGCAGGGCGCGCTGAAGCTGTACGGTAGCGGCGTGAAACCGACGTTCAATAAAGAGAGAGTGTAACTTTTACTCCGCTCATTCCCGCGAAAGCGGGAATCTCAGCAAAGCCTGGGTCCCCGCTTTCGCGGGGGCGAGCGGTCCGGGTGGAAAGGACTGTGCCTATGAACATCGTCAATGTCGATTACGACGGCCTGATCCCGAACAATGTCGGCCTCAACTCCGATACGCGCGTCAAGCGCGCGCTGGAGAAGTGGCACCCCGGCTACATCAATTGGTGGAACGACATGGGGCCGGAGGGCTTCCAGGAAGCGCTGGTCTATCTGCGCACCGCGGTATCGGTCGACCCGAAGGGCTGGGCCAAATTCGACTATGTGAAGATGCCGGAATATCGCTGGGGCATTCTTCTGGCGCCGCAGGTCGAGGACCGCAAGATTCCGTTCGGCGCGCACAAGGGCGAGAAGGCCTGGCAGGAAGTTCCGGGCGAGTACCGTGCGCTACTGCGTCGCCTCATCGTCATTCAGGGCGACACTGAGCCGGCCTCCGTCGAACAGCAGCGCCATCTCGGCAAGACCGCCCCGTCGCTCTACGACATGCGCAACCTGTTCCAGGTCAATGTGGAGGAGGGCCGTCACCTGTGGGCGATGGTCTATCTGCTGCACAAGTACTTCGGCAGCGAAGGCCGCGACGAGGCGGACGCGCTGCTCGAGCGCCGCTCGGGCGACGCCGATACGCCGCGCATGCTGGGCGCCTTCAACGAAAAGACGCCGGACTGGCTGTCCTTCTTCATGTTCACTTACTTCACCGATCGCGACGGCAAGATGCAGCTCGAGGCGCAGGCCCAGTCCGGCTTCGACCCCTTGTCGCGTACCTGCCGTTTCATGCTGACTGAGGAAGCGCACCATATGTTCGTCGGCGAGACCGGCGTGACGCGCATCGTCGAGCGTACCTGTGAGGCAATGAAGCAGGCCGGTATCGACGATCCGAACGATATCGAGGCGGTGCGCAAGCTCGGCGTCATCGACCTGCCGACCGTGCAGAAGAAGCTCAACCTGCACTGCTCGTTGTCGCTCGATCTCTTCGGCAACGAGATTTCGACCAACGCCGCCAATGCCTTCCATGCCGGCATCAAGGGCCGCTTCCGCGAGGAGCGTCTCACCGGCGACGACCACAAGCTGGAGAGCGACACCTACAAAGTTGCGCGCCTCAAGGACGGCAAGATCGTCAATGAGGACGCGCCGGCATTGTCGGCGCTCAATATGCGCCTGCGCGATGACTACCTGAAGGATTGCGAACTTGGCGTGTCACGCTGGAACAAGGCCATCGAGGCCTCCGGCATCAACTTCCAGCTTTTGCTGCCGCACCAGGCGTTCCACCGGCAGATCGGCGAGTTCTCCAAGATAAAGGCCGATCCGCAGGGCAATATCCTTGCCGACGATGCGTGGGACAAAGTGCGTGACGACCACCTGCCGAACGACAATGACCGCGTCTACATCGAAAGCCTGATGCAGCCGCAAATGGAGCCCGGCAAGTTCGCCTCCTGGATCGCGCCGCCCAAGGTCGGCATCGACAACAAGCCGGGTGAATTCGAGTACGTGAAGCTGGCGTAGAGCTTTTTTATCCTCCTCCTTGTGGGGAGGGTAAAGACTACCCGAACGCCTTGATCACCTCTTCCGGTATCGTCGCCGTCTTGATCTTCTCCGGGTCGTCCGGGTGCTTGACCGCCCAGACCCGCGTCTCCGTGCCTTCGTTGCGCAGATCGCCGTCGAGCAGGATCTTGTGCTCGACCACGAAGCTTGAGCGACGGAATTCGGCGACGCGCGAGACGATCTCAATTTCGTCGCCATATTTGACCGGCTTCATGAAATTGGCGCCGGCGTCCACCAGCGCGATGCCGATGATGCCGAAGCGGGTGTTGATGTCGTGCACCTTCACGCCGGTCGCGGCTTCGAACATCAGCCACGTGTTGGTATCGAAGTAAGTGAAGAATTTCGGATTGAAGACGATGCCGGCCGGATCGCAATCGCCCCAAGGGACGATGAAAGGGCGGCGAAAAGTGAAAGACGTCACGCGCGAAGATCTCCGGCTTCTGGTGCGGCGATTGTAGAGGGCCGGGCGCGGGGTTACGAGGCCTTGCCCCCGGCTTTCTTCGGCCGCGGATCGGGCCATTCGGTCCGATTATGGGCATCCCGCTCGAAGGCGGTCGAGCGGCGCTGCCGCTTCAGCGAGACCCGGGGCGCGATCGGCAGATGCGGGGCCTCGTCCAGCGCCAGCATCAGCCAGTCGAGATCGTCCTCCGGCGTCAGCCAGCGCTCCGGCGCATAGCGGGTCAGCGCGAAGGGCCGCGAATACTCCATCAGCGACTTCTTGCCGCCTGGCAGGCAGTATTCATGGACGTAGGACATGACCAGCTCGCGCGGCGAGCGGTATACCGGATCGCGCCAGCGCAGCACCGGGTGGTTGGTCTTGCTGATCGCGCCCCACAGGCCGCGCTCCTTGAACACGGTGATGATGTGGTCGGAGTCGCTGGGCAGCGCCCGCATGTCGATCAGCCAGGAGCGGCGGCCGTGAAAAGCCAGCGCCGCCACCGCGAACACCGCGCCTTCGGAGCAATGCGCCACCCTGGCCTTCAGCATCCGCCGCGGCGACATCGCGGTGTCGCCATCGAGGCTGAAGTTGGCGGGTATCTTGTCGAGGAAGGACTGCACCTTGTGCGGCCTGTCGAGTCGCGCGAGCAGGCGTTGCTCGGCGGGCGTGAGCAGGGCGGTCAGGCGTTTGCGGTAGGCGGGCGTCACCATCGCCGGCAATGTAGGCGATTCGGGCAAGCCTCGTTCTAGCGCCGGCGGGTGGGCGGACGCTCTCGCGGCTGCGGCAGCCGCGTCACCTGCTGGGGCTTGGCGCGGGGCCGTGCCTGCGGCATCGGCACGTCCACACCCTCGACGGCCTGGGCGTGGGCGGCAATGGCCGGTGCTTCGGCGCGGGGCGACGGACTCGGCAACGGCACGTCGACCTTCACGTCGGGCTTCGCCGGTGCCGCCGGGGCCAGCAGCGCCGGGCTCGGCGGCGGGAACGTGTCCGGCGAATAGGCATAGCTATTATAGCGATTGTTGCGGATCGGCTGGCTGGCGTCGCGAATGATGCGGTCGCCCTCGCGCCGGTTCTCGTAGGCGACGCCGCGGCCCGAGAACGACACCGCGTAAGACGGCGTCTGTTCGATGGTCGCATCGGCTGCGGCCACGGTGCGGTCGAAATCACGCCGGTCGGGGGCGAGGCCGCGATCGAGGAAGGCCGAGGCGAAGTTCGGATTGAACTTGATCGCCTGGTTCATGTCGCGGCTGGAGCGGTCGAAATCGCGGGTATCGTAGTAGGCGAAGCCGCGATTGTAGAGCGCTAGCGCGTAGTTCGGGTCGATCGCCAGCGCAGCGTTGTAATCGGCGATGGCGCGGTCCATGTCGCGCTTGTTGCGGAAGGCGAAGCCGCGGTTGTTGAGCGCGCGGGAATTCTTCGGCTCAAGCTTGATCGCCTGGGCGAAGTTCGCCACCGCCTCGTCGAAACTACCCTTCGAGTCGTAAGCGAGGCCTCGTCCGTTATAGGCATCGGCGTAGCTGGCGTTGAGCTTGATCGCGGCGTCGTAGTCGACGATTGCCCGGTCGTAGTCGCGCTTTTCGGCATAAGCGTTGGCACGGTTGTAGTAGGCGAGCGCGTAATTGGTGTCGCGCTTGATGGCCTCGCCGAAGTCGCCGATGGCGCGGTCGTTGTCGCCCTTGTGGCGCAGGGCGAAGCCGCGGTTGTTGTAGGCGAAAGCATTGTCGGCATCGAGCTTGATCGCGGCGTCAAAGTCGGCGATGGCTGCGTCGAACTCGCCGCGCAAACCACGCGTGGTGCCGCGATCGGTGAAAGCGGCAGACGACTTGCTGTCGAGTTTCACCGCTTGGTCGAAATCGGCGAAGGCGCGCTCGATATCGCCCTTCATGCGGAAGGCGCGGCCGCGGCTCTGATAGGCCAGCGCATTCTTCGGCTCGATGCGGATAGCCTGACTGAAGTCGTTGACGGCGCGGTCGAAGTCGCGCTTGTCGCGATAGGCGATGGCGCGGCGGTAATAGACGTCGGCGGAATTGCCGTCGTAGCGCAGAGACTCGGTGAAGTCTGCAATGGCGCGGTCCAGATCGCCGCGGGCGTAGACCGCGGCGCCGCGCTGCGCATAGGCGAGCGCGAATTTGCCATCGAGCTTGATCGCTTCGCCGAAGTCGGCCACGGCGCGGTCAATGTCGTTCTTCAGCCGGTAGGCGATGCCACGATTGTAGAAGGCGAGAGCGTTGGTGCGGTCGTACTTGATCGCCTCGGTGAGGTCGATGATGGCACGGTCGGCGTCGCCCATGGCGCCGTAGGACAGGCCGCGGTCGTAATAGGCCAGTGCATAATCCGGCTTGAGCTTGAGCGCGGCGTCGAAATCGGCAATGGCGCGAATGAAATCGCGTTTGAATTCGTAGGCATTGCCGCGGTTGTAGTAAGCGACCGCATAGGCCGGGTTCAGCTTCAGTGCCTGCTCGAAGCTGGCAATGGCCTGATCGACCTGTTTCTTGTCGCGCAGGGCGAGGCCGCGATTGTAGAAGGCGAAGCTGTTGGACGGATCGAGCTTCACCGCCTGCTCGAAGTCGGCCAACGCGCGGTCGACGTCGCCGCGCGCGCCATGCGCGACGCCACGGTCGTTATAGCCCTGCGCATAGCCCGGATTGACCTTAATCGCGTGGGTCAGGTCGGCGACGGCGCGGTCGAAGTCGCGGACATTGGCGAAGGCGTTGCCGCGGTTGTTGAGCGCCGCGGCGTCCGTGGGCGACAGCTTCAGCGCGCTCGAATAGTCGGCGGCGGCGCCGGCATAGTCGCCCTTGTCGTACTTGGCGTTGCCGCGGTTATAGAAGGCGGTGGCGTAGTTGGCATTGAGCTTCACCGCCTGGTCGTAATCGGCGATGGCCTTGTCGAGCTGGCCGGTGGCGGCGAGGACGATGGCGCGGTTGTTGTAGAGCGGTGAGTATTTCGGGTCGAGCGCGATGGCCTGGTCGAAATCGGCAATGGCGCGGCCGGTCTCGCCCTTGATGCCGTGGACGATGCCGCGATCATTGAAGACCAGCGCCTGACCGGAGTTCAGCCGAATCGCCTGCGTCAGATCGACAAGGGCCTTGTCGAGATCGCCTTTACTCGCCAGCGCATAGCCGCGCGCCGAATAGGCGGCGGCGAGCTTACCGTCGACGGCGAGGGCCTGATTGTAGTGCTGGATGGCGCGGTCGAATTCGTGCTTCTCCTGGAACGCCGTGCCGAGATTGTACAAGGCCTGCGCGTTCTTCGGATCGAGCTTGACCGCATGCTCGAAATCGGCGATCGCGCGGTCGAACGATTCACGGTCGTAGTGTGCGACGCCGCGGTCGAACCAGGCCAGAGCATCCTTCGGATTGAGCTTGAGCGCTGCGTCGTAGTTGGCGATCGCCTTGTCGATGTCGCGCTTCTGATACCAGGCGTTGCCGCGATTGTAGTAGGCCGCCGAGAAATTCGGGTTGATCTTGAGGGCGCGGTCGAAATCGGCGATGGCGCGGTCGTAGTCCTTGCGCGCCGCCAACGCGATGCCGCGGTCGTTATAGGCCAGCGCGAAGATCGGGCTCGCCTGCAGCCGCGTTTCGGTCTCCTCGAGGTCGCGGTCATAGCCGCGCTGGCCGCGGATGTCGTTGCCCCGCGGGCTCGATGCGATGGAGTAGGCGGGATTCAGCCGGGTGGCCGCCTCGAAATCGGCGATGGCGTTCTCATAGTCGCGCTTCTCGTAATACACGACGCCGCGGTCGTGCAGTGCAAAGGCATCCTTGGCGTCGATCTTGAGCGCGCGTTCGAAATCGGCGAAGGCCCGGTCGGTATCGCCCTTGTCGGCAAAGGCGTTCGCGCGATTGTAGTATGCGGCGGCATAGCTGTCGTTGAGCTTGATCGCCTCGGCAAAGTCGACGATGGCCCGATCGGTGTCCCCCTTGTTGCGCCAGGCGACGCCGCGGTTGTTGAAGGCAACTGCGTTCTTCGGATCGAGTTTGAGCGCCGCGTCGAAGTCGGCAATGGCGCGTTCGGTGTCGCCCTTGGCGCCATAGGCGATGCCGCGGTCGTAATAGGCTCGCACCGAGTTCGGATTGAGCTTGATCGCCTGTGTCAGGTCGCCGATGGCGCGGTCGTAGTCGCGCTTGTCGTAATAGGCCGTGGCGCGGTTGGAGAAGGCCATGGCGAAATTCGGGTCGATCTTCGCCGCCTGGCTGAAGTCGGCAATGGCGCGCTCGCGCTCGCCGCGCGCGCGATAGGCCATGCCGCGGCCGTTGTAAGCGGCAGCAAGCGAGCCATCGAGCTTGATGGCCTGGCTGAGATCGGCGATGGCGCGGTCGTGGTCCGGCTTCCCGGCGTAAGCGAGGCCGCGGGACAGGTAAGCCTGCGCATTGCCGGGATTGAACCGGATCACCTGATCGAGATCGCGGATGGCGCGCTCGTGATAGCCGGCGGCCTGCAGGGTTTCGCCGCGGTTGAGCAAAGCGGCCGCAAAGCCGGAGTTGATGGTGACGGCCTGATCGAAATCCTTGAGCGCTTTCTCCATCTGGCCCTTCGCCTTGTAGGCGAGACCGCGGCTGTTATAGGCGAAATCGGAATGCGGATCGGCGGCGATGGCGCGGTCAAAATCGACAATGGCGCGGTCGAGTTCGCCGCGGCTCTGATAGATGGCGCCACGGCTCGCCAGCGCAAGCGCGAAGGCAGGGTCGAGCTTGATCGCCTGGTCGAGGTCGGCAACCGCCTTGTTGAGATCGCCTTTGCGCTGCCAGAGCTTGGCGCGGCTGGCGAATACGCCGGCGTAATTCGGGTTGAAGCGGATGGCCTGCTCGTAGTCCTGCAGGGCGCGATCGACATTGCCGCGCAGGGCATAAGTGTTGCCGCGCTCCGTGAAGGCGGCGCCATATTTCGGGTCGAGCTTGATGGCCAGATCGTAGTTGGCGATGGCGCGTTCATACTCGCCTTTGCCTTGATAGGCATTGCCGCGGTCGACATAGGCCGCAGTGAACTTCGGGTCGAGTCGCAGCGCCTGATCGAAATCGGCGATGGCGCGGTCAAAGTCACGCCGCTCGCGATAGGCCAGGCCGCGGGCGTGCGCGATGAGCGGATCGCGAGGCTCGAGCTTTACCGCATGCGATAGATCGGAGACGGCCCGCTCGTAGTCGCGGCGCTCGTAATAGGCCTTGCCCCGGCTGTAATAGGCGGCGCTGAAATTCGGGTTGAGCTTGATCGCCTGCTCGTAGTCCTGAAAGGCGCGCTCGTCCTCATTGAGCTGCTGGTGCGCGAAGGCGCGGCCGTTATAGGCGGCGGCGCTTTTCGGATCGAGCTTGATCGCCTGCGCGAAGTCGGCGATGGCCGCCTTGAAGTCGCCTTTGTCCTGCAAGGCCAGGCCGCGATTGAAGAAGGTGCCGGGATAGTTCGGATTGACCTTGATCGCCTGATTGAAGTCGGCAATGGCGCGGTCGTACTGGCGCTTCTTCTGGAAGGCGCCGCCGCGATTGGCGAGCGCCGGCGCATAGTTCGGGTCGATGCGTAGCGCGGTGTCGAAGTCGGCGATAGCCCGGTCGCCATCGCCCTTGGCGGCATAGGCCAGGCCACGTTCGTTCAGCGCCGCGGTGTAGTCCGGCTTGATGTTGATCGCCTGGTTGAAATCAGCGATGGCGCGGTCGTAGTCGCGCTTCTCGACCAGCGCCAAGCCGCGTTCGTACCAGGTTTGTGCATGCTTGGCGTCGAGCTTGAGCGATTGTTCGAAGTCAGCGAAAGCGCGTTCCGTGTCACCGCGTGAGCGATAGGCGAGGCCGCGGTTGAAGAATGCGAGCGCATTCTTGCCGTCGAGCTGGATCGATTGGCTGAAGTCGGCAATAGCCCGCTCTTCGTTGCCCTTCGCTTTGAGCGCCAAACCGCGATTGTAGAAGGTTCGGGCGTTCTTCGGGTCGATGCGAATCGAACGGTCGAAATCGGCAATGGCGGCGTCGTATTCGCCGCGGGCGATGTAGACGACACCACGATTGTAGTAGGAGAGAGAATCCTTCGGATCGAGCTTGACGGCCTGCGACAGGTCGCTCAGCGCCCGGTCATAGTCGCCCTTGGCGAAGTAGGAGACGCCACGGTCGTAGTAAGCTAGCGCATATTCGGCATCGAGGCGGATCGCCTGATCGTAGTTGCGAATCGCGCGGTCGTAGTCGTTCTTGTCGTAGAAGGCATTGCCGCGATTATAGTACGCCAGCACGTAGTTCGAGTTCAGCAGGACGGCCTGATCGTAGTCCTTGATGGCTCGGTCGATCTCGCCGCGGTTGCGATAAGCAAGGCCGCGATTGTTGTAGGCAAAGGCGTCGCGCGGGTCGAGCAGGATGGCCTGATCGAAGTCCTGAATGGCGCGGTCGACCTGGCCCTTGGCCGAATAGGCGATGCCGCGGTCGTTTAGCGCCAGAATGAAATCAGGCTTCAGCTTGATAGCCTGATCGAAGTCCTGAATGGCGCGCTCGTAATCGCGGATGTCGCGATACGCCAGGCCCCGGCTGTGGAAGGCAACCGCGTCGCTGCTGTTGAGTTTGATGGCGCGGTCGTAGTCGACGATGGCACGGTCTGGTTCGCCCTTGGCCCGATAGGCCATGCCGCGATTGTAGTAGGCGATGTTGTCGTTGGCGTTGAGCTTGATGGCGGTGTCGAGCGCGCCGATGGCGGCATCGTACTTTCGCCGATTGTAATACAGGTGGCTGAGCGTCTTCAGGGCATCGGCATTGCGCGAATCCGCCTTGATGGACTGCTCTAGATCCTGGATGGCGCGCTCGCTGTCGCCGCGGTCGCGCAGAGCGAGGCCGCGATGGTAGAGCGCCTCCGGGTTCCGGGGGTCAAGCCCGATCGCTTCGTCGAAATCGCGAATTGCGCCTTCCGCGTCGCCCCTGACGCGCTTCTCCTTGCCGCTGGAGACGAGTTCGTCGGCTTTGCGTTGCTGGGCGGCGGTGCGGTTCTTGACCAGCCTGGACTTGTGCGCCTGCGCATTGGCGCGCAGCTTGGCGTTATTCGACCCACCGATGACGGCATCGCAGGCGGCGATGCGCTGTTCGGTTGCGCCGTCGCTCTTGCCTTCGCAAAGTTTGATCTGATCGCGCGTTACGGCATGCGCCGGCATCGTCGTGATCGACACGACGGCAACGACCGTAAACCCGATAAAGACGATACGTGCTCCCCGAAGCATCTCGTCTTGTCCCATTCCTCCATGGCGCACGACCGGGATCTCCGGTCTCGCTTCGGTGCGATCATGCCGCGCGGCGAATGCGGATGCGCGTACAAGACGGGATTAACATTAACCCGGCGGGGGATGTGTATTGGGTGCGACGAAGCGCAAACGTGATGATTAATACTAACGCCACCGCGGGACGCCCGACCCGAAAATGAAAATACCGCGCGAGGCGCGGCGTTTTCGCTTCTTTTGTTGCCGGCTCTACTGCGCCTGTTGCTGCTGCTTGATCGCTTCGGCGCGGGCTGCGCTGGCGATTTCGCGCAGCACGTACTCCGGCGGCATGACGTAAGCGAGGACTTTTTCCTTCGGATACGACGACTGGCGCACCATGTTGCCGCTGTTGCCGGAAATGAGGATAGGATTGCCTTGCCCGTCGGTGCCGCGCACGATGCCGACATGGCCGTTCTGCGGGCCGCCGCGGCGGAGGATGGCGATGGCGCCGACGCGGGGGCCGTCTAGTTTCTTGCCGAAGTCGAGGAACGAGCGCGCGGCGCGCGACTGCGTTCCCTTGTTGCCGCCGGCTTTCTTGATGACGAAATTCATGAAGTCCGCGCACCACAGCTGCGCCGGCAGGCCAAGCTGCTTGGCGTTGGCACCGCGGTAGCGCAGAGCCTCCAGCAAGAGGCTGGCACCGCCCGGCACCTGAGCCGCGTGGTCGGCGGCTTCGGCGCGGCTGCGCGAAACGGTTTCGAGAGGTGCGATGTTGGCGAAGCGGTCGTTGCGTTTCGCTGTCGCGGCGAAAGACGCCGACGCAAAGCTGACGACCAGACTGCAAACCAGACTTGCTGCGATCGATCGTTTCATGGCGGACTCTTATCCGGAAGAATGGCTGCCGGTTTCCTTGTGTCGTTAACGAACGGCGCTATCCATGCGTCATCCGTCATCCCATATAAACAATTCCAATAGCTGGCGATAACTGCAAGTTCTGGTGCGGTATTGTTCCGCAACGTTTGGCGGTGTGGTTAATTTGCGCGTTCATGTTGCGTCGTTTTGCGACACATCAGGCACATTCGATAAAATTTTAAATAAATACGGGTGCGTCAACGGATGGAATAGGCAATCGGGACGACGACCGGAATGTAGTTGCCGCGCACTTCGTCCGGCGGCGGGGGCAAAGGTGAAGCCCGCTCGATCATCGCCAGCGTCTCGCGGTCCAGCACGTTTGAGCCGGAAGAGGCTACGACGCGGGCGTTATGCACGCCGCCGCTGCGGTCGACGCTGAAGGCCAGTCGCACCACGCCGCGATCGCCGCGCGATTGAGCTTCCGACGGATAGCGCTTGTAGCGCTCGAGGCGCGAGATGACGCGCGACGTCCAGTTCGGCAGGGCATTGGAGTCGCGGGCGGCACCGGCATTCGGCGCTGCAGCGCGCGGCGCCACCTGATCGGCGGCGCTGGGCGCCGATGCGAGGCTCGCCTGCCGCGGCCGTGGCTTCTTGCGAACCTCTTTTTTCTTCTCTTCTTTCTTGTCTTCGATCTTCTCGGCCGGCCGCGGCGGCGGCAGCATCGCGATCTCGGCCTTCGTCGGCTCCGGGTCGATTTCAGGCGTCTTTTCCGGCTCGGGTTCCGGTTCCGGCTCTGTCTTGGCGACCTCAACCGGCTTTTCCGGTTCGGGCTTGTCGACGATTTCTTCTTCCGGCTTGTCCGGTGTCTGCTTTTCGCCGGCCTGGAACTGCCGTTCGACGGCGTCGGGCGGCAGTTCAGTTTGTACCGTTTGCGGCGCCACCGCGATCGGCGCCAGGTCGATCATGATCACCGGCGCATTGGCGACCTGATCGGATGTCGGCTCCCAGTGCGCCAGCAGGACCGCGGCGCCGGCGACATGGATGCCGAGTGCGGCCACGAAGCAGGCGCTCCAGCGCAAAGACGCGGACATGCGGCGGATCATGGCGTCGCCCCGCGAGCCTCGAGCCCGACCAGCGCAACGTGCAGATAGCCGGCGCTGCGCAGTTCGTTCATCAGGGTCATCAGTTCGCCATAGGCGACGGTCTTGTCGGCGCGCAGGAACACGCGCTGCTGCTTGTCGCCGGACGTGGCGCGATCGAGCGCGGCGGCGAGCGAAGTCCGCGGTACGTCGTCATTGCCGACGGCGAGCGACAGATCCTGCTTAAGCGTCAGGAACAGCGGCTTGTCGGGGCGTTGCGTCTTCTCGACATTGGCGGCGGGCAGGTCGACCGATACATCGACGGTGGCCAGCGGCGCCGCGATCATGAAGATGATCAGCAGCACCAGGATGACGTCGATGAACGGCGTGACGTTGATCTCGCTGATCTCGGTCTGACCTTCGTCGCCGTGGTCGAGGCGCACCGCCATGGTCGCCTCACTCGGCGGCCGCGACGCCGGGGCGGCGGCGTGCGAAGGCGCCGCGTTCGATTTCGCGGCTGACGAGGCGCATGATCGAGGCTGAGGCATCGGCGTTGAGCGCGCGATAGCCGGCGATCCAGCGCGAGAAGAAGTTGTACATCACCACTGCGGGAATGGCGGCTACGAGGCCGAGCGCGGTGGCGAGCAGCGCCTCGGCGATGCCCGGCGCCACCACGGCAAGGTTGGTGGTTTGCGCCTTCGAGATGCCGATGAACGAGTTCATGATGCCCCAGACCGTGCCGAACAGGCCGACGAAAGGCGCCGTGGCGCCGATGGTCGCGAGGATGCTGGTGCCGCGCATCATGGCGCGTCCGGCGGCGGCCTCGACGCGCTCGAAGCGCGACGCGATGCGTTCCTTGACGCCGTCCGGCGACAGCGCATGCGGCGCGGTCGCGTCGACCGATAGCTTAAGTTCCGCGTCGGCTTCGCGAACCAGGCGGGCAACGCCGCTGTCGTCGGCGGGAAACGCGGCGGCGGCCTCGTCCCAGGTGCGGGCGCGGCCGAGGGCGGCGATGCCGCGGCGCAGTTTGCCGCTCGCCAGCATTAGTTCCAGGAGCTTGGCGAGCCATACCGTCCAGGTCAGCACCGACGCGAAAGCGAGGCCGATCATCACCGCCTTCACGACGATGTCGGCGGCCATGAACATGCCCCACGGCGACAGGTCGCGGGGGAGGGTGACGATGGGCGGCGGAAGGGGCGCCGGTGCGGGGACGACCGGTGTCGCTACAGGTGCGCTCTCGGCGAAGCCGGGAGTCGGCGCGGCCGGCGGCGTGGTCACCGTTCCAGAGCCAGCCGTCGGAGGCGTCGACGTTTGAGCAAACGAAACGCCGGGCTGCATCAGGATGGCGGCGAGCAGTAATACCGCCACCCCAGCGGGCCGCGCTTTTGCCGGCTTCACTCGGTTCGGACTTTCGATCACGATCATTTCCACGCAGCTGACGACGGCAATGAGTGGGGTGCTGGTCGCTGCCATCATACCCCGCCGGTCGCGCGACCCTATAGGAGCAATTGCGTAGCGCAACCGGAAATCGGCTGCGGAGCACAGCTTTTAGTCATTCAAATCAATAGTTTAGAAGAATTCAAGCCTAGCAGCGCAGCGAAGAGCCAATGGGGCCAAGCGGTTGCGTGCATTGCCGGGCGACCTGGTCTCATGGCAGACATCGCCTCATCTAGAAGCGCCGCCGCAATCAAGGCCGCGGTATCAACACCGGGAACGTTCATGCCCTACTCGATGTCGCAAAATCTCATTCCGATCTGCGTGACCGGGCTCAATGCCTTGTCCGGGGTGCTCGACAAGGCCGCCGCCCATGCGGCGGCAAAGAAGACCGACCCCGCGGTGTTGCTCGGCTGGCGGCTGGCGCCGGACATGTTTGCTCTCACCCGGCAGGTGCAGGTGGCTTGCGACCAGGCCAAGAACGGCGCGTCGCGTCTCGCCGGCGTCGAACCGCCGAAGTTCGAGGACAATGAGGCCACCATCGATCAGCTCAAGGACCGCATCGCGCGAACGCTGGCGCACATCAAGAGTCTGGATGCCGCCGCCATCGATGCTTCGAGCGAACGCGAGATCGTGTTTCCGCTGGGGCCGAAGAAGGCGAAGATGAAGGGAGCCGATTATCTCAACCACTTCGTGCTGCCGAACTTCTTCTTTCACCTCACCGCGACCTACGCCATCGCGCGAAACTTCGGCACCGACCTCGCCAAACGAGATTTCCTCGGTGCCATCCCGATGAGCATCGTCGAGTAGGGCGCGCCAAACAAAACCGCCCCGGATTTTGTCCGGGGCGGTTCTGTCCGTTTGTCCGTGCGACGGCAGATTACTCGCGGTACGAGACCCGCGATCCGCCGGTGTAGCCGCCCGAATAGCGCGCGCCGCCATCGGGACCGCAATTGCAGTCCACGCCGCGAACCTGACGCACTTCGTTGACAACGCGCGTGCCGCCCTGAACGTAGCGGTTCACGACTTCGTTGCGATGCTCGGTGCGATACTTGTTCGTGGTGTTCACCTTGTGCAGCGTGATGTTGCGCACCACCGTATTCTGGCGGTGAACCACGACTTCACGATTGACCACCGGCTGGACGTGAACGACCAGGCGGTTTTCCTGACGCAGGTGAGTGCGCTTCACTTCGCGGGTATGATCGACGTAGCGGACGCGGGTGTTAACCTGCGGTGCTCCGCGAACAACACGCTTGGTGTGGTATTCGGAATCCGGTTTGCGACAGTTACAAACCGGATCGTAGTAGGTACCGGCAGTAGCGGGTGTCGGGACGATAGTCGCCAATCCGATCACCAGCAAAGCACCGCCGATGAGTGAGCTGAGGTGTTTCATTCTGGTACGCCCCGTTAACCATATAAGTGATGCCGTCATCATCATTTTTCGGCCTGTTAACCATTTTTGTAAAGGAATTTTTTGAACGCCACCGATGGAACAAAGACTGTCCTTGAATTTTTCGAGCGCTCGGCACTGCGCACTGTTTCAAATTGAAACGTTCAGGCGGAGAACTTGCTCTTTTCGATCGCCGCGAGGATCTCAGCGCGGTCCTTGTCGAGCGTCGAGCGCACCGACTCGGCCTTGCCCAGCCTTCCCATTTCGCGCTGATGCGCCACTGTGCCCTCCGTCATCAGCGGATCGAGGCCCAGTTCGCGCAACGTCGCAGCCGACTCTTCCATCTCCGCGGCGCGGCGTTCACCGTGGCTTGCCATGCGCTCGAGATTGTAGGTCGTCGTCTCTTTCCAATCGATGCCGGGATAGTTGTTCTTCAGCGATGCCGTCACGTCCTCCAGCAGGTCGGCGCGCTCGGCGGCGAGGAAGCATTCATAGGTGAGAGCTTCGATGCCCTTGATCATGACGCTGCGGATCATCTTGATCGCTGCGGCCTTTCCGGTCTCGTCGCTGACGACCTTGATCTGCATTGCCATCTCGGTGAGCAGGGGTGCGATCGTCTCCGCATGCGGCCCGGCAAGGAGTAGCGGTGTCTGATGACGTTTGGGATGGATCGGCGCGATTACCGCGATATCGACATAGCGCGCCTTGCCGTCGAGCAGAGCGGCGGTTGCGATCTTGCGCCCCGGCGAGACCGAATTGATGTCGAGGTAATAGGGATTGCCGATCAGATGCGGTATGACCGACTGCGCGGCCTCCAGACTTGAAGCCGCCGTCACGGCGGAGATGATGATGTCGCTGCCGTTGATGGCCTCTGCCGCCGACGTGGTGAGGCGCACGCCGGCCTTGGCGCCAGCGGCTTTAAGCTTCTCGCCTTCGGGCTTGGGAAACAGAATGTCCCACGCCGCGATCTCGGTGACGCCTTCCACGCGCAGGCCGGAGGCGATGGCTTGTCCTGCTTCTCCGAAGCCGATGAAGGCAATGCGCGGGGTGTTTTTAAGCGTCATGGTCCGTCTCCTGCGCGCCAACCCTACAGCATATCGAGCGGCGTCGCGCGCTTCGGCGGCGGGAAGCGGGCATCGAGCGCTTTCATATCCTCGGCCGCGAGCTCGAGGTCGAGCGCGGCGATGTTCTCGTCGAGATGCTTGAGGCCGGTGGCCTTCGGGATCGTGACAATGCCGGGCTGGCGCAGCAGCCAGGCGAGCGCGACCTGCGCCGGGCTTGCCTGATGACGCTGCGCGACTTGGCGGAGCGTGGCGTCGCCCAGTATGCGCGCCTGCTCGAGCGGAGAATAGGCCATCACCGGAATGCCGTGCTCGCGACAGAATGGCGCCAGATCGAACTCGATACCGCGCCGCGTCAGGTTGTAGAGCACCTGATTGGTGGCGCATTCCTTATCGCGGTCGAGCGCGGCGAGCTCCCGCATGTCGTCGATGTCGAAATTGCTGACGCCCCAATCGAGGATCTTGCCGGCGGTTTTCAGTTCCCGAAAGGCGGCCACGGTATCTTTCAGCGGATCGCCACCGCGCCAGTGCAACAGATAAAGATCGATGCGGTCGGTCCTGAGCCGTTTCAGGCTGCGCTCGCAGGCGGCGATGGTGCCGCGCATCGAGGCGTTCATCGGCAGCACCTTGCTCACGATGAACAGTTCATTGCGCCGCGAGCCCATCGCGTCGGCGATAATGTTTTCCGCTTCGCCATCGCCATACATCTCGGCGGTGTCGATCAGTGTGATGCCGCGCTCGATCGCGGCCCGCACGGCCTTGACTTCATCCGCACGCACGCGCGCGCTCTCGCCCATGCGCCAGGTGCCGACGCCGAAGACCGGCATGGCGCGGCCGGAGGGCAGGGGGAGGCTGGGGATGTCTTTCATAGTAGCGTTATACGCAATTTGCAGATTGCGTATAACGCCCCGAAGGCATCACTTGTGCGCAACTTCCGGCGTTCC
>Ga0180223_1000682_pt1 | contig 37415 bp, 37 predicted proteins | sample eDN5th30CKraftOP_FD_151337 | JGI IMG/M metagenome (GOLD analysis project Ga0180223, IMG submission 151337) | Enriched Organic Plus compost microbial communities from Emeryville, California, USA - eDNA 5th pass 30_C Kraft OP (version 2) (version 2) ... | reverse complement strand
GCCATCCGCCCGCTCAAGCGCATGCTGGAGTTCACCCAGGCGGCGAGGCTGAAGGTGGCGGGCAACGCCTGAGCCTTCCAGCGGAGATGAAAAAGCCCGGCGATGCCGGGCTTTTCTTTTACTGTAGGAGCGGGCCCTGCCCGCGATTCGCGCGCAGGGCGCGCTCCTACAGGGGAATGGCGCGGGTGGGGCGGCGTAAGCGGATCTCATCCGCGAATCGCGCCGGAACGTCCGGTTATCGCGGACAAGGTCCTACGGGGGACGCCATGCCTCATGGTGAGTTGTAGCAGGCCCTGCCCGCGATTCGCGCGCAGGGCGCGCTCCTACAGGGGAATGGCGCGGGTGGGGCGGCGTAGGAGCGGATCTTATCCGCGAATCGCGCCGGAACGTCCGGCTATCGCGGACAAGGTCCGCTTCTACGAAGAGCCCGCAATCGCTTCTACGACCGCGATCCGGTTAACCGCGCATCATCTCCTTGAGGATCTTCTCCTGCTCGCGGAACGCCTGCTGGCGCGCGTCCAGCTTGGCGGCCAGGGTGAAGTTGCCGCCGGCGCGGCGCTTGGCGAAGTCCAGTTGCTCGATGGCCGAGGGGTAGTCGCCGGTCAGCGCCAGGTACTCGGCGCGGGCCTGGTGCACGCCGATGGCGTTGCCGTCGATGGTGCGGGCGTCGGCCAGGCGGCTCCAGACGTCCGGGTCCAGCGGGCGGTCCTGGGTCAGCTTGATCAGGATCTTCTCGGCGTCGGCGGCCTTGTTCTGCTTGAGCAGGATGTCGGCCTGGGCCTGGACCAGCGGGTAGTTGCCGGGGTACTGGCCGAGCAGGCGCTGGACCCGGGCGAGAGCGTCGCCGAGCTTGTTCGAGGTGATGTCCAGGTCGACCTGGGCCAGGTTGTAGGCCACGTCGTTGGGCGCCTTGGCCAGCAGCGGCTGGAGGGTGGCGCGGGCGTCGTTGAGCTGGCCGACGCGGATCTGCGACAGCGCCAGGCCGTAGCGCGCGGCGTCGAGCTTGGGATTGTCGTCGAGCATGGCGCGGAAGCGCTTGCCGGCGATGCCCGGGGTTTCCTCGAAGAGCAACTGCACGCGGGCGCGCATCTGCTGGTAGCGCAGCGAGTCTTCCTTGCCGCCCTGCGGGTACTGCTCGGCGCGGTTGCGGGTGTCGGCGATACGCGAGTCGGTCACCGGGTGGGTGAGCAGGAACTCCGGCGGCCTGGCGTCGTAGCGGTACTGCCGTGCCAGGCGCTCGAACATGGTCGGCATGGAGCGCGGGTCGTAGCCAGCGCGGACCATGTTGGTCACCCCGACGCGGTCGGCTTCCTGTTCGTTCTGCCGGGAGAAGCGCAGCTGGTTCTGGATCGCCGCCGCCTGGGTCGAGGCGATGGCGGCGATGCCGGCATCCCCGGCGCCCGCCGCCGCGGCCACGATGCCGGCGAGCATCGCCGCCATCACCGGCAGCTGCATCTGCTTCTGCGCTTCCAGGCCACGGGCGAAGTGGCGCTGGATCAGGTGGCCGAGTTCGTGGGCCAGCACCGCGGCGTACTCGCCTTCGGTCTGGGCGTAGAGGAACAGGCCGCCGTTGACGCCGATGACGCCGCCGGGGGCGGCGAAGGCGTTGATCTGCGGGTCCTTGATCAGGATGAAGGCCAGGCGGTGGTCCTGCAGGTCGCTGGTTTCCGCCAGGCGGTAGACGCTGCTTTCGACGAAGTCCTTGAGCTGGGTGTCGTTGATCGAGTCGACCTGGTTGCGCAGCATGCTCAGCCAGGCGCGGCCGAGCTGGAACTCCTGTTCCGGCGAGACGATGGACGAGCTGGCGTCGCCCAGGGCGGGCAGGTCGTCGGCCAGGGTGGGCATGGCCAACAGGCAGGCAAGCGACAGCAGGGCGGGGCGCAGTACTTTCATGTACAGGGAGCTCGTTCCGGGAAAGGCTCTACTTTAGCCGCAGGTCGTCGCCCATGCCTAGGTCGGGGCGGCGCCCGGCGGCCGTCTGTGCGAAGGCCGTCCAACCCTTGTAGGCCGCGCGCCTGAAGGATCGCTTAAGGCCGCGTGCGCGCCGGCCCCTGGCGGCTTTTCCAACGGATTCGGTATTCTTGGGCGCCCATCTCGGAGTGCGTCGCCATGCCACCTGTCTCGTCCGCTGAAATTCCTTGTGACGCGGAACTGGACGCCAGCGGTCTCAATTGTCCCTTGCCCCTGCTCAAGGCCAAGCTGGAGCTCAACCGCCTGGCCAGTGGCCAGGTGCTCAAGGTGACGGCCACCGATGCCGGTTCGCAGCGCGATTTCCGCGCCTTCGCCCAGCTGGCCGGGCACCAGTTGCTGCATGAAGAGGTCGAAGACGGCCTGTACCGCTACTGGTTGCGCAAGAAGTAACCCGCCCCCGGACGCCCGGGACGGCGTCCTCATCGATCGCAGGAACCCCGATGCTCAAAGTTCTGCAAGGCTGGATGCAGCGCTACTTTTCCGACGAGGAAGCAGTGGTGCTGGCGGTCATCCTGGCCCTTGGCTTCACCGTCATCCTGGCCTTCGGCAGCATGCTCGCGCCGGTGCTCGCGGCCATGGTCATCGCCTTCCTGATCAAGGGCCTGCAGGGCCACCTGGAGCGCCTGCGGGTGCCGCGCCTGTTCGCCCTGTGGCTGGTCTACGCGCTGTTCCTGGGCATGCTCGCGCTGTTCCTGCTGGTGCTGGTGCCGCTGATCTGGAAGCAACTGTTCACCCTGCTCAACGAGCTGCCGCGGATGTTCGGCGAATGGCAGTCGGTGCTGCTGATGCTGCCCGAGCGCTACCCGGCGATGGTCACCGAGGAGCAGGTGCTGCGCCTGATCGAGACCGCGCGCAACGAACTCGGCCAGCTCGGCCAGTGGGCGCTGACCTTCTCCCTGTCGGGCCTGCCGGTGCTGGTCAACGTGATGATCTACCTGGTGCTGGTGCCGATCCTGGTGTTCTTCTTCCTCAAGGACCGCCGGCGCTTCTACAACTGGTTCCGCAGCTACCTGCCGCGCGAGCGCGGGCTGATGAAGCAGGTGTGGGCGGAGATGGACAAGCAGATCGCCAACTACATCCGCGGCAAGGTGATCGAGATCATCATCACCGGCGGCGTCACCTACGTGGCCTTCGTCGCCCTGGGCCTGAACTACGCGGCGCTGCTGGCCCTGCTGGTCGGCCTGTCGGTGGTGGTGCCCTACATAGGCGCGGTGGTGGTGACCGTGCCGGTAGCGCTGATCGCGCTGTTCCAGTGGGGTTGGAGCGACCAGTTCATCTACCTGATGGCTGCCCACGCGATCATCCAGGCGCTGGATGGCAACGTGCTGGTGCCGCTGCTGTTCTCCGAGGCGGTGAACCTGCACCCGGTGGCGATCATTTGCGCGGTGCTGCTGTTCGGCGGGCTGTGGGGATTCTGGGGGGTGTTCTTCGCCATTCCCCTGGCCACCCTGGTCAAGGCGGTGCTCGATGCCTGGCCGCGGCAGCCGGAGGCGCAGCCCCAGGTCAGTCCGATGATGTGAGCGTTTGGCTGAGCGGGGGAGCCCAGGCCGCTCCCTCCCACATCGCGGACGGAGTCCGCTCCTACGGTTACAGGGACGCGCGGGCGTAGGAGCGGACTCTGTCCGCGATTGGATTCTCCGGCCGTGCCGGCCGCCTCGGTGGCACGAACAGCTTGTGAGAGGGATTTCCTGGCAGCGGGCTCAGGCCTTGGCCAGCTCCTGGGCAGCGGCAAGCACCTCGTCGACATGGCCAGGCACCTTGACCCCCCGCCACTCGCGGCGCAGCACGCCCTTGGCGTCGATCAGGAAGGTGCTGCGGTCCACGCCCATGTATTCCTTGCCGTAGAGCTTCTTCAGCTTGATCACGTCGAACAGCTGGCACAGCGCCTCGTCCTTGTCGCTGATCAGCTCGAAGGGGAAGCACTGCTTGGCCTTGAAGTTCTCATGGGACTTCAGGCCGTCGCGGGAGACGCCGAAGATCACGGTGTTGGCCTTGGCGAAGGCCTCGATCTTGTCGCGGAAGCCCTGGCCTTCGGTGGTGCAGCCCGGGGTGCTGTCCTTGGGGTAGAAGTACAGCACCACCTGTTGGCCTTTCAGGGCCGAGAGTTGCACCTGCTGGCCACTGGTGGCCGGGGCCTGGAAGTCGGCGACGGGTTTGTCGAGTTCGACGGCCATGGAGCTCTCCTTGGAAATTTCGGCCTTGGAAATACTGGCGACTTACGGGTGCTGCGGGCGCCAGGGTTCGATCAGCGCGTCCAGGTTCAGGGCGTCGGCGAAGTCGAGGAACTGGTCGCGCAGCCAGCTGATCTGGGTGCCGGCCGGCAGCGTCACGGTGATGGTGGCGTTGAGCATGCTGGTGTTGGTGTGCGGCGCCTGGTAGGTGTCGCAGGTCAGGTTCTCCAGCTCGATGTTGTGGTCGATGAAGAACTGGCACAGCTCGTTGAGGATGTCCGGGCGGTACACCGCGCTGACGTAGGCCACGTAGGGCAGGGCCTGGGCGCGGGTGACGTGGGCGTTGCTGCGGGTCAGGCTGAGGGTGAAGGCATGGCGCTTGGCCAGCGCCGGCAGGCCGCCCTCGAGGCGGGCCAGGGCGTCCCAGCTGCCGGACACCTGGAGCACCAGCGCGCTGAACTCGCCGTGGCGGGTCAGGCGGCTGCTGACGACCGAGCAGCGGTTGTCCACGCAGGTGCGGCAGAGCACGCTGGTCAGCTCCATGGGGTTGGGCCCCAGGGCACTGATCAGCAGGAATTGTTCACGGGGGTGTGAGGCGGACATGCAGCTTTCCTGGGATGGGCGGCCAAGAGGGCCGCGTCGACAAAGGGGAAAGGGTAGCGAAAAGCGGCCGCCAGGGGAATGTCCGGCGTGCGTCGGGCGCCGCGCTCAGCTTGTGCAAGGCAGGTGGCACCAGTACCATTACGGCTTTCTTTTTCCGGCAGGAGCGGTTGCATGATTGCGGGCAGTATGGTGGCGCTGGTCACCCCCTTCGATGCTCAGGGTCGACTGGACTGGGACAGCCTCGCCAAGCTGGTGGACTTCCACCTGCAGGAAGGCACCAACGCCATAGTCGCCGTCGGCACCACCGGTGAATCGGCGACCCTCGACGTCGCCGAGCACCTGGAAGTCATCCGCCGCGTGGTCGACCAGGTCAAGGGCCGCATCCCGGTGATCGCCGGTACCGGCGCCAACTCCACCCGCGAGGCGGTCGAACTGACCGAAGCGGCCAAGAGCGGCGGCGCCGACGCTTGCCTGCTGGTCACCCCGTACTACAACAAGCCGACCCAGGAAGGCCTGTACCAGCACTTCCGCCACATCGCCGAAGCCGTGGCCATCCCGCAGATCCTCTACAACGTCCCCGGCCGCACCGCCTGCGACATGCTGCCGGAGACCATCGAGCGCCTGTCCAAGGTGCCGAACATCATCGGCATCAAGGAAGCCACCGGCGACCTGCAGCGCGGCAAGGAAGTGCTCGAGCGCGTCGGCAAGGACTTCCTGGTCTACTCCGGCGACGACGCCACTGCCGTCGAGCTGATGCTGATGGGCGGCAAGGGCAACATCTCGGTGACCGCCAACGTCGCCCCGCGCGCCATGAGCGAGCTGTGCGCCGCCGCCATGCGCGGTGACGCCGCCGCCGCGCGCGCCATCAATGACCGCCTGATGCCGCTGCACAAGGCGCTGTTCATCGAATCCAACCCCATTCCGGTGAAATGGGCCCTGCACGAGATGGGCCTGATCCCCGAGGGCATCCGCCTGCCCCTGACCTGGCTCAGCCCGCGTTGCCACGAGCCGCTGCGTCAGGCCATGCGCCAGACCGGCGTGCTGGCCTGAGGAGCATCGCGCATGAAGCGACTGGCAGGACTGACCGCGCTCGCCCTGGTCATCGGCAACACCTCCGGCTGCGGCTGGCTGTGGGGCAAGGACGGCTACTTCCGTGACCGCGGCACCGACTATCTGGATTCCCGGCAGACCGGGCCGATGAAGGTGCCCGAAGGGCTGCAGAGCAAGCAGCTCGACCCGCTGCTGCCGATCCCCATGAACATCGCCGACAGCCACGAGAAGGCCGGCGAATTCGAAGTACCGCGCCCGCTGCCCCTGGCCAACGCCGGCAGCTCCAGCGACTACAGCCTGCAGAAGAGCGGCGACTCGCGCTGGCTGATCGCCCAGCGTCCGCCAGCGGAAGTCTGGCCGGTGGCCCACCAGTTCTTCCAGGACAACGGCTTCTCCTTCGCCGACGAGCGTCCGCAGACCGGTGAGTTCTCCACCAACTGGCAGCCGCTGACGCAGCTCTCCGCGCCCCTGGCCCGCCGCCTGGGCAGCCGCGTCGCCGGCGTCGACCCCAGCAGCGAGGCGCGCGTGCGCGTGCGCATCGAGCCGGGCGTGCAGACCAACACCAGCGAAGTCTACGTCCTCAGCGAGACCCGTCCGGCCGGCAGCAGCGCCAGCGCCGACTGGCCGGGCAAACCGGTGGTCCCGGCGCTGGACGCCGCGCTGCTCGACGAAATGCTCGCCAACATGTCCACCAGCGCCGAGAAGGGCGGTTCGGTGTCCCTGCTGGCCGCGCACTCCACCTACGACACTCCTGGCAGCGTGAACCTGGAGAAGGACGGCAACGGCAACCCGATGCTGACCCTCGACTCCGACTTCGACCGCGCCTGGGTCAGCGTCGGCCGCGCCCTGGAGCGCGCCGACATCCGCGTCGACGACCTCAACCGCAGCCTGGGCGTTTACTACGTGAACGTCGCCGAGGGCGCGAAGAAGCTCGAGGAAGCGAAGAAGCCCGGCTTCTTCAGCCGCCTGTTCGGCGCCAGCGAAGAGAAGGCCAAGGCCGAGGAAGACGCCAAGGCGCAGCGCTACCAGGTGCGCCTGACCACCGTGAGCAACACGGTGCAGGTCACCCTCGACAAGGACATCAACACCTCCGCGCCGACCGACGTCGCGCAGAGCGTCCTGGAAAAACTTCAAGAGAGCATGCGCAATGCGTTTCGCGGTACTGGGGAGCGGAAGCCGGGGCAATTCGGCCTTGGTGAGCAGTTCTGACACCCGGGTACTGATCGATTGCGGCTTTGCGCTGCGTGAAACCATCAAGCGTCTGGCTCGCCTGGGTATGCACCCCGGCGAGCTGGACGCCATCCTGGTGACCCACGAGCATGCCGATCATGTCCACGGCGTCGAGCTGCTGGCCCGGCACTACGGCATTCCCGTGTACCTCAGCGATGGCACCCTGCGCGGGCTGCGCAAGCCGCTGCAGCCGGCGGGCCTGCTCAGGGCCGGCCAGCGCCTGGAGCTGAAGGACCTGGAAGTGACCGCGGTGGGCGTGGCCCACGATGCCCGCGAGCCCCTGCAATACGTGATTTCCGATGGCCGGCGGCGTTTCGGCCAGCTCACCGACCTGGGCAGCGTCACCGCCGAGGTGCTGGAATGCTATCGTGGCCTGGATGCCCTGGTAGTGGAGGCCAACCACGACAGCGAGATGCTGGCGCGCGGCCCCTATCCCTACCCGCTGAAGGTCCGCGTGGGCGGCCAGTGGGGACACCTGAACAACCGCCAGTCCGCGCAATTCGTCGCGGAACTGGGCTGGGAAGGGCTGCAGCACCTGGTGCTGGCCCACCTCAGCGAAAAGAACAACACGCCGCAACTGGCCCGGCAATGTTTCGTCGACACCCTCGGGTGCGACCCGGACTGGCTGCAGGTAGCCGATCAGCATTCGGGGCTGGACTGGCGCGAAATCGCCTGACCCCCTACCAACCTAGCAAGCGGAGCCCATCATGGAAAAACGCGAAGAACTCTATCGCGGCAAGGCCAAATCGGTTTACACCACCGACGACCCCGACCGCCTCGTCCTGCTGTTCCGCAACGACACCTCGGCGTTCGACGGCAAGCGCATCGAACAGCTGGACCGCAAGGGCATGGTGAACAACAAGTTCAACGCCTTCATCATGCAGAAGCTGGAAGCGGCGGGCATCCCGACCCAGTTCGACAAGCTGCTGGCCGACAACGAAGTGCTGGTGAAGAAGCTGGCGATGATCCCGGTCGAGTGCGTGGTGCGCAACTACGCCGCCGGCAGCCTGGTGCGCCGCCTGGGCGTGGAAGAGGGCCTGCAGCTCAATCCGCCGACCTTCGAGCTGTTCCTGAAGAACGACGCCCTGGGCGACCCCTTCATCAACGAATCCCACGTCCAGGCCTTCGGCTGGGCGACCCTGGAACAGCTGGCGCAGATGAAGGCCTACTCCTTCAAGGTCAACGAAGTGCTGAGCAAGCTGTTCGACGACGCCGGCCTGCTGCTGGTGGACTTCAAGCTGGAATTCGGCGTGTTCCACGGCCAGATCGTCCTCGGCGACGAATTCAGCCCCGACGGCTGCCGCCTGTGGGACAAGGAAACCCGCAAGAAAATGGACAAGGACCGCTTCCGCCAGGGCCTGGGCGGTGTGATCGAGGCCTACGAGGAAGTGGCGCAGCGCCTGGGCGTACCGCTCTGACCTGTTCCAGGCGCGCAAGCATCTGATAGCACGCGAAAATTTCTCAAAAGAAGGCTTCGCGTTCGCCAATCAAGCTGATATGATGCGCGCCGCACGGAGAGATGCCGGAGTGGTCGAACGGGACGGATTCGAAATCCGTTGAGTCAGCAATGGCTCCTAGGGTTCAAATCCCTATCTCTCCGCCATATACAGAAAAGCCCCGCAAATCAATGGTTTGTGGGGCTTTTTCTTTTGGGGTTCTACCCAGCAATTCTATCCAGCGCGCTAGCTGGCTTGAAACGTCAACTTCTATGTGGCCGTCGGTTTATTGTCGATCGGCCTATGGCACATCATGATGTGTCATCCGTTTGGCATTTTCTCCATATCTTGTGCTACGCTAATTTTGTCTGGCTTGCTTGCTGGTCGAACCGCCGAGCGGTGTCGAACCCAGTTTGCCGAGCGGCAGGGTCGTCAATCTCGATGGCGCTGTCCGGGTCGATTCGCTGATCGCTGTGCAGGGATCACGGTCACTCGAAGGCTTAGAGCTTCGCCTAACTGCTACGTTGCACGCCGGAACCACCACCAAGCTGGGGGCTCATCAGACGGTTAGTAGCTTTATTTTCAGGGCGGGGTTCGTCGTGGGGCCGCGTGGCGCGCGTTTGACGGCGACCTTCAAAAAGGTAGCATTACCAAGATGGAGGAGAAGACGTTGGAACCGTGTCCATGCAAAAACGTGCCAATGCGGCGCGGCAGGCGGTGAAGGCAGTAGTGACCGCCGTCATCCTGGCTTGCTTGCTGGTCGAACCGCCGAGCGGTGTCGAACCCAGTTTGCCGAGCGGCAGGGTCGTCAATCTCGATGGCGCTGTCCGGGTCGATTCGCTGATCGCTGTGCAGGGATCACGGTCACTCGAAGGCTGAGACTCCGTTGTAGCAGTTGGGGCTGGTTCGCTGATGAGCCCCGACACACCAGAGGTGGTTCAGGGATGGCTGATCTCTATCGGCAGGTTCGGTTGATGAAAACCCTTTCGTCTGCGTGGAGGGTTGTCCGAGCTAGTTGCATGCAGTCGTCCTCAAACGATATTCGCAATGAAGCAATTGAATTTGAGGCGGATTCGTTTCGGCAATTGAAGTCAATCCAAAATAAACTTCAGAAAAAGAAGTTCGAATTCCTGCCGCAGCATGGAATTGCCAAAAAACGTCCCGGTAAATCATCGCGGCCATTAGTTATCGCGCCAATTCCAAATAGGATTGTGCAGCGCGCCATTCTGGATGTTCTTCAAGATAATGTTCCCTATGTTCAGGATATTCTGAGTATTGAGAATAGTTTTGGAGGAATAAAAGGTAAGAGTGTTGCTTTGGCGATTGCTGCAATCAATAAGCAATTCAATTCTGGTGTTACGCATTATGTTCGATCTGATATTCCAAGCTTCTTTACCAAGGTTCAGCGCAATAAAGTAGTAGATGTATTGGCGAAGAATGTTGATGACGTTGATATGGTCAAGCTGTTCTCTGCTGCTATTGAAACAACTTTGGCGAACCTGAATGATTTGCAACGTCAAGGGCTGGAATCTATTTTTCCGCTGTCAAATGACGGTGTTGCGCAGGGCTCACCCTTGTCGCCGTTGATTGCAAATATATACTTGGCTGAGTTCGATCGGGAGTTGAACTCAAATGGGTTGGCCTGCATTCGTTATATCGATGATTTTGTCATCATGGCGGCAGACGAAAGTCAGGTTATGAAAGGCTTTCGAGCTGCAAAGGCAATCCTGCGTCGTCAGGGGCTTCAGGTTTATTCTCCTGATGATGATCCTTTGAAGGCTAGTAAAGGCAAGGTCCGGGATGGGTTTGATTTTCTTGGCTGTTATGTAAAGCCTGGTTTGGTCCAGCCGTCCAAAGCGGCTAGGGATAGGCTGTTGGAAAAGATTGATGCGGAAATCAAACTGACATGCAACCTTGCCGCTATGGCATGTAGCGGCGGTGCGGGAATCGGGGTGGGGTGTTATGCGCAGGCTATTGTTAATATCAACAATACTGTTTGGGGATGGGGGAAGGCGTTCCGGTTCTGTACAGGTCCGCAGGTGATTAAGGAACTGGATAGAAAGATTTCAAAGAAGATGCAAGAGTTTGAAGTCGCAATTTCCAAAAAACTCATGCATGCAGATATTGATGTGCGTCGAAAAGTCCTGGGTGTTCGCATGCTTGTGGATGCGATGAAGGATTGATGCCTTTTCTCGGCTTTGTGATGGGGTTTGATCAATTGATATTGATCAGGTAATGGTTGGCTATAGGGTAGGATGATACGCGTCGTATGCGACAAAATAGACGGATTCCTGTGGGAGTGGCATAAGGCGGATCAAATGAGAAGCTAGGCCCTCGAGTACTCATTCCGCTAGTCGCCGTTTAGGTACCATCCGATTCCCTACTCCCCCGGTCGGGTGGGGGTCACCCTGCTTTCATTGCCCGTTGCACCGACGAGACTCCAACGTTAAGGGCCTTGGCCGTTGCCCTGTACGAGTTTCCTGCCGCGACATAGGCGCGTATAGCTTCGTCGTCAATCGTCTTGCTACGGCCCTTGTAGGCGCCTCTCTGCTTGGCCTTGACTATCCCTTCGCGTTGACGTTCACGAATCATTGCCCTCTCAAACTCGGCAACTGATCCCATGATGGACAGCATAAGGGCCTGTATCGGGTCCGACTCTCCGGTGAATAACAGATTTTCTTTATTGAACCGGACGTGTACACCCTTCGCCGTCAAACTTTGGACCAGCGCCAGCAGGTCAACCAGCGAACGTGCAAGGCGGTCGATGGAATGGACGTGGATCACGTCGCCTTCTCGAACGTACCCAAGCATGCTCTGAAGCTCCGGACGTTCTGTGGTCGCACCGGACACTTTGTCCGTGAATATTTTGTCCAGTTGGATGCCATCCAATTGACGTTCCGTGTTCTGGTCAGTGGTGCTAACTCGGATGTACCCGACGTTTGCCATTCTTGATGTTCCTGTGTTCATTTGGGTCTAGATTTTTGTAGTATTTCTGTGTTCGTAATAAAAGTCAACCCTAATGAACACGAATGGCGCAGCTGAGATGTGTTCATCTAGCTGTGTTCCTATGGGCTTACTCATATGAATTCGAAGCACGGGCAGTGCTTGAGTAGCTGGTATTGCGAAGGGCCGAATTCGGCCGGGAGCGGTCAGTCGCAGTCGACTGCTTGAACGCTATACTTCCTAGGCGTTCGTCCCTGCTCCGAGAAAGCGAGCGTCGATCAGGAAAGTAGAATGGACTTCATCGCAGACTTCATAGTCCACTATCTGGCGCATCGCATCGGTGTCAGCGTGTTGGGATTTCTGAGCGGTGGCCGGTTCAAGGGTGAAAGCGGCTTTGCCTATGGCTGGGCAGAAGTTGTCGGCGGCCTGATTCTGTTTGCTCCCTTCGTAGCATTCATCGCTTGGCTCATTCATAGCGGCGGCCATTGAGCCGATGTCGGCTATGGGTCGTTTTCTGCCGACACGCTACCGACAATAGTTATCGCGTTCGTGCTTGTAGGGCATTTTCGAATTCAAGAATCAACGTTGGCAGGTCAAAACCCAGCACGTGACAGAGATCGCGCAGTTGGATGATGTCTAGGCGCCTGGAACCACGTTCAACGTCGCTCATGAATGACTGGGGCCTACCTAGGGCTTTGGAGCATTCCACCTGCGTCATACCGGCCTCAATGCGGCGGCGCTTCAGGATGCCTAGGAAAATCTCGTATTCGGGTCGGTAGATGGCCTTTGTCATTGCGGCTGCCCGGTTGGAAGCAGCCTAGGAACCTATATCTGCTTTTGGGATATCTGAATTTCAGATAATCTCCGATGGTATCGGTCGAGGTTGGTGGCCGAGATTCATTCAACTGTCGGAGGTGTATGTGAAAAAGCTGTTTGCAGGTGTGTTCCTGGCCGCGTCATCGCTGCCGCTGGGTTTTATTGCAGGGGTTCTGGGTTTTCATGTGCTAGGGGTTTCATGGCCTGAATCGATACAGGTAGCGGCCAAGGTCACCGCCAGCGTGCTTGGCCTCGGTTTGTTCGTACTCATGTCGGGGTTGGTGTCGAAGGTTGAAACCCCGAAACCGGTGTCGAGCCGTGAGGAGTGGAGCAAGCAGTGACCGTGAAATGCATTCTGTTCCTGGCCGGTGGATTCGTACTGACTGAGTTTCCCGCCAAGCAGCAATGACACTGTATTCAGCATTACCACTAATGAATTTTTATGCATTCGAGCTTAATTATTGGATGCATAATTCTTGGTTTGCAGGTCGAATAATTATTTCGGCATCAATTAGGTGGAATGATGCCGAGAAACTAAAGATGGAGTTTGTCAACGTGTTGAAAAAATATCTGTTAGCTATCTTTATTGTGCATTCCGTAGTGTCATCTTCGGTTGTATTGGCGTCGTCTTCAGATCCTTCTATAGATGAAATGGCCTCGCAATGCGAAGTTTTTGAGGGGGCGAACAAAGAGGGGGTTTTAAAGTATTCTGAAAATACTCGAAAAATTATGCAGTCGATTTCGCTGCGTTTGGTGAACGATTACCGACCGGAAGATCGTGATAAGGAGGAAGTTAAGCGAATGGATCGTGAGGTGGCCTCTCTAGTTGAAACTCTTCACCGGCCGGAATATCAAAACTTTATTTTGGCAGAAATTAAAAGAAATGATTCTGAAATGCAAGATGCTCTAAGATATATGGGTAATGTTCCACAAAATGATTTCAAAATGTATTTTGAGTGTGTGCTATTTCGCGCTCTTTATGAGAAGAATTCAAAGGCAAATCTTCAATTGATTGCATTCCTGAAAGAGGTCCACACAAATGCGGACTTGAAAAAAATGGGGCAAGAGAAGGGGAATGGTTCGAGTTCAGTGCCGGCGGCTGAGTCGTCAGTTCAGGTTGGTTATTTCAAGGTTAAGGTTAACAGTTGTCGTGTGGGCAGCAAGGTTGGCACAGAAAACCCCTTGGCTGAGCCGAAAAAATGGCCTGACTCGAAGTTTTTGGTTATAGATGCCAGCTTTAAGAATACTGATACCGAGGGGCGACTGCCACTAGCAGGAAGTGCACTGATTGAATATGGTGGAAAGACATATAAATTTGATGCTGTCGAGTCAGTATATGAGGAAGGCTTCGGAATAGGTATTCAATCTGTAAATCCATTAGTTACTTTGCGCACGAAACTTGTTTATAGAATTCCAAGTGAGATAAAAGGTAGGGTTTCCTGGCTGCCTGGCCGTAATGCTGGTGGTGTTTCATTACCTTGTGGAACTATCTAGAGTTTAGGATAAAAATAAACCCCGCAAGCTGCGGGGTTTATTTTTTAGGGGCTGATAGCTGATGCGTCTTTGTGTTTCAGTCGAGAGAAGTCGTACAGTTTATGGCGACTGCCGGTTCCAAACTCCTTGTCTCGGAGCTTAGCAAGGTAACTCAAGTGATAGAAGCAATTGTCAAAGGCAGTTGCATCACCGCGCTCTAAAACATGGACTACAGGGCAGAACCTCAAATTGGCCCCTGTAATGCGTTTAGAGCAGCGTCGAAGCATTTCCCATAGTCTGGTATATCCTTCGCGGGAAAACGTTTCCAAACGCACCGTAAGCCGTTTAAAGGCCATAAAAACATGGTAGTGTCCATGATTGGTAGAGCCAACCTCTCGAACCCAGCCATGAACTACACGCCTGTGTCCACCCCAGTGCTTAAGTGCCAGATTTTCTTTGACACATTTGAAGAATGCTCGAAGTTGCCTATTCTCTTCTTTGACATCGTAGACTTGCTTCGATGGTAGGCGAATTTCAAACCGGATGACTTGTATCTGGCTATCATGCGATTGAAGATTGATCAGTTGGCGGTGAATCCCGTCAAGAATACTGGTGTAGTAATCATCGTAAGAAAGCATCGCCAGTGATGCTGGTAGATTGCTTTGCTGTACCGGATCATTGATTTATTAATATGATATAAAACCCAACTAATGCGGGAGTGGTTTATGCGGCTAGAAAGTCGAACTCGATTTCTAGCGTGTGTACTTGGTTTCGACGCAGTCTGGATGCAGAGTAACGTTTATGCGTTTCACCCGTTCCAAATTCTTTATACTTGGCTTTTGCTAGATAGGAAATTTGGAAAAATGCCTTATCAAAGCTTTTGGGGTCGGCTCGATTGACCAAGTGGTGCGTAATGGCTTCCATATGCCCCGTGGAGGTCTGTTTCCAGCAGCTTTCGATTAGTGCCCATAGGCCAGTACATCCGTTGCTGGAAATCTCTCCCAGATGTCTGTAGAGGGCTTTAAATCCGATGAAGCAATGGTAGTGCCCGTTCGGGTTTTCATCTACCTCTCTAGTCCATCCGTAGATTACATGCTTGTGTTGCTTCCAGCGCTTCCTGCCAAGATGTTCTTTGATGGATTTAAAAAAAGCAGAAACAACTAGGTTGCCTTCATTGGCGGTGTAGAAATTCATATTTGGTAGATGAAGATCGAAGCGCATAATGGTTATGCGGGAATGGTAGGTCAGTAGGGCTGAAATTTGACCGTGAAACGTATCAAGAATTTCGGTGTAAACCGGGAGGTTCCTGAATTTTCCGGTGTTGATCGAAGTGCCTTTATGTCTACGGTTAGTCGTGGTTGGTCTGTTCAAGAAATAACCTTCTATAATTTTTTAAAAATACTTTATCTCCTTCAGGTTTTGATATGGTCTATTGGATATTAATAATATACAGGGTGCGCAGGTCGCTGTAGACCACTAGCCACTAGGTCAACATAGAAATCCGAGGCACGAAAAAACATGAAGGATGTAGCTATGTTACATCGGTCATTCCCCCAAACTAAACACAAACGAAAAATAAAAAGGGGAGGCACCTCCTGCAAGGCTTGTGGCTCAGGGGTTAGTCATCACAGAAGCTGAAGTCTAATTTTTCCAGAGCGGCACTCATTTGCAGGATGCTTGATCCCTTCGAATAGATATCAAAAGTTATGTGGTTGGTCTTGTGGCCTACTATGTTGGTGATTACTAGTGGTGGGACATCTGCCTGTTGCAGTAGAGTGGTGGTAGTTTTTCGAATGCTATGAAAAACTTTGAGTTGTTCGAATCCGAGCTCCTTCTTTAAGCGACCAAATCTTTTTGATAGAGGGTCTGAGCGGTTTCCATACTTGTTTCCCGCGCTAGAGTGGATTATGTATCCATCCTTTGGTGTAGATGAAAATTTTTCTAGAAGTTTTTTGATTTTTGAATGTATAGGGATGGTTCGATTTCCGGTTTCGGTTTTCGAATTCTTAATTGTTATTGTGTTGTTAATTATGTCGTTTGGGCGAATTCTGCATATTTCCTCAATTCTGCACCCAGTATAGGCTGCGATTTTGATTGTTGCGGCTAGATATAAGTCTCCATTTTCTATGCATGCCTGGTGCAGGCGCTCTACTTCATGCTTTTCAAATGCGATGTAGGATGCACTCTGTGATCGGTTCTTTCCTCGTTTCTTTGTGAGTATATGATCTTTGAATGGATTGTTTTGGCTCTTTATGGAGTTGTCCTTGCTGATAAGGAAATTCCAAAAAGCATTTCCTGCAAATAACCGATTTTGTTTGGTCTTGTCGGAGAAGGGAAGTGAGGAAAGATACTTTTCAACCCCGGTGTGATCTAGGTGGAGGTCGTTTGCTTGGAGATACTGTATGATTTTTTTAATGCTGGATGCTTGGCTGGCGGCGGTTTTTTCAATTACCTGATTCTCTGATTGGTATCTTTCGAATTCGGCTATGAGTGTTGGGCTTACGATAGTTTTAGGTCTATGATTCTTGAAGAATATTTTTTTTGCTTCTTCGGCTTCTTCAATGTTTAGTCGATATTCAAATACTATTCGGCCAAGCTCTGCTTGTCGGAATGAGTCCGCACTTTCAAAATCTTCAGCCGTCCTTGCCTGCATAAGCATATCGTTGATTTTCTGACGACTGGATTCGGCTCGGATGCGCCAACTATCCAAACCTTGTCTCGTTCGAGCTGCTTCAAACGATCGTTTCCATGCCGCGAGAATTTCGCGGCTACGGTCTTTAGCTACCGCACGACTGCCGGTTTTAAGCGTTTTGGTTAGAACCTTCTTTGCAAGGAAGTCGGGGTGATCGCGTACGTCTTCGGGTACATCAAGGCGGACGTGCCATGTTCCACCTTTCAAAACGAGATGATCTGCCATTACTCTTGTCCAGCTAAATTCTACCCATAAAGTCTACCCAAAATTAATTGATGTGCGAATAGCTATAGTAAACAGTGGGTTGCATCAATTTTGGGGGAGAGTCCCTATCTCTCCGCCATTACAGATGGTCAAAGCCCCTGAAATGCCTAGCGTTTCAGGGGCTTTGTCTTTTCTGCGCCAGGGCAGTCGAAACCTCCGACGCAAGCCTGCTTCCGTTCCGTCAATGACTGCAGCAGAATGCCGGGAACATGGATGCCCGGGAAGCAACGGATGCGTACCAACTACGTACTGATCGACTACGAAAGCATTCCGGTCCGGTCGCTCGACCTGCTGCAGGACGCGCATTTTCGCCTGCGGGTCTTTCTCGGCCCGAACAACTCCAGGCTGCCCACCGAACTGGTCGTCGCCATCCAGCGCCTGGGTGAGCGGGCGGACTACATCCAGCTCGAAGCCGCCGGCCCCAACGCCCTCGACTTCCATATCGCCTACTACCTGGGGCGCTTCGCCCTGGAGGATCCCACGGCTTTCTTCCACGTGATTTCGGCCGACAAGGGCTTCGATCCCCTGCTCAGGCACCTGAAGGGCAATGGTATCTTCGCAATGCGTTCCGAAAGCATCGAGGCCATGCCCTGCTTCAAGGATTTGCCTGCACTGCAGGCAACGCTGGCAGCCAGCGCAGCAAGCGCGAACGATGCCAAGCCGGCCGGCCAGGCCTCTGCAAAGCCTGCTTCCGAGAGCGATGCCCATCTGAAGACCGTCATGGCCGACCTTGTTCGTCGGAAGGCTTCGAAGCCGGCTTCGGTCAAGACGCTGACCAGCACGATTCGAGCGACGCTTGGTAAGGACACTCCACTGGCCGAGGCTGAGCGCGTTTACCAGCTCCTGTGCAAGCGTGGCCTTGTGAAGGTGAAAGGGCAGAAGGTCACCTATTCGCTGCCGGAGCGTGTCTAGGGATGGTTTCCATTCGCTGCGAATCTGGAGCTTACGCATCCATGGGGATCAAGCCGAACGGGAGGGCGCTCTAGACGCTGGAGTTCTATGCGGGATGTAGGCGCCGCGATCAGGCAAAGCCCTGCAGATAGTCAAAGCTCCTGGAGCGCCCAGCGCTCCAGGAGCTTTGTCCTTTCTGCGTCTACCTCAATCCTGCCCCTTCCACGCCCCCGAAGTCGCCGCGGCGCGGAACTTGGCGCGGTTGGCCGGGGTGTCGGCCGGTTCCGATTCGCCGAAGATCGCTTTCATCCAGTGGCCGTCGGTGGGGTTGGGGAAGAGGATGAAGCGCTCGCCGAACTGGGCGCGGTCCTCGTCGAGCAGGGCGGCGCGTTGCCTGGCGTCGTCGACGTAGTAGCGGCGTTTGAAGTCGTTGAGGTTGTCGCCCAGCATCAGCAGCACGTCGTAGCGTTCGGCGATGGCTTTCTGCGCGGGTTCCTTGTTGGAGCTTTCGCGCAGGATGGTGACGTGTTCCTTGTCGGCGAAAGGCACTTTCAGGCTGCGCAGGTTGTTCAGGGCGTATTCGTCGGTCCTGTCGCCTTGGTCGCGGCTGGAGACGTAGAAGATTTCCACGCCCCGGGACTTGGCGTAGTCGAGGAAGTCCAGCGCGCCGGGCGTCAGGGTGGGGCCGTTGGCGGCCACCCAGCGGTCCCAGAGGGCGTCGTCGAAGAAGTCCTTGCCCTGGCTGAGCAGGGCGCCCCAATAGCTGTTGCTGCTGAGGATGGTGTCGTCGAGGTCGCTGATGATCGCCGGTGGCCTGGCGCCGGGCTTGCGTTTGGCCAGGGCCTGGTCCAGGCGCAGCTTGGCCAGGTTGAAGCCCTGGTAGTAGAGGGCGCGGTATTCGGCGGCCGTCTGCCGCCAGGCGACGGCGGCGGTCAGCAGGTTGGGCGAGGCGGTGTCGGTTTTCGCAGTGTCGGCCAGTGCCAGTTGGAAGGGCGCGGCGAGGACGAGCAGGGCGGCAGCGATTGTCGTTCTTGGATTGGGCATGGGTGACGATCCTTGTGGCTTGTGTGCCATGGCGGCGGGGGTGGAGTTCTCATACCCCAGGCGGGGGCGGGCCTCAATCGGGGCGACGCATATCCGTAAGGAGTTGGCGTGCTTGCGGAAGGATCGGGCCCGGTCGCGGGGGATGGCCTACAGACTCGTTCCGCCATGGGATTGGCGCTGTAGCCGGGCGATGGCGTGGGCGGGAGGTAATGTCAAATTGCCGCCAATCCGCGTAGGCGCTTTCCTGCCGATCTGCTAGCTTGCTCTATTGGATGCCTGGATCAGGATGATGTATGGGGGCTGTGGTCGGTAAGGGGTTGTCTTTCGCCAGGCGCATCTACGTGCCGCGCATGGTCGGGTTGGGCATCGGCTTCTTCTGCGTGGCGGCGGCGCTGGAGCCGTTGCAGCGGCCAGGTTGGGCCTGGGCTCTGCTGGTGGCCAACGGCTTTCTCTGGCCGCACCTGGCCTACCAGTTGGCGCGCCTGTCGCAGGCGCCGTACCAGGCGGAGCGGCGTAACCTGCTGCTGGATTCGCTGTTCGGCGGCCTCTGGGCCGGCGCCATGCAGCTCAACCCGCTGCCGAGCGTGACCATCCTGTCGATGATGGCGATGGACAACATCGCCGCCGGCGGCCTGCGTTTCTTCCTGCTGGGCAGCGTGGCGCAGTTGCTGGGCGTGCTGCTGGCCTGGCTGTGCTTCGGCATCGCCTTCACCGCCGAGGCCACGCCGCTGCAGGTGTATGCCTGCCTGCCGATGCTGGTGGTCTACCCGCTGGCGGTGGGCGGCGTGAGCTACAGCCTGGCCAGGCGCCTGTCCGAGCACAAGCAGGCGCTGCGTGCGGTCAGCCGCACCGACAGCCTCACCGGGCTGCTCAACCACGGTTCCTGGATGGATCAGCTGGAGAACGAATTCCAGAAGTGCCGCCAGCAGCACACCCGGGCCAGCGTGGCGCTGATCGACATCGACCACTTCAAGGGCATCAACGACCGCTTCGGCCATGTGCTGGGCGACATGGTCATCACCGAGCTGAGCCACCTGCTCACCCATTCGCTGCGTGAAACCGACACCCCGGGGCGCTATGGCGGCGACGAATTCTGCGTGATCCTGCCCGGCACCACCCAGACGCTGGCGGTGGAGATCATGGAGCGCCTGCGCCAGAGCTTCGCGGAAAAGCACTACCAGTTGGCGACGGACCTGTCCGTCGGCCTGAGCATCGGCGTGGCGTCCTACAGCCCCTACCAGGTGGATGCCAGCGCCTGGCTGAGCGACGCGGACAAGGCGCTGTACCGGGCCAAGCACCAGGGCCGCAACCAGGTGGTGGGCGCCGGGCCTCAGCCGCAGTAGCCGTCCATCTTCAGCCGGTTCTTCTCGCTGGGGTCGGCCTGGTACTGCTGGCGCCAGAACTGGCAGGGCGCGCTGTTGAAGCGCCGCTCCCGCTCGCTCTGCTCGACCTGCCGGCTCTGCTCGGCCTGGGCCTTGCGCTGGTTCTCCAGGTACTGCTGGAACATCGCCGCGTTGGCATCCGGGGTGGGCGCCGGAGCGCTGGCCGGCGCCGGCGACAGGCCGGCGGGCAATGGCAGGGGCGCGCCGGGCCACAAGCGCAGGAGCAGGACGCAGCTCAGGGCAACGGCGACGAAGCCCAGCCAGATGCCGGCGGCGATGCCGAGGGCGAGTTTGCAGAAACTGATGCTGGGCGAGGACATGGCGGCTCATCGTCGGGCGAAAACGCAATGGATAACCCAATTCTGCCGCCGGAGAAAGCCTGGGCGCGGCGCCCGGCGCCGCGCCTGAACCTCAGCCCTGCGGCTGTTCGAAGGCCTCCAGCGCGCGCAGCGAGTAGACGTAGGCGGCGCCGGCGTTCATGGCGATCGCCGTGGCCAGCGCCTGGGCTACTTCGGCCTCGCTGGCGCCGGCCTTGCGCGCGGCCTCGGCGTGCACGCCGATGCAGCCGTCGCAGCGGGTGGTGATGGCCACCGCCAGGGAGATCAGCTCGCGGGTCTTGGCGTCCAGCGCATCGCCATCCGCGGCGGCGGCATCCAGCGCCTGGTAGGCGGCGATCATCTTCGGATGTTTCTTACCCAATGAGCCGAAGGCCTTCTTCACCGCGGGAACGTATTCGGACCAGTTGAACAGCATGGCGGCATCTCCTTTTCGGGTTGACGGCCATGCAGCTTAGTCCGGGATTCGCCGGTCTGCGGGCGGGGTGCTCAGAGCGTCGCGACGATCTCGTAGGCCTGGCGCGCCGAGCCCAGGCCGACCTCGATCTCGTCGCCGGGGTGGCGGCCGAGCAGGGCGCCGCCCAGCGGCGAGCGCGGGGTGATGACCAGGACCTCGTGGCCGTCCAGTTCGATCTTCAGGCCGGCGGCGTCCGGACCCAGGAACAGCCAGCGACGGCGGTCCTCATGGTCTGCCAGTTCGACCAGGGCGCTGGTCTGGATGCCCAGCTCGGCGTCGAAGTCGCGCAGCACCAGGCCCTGGAACGAGGCGAGCGCCTGGCGGATCTCCTCCACCCGGCGCGATTGCCCGGCGGCCAGGTAGGCCGCTTCCAGGCCGAGGGTGTCGTACTTGTTCTCGGCGACGTTTTCCTCGTGGGTGGCGGCCTCGTGGGCGGTGCGCGCGGCGCGGACGGCGACATCGAGGTCGGCGTCGAGGCGCTGGAGGATCAACTGGTGGGCGCGTTGCTTATCCATGGTGACGGCTGCCTGGGCATGAAGGGGCCTATCCTAGGGCCTTTGCCCGGCATCGGCGAATGGTCTTTCAAGTTTTTCCTACGGCAGTCGATAGAGCGGCAGAACACCCGGAAAAAGGAACCTCGGGCATGATCCTTTCCCTGACGCCTTCCAGCCAGGCCCTCGCCGGTCAATTGCGGATAGCTGCCAATGGCGATGGCGGCACGGCGGCCGATGCCACCCAGGACGACGGCGCCGTGACCACCCGTGGCGCGAAGGCCGGAAGCCAGGGCGCGGCTGGCGCCGGCGCCGAAAGCGGCGGCAGCTCCAGCGTCGCCGTCGAGCAGTTGCAGAAGCGCCTGCAGCAGCTGCAGAAGCAGTTGCAACAGGAGCAGCAGGAACTGGCGGCCGCGCAGGAGCGGCAATATTCCTCGGAAAACGAGCGCACCGCGATCATCATGGCCCTGCAGAGCCGCATCGCCAGCACCAGTGCCGCCATGCAGGCCACGGCGGCGGCGCTGGCCGAAGCGATCCGCAATGGTGGCGGTGGCGCCGGCGCCTTGCTCAGCACCAGCGCCTGAGGCGCCTCAATAGCCGGCCAGGATGTTGACGATCACCCCGGTGGCGATGGCCACCAGCACGTAGTCGCCGTTGACGTACAGCCAGCGATGGTCGCGCGGCGGCGCATAGAGGTGACGGGCGCGCCAGTCGGTGACCCAGTAGCGGTCGCTGCGGTAGACCGGCTGCACCACCACGCCGCGGCGCCATTCGCGGTGCGGCACCGGCATGCCGGCCTGCGGGCGGAAGTGCGGGTCGCGGTAGTAGCGCGGGTCGGCGTGGCCCGTGCGGCCCTGGTAGTGGCCGCCCTGGTGGCCTTTCTGCTGTTGGTATTGCTGGTGCTGCTGCGGGCGATTGTCCGGGCGGTTCGGGCCGTGGTCCGGGCCGTGGTCCGGGCCGTGGTCCGGGCCGGGGCCCGGCTGGGCGAAACTCGCCAGCGGGCTGCCGAGCATCAGGGCGGCACAGAGCAGGGCGACGGTCTTCTTCATGGTGTTCTCCTGGCGCGGCCGGCGGTTGCGGCGCGCGCTGCTAGCGGTCGATCCCGGCACCGGGCGCAGCCGGTTCGGGTACTTCATGAGACCGTGCGTCCAGGTCAAGAAACGCCAATGCGGGGTAAAGGTCCGGTAAAGAATTCGTCGCTTTCGTCAGGGCGCTGATACATGGCCGCCCGAACAGCGTCCGGCACTCTGCCGGAAAAGGGGAAGTGCTTTGTGCGGTTTTCACATTTGGTGGTATGTTTGCATCAAATGCACGAAAGAGGTACGGCATGAGCGCACTGATCAGGGAAACTCCGTCGGCCGATCTGGTCCTGGCCAAGGCGGTACTGGCTGCCCGTGAGCAACTGGGCATGACGCAGCAGGAGCTGGCCGCCATCGTCGGCGTCGACCGCAGCGCGGTGAGCCGCTGGAAGAGCGGCGGCCTGCGGGTGGGCAGCAAGACCGGCGAGCTGGCGCTGCTGCTGGTGCGGGTATACCGCGCGCTCTTCGCCCTGTTCGGCGGCAACCTGGAGGACATGCGCCACTTCCTGCGCACCCCCAACCGCCACCTGAGCGGTGTGCCGCTGCAGCGGATGGAGCAGGTGCAGGGCCTGGTGCAGGTGGTCGAGTACCTCGACGCCATCCGGGGCAAGATCTGAATGGCCCTCGACGCCGGCGCCGAACTGTGGCGCGAATGCCGGGGCGAGCAGGCCATCGCCCCGCTGCGGGGCAAGCTGGTGCGCCTGGTGGAGAGCCAGGAGCAGGTCGCGACCCTGCAACTGGTGGATACCCTGGAGGAACAGGCCTTGCTGGAAGAGCTGATCGAGACCAGCAAGCCGCACCTGCCGCCGTCCACCGAAACCCTGCACTACTTGCTCAAGACGCCGTTCCGCTACCCGCCGCTGCGCTGGGGCTCGCGCTTCGGCCGCCGCCACGAACCCAGCCTGTTCTACGCCGCGTTGCGCCTGGAGACGGCCATGGCCGAGGCGGCCTATTACCGCTTCGTGCTCTGGGAGGGCATGGCCAGTCCGCCGCCCAGCGGGCGCATCCTTTCCGAGCACGCTTCTTTCGAGGCGCGTTTCCAAGTGCAACGGGGCATACGCCTGCAGGCGCCGCCCTTCGACAGCTATGCCGAGCGCCTGCAGGACCCGCGGGACTACCGCCTGACCCAGGCGCTGGGCAGCGCGATGCGCGCTGCCGCGGTGGAGGCCTTCGAATACCGCTCGGCGCGCTGCCCGGAAGGTGGGCTGAATGCCGCGCTCTTCGTGCCTTCGGCCTTCGTCGACAAGCGCCCGCGCAACCTCATGCCCTGGCTGTGCGAGACCACCGCCGACTACGTGGCCTTCAAGCATGCCCAGGTGCCGGGGGCGCCGCGGCTGTTCCCGCGCGCGGGATTCCTGGTCGAGGGCGACCTGCCGCACCCGGCGTGACCGTCCGTCGTCCTGCCCGCGCGGGGTGGGGCGAACGCGCTAGCTTATTGCGCTGGCCAAGCAACGGAGTGCGCCATGGACATTCGCCTGGAAGCCCATCCCCATGACCGCCGCCAGTGGCGCGTCTACCTCAACCAGTACTTCTTCCAGTACCCCGACAAGCCCACCGCGCAACGCATGTACGAGCGCGTGCTGGAGTCGTTGGGCCAGGCCGCGCCTGTTGCCGGGGCGGGCAATATTCCTAGCCAGGAACGTCGGCGCAGAGCCCGCGAATGCGTCTGATTCGCTGCTGAAGCTTGCCTGAAAATCCCTTCGGATTGCCCTGAAATGAGGCGGTCCGCCCCTGTCCGGCGCGGACTTGTGCACAATGTTGGTGGCTGTTGTCAAGCGCTGGAAACATTCCTCCGTAAGCGCTTGATTTTTCGTTGAGCGTTTGTAACTTATTGATTTTTAATGGCTTTATTTATTGGTGAAAAAAGCACCAATCTAAGCGGCAGCCCCAGCGGGCAAGGCGTATAAGACGTTTTCATCACCTTATCCACGCAGTTATCCACAGCTTCTGTGGATTGTCCCAAGCGCTTGCTTTCCTTCCGCGTTGTCAAGAGCCCTGACGGCAAAAGCCGCACTGAATTCCTATTCGCGGCTGCTACCATGGCGCGAATTTTCCTGCGACCACCCGCCCTGGAGCGCCCATGCCCGTCGACTTGCCCAACCTGCTGATCGGACTGCTGGCCGCCACGCTGCCGCTGGGCTGGTTGGCCTGGCACCTGCGCGAGCGCGCGGCGCGGCAGGAGAGCGAACTGGCGCTGTTGCGCGAACGCCTGACCACCGCGCAACTGGCCCAGGATGGCCTGGGCGCGCAACTGGAGGCCGAGCGCGAAGCTTTCCAGCGCCTGAGCGGCCGCCACGGCGAGCTGGCCGGCGAGGCCGCGGCCTTGCGCCGCGAGGTGGACCTGGGCCGCGCCGAGCGCGAGCGCCAGCAGCAGGCCGAGCGCAGTTGGCAGGCCGAGCGCGAGAGCCGCGAGGAGGAACTGCGCCGGCTGTCCGCCGAACGCGCCGCGCTGGCCGCCGAACTGCGCGAGCAGCAGGAAGGCCACCAGCAGCGCCTGGGTGACCTGCAGGCGGCGCGGGACGAGCTGCGCGCGCAGTTCGCCGAGCTGGCCGGGAAGATCTTCGAGGAGCGCGAGCAGCGTTTCGCCGAGGCCAGCCAGCAGCGCCTGGGGCAGTTGCTCGACCCGCTGAAGGAGCGCATCCAGGCCTTCGAGAAGCGCGTGGAAGAGAGTTATCAACAGGAAGCCCGCGAGCGCTTCTCCCTGGGCAAGGAGCTGGAGCGCCTGCAGCAGCTCAACCTGCGCCTGGGCGAGGAGGCGACCAACCTGACCCGCGCCCTCAAGGGCCAGAAGACCCAGGGCAATTGGGGCGAACTGGTGCTGGAGCGCGTGCTGGAACACGCCGGCCTGGAGAAGGGCCGCGAGTACGAGACCCAGGTGAGCCTGCGCGCCGCCGATGGCGAGCGCTTCCAGCCCGACGTGCTGATCCGCCTGCCCGGCGACAAGCAGGTCGTGGTGGATGCGAAGGTCAGCCTCACCGCCTACCAGCAGTTCGTCGCCAGTGACGACGAGGTGATCCGCCAGCAGGCGCTGAAGCAGCACGTGCTGTCCCTGCGCAACCACGTGAAGGGCCTCTCCGGCAAGGACTACCGGCGCCTGGAGGGCCTGCACAGCCTGGACTTCGTGCTGCTGTTCATGCCGGTGGAGGCGGCTTTCTCGGTGGCCCTGCAGGCCGAGCCGAACCTGTTCCAGGAGGCCTTCGAGCGCAATATCGTGATCGTCAGCCCGACCACCCTGCTGGCCACCCTGCGGGTGATCGACAGCCTCTGGCGCCAGGAGCGGCAGACGCAGAACGCCCGCGAGATCGCCGAGCGCGCCGGCGCGCTGTACGACAAGTTCGTGCTCTTCGTCCAGGACCTGGACGAGATGGGCTCGCGCCTGCAGCAGCTGGACAAGGCCTACGCGGCGGCGCGCAACAAGCTCTGCGAGGGGCGCGGCAACCTGATCAGCCGAGCGGAACAGATCAAGCTGCTCGGCGCGCGGGCCAGCAAGAGCCTGCCGGGGGATTGGCTGGAGCGGGCGCTGGGCGATGAGCCGCAGGTTCTGGAAGAGGACAAATAGTCCTACGTTGCTGCGCTTTTCGTAGGAGCGAGCTTGCTCGCGAACGGTGTCCACCCGTGGTTTCGGTGCGCATCCTGAAGAGCGCCCTCTCCCTAGCCCTCTCCCTGAAGGGAGAGGGGACCGTTGGGCAGAATTGGATGTTTTGCAGTCAGCCGGCACGGACAAGCCCCCTCTCCCTTCAGGGAGAGGGTTGGGGAGAGGGAGCGGGGTCCACCTCAAGCACCACAGCTGCCGGGAAACATGGTTCGCGAGCAAGCTCGCTCCTACAGGTTCAACCCCGCGCCGCCCGACTCGCCGCCGGCGAGCGCGCCAGGTAGTCCAGGGCCTCCTGGGTGTTGGCCTCGTGGTCCGGGTGGTACCAGGGCTTGAAATAGCGCAGGAAGCTGCCGGCCAGCGAGGCTCGCCGCGGCAGCAGGCCGCGTTTTTCGCTGTCGCGCCAGATGCGCCAGAAGGGCCGCGGCCTGCCCAGGCTCGGGTCCTGGCGGGCGAGGGTGCGGGTGCCGAAGGCGAACAGCCAGATGATCAGCGGCCAGACCACGAACATCCACGCCTGGCGGCTGACGAAGCTGCCGCCCAGGTGCACGTGCAGGTCGTGGGCGACGTTGCGGTGCTCCACTTCCTCGGCGCCGTGCCAGCGGAACAGGTCCAGCAGCACCGGGTCGGAGCCGGCGCGGTCCAGCGCCTCGGCTTCCAGCACCCATTTGCCCAGCACACAGGTGAAGTGCTCGACCGCGGCGACAATGGCGCAGCGCTGGCCGATCCACCAGCGGCGCAGCCAGGGCGTTCTGTTGAACAGCTGCAGCCCCAGCGGGGTGTCGCTGAGCAACTGTTCGAACAGGTAGTCCATGGCCTTCAGGTAGCGGCTGGAGTCGATGCCGTGCACCGTCAGGTAGCGCTCCACGGCGCCGGAGTGGGCGCGGGCGTGCATCGCTTCCTGGCGGATGAAGCCCTGCACGTCGTCGCGCATGCGCGCGTCCTTCACGAAGGGCAGGGCCCTGTTGTACAGGCGGCAGAACCACAGCTCGCCGGCCGGCAGCATCATGTGGATGACGTTGATGACGTGGGAGGCCTCGGCCTGCCCGGGGATCCAGTGCAGCGGCGAGGCGCTGTAGTCGAACTGCACCTTGCGTTGCACCAGGCGGTGATGATGGTCGGTCATGGTTGGCCTCGGGAAGTCAGGTCGAAACGGGCGAACAGGCGCGACAGGCCGGGCAGCAGGCGCCACTGCCAGCGCGCCAGGTGTACCTCGGCGCCGGCGGCGACCACCGGCAGGTTGCGCTGCACGGCCTGGACGATCTTCTCGCCCACCCTGTCCGGGCTCAGCCGGCGCCGGCGGTAGAAGCGCTGCACCTTGGCGCGGCGGCGGGCCTGCTGCTCCTCGCTGAGGCCGGCGAAGCGGGTGGCCTGGACGATGCCGGTGTCGACGAAGCCGGGGCAGGCCGCGCTGACGCCGATGTCGTGCCCGGCCAGTTCGGCGCGCAGGCATTCGCTGAGCATCAGCACCGCCGCCTTGCTGGTGGCGTAGGCCGGGTAGTTGCGCGAGGGCGCGAAGGCCACGCCGGAGGCGACGTTGACCAGGTGCCCGGGCTTGCCGGCCTCGACCATCTGCCGGCCGAACAGGCGGCAGCCGTCGATGACGCTCCACAGGTTGACGCGCAGCAGGCGCTCCCAGTCCTGGGCGCTGGTGTCGAGCATGGCGCCGGCCAGGCCGATGCCGGCGTTGCTGACCACCACGTCGGGCACGCCCAGGCTGCTTTTCACCCAGGTGGCGAAGCGTTCCATGGCGGCGCTGTCGCCGACGTCCACGCAATAGCTGAAGGCCGTGGCGCCAAGGCTGCGGGCCTGGGCGGCGCTGGCTTCGGCGGCGGCCGGGTCGATGTCCGCGGCGAGCACGCTGGCGCCCTGTTCGGCGAAGCGCAGCAGGGTGGCGCGGCCGATGCCGCCGCCGGCGCCGGTGACCACCACCAGCTTGCCGGCGAAGGGCCCGGCGCCGGGTTTCTGCTGGGCGCGCTGCAGCGGCTGGCTGGCCTCGCCGCCGTCGATGTGGCGGGCGAATTCGTCGATCCAGCCGGCCAGTTGTTCCGGCTCGGCGAGCAGTTGCCAGTGCCCGGCGGCCACCTCGCGGCGCCACAGCCGCGGCGCCCACAGCGAAAGCTGCTGGAACAGCTGCTGGCCGACGTAGCGGTCGCGGGTCGGCACCACCAGTTGCACCGGCACCTCGGTATGGCGCTTGCGCGGCTTGAAGATCGAACCGATGAAGTTGGCCCGGTACAGCTTCACGCCGTGCTCGCCGTCGCTGGCCTGGTGCGGGTTGCGCCCGGGGTTGCGGATGCCCTCGACCTTGCGCAGGTACTGCGGCCACAGGCGCGCGGCGCCCAGGCGCCAGGACAGCGCCGGCAGCAGCGGCAGGTGGAAGTAGTAGATGTACCAGGAGTGCAGCAACTGGCTGAGCACCTGCAGCAGCGCGGCCGGGCGCCTGCGCCGCAGGCGGTCGCGCATCCAGTGGCCGACGTGGTCCAGGCAGGGCCCGGAGATGCTGGTGTAGGAGGCGATGCGCTGGCGCAGCGCCGGGTCGGTGACGCTCTCCCAGGTCTGGATCGAGCCCCAGTCGTGGGCCACCAGGTGCACCGCGCGTTCGGGGCTGACGGCGTCGAGCACGGCTTTCAGGTCCTGGCTGAGCAGCTCCAGGCGGTAGTCGCGGGTGCGCCGCGGCTTGTCCGAGGCGCCGGCGCCGCGCACGTCGTAGGCCACCACCTGGTAGCGGCCGAGCAGGCGGGCGATCAGCGGTAGCCAGACCTCGTGGTTGTCCGGGTAGCCGTGGACGAACAGCAGCATCGGTTTGTTCGCATCGCCCCAGCGGTATACCGCCAGGCGCACCGCGCCGGATTGTACGTCGAGGCGTTCGGCCGGCGGCAGGCCGGGGTTTTCGAGCATGGCGTTCATGCGGCCTCCCGTGCAGGCGGCGGGAGCGGATGGACGGACGGGGTGCCTCGGGGCATGACGTTCTCCAGGCCATTGTTGTTGTACGGAGCGACCATGACATTGGTCGATGTCACAGTGGATGCTGACCCATTCGCCCCGCCCGCGCCATGCCCGGCGGCGCTGTTACCAATGCGGGCAGCGGCGCGCAGCCCAGTTGTCATGCGGGTTTGGCGAAAAGGGCAGGGTGCGCGGGGCGATGAAGTCCCGCCTTTGGTTGGGCGTTGTGATGGGCTTCGCAAGCGCTTGGGTATCGATGCCTTGCGGTTGTGGCCGGCGCCGGGCGCTGGCTATGATCGCCGCCATGAGCACGCCCCTGAGCCTTCTGCAGCGCCTGCTCCAGCGCCCCGAGCAAAGCCCGGCGGAGATGGAGGACGAGCGCGAATTCAGCGTCGACGAGCTGGCCCGCGAGGCCGGCAGCACGGTGCGCAACATCCGCGCCTACCAGGACCGCGGCCTGCTGCCGTCGCCGGAGCGGCGCGGCCGCAGTGGCGTGTACTTCGCCAGTCACCTGCGCCGCCTGCGCCTGATCGGCGGCCTGCTGGAGCGCGGCTACGGCCTGTCGAACATCAAGGAGCTGCTGGAAAGCTGGGAGCGCGGCCACGACCTCGACCACGTGCTGGGCCTGGACCAGGCCATCCTCGGCGCCTGGAACCTGGAGACGCCGGGGCAGATCGGCTTCGACGAACTGCAGGCGATCTTCGGCGACGAACTCGACGACGACGTCATCGACCGCGCCCTGCAGCAGGGCCTGCTGCAATTCGACGGCGAGCGCATCAGCATCCCCAGCCCGCGGTTGTTCAACGCTGGCGTCGAGCTGTACCGCTCGGGCATTCCCCTGGCCGCGCTGCTGGAGCACCTGGCGGTGCTGCGCGGCGACACCGAGCACCTGGCCGCCGGCATCGTGCGCCTGGTGGTCACCCACCTGGTGGACAAGCGCGGCGCCGAGCTGCTGCCCGGCGCCGCCGACCTGGAACAGCTGGCCGAGGTGTTCATGCGCCTGCGCCCGCTGGCCGAGCAGGTGGTGCTGGTGGAACTGGCGCGGGGCCTGAAGCTGTCGGCCAACGAGATGCTCGGCGAGCGCGTGGGGGAGATCCTCCGCCAGTTCGAGCAGCCGCGCTGACGCCGCTTCTGCAAGGTGCTTTTCGTAGGATGGGTTGAGCTTGCGAAACCCATGCGGTCATGGCGATGGGTATCGCTTCGCTCCACCCATCCTACGGGCGTTGCATTGGCTCGCCTGATCTACACGAAGAGCAGCGTCAGCGCCCCCGCGGCGAGGCCGGCGACCATCACCGGTACGCAGCGCAGGGCCAGCCGGGCGCCGCCGACCAGGGCGATCAGGACGGCCTTGACCAGGCTGTTGCTGACCACGGCGAGGACGATGCCGTGCCCGGCCACTTCGGCGTCCAGCCCGCCCAGGGCGTTGCTGGCCAGGGACAGGGTGATGGCGTCGACGTCGGCCAGGCCCGAGAGCAGCGCCACCAGGTACACGCCGACGTCGCCCAGGTAGCGGTGCCCGGCCTCGACCAGGAACAGGATCAGCGCCAGCAGGGCGGCGAAGCGCAGGGCCGGGCCCAGTTCGAAGGGGTTCTTCAGCGGCGGTTCGCTGGTGGCGGGCGTCTCGTCCCGGCTGGCGCGCTGCCAATACAGCAGCGCGCCGCCGGCATAGACCAGGGTGGCGACGATCAGCGGCGGCAGCAGGTCCGGCAGCAGCTCGACGTTGACCAGGCCGACCTCCAGGGCCACTCGCGGGAACATCAGCGCCGAGGTGGCCAGCAGGCCGGCGGCCAGCAGCGGTTGCAGGCGGCGTTGCCCGTGCATGCCGGCGAGGGTGAGAGTCATCGCCGTGGACGACACCAGGCCGCCGAGCAGCGCGGTGATCAGCAGGCCGTGGCGGGTGCCGGTGAGGCGCACGGCGACGTAGGCGGCGAAGCCCAGGCCGGCGATCAGCACCACCATCCACCAGCTGGCGTAGGGGTTGAACACCTGCCAGGGGCCGTAGCCCTGGTTGGGCAGCACCGGCAGCATCACCACCGAGATGAACAGCAGCTTGAAGGCCGCCGAGAGTTCGCGGGCGTCCAGGTGCTTCAGCGCGGCATGCAGGGATTCCTTCAGGCTCAGCAGCAGCGCCACCACCACGCCGCCGCCGGCGGCCAGCAGGCGGCTGTCGGCCACCGCCAGGCTGCCCAGCAGGAAGGTGGCGAGCAGGGCGACCTCGCTGGTCATGCCCTGGTCGCCGCTGCGGCCCACGTCGGCCAGGTAGCCGGCCACCGCCAGCAGGCCCACCAGCAGCGCCATCACCACCCAGGCCCAGACGCCGAAGTGCCCGGCCAGCAGCGCGCTCAAGCCGCCCAGCAGGCCGGCCAGGGTGAAGGTGCGGATGCCGGCGACCTGGCGGATGTCCTCGAAGTCGCGCTCGCGCCAGCCGCGCTCGGTGCCGACCAGCAGGCCGATGGCCAGGGCGGTGGTGAGGTCGAGGACGAGTTCCATGTGGTCCAGCATCGCGGGGCGGCTCCGTGCGGGGATGCTGGGAGTCTAGAAGCTGACGGCGTGGAGGGGGTGTTCCAGGTCAAGGCGGGGGATTTCATTCGTTACAAGGGAATGGCGTGGCTGGGGTGGCGTAGCGGATCTCATCCGCGAATTGCGCCGGTGGTTCCGGCTATCGCGGACAAGGTCCTACCCCCTCCGGCAGGCACAAGACCCGTAGGATGGTGTTGAGCGAAGCGATACCCATCAGCGCAACCGCATGGGTTTCGCAAGCTCAACCCATCCTACGCAAAGCACTCTGGTGCGGCTTGCAAGACAGTTGCTCCTACGGGGGAGGAATACCGTGCCTCCCGGAACCGTAGGGCGGATAACCGTTCGCGGTTATCCGCCGATACGCCGGGGTCACAGCCAACGCCAAGGTCAACCCCGGGGCCGCCGGCAAGCAAGGCCAGGCGGCGGATAACGCCGTAGGCGTTATGCGCCCTACGACGTCGCCTCAGCGCAAGCTCAGGTGCCGGCTCAGCAGCGCCCGCAGCGCCGCCGGTTTCACCGGCTTGGCGAGGAATTCCAGGCCGGCTGCGTGGATCTGCGCCACCAGTTCGGGGCGGGCGTCGGCGCTGATCACCACGCCGGGCACCGGCTCGCCCAGGCGCGTGCGCAGCCATGCCATCAGCTCGGCGCCGGTCTCGCCGTTGTCCAGGTGGTAGTCGATCAGCGCCAGTTCCGGGCGCGCGTCGCTGTCCAGCAGTCGCTCGCACTCGGCCTTGCTGCGCGCGGTGAGCACGCGGCAGCCCCAGCGGCTGAGCAGGCTATTCATACCGACCAGGATGCTGTCCTCGTTGTCCACGCACAGCACCTGGGCGCCGTTCAGCTCGGTGGGCACCTCGGCCTTGTGGCCGTTGAGCTCGGCCGGCGCTGGCTGCCGCGCCAGCGGCACGCTGACGCTGAACACGCTGCCCTTGCCCGGCCAGGAGCGCACCTGCAGGCGGTGGCCGAGTACCTTGCACAGCCGGTCGGCGATCGCCAGGCCCAGGCCCAGGCCCTTCTCGGCGCGGGTCTGGTGGCTGTCCAGGCGCTTGAATTCCTCGAAGATCACGCTGAGCTTGTCCTCGGGGATGCCCGGGCCGCGGTCCCACACTTCCAGGCGCAGGTGCCCGTCCTCGCGGCGCACGCCCAGCAGCACGCGGCCCTTGGCGTAGCGGAAGGCGTTGGTCAGGAAGTTCTGCAGCACCCGGCGCAGCAGCTTGATGTCGCTGTCCACCCGCAGCTTGCTGCCGCGCAGGTGGAAGTCGATGCCCTGTTCCTGGGCCAGGGCGCGGAACTCGGCGCCCAGCGGGTCGAGCAGAGCGCTGAGCGGGAAGGCCGCGCGCTCGGCGCTGACGCGGCCGCTTTCCAGGCGCGAGATGTCCAGCAGGTCGGTGATCAGGTCCTCGGCCGAACGCAGCGAGGAGTCCAGGTGGCGCACCAGGTCGCTGGACTCGCCGGGCAGTTCGCTCTGCGCCAGCGCCGCGGAGAACAGCCGCGCGGCGTTCAGCGGCTGCATCAGGTCGTGGCTGACCGCGGCGAGGAAGCGCGTCTTCGACTGGTTGGCCGCTTCGGCGGTGCCCTTGGCCTCGGTCAGCGCCTGGTTCAGCTGGGAGAGTTCCTGGGTGCGTTCCTCGACGCGCTGCTCCAGGCTCTCGTTGGCCTCCTTGAGGCCGTGCTCGGCGTCGCGGAACGCGGTGATGTCGGTGAAGCTCATGACGAAGCCGCCGCCGGGCATGGGGTTGCCGATCAGCTCGATGACGCGGCCGTTGGGGAACAGCCGCTCGGAGGTGTGCGGGGTGCCCTGGCGCATCCAGTACAGGCGCTTGGCCACGTGCAGGTCGGGGTCGCCGGGCCCGCACAGGCCGCGCTCGGCGTTGTAGCGGATGATGTCGGCGATCGGCCGGCCGACGTGGATCAGCCCCTCGGGGTAGTCGAACAGCTCGATGTAGCGGTGGTTCCAGGCCACCAGGCGCAGCGACTGGTCGACCACGCTGATGCCCTGGGTGATGTTCTCGATGGCGCCCTGCAGCAGCGCGCGGTTGAACTGCAGCACCTCGGAGGCTTCGTCGGCGATCTTCACCACGTCCTCGACCTGCATCTCGCGGCCCTCGATGGCGGCCTTCACCACCGCGCGCGCCGAGGAGGCGCCGAGCACGCCGGCGAGCAGGCGCTCGGTGTGGGCGATCCACTCGTCGTTGGCGTTCTGGCTGGGCACGAAGCCCTTGCCCTGGCGGTAGGCGAAGCGGATGAAGCTCTGCCGCGCGCGCTCCTCGCCGACGAAGCGCGCGGCGAGCATCAGCAGGTCTTCCAGCTGCACCGCCAGCATCGAGCGCGAGCTGAGCCGCTGGGAGATTTCCTGGCCGATGAAGCGGCTGGCCTGCCAGTGCTCGGAGACGCGGGTGCGGGAGAACACCGAGACCAGGCCGAACAGGGCGAAGTTGCCGATCAACGAGAGCAGCACGCCGAGGGTCAGCGGCTCGATGTTGATGCCGAAGGGGTGGGCGGCCAGCCAGGTCAGACCGGGGAAGTGCTCCAGCGGCCAGCCCAGGCTGCGGGCGATCACCGGCAGCACCAGGGTATAGGCCCAGAGCGCGGCGCCGGCGGCCAGGCCGGCGAACACGCCGCGGCGGTTGGCCTGTTTCCAGTACAGCGCGCCGATCATCGCCGGGCCCAGCTGGGCGATGGCGGCGAAGGCGATCTGGCCGATGGTCGCCAGGCTCGCGGTGGAGCCCAGCAGGCGGTAGCTGACGTAGGCCAGCAGGAGGATCAGCGCGATGCTCACCCGGCGCACGGTCAGCAGCCAGTGGCGGAACACCTCGAACGGCTGCTCGGCGTCGGTGCCCTTGCGGCGCAGCAGCCAGGGCAGCAGCATGTCGTTGGAGACCATGGTGGACAGCGCCACGCTGGCCACGATGACCATGCCGGTGGCCGCCGAGGCGCCGCCGATGAAGGCCAGCAGCGCCAGCGCCGGGTGCGCCTCGGCCAGCGGCAGGCTGATCACGAAGGAGTCGGGGATGACCCCGGCCGGCAGCTGCATCTGCCCGGCCAGGGCGATGGGCACCACGAAGAGCGCGGCCAGCACCAGGTAGGCGGGGAACACCCAGCGCGCCAGGTTGAGGTCGCGCGGCTCGATGTTCTCCACCACCAGCACGTGGAACTGCCGCGGCAGGCACATGATGGCGGTCATGGCCACGCCGGTCTGCAGCAGCATGGCCGGCCAGTGCACGGTCTCCTGCCAGTATTCGGCCAGCTGCGGGGCGTCGCGGGCCCTGTCGAACAGGTCGCCGAAGCCGTCGTAGAGGCCGAAGGTGACGAAGATGCCCACGGCGAGGAAGGCGGTCAGCTTGACCAGCGACTCGAAGGCGATGGCCAGCACCATGCCGCGGTGGTGCTCGGTGACGTCCAGGCTGCGGGTGCCGAAGACGATGGTGAACAGCGCCAGCACCAGCGAGACGATCAGCGCCGTGTCCTGGGCGCGGCTGCCGCCGGAGTCGGCGCCGGCGCCGATCAGGAGGTTCACGCCCAGGACGATGCCCTTGAGCTGCAGGGCGATGTAGGGCAGCACGCAGACCACGCAGATCAGCGCCACCACCACCGCCAGGGCCTGGGACTTGCCGTAGCGCGCGGCGATGAAGTCGGCGATGGAGGTGATGTTCTCCTGCTTGCTGATCATGATCATCTTCTGCAGCACCCAGGGCGCGAAGAGCATCAGCAATACCGGGCCGAGGTAGATCGGCAGGAACGACCAGAGCTGGCCGGCGGCCTGGCCGACGGCGCCGAAGAAGGTCCAGCTGGTGCAGTACACCGCCAGCGACAGGCTGTAGACCCAGGCGCGCAGGCGCGGCGACAGGGGCGCGCGGCGGCGGTCGCCATAGAAGGCGATGGCGAACAGGATGGCCATGTAGAGAAGGGCGACCGTGGCGATCAGCCCACTGGACAACGACATGCGAACTCCGACAAATCGACTCGCTCCCCCGCAGGAGCTGCTGGGATGCAGTTTCGCACCAAAGTCCGATGCTGTCAGAACCCCTGCGACCAAGGTCTCAGAGGCCGCTTGCCGCACTGGGAAAGCGCTGGTAGCTTTGCCGGCCTTTCGCCCGGCCCCCGCCCGTCGCGCCCTGGCGCGGCTGTGGCACTATTGCCGGGCGCCGGGTTCCGATAGGAGCCGGCGGAAAGTCGAGGTACGAGGAGGGGCCATGTTCAGACCGTCACCCATCACCCTGCAGCGCGGTGCGCTGCGCCTGGAGCCCATGGTCGAGGCCGACGTGCCGGACCTGGTGGCGCTGGCCGAGGCCAATCGCGAGGCGCTGAAGTTCATGAGCGCGCCGCAGCGCCCGGACTGGTACCGCAACAGCCTCGCCGAGCAGCGCGAGGGCCGCGCCCTGCCGCTGGTGGTGCGCCTGGGCAACCAGCTGGTGGGCACCACCCGTTTCATGGATTTCCTTCCGGCGCTGCCGGCCTGCGAGATCGGCGGCACCTGGCTGGATGCGGCGCAGCACGGCACCGGGCTGAACGCCAGCATCAAGTACCTGATGCTGCGCCAGGCCTTCGACAACTGGAAGATGGTCCGCGTGCAGCTGAAGACCGCCGCCAGCAACCTGCGCTCGCAGCGCGCCATCGAGAAGCTCGGCGCGGTGCGCGAGGGCGTGCTGCGCAACCACCGGCGCCTGGCCGGCGGGCGCCTGGACGACAGCGTTCTCTACAGCATCACCGACCTGGAGTGGCCGCAGGTGAAGGCCGCCCTGGAAGCCGGCTTCATCGGCTGAGGCCGCGGCATGCCCCTCGACAGCGCCCATGGCGAGCGCACGCGCTTCTGGCGGGCCCAGGAACTGGGCGGGCTGGAGTTGCTGCACGCGCGCTTCATCGAGCAGCGCTTCGCCCCCCACGTCCACGAAGGCTTCGCCCTGGTGCTGATCGAGCAGGGCGCCCAGCGCTTCCGCCACCGCGGCGCCGAGCACCTGGCGCCCAGCGGCAGCCTGGTGCTGATCAACCCCGACGAGGTCCACACCGGCTCCAAGGCCCATGAGGCGGGCTGGCTGTACCGGGGGTTCTATCCGGAGATCGGGCAGGTCGGCAGCGTGCTCGACGAGCTGGAGCTGGGTGGCCGCGGCCTGCCGACCTTCGACGCCAGCGTGTTGCACGATACCGAGTTGAGCCGGGCCTTCCTGCACGTGCACCGCCTGCTGGAATCCAATGCCAGCAGCCTGGAGCGCCAGACCTGCTGGCGCGAGGCATTGCTGTTGCTGTTCCAGCGCCACGCGCGGGTGCCCGAGGCGCGCCCGGCCGGGCAGGAACCGCAAGCGGTGGCCCGCGCCCGCGAGCTGCTGGCGGCCCGGCTGGTCGAGCCGCCGTCGCTGGAAGAACTGGCGGCGGCGGTGAACCTGTCGCCCTTCCATTTCGCCCGGGTGTTCCGCAAGGCCACCGGCCTGCCGCCCCACGCCTGGATCAAGCAACGCCGCCTGGAACAGGCCCGAGCCCTGCTCAAGGGCGGCTGCGCTCCGGCCTCGGTGGCGGCGCAACTGGGCTACGCCGACCAGAGCCACCTGAGCCGCCAGTTCAAGCAGGCCTACGGCGTGGCGCCGGGGGAATACCGCCAGGCCTGCGGACGCTCCGGCCTACCACCCGGCAACCTGTAGCGGGCCCTGCCCGCGAATCGCGCGCAGGGCGCGCTCCTACAGGGGAATGGTGTGGGTGGGGCGGCGTAGGAGCGGATCCCATCCGCGAATCGCGCCGGGACGTCCGGCGATCGCGGACAAGGTCCGCCTACGGGGGAGGAATACCGTGCTTCCCGGCAATCTGTAGGAGCGGGCCCTGCCCGCGATTCGCGCGCAGGGTCTAATCCTCCCCCGCCAGCTTGCGCTCGTACTGGAAGCGCCAGCGGGTGTACAGCAGCGCCGCGCAGAACAGACTCACGCTGAGCAGCACCTCGGCCCAGCCGTAGATGCGCTGGCCCGGCTCGAAGGTGTTGAGCACGCCGGTGATGAAGTACAGGTTGACCACGTAGCAGGCCCAGGCGTGGCCGCGGGCGCTGCCGA